>Ga0193733_1000707_pt1 | contig 10542 bp, 8 predicted proteins | sample U1s2metaG_FD_145076 | JGI IMG/M metagenome (GOLD analysis project Ga0193733, IMG submission 145076) | Soil microbial communities from a riparian zone of the East river system, Colorado, United States - U1s2 | ecosystem: Environmental > Terrestrial > Soil > Riparian zone | place: USA: East River... | reverse complement strand
AAACATTGGCGGCGAAAGTGAACCAGCTGCCCGAGGCCGACAGCAAGAGAGTGGTATCGCTCAAGACCGCCATGCAGAAAGGAACTTATCAGGCCTCGCCCGAAAAGACCGCCGACGCAATCCTTTCCGAGATGGAGGTTCGGTCCCAGCATCTTGGCTTGGCGGGTGCGGGCGAAAGCAATACGGCTGCGCCCGGGCCTGAGCCGCTGGTACTGTATGCGCGGCATGCGCCTGCTTCGAAGAGGGGAAGCCGGGGCGCGACGCCTGCGTCCGGCGATGACAAGTTCAGAGAAGTTGCAGAGACTTCCCGTGATCGCAGGGACCTTGATCAGACCGACGGTGATCAGATGGACAGTTCGGCTTGATCCGGTCTTCTGCGAATGCAGGCGCACGCCCGCTCGTCCCCGGGGACGGCACCGGAGACAAAGACGTTAGCGCCTACATGGCAATATCTTGTAGAGCTTCTGTGACTTTTTGAATCAGCGACGGCGCGGAAAATGGTTTCGGCAAGTAGAAGCACCCGCGCCGCTGAAAACCTTTTCGGGTCAGCGCGTTTTCCGGATAACCGGAGATAAAGATTGTTCTGACCCCGCGGCAAAGCAGCGCAAACTCGGAGGCCAGATCGCAACCATTGCGATCGGGCAATACGACATCGGTGAGCAGCAATTGCACTCTCTGCTGATGACGGTGGAAAACCAAAAGTGCCTCGGCTGCGCTCCGCGCTTTCAGCACAGGGTAACCCGCGGAGGATAAGATTTCGCCCACCACTTCACGAACGAAGGCTTCATCCTCGACCACGAGAATGGTGTGCGAGCCATTCAACCCTGGGTCAGGATGGACGAGAGCGGAACCTGGGATGGCGCCCTCCGCTCCCGCCCCAAGCTGAGTGGCTCCGGACTCGGTTACCCTAGGCTCCCAATCAGATCGATGCAATTCTCGCCCTCCCGAACTCGGACGGGTAGTGTGCATTTCTGCTTCCATCCGCGACCCTGCCTGGGCGCAGCGCGATGAACCTGTAGAGGCAGAGAGCTACGCGGAAGCCGAGTGTCTTGCTAGGGCTCAGGGGAGCCAGAAAGATGGGCGGGGATGTCGTTTCGGGAGGAAGCCAGGCGATTTTGGGAAAGACTTCCGAGAGGTTATCGAGGTCGCGTCAACAAGGTTTGATAGGGATCAAGTACGACCTTCCGTGCGCCCGCGGGCGCGGAGAGATGAAAACCGGTTTCGCGCCCGTCCGCGAACACCTGCCCCAGCAGCACGGTTTTTCCCGCGAGCACCGCGTAGACCGGGACGGGAGTCACAAGATCCTGGGGTGCGTCCTCTTGCACAATGGTCCCGGTCACGACCGACCCGCCTGGCTTTTGCGCAAACTTCACCGCCTGCAATTCTAGGCGCGGGAGGGCGGTGCCATTCACCCATCCCTGATCGAACCAGTCGAGCGATCGCTTGCCTTCGAACCACAGCGAAGGCGGCAACTCCTCCTCGAACACCTGCAGCAGGTCGCGGGTTGTGATCGACTTTTCCTGAAAGCGTTGTCTCAGCTTGTTGAGGGCGCGAAAAAAGGGCTCATCCGCTTGCGCCTCGGAAGCCATACCCGAACGCCCGGTCGTCTTCCGTGCCGCGTCGCGCATCATGTAGCGCAACATGTGAAACAGCCAGCTGCCGCGGCCGTAGCTGATGGCCTCATAGCCGGCAGGAAAATGCGAGCATGTGAGCCGGGTGCCGAACGTGACCGGACCGGCATCGGCAAGCGGCGAGCCTTCCTTGTTTTTCTCGAGCAGGTTCCGGCGGTATGTCTCCATAACCTCGCGAAACTTGGGAGGAGAGTCAGACTCGAGCATCATCAAGGCGCTATAGTTCGCCAATGCCTCGACGATCCATTGATCACGATAACCCTTCCAGGAGATCAGATCGCCCCACCACTGATGGGCGGTTTCATGGGCAATCACACTGTCGCTCAGGATCCTGGTTATCGGGCTCATGTGCAGCTGGGATTTTTCCTCAGCCGTGAGGAAGGAAAAGCTGGACAGGAAGATCAGGGATGGCCAACCTTGGCTGATGTTGCCGGGCATCTGGGTCAGAGCCAGACCTGCGTACGGGTAGGGGCCGAAATGGTTGGCGAAGAACTCCACCGCGTGGGCGGACAAATCCGCGACCGCTTGCGCATTTCGCGCCGGAGACGGTGGAGGCGCGGGGACGGTCATGGGTACTGCCGGACGCCGGATTTGGAAAGGGGAAAGAGGTTGCGCAATGGGCGTTTCCGTCGTGCCTTTGGGAAACGAGCGCTCCACGCCGGCGGTGGCGTAGGCTTCGACTTGCACCGCGCCGGCGCGCGCGACGACGCGGGAGTATTTGCCCAGATTGAATCCCGCCACCGGCATGGATCGATCCGACACCCAGTGGCTGGTTTCTTCGCCGGGCAAGGGCTGCGGAGAGATCCCTTCCACCCGCTTTCCTGTAGCCACCAGCGTCCAACCGACAGGGTAGCGGAATCGCAAATCGAACCCGGCCATTTCCAGTCCACGGTTCGGATACCAGGTTCCGCGCGCGCCGACGTACAGCAGACCCGAACCTGCTTCGGATAGCACCTCGCCTCCATAAACGAAGTGCAGCTCGATTTTTTGACCGGCACGCAACGGCCGAGCAAAAATGACCGCGACCAGGTCATTGCCTCGCCGCGACAGCTGGGTACCCTCGAGCGCCTGGTTGTGAATAAACTCGACGGGTTGACCGTCGGCCTCAACCTGTTTGACGTGAAGGAACCGGGACAATTCGAACAGCACCGCTCGCTGGCCGCTCTGGCGCACTTCAAGTTGCAAGGATGCATCGGCATCGAGCTTCGTGGGCGGCTCCACTTTCGTCTCGATCCTGTACTGCGAAACCCCGACCGTGTCGGGCTTGCCGGGTTCGCCGAGGGCACCGGTGGCAGCGCCCGCGCGTCCCGAAGATTGGTCCACTGAGAACGACGTCCACACGTCGTAGTGGGTATCCCCATCGAGTGTCTTCATTTGCCCCGCCCAAACCTGTTCCGGACTCATGGAGTCGAAATAGAGATCGAATATGCCTAACTTTGCCCCCTGCACGCGGGCATGCAACATGCGGTCATCGTCGGCGGGTACGTCGGGTTTCGCGGCAGTTTCGCCCGCACCGGATGAGGGCGCAACATTGCTGAAACTGAGAAGCAGCCGCAAGGCATCGGTTTCCGCCAGATTGCGGGCAGCTCCATTCCACTGCGACACAAATTCCTGGGAGTGATCGGCGGGCCGAAGCGAAGGCTTTAGCACGGCAAAGGTGTCGTCATTGAAGCGAAAATACGCGGTCATGAATCTTTCTTCGAGGATCGCCGCCCCGGTGAAAAGTGTCATGGACGCCCGCTCTGACTGATCCCGGGGAACCAGCAGGACTTCGCCTTCGCCCTCAAAGAAGGCGCCGGTGATGCGTCCAGCCACGTCTTCGGTGAAGGCGATGGTGCCGTCGTCAAAGGTGATATGGAAGGCGGCGCGATCAAGGGTCACGTCGCGGATGTTGTACACCCTTGCGTTGTCCAGCCCTACACTCCCCAATTGCGAATACAAAGCCTCGGCAGAAGGTTCCGGCGGCGCTGGAACGCCGGCCGCTCTAGTCGAGGAGGGCGGGGCCGGGCTGTGTGCTCTGAGCGGGGCAGCAAGCAATACCAGCGCCACCGTTACCGCGAACCAAGCCAGAGACTTAGCGGGAATATTTCTGATTACCATGGTCACGTGGGCTGAATTCACTCCTGTTGCTAGAATGCGCCCTAGTGCGGGCACCTGTCATCTTCTTCCTATTGTTCTCGGGTCTGCTTCTGGGTGCGGTCTGCGCCCCCGCCGAAGTCATTCACCTGAAGAATGGCCGCACCATCTATGCCGACCAGGTTCGAGAAAACGGCGCTCATCTCGAGTATGACCTAGGTGAGGACTCTTATGCGATTCCGAAATCGGTTGTTCTCCGTATCGAAGCGGGAGGCGTTCGTCCGGAGCCCACATCCGCGGAGGTCAGCCAGCATGCTCACGAAGTGCCGACATTCACCCCTGCCGACAACCTGAAAGGCGAGCCGGAACTGAGCGACCAACTGATCCGCGACGGCAAGGTGGATAGCGAGGCGCTCGCGGCCCTAGAGCAACAAGGCAATGCGCGGGTGACGGCTGCGGGATATTTCATCGCCGGAAAATACGAGATGGAGCACGGGAATTTTAGCAAGGCGCGAACCTTCTTTGAGACCGCGCTTCGCTGGGAGAGCCAAAATCCTACCTTCCTGAACTATTACGTCTCGCTGCTGCTCCGAACCGGGAATGCGGTTGAGGCGTTGCCCTACGCGGAACGTGCGGTGCGGGCTGCTCCCAATTCTCCCGACACCCTGGCCATCCTGGGCTATGCCCAGTATGCTTCCGACCGGAATCGCGATGCCATCCGCAGCTGGAAACAATCCCTGGCGCTTCGCCCCGATGCCCAGATCCAGAAATACCTGGAGAAGGCGGAGCGGGACGCAAGCGTGGAATCGGCCTTCACCCAAAAAGAAACCAGCCACTTCACCCTGAAATACGAAGGCACGCAGACCCCGGAGTCCTTGCGCCGCGATCTGGTCTCCACCTTGGAATCGCACTACGATGATCTGGTACGCGCGCTCGGGGTGGCGCCGCGCGGCAGCATCGCGGTCATTCTCTACACCGATCAGGCTTTCTTCGACGTGACCCAGTCCCCGTCTTGGGCGGGCGCGGTCAATGACGGCAAGCTGCGGATCCCGGTGAATGGGTTAAGTTCGGTCACTCCTGAACTGTCGCGCGTGCTCAAGCACGAACTGGCGCACTCGTTCATCAACCAGCTTTCCGGTGGACGCTGCCCGCAGTGGCTGAATGAGGGCATTGCCCAGGCCCTGGAGCCGAAATCGCTGTCCTCCCGTGGCCGCCGCCTGGCGGAACTCTTCAAGGCGCAACGGGAAATTCCGTTTAATACCCTCGAAGGCAGCTTCATGCGCTTCTCACCGATGGAAGCGGTTCTGGCCTACGATGAATCTTTGGCGGCGGTGCAATTCATCGGAGACACTTACGGCATGAGCGACCTGCCCCGCATTCTGCAAAGGCTGGGTGAGGGAAATTCGACCGAAGCCGCTCTGCGGGCCACCATCCACGACGACTACGGACAACTGCAGGGCGACGTAAGAAAGTACTTGATCAGCAAGTACGGCGACTAAAGCCGCGAAGCAGGCGATCAGTTCTCCGCCAAAAAGGAATTTATTTCATTGAGAAGCAGGTTTCTTCCCCGCTCGGGTCGATCCAGGTGAACGAAGTGAGTCGCCCCGGGAATTACCACGCTTCGCACCTTCGGAGAGTCGACCAAATCTTCGACCAGAGCCTGCCGATCTACCGCCCGCGACCAGAAATCCCGTTCCGATGCCAGAATCAGCGTTGGAGCCGTCACCAGAGAGGCGTCCCAAAGCGAGCGCCCGATCGCCAGATCGAAGCTGTCTTCGAGGGCTCCGCACGGGGAACGGAAACTGGGCGGAGTTCGTGAGCCGCTGGTAGAGTCGCTTGCCAGTGCTGCATTCACATAAGCCCGGGCTACCGCCGGGTCGCGCCACAGGCTCTTGTCTTTTTCAGGGATGCTGCGATCCCACACGCCGAGAAGCGAACTGCCGTCATTCAACCGGTAGGCGCCGCAGGCAGCCCGATTGAAGTGGTTAGGATGAGCAGGATCTTCCATGTCTGAACCGTGGCCCAGGAAGGGATGGGCCGCAACGCCACGGTACAAACTGTTGAGAACAATCAGGGCGCTGACCTTCTCGGGATAGAGGCTGGCGTAGTAGCCCGCCCATTGCCCACCCGTGGCCCAGCCGAAAAGCGCAACCCGAGAAACCCGGCGGCGCTGCCGGATCGAATCCACCACCGCCGCAATGTCGCGAACCGCCTGGTTGGAGCGGACCAGCGGCGCGTGGGCCGTCTGGGGCTCGTCCATTTCCTTGGGTCGGGTGGAGGTGCCGTATCCACGCACATCCATGACGTACACATCGAACCCTAACCGTGCGAGGTCGGCGGCAAGTGAACCGCCAGCAACAGGCAAGTCGAAAGAAGCGAGCCCGGGAACTCGGGCCCCATGAACCAGCAGAATCGGCTGGCCGCCACTCGCGTGACCGGGCGGAAGCTCAGTCACCTGGCGAACGAACAAGCGAACGCCGGGATCGTTTTCCACAAAATAATCGCGACGTTCGATCTCAGCTTTGGAACTGGCAGCGGCGCCCGCGGCGAAAAGGAGAAGTACGGCTAGCCGGATACGAAGCATGGTCTCGGATAGAAATTCTACTCAATCCGCACTACTCAATCTGTACCAGGCCGCCTCCCGCCGATGCGACCGCTGCGGGCGCGGGCAGCTGCGGAGCACGCCAGGAATCGAAGACCGATACCTGGTGCACGCACGAAACGGTGCAATTGGGAGCACAGGTCTTTTCCGCTAGGTATTCGCGGCGAATGTCTTCGGTTGTGTAGTTTTCCAACGGGATGGCGGGGTAGCCGCGCTGCTGGGAGCAATAGTGCACCAGGCCATCTTCGCAAATGTATAAATACCGGGCGCCGGCACGGCAGCGCCACTGGTTGGGACGGCCGTCTGCGATGTTGTCCTGAAAGCCATGGATGCGAGTGAAGCTGCTCCTTTCCATCGACGTCATTTCCTGATAAATCCGCCGCTCTTCCTCATTCAGCGGTTGCAACTGGCCGGACCCATCGTGAATGATGCCGATGGTCGAAGTGAAACCCAGCGCCAGCGCGCGCTTGCCGATGGTGAGCGCATCTTGCGGATGACGGACCCCACCACCCACTACCGAATTGATATTCACGTGGAAATCCGCGTACTCGGCCAGCAGTTCCAGCTTTTTGTCCAGCACTTTCAGACTTTTCTTCGAGACCTCGTCCGGAGTGACGTTGTCGATCGAAATCTGCAGCCACTCCAGACCGGCGCGGTTCAAGCGTTCAATGCGCTCCGCTACCAGGAGGTATCCGTTGGTGATAAGTCCGGCGATCATGCCGTGTTTACGAATGCGGCCAATGATCTGGTCGAGTTCGGGGTGCAGCAGGGGCTCTCCGCCGCTGATGGTGATGACCGAGGTCTCGAGCGCGGCCAGCTTGTCCACCCGCTGAAACATGGTCGCGGTGGGAACGGGCTGGGAAAAATCATCGTATTCATTGCAGTACTCACAGGCCAGATTGCAGCGCCGGATCGGGATGAGGTGGGCTAGCAACGGATGGTCCGTCGAGGCCAGAGCTCCCGCGATCATCCGCGTTCCACGGAGGTTGCGGTGGAGAGCCTTCAGGCGGCGCCGCACGAGGGTTCGAAGTGAAGGCATAGGTGAATACTGTGTTTATTAGAGCATAGCCATCGCCCCAAGTGCATCGCCTGGACAGCGTGCGGGGCGATTTGCGGCGTGAATGGAGAAGGGTGAAGGTCAAATCCGCTCAATTTTGGCCTTGGGGTGGCTCTTCAAGGCCGGGCGAGCTGCCCAGAACCAGACGGACTCTGGCCCATAAATTTTGATTTCCCCCGGGTGTGGATTCAGTGCCCGCTCGCGATCCACTGATGCCCAGCCACTTGCAGGGCATGCCGTGCCTTGGCGGCATGCTCTGCTTTCACCAGTACGTAGTCGGTGTCGAAAGTAGAAATGGCAAAAATAGGCACGCCGTGCTCCGCCAGGGGACCGATGAAGGATGCAAGAACTCCGGTTTGCGCGAAGGGGAACGGGCCTTGCACCTGGAAACAAATCCAGGGGCCTTCCACTTTCGCGTTCACGGGAGCCTGATCAACGGGGCAAACCAGGGACAGCTCGTCACCGGTTCGAGTGATCGAAGCCAAAGACGAGGTGGCGGCCAACTGCGGCAGCGGAGCATCCGACGGCAAGCGGCAGATCGCAAAGCTTTCGGAAAGTTGGCGAAATTTCAGGTGCATGGAAGCAGATTGTTCCGCCCCCGCTCAGGGCTGTGCCGCAAGCTTTTCCGCTCGTTCAAGCATTTTGTCTAGGGCCTGGCGGGAGTAATACTTTCCCCCCACCACAACTCCGAAAATCTTGCGCGTGTTGCGAATATCTTGCAAGGGGTTGGCCTCGAGCAAGACCAGATCCGCTACGTGCCCGGTTTCTGCCACCCCGTAGCTCTCCCGTTTGGCCAGGAACACCGCGGGGTTTAGAGTAGCCGCCTGCAAGGCTTGCAAGGGCGTGAAGCCGCTCTTCACCAGCCACTCCAGTTCGTCGTGCAAGCTGAAGCCGGGAAACACGTAAGGATCCGGACCATCGGTGCCAGCCATGAACTGCACCCCCGCGCTATGCATGGCCTGCACCAGTTCCACGGCGCGAAGAGCTTCGGCTTTCAAGCCTGCCAGTTCCGCAGGCGAGGTGTTCTTCAGGAGAAGGGCGGGATCCCACTGCGTTCGCACCGGGCCGGGAACGTATTTGAGACGCGGATCGCTGTTCAGGTTGGGATCGTCAATTCGGCTGTTGGCTTGGGTCCACACCAGGGTTGGCACCTGCCAGGTACTGCTGCGCGCGATTTGCAGGAACAGGGCGTGGGCTTTGGCTTGATCGTAGCTGGCTGTCACTTCGCTGCCCAGTTTCTGGTAGGCCGCATAATCGCGATTGGCCAACGCGGTCAGGCCTTGGGCGCGAAGTTCCTCCTCCCGGGAAGAAGCCGCGAGCAGGATTCCGGTCAAGTGCTCAATGCTTCTCTGCCCCGCCGTCACGGCTTCACGAGCGCTCACCGAGTAAGGGACGTGGCCCACGAAGGAAATTTTCTGCTTGGCAGCCTCCTCGGCAATCGCAAAATAGGAATCGCGCGGAACATTGGAGAGGATCTTGACGAAATCCATGCCTCGCCCCTTGACCGTATCCACCGCGCGGCGCGCCTCCTCGGGCGTATTCACGGCGATTGTCTGCTGGTCGCTTTTGCCTCCTGCCAGAAACGGGCCCGCCAACACCAAGTGCGGGCCGAGCAATTCGCCGTTCTCGATACGGCTTCGCCTGCGCTCGAGCCCGTCAGGATCACCGCCCATATCGCGCGCTCCCGTCACACCGTTCGCGATGTACAGGGAATAAATCAGCTTCTCATCCCACCCCGGGAACACGAAGCCGCTGTGCACGTGCATGTCCCACAAGCCGGGGATCAGATATTTCCCGTTGGCATTGATAATCTGGATGTTGCGCCCCTCGGGTACAAATCCCACCTTCCCCACCCCCGTGATTCGGTCCCGGGTGATAACCACGGTCACCCCCGGCTCGATTCCGCCCTGACGGGTATTCACGACGTTGACATTGGTGAAGATGAGCGTCGCGGGATGAGGTTTTGGCTGGGCAGCCGCGCCGAGGAAAACAGCCAGACACCAGCACGCGGTGAACAATCCCTTCATGCCCCAAGCTCCCAAAGAAAGCAGTCAGGAAAGGCTAAGTGTGGGCTGCCGCTGCGTCAAACAAATTCAGAAAGGTCAGTTTCTTCTCGGCCGGAAGAAACGATGCTTCGAAGGAATTGCGCGCCAGCTCTCGCAAGTGCTCGTCGGTAAAGCCGAACAACTGCTGGGCCAGTTGGTATTCCCGCGCCAGGGATGTGCGAAACATGGCCGGATCGTCAGTGTTGAGCGTAATCATGACCCCTTGATCGAAGTACTGGCGTACCGGATGAGCACTCAACGAGGGGCAAGCTCCGGTGCGCAGATTGCTGGTGAGACAAATCTCCATCGGAACTTGCCGGGTGGCCAGTTCCTCCACCAGCTCCGGATCCTGCGCCGCCGCCAGCCCATGGCCAATCCGTTCCGCCCGGAGATTGAGTGCGCCCCAGATCGATTCAGGTCCGGCATTTTCTCCGGCGTGGGCGGTGAGACGCAGACCGTGGTCCGCCGCATACCCATAGGCCTCGCGGAACAACTCCGGCGGTCCCTTCTGTTCGTCGCCGCCAATACCGATGGCCACTACATCACGGTCCCGATGCCGCACGGCAGCTCCGAACACCTCGCGGGCGGCGCCCGGCCCAAACTGGCGCACCGCGTCAAAGATCCACAACAAGGAGACGCCAAAATCGCGTTCTCCCTTCCGACGTCCGCGATCCAAACCTTCGAAAATGGCATCGAAATCCTGTTTGCGCCAGAGACAAACCCCCACCGACACGTACACTTCGGCGTGAAGTACGTTTTCCGCTTTAAGCCTTTCCATCAGGCGGTAGGTGATGAGTTCGTAGTCGTCGGGAGTCTGGAGATCTTCCGTCACCGCCTTGAAGGCCATGAGGAAGCCATTGAAGTCGTCGTAACGGTAGAGTTGTTCGATGTCGGAGAGGGTGCTGGTTTTTCCACGACGCCTTCTGAGCTCGACCAGCGTGGTGGGATCGATCGAACCTTCCAGATGCAGATGCAGCTCGGCTTTGGGAAGGGTAACGAGGAATGAGCCGGGCCGGTCCATGTAAACTCAGATTGTAGATGGAAGAGGGCAGATTTGCAGGTCCAAATTCGATTTCAGGTTGAATTCTCCAGGCGGTAGATTTAAGGGCAATAAAAGAGGCTTCCCTGCAG
>Ga0193733_1000706_pt1 | contig 10557 bp, 7 predicted proteins | sample U1s2metaG_FD_145076 | JGI IMG/M metagenome (GOLD analysis project Ga0193733, IMG submission 145076) | Soil microbial communities from a riparian zone of the East river system, Colorado, United States - U1s2 | ecosystem: Environmental > Terrestrial > Soil > Riparian zone | place: USA: East River... | reverse complement strand
ACCGAGGTGCGCAAACCGTTCCTAGCACGGGCTGGACTCACAATCGATTCTCCGGAAGGAAGTGACATGTAACAGTATGCACTCTCCCGGTGTTACATGCAACGCTTAGCAGGTGATTGGCGGTCGCGTGTGGCTCCCTGTCTGGTCCACGTCCGCCGGTTCCGCCATCGCTCAGTTGGTGGTCGGCAACCGGAGGCAATCTGTGCCTGCTCTTCTGGCGCACCCGAATGCAATACGTTGCAAAGGTCTCATCCCGTCGCGAAGACGCTGGCCGGAACCGCCGGCACCCGGATGGGATAGGCGCTATAAAGCTCGAAGCGGCCCCCCGCTACCAACTTGTTCAATGTCCATTCCGGGGACCTGGACTGTAAGTTCTCAGGCCCTCGGTGACAGACTGACGCGGGTTTTTTCCATGAGCCGCTCATACTGGGTCTGCCCATGAGGTGAAAGAGCAGATCGGCCGTCTGGGAGACGAGCTCCTCTTCGTTGCGATTGCCGCCAGCATGACTTCGAGCGCTTCTTCGCCCATTTTCTGGCAATCCGGCGGGGCCCTTCTGCGACCCGCGATGCCGTCAAAACTCAACCCATTGCCCACGCCCTTGCCCGCGCGCTCGTTCATACACGCACCAACCGCACGCCAAGTCCTGCACGATGACGCCTAGGGACTTGTAGATCGTAATGTCGCTGTCACTCAGGCGACCCGGAACGGTACCGGCGGCGACGGCCCCGATCTCTCCGAGCAGATGACTGTCCGACACGACCCCTGCTCTTATGGCGCGGCGGAACTCGGAAGCTTGTGCTCGCGCCGACTCCTCCCAGTCGACGAAATATCGACTCTTGGCGACACAAGTTTCATCGACCTCACAAGGTATCGCGCTGCTCGAACCAACCAGGTTGACGTGCGCACCGGCACAAAGCCACTCGCCTCGGAGGACGGGCTGCATGGCCGACGTAAGCGTACACACGACATCCGCCACGGCGGCGTCGGCAGCCTCTGGGACAGCGTGGCAAGCGACTCGATGCGTCTCCTGCATCGCTCGAGCAAAGGCAGTCGTCTTCTCCTCGTCTCGACCCCATATGAGCACCCGCTCAAATGGACGTACCATTAGAAGCGCTGGGAGGTGCCAACGAGCCTGCTCGCCCGTCCCGATGAGTCCCAGAACACGCGCGCTCGAGCGGGCGAGATATCTTGTGGCAGACGCGCTTGCCGCCGCTGTGCGAATTGCGGTCAGAAGACCGGCTTCTATGACTGCCACAGGCTCACCCGTGACGGGATCGAAGAGCAGTACCGCTCCGCGGTGAGAGGATTGCCCTGGGTTAGGCGACGAAAACGCGGCGATGCACTTTAGCCCGAAGGGCTTGCCTGCGCCTAGCGACCCCGGCATATCTGCAAGTCCACTCCCGCCCGAAAGCGACAATATTCGTCGAACGAGCTGGCTCGTTTCGCCGCGCGACAGTGCGCGCATCGCATCGTCCACGAGTGTAACGGCGCTGGTAAGATCTAATAGAACCTCGACATCGTATCGGTTCACAACCAACAGTTTCATTGCGCTCCTGTCGGCGACTTACGTTGTTCCAACCAGCCTTCCAGGGTCGCGCGGCCGACTTCCACAATGATCTCTGTGTCCATGCGGGTGAGCCCGCTCAGATAAAGTGACCAAAGAGCGTCCTCCGAAGTAAGTATGGAAATTGGGATTTCCGTTGAGGTGATCAATCGCCCAAGTGCGAGATAGCTCTCATTCCCTTGTCAGTTTCTCGTAAATGCCCGGATCAGTCGCCCCTTCGGTGCCGATCAGCAGTACCGTCGAAGACGCACTGAGCCGCAGCCGCCTCAGTGCCATGCCTGTGCGGTCGTTGACTGCCGCGAGCAGCCCCGCAAGTCCGGCGACGCCGGACTCTCCGGCTACGATCGAGCCACCACCCAGCGCGCCGCGATGGAGCAGACGCATGCATTGGACAGCCGCGCCGTCTTCCACGGTCATGAAGAATTCAACCCCTCTTTCGAGGATCGGCCATGCAACGCGCGATACCTCGCCACAGGAAAGCCCTGCCATGAGCGTGTCCAGATCGCCCTTGGCCGGCGTTGGCCGGCCGTTCACCGCCGATTGATAGAGGCAATCGGCTCGACTGGGTTCGACAATGATGAACACGGGTGCCAGGTCACCCAGTTCTTCCCACAGGTGGGAGACGACCGCGGCCCCCAAGCCACCGACGCCGCCCTGCAGGAACACGTGAGTCGGTAAGGCGTCGCCGGCAGACCGTAGCTGCTCCAGCGTCTCGATCACCAGTGTCGAGTAGCCGTGCATCACGAGTGCGGGCATTCGATCAGCCGGATCGTCGGACGTGTCTGCCACGACGTACCAGCCCTTGGTTCGCGACGTTTGCGCTGCTGCCCGGACCGATTCGTCATAGTTACCGGTTGTTCGGATCACGGATGCCCCCAAAGCAACGATAGCCTGCTCACGACTGCGACTTACACGCTCGTGCAGGAAGATCACGCAATCGCAACCGAAGCGGTTGGCCCCTGCTGCGACCGAGCGGCCATGGTTCCCGTCGCTGGCGCACGCGATCGTAATGCGGCGTGTCTGATCCATATGTACACCGCTTGCCAGTTCGTCCACGCTGACCGGTCGGTCGAGTTGCTTGTTGAGGTGCTGTTGCAGGAGGCGCCCAACGGCGTAGGCGCCCCCCAACGCCTTGAAGCTGCCGAGACCGAATCGCGAGGCTTCATCCTTATAGAGCACACGGTGCACCCCCGACCCCATCGTCATTCCGGTGAGATCGCGAAGGGGTGTGGGTTCATAGCCCTGCCAATGCCGAATATCCTGATACGCTCGTTGCCCCTCGGCGACAGATAGAATGGCGGTGAGGTCATAGCTTCCCCGCTCTATCGCACGGGAGTTCCGATGTAACGCGAAGGTCCAGGTCAACGCGTGCCCCTGCCGAGCGGCTTCTTCTTAAGTCTCATGGCGACGCCCGCGCACCAAGGCGATCGCCGCAGGGACGGCCGCGAGGGCATACAACGCTGCCAGCGCGCTTCCGAAAGCGGATAAGTCGGGCTGCGAGGCGAATAAAGCGATCGCGACGTTGTGACCCGCGTGCGCCACCATGACGACAGGAAGGCTTCTGCCGGTCCGGTCGTAGAGCCAGCCATACAGGATGCCTGTCGCGATCATGCGGACATAGCTCTGCGCAGCAATGACGGGCAACGTCGGCGCCATCGAAAGCAGCTCCGCGTTCAAATGCCATGTTCCCCAGATCGCGCCCACTATCACGCTCGCCCACAACACGCTAAGGCGTCTTTGCAGGAGCGGTTGCGCAAAGCCGCGCCAACCGGGTTCCTCTCCGAAAGACCCTGACAGTATGGATCCGAAGCTCGCCGCGGCCGCAGCCCAGTTGGCAGGCCACCAACGCATCGCCGCTGCGGCAGTGGTCGAGGCCGCGAACGCATTTGCGCCCAGAACCAGCAGAATGGGAAGGGCGATCCCAAAAAGGTACCAACCGCCACTGACGCGCCATCGCAGCAGGCTCACCCGCAACGGCCGCAGGTCGCGGGCCAACGCCGCGGTGATCAAGGCCGACAACGTTGGGGAGTAGCTTAACACCAATAACACCGGCCCGGATCCCGTTCGAACGTCGAGCCCGATGTGATGCAGCCATGCCAGGCAGCCGCCGGTCAGGAGGATCACGAGCCCAAGCCAAACCGCAAATTCTTTTGCGAACGAGCGGGTTCGCTCTCCGTCCTCGGGAATGTTCATTTCACAACCTCACAGAACGGGCGCGCCGACGCCAGGCGCCGGTTGCCACGGCCCTACATTTTCAAGTTGCGCCGCCAGTCCAAGCAGCAGCGCCTCCTCTCCATACGGAGCGATGAATTGGACGCCCACGGGCAGTCGTTGCTCGCCCTGCCACAACGGCACGGACATCGCGGGCAACCCAGCGATGTTGGCGCTTATGGTGAACGGGAAGGCCGTGAGCAAGTCGATGATCCGTTCAATGGCGCCGCGCGCGGTTTTCCGCGCGCCAAAGGGTTCGGCTGGAGCGGCTGCGACCGGGGTTAGCAGAACGTCGACGCCGTGCATGAGCCGCGCCAGCTCGCGGCTCGACTGATGCAGATAGCGGATCGAAGCGAGGTGGTCGACTGCGCGAAGCGCTGGAGCGGCTTGTGCAAGCTGCCAGGAGTCCGCTTCCATGCCGCCGCCGTCGACGCAGCGACCCATCTTCTCGTACTGAGGCGCGATCAGAAGCCACAATTGCGTCGCCCAGATCGTCGCCAGGTTTTGCGACACCTCTTCCAATCTGTACGAGAAAGGCCGTGGCTCCACGCGGTGGCCGAGCGACAGGCATAATTGCCCGGCGCCATGCACGGCGCTGCGACACTCGCGGTGCACGTGCAGCCCTTCGGGCCCGCAGTCCACCAAACCGATGCGCAACTTGCGGGGCGGAGTTTCCAATTGCTGCCGAAATGAAAGCGCGGGAGCGGGCACGAAGTAGGGATCGCCGGGCTCCGGTCCGCTGACGACGTCGAGAAAAAGCGCCGTGTCTCTCACGGTGCGCGAGAGTACTCCGTGCGTCGTCATCCCCGCCCAGCTCTCAGCCTGATCGGGTGCAAAGGAAATGCGGCCTCTGCTGGGTTTGAGCGCGAATACGCCACAGTGCGATGCGGGGACGCGCAAGGATCCGCAACCGTCGGTGCCCAATGCCAACGATGTCATGCCACTCGCCACTGCGGCTCCCGCCCCACCGCTTGACCCGCCCGCAGACCGATCCGGTGCGTGTGGATTGTGCGTTCGCCCGAAGGCCTGCGGCTCCGTCGACAAGGAGATCCCGAATTCGCAGCAGTTGGTCCGGCCGATGACGACGGCGCCGGCTCGCTTCAGGCGGGATACCAGGGCGCAGTCGTGCTCCCAGCGAGCGAGGTCCGCGAACAATGCGCTGCCAAAGGTCGTGTGGGTTCCCTTGCAGGGTGAACCCAAATCCTTCAGCAGGACGGGGACCCCGCACAGCGGGCCCCTGGGCAGCCCCGCCTCGAGCTGCGCTTCTGCAAGCTGCGGATACAGACGGATCACGGCGTTCAGCTCCGAATTGCTCGCCGCGATGGCATCAAACGCCGCGCTAAGGACCTCCTCCGGGCGCAGCTCCTCGTTGCAGACCAGTCTCGCGATCGTGGTTGCGTCGGCCTTGCGATAGAAGTCGTTGTTCATCACCATAGTGCCTCAACGGTATCCATGGCCGGATCGCCACGCTCGCGATAGGCGGCAAACGTCTCCGGCACCCTGATGTTGGGAGTCAGGTCGCCTGCTGCAACTCCATGGAAATACTGGAGCCAGTGGCATACGCGGATCTGTGCGAGCGAGCAGCCATTGGACCAGTCATCGAGCGACCGCGCATACCGCACGACGATACGAGAGTTCGGCAGGACAGCCGCCCCCCCCTCGGCCCAGAAGTGACCTCCATCGGCCATGTCCTCCCCGACGAGCAGGGTCTTCGTTCCACCAAAATATTTCAGGCGCGCGGCCGTGATGATGGCCGCAGAAAATGTGTCCGGACCAACGAGCACGAACACGCGTCCATCGTGCGGGAGCATTCCGGGTAGCCGCTTGGTAAGATCGAACAGCAGATCGGCATTGCCACCGGGGCTCGCGCGAAGATCTACGACTACGAAGCGCCGCCGGCTGGGGCTGAGCGGCTCGAGAGTTTGACGCGCGAGTTTCTCGATACGCAGGTCACCGCGATCTCGAATGATGCCGATACGGATGTAAAGAGCGTGCTCACCCACGGGAGTGCTCCAATACGGGTCATCCGGCTTCTGCAGATAGAGCGGGAGGCGGTCTCGCTGCTGCCACAAGACGTGAAGCCAGCCCGTCTCATCCCCCGGCTCTTCCACCGGGCTGAGATCGCGGACGGGCCAGTGCTCTGCCTTCAGCGGTGTTGCGCTAGGCACACTCGCTTCGATTACCATCTCCTGTCTCTCACACGATGAATCGGCAAGGTCGACGTGAACCCGGCCTGGATCCGCCGCAACACCGAGCGCGTGCAGCACAGCAGGGGAAACCAGGAAGTTCACGGACAGGAGCTTGGCGAGCGTGTTACTCCCGCCGACGTAAGGCCGCAGGATCGGCAGAAGCGCCTCCGGGCTGTACCCAGCGATTGCGGCGACACGGGCACCCAGCGTGCATTTGAAAGCCGGTGCGGCACGGATGATGAACAATCCCTCCTCGAACCATGCGAACCGGAGCGGCAGCGCTGGCACACCGCGTCCGACACCAACACCCAGCACATTGGTGTGGCCGTTATCAGCGTGCGCGACCGCATGTGCGATTCCCAATTCAAATTCGCCCGCACTCAGGGTGGCGGCTCGTGCCTTAAGGCCGGCCACGTCGGCTAGGAAGGCGGCCCGCCCGCGCACCGAGAAACTTCGGTCCAGCTGCATGGTTCGGCAGAGGTAGTCCAGATCCTGCTCACGCGCCTCGACCAGACTGTGTGGCGCAGGATAATCCGCGGTGGGCAGTGCAGGCTGCGCGACCCAATAATAGCTTGAGAGCGCCAGAAGGGCGCTTGCGCACAACGCAATGGCCGGCAGCCTTCGCTTGGTCCGGCGCCTCATGGCTGCCGCGCCAGGGTTGCCACCAAGCGACCTGGCTCGGACCCGTGCCGATCCCGCGCAATCAAGAGGATCGTGGCCGCAGCCGCCGCCAGAGCGCTCAGCATCAAAAAGAATTGCACTTGGGACAGCTGCGACCATAGCCGGCCGATCTGTCCGGCGGCCAGATTGCCGACGAAGCTGGTGAGGTACCAGATGCCGAGCAGGGTCGCGGCCATGGACGGCGGCGCGAGCCGGCTGAACAGCCCCAGACCGATCGGCAGCACGTGCAGCTCGCCGATTGTATAGAGCGCGATGAACAGCACCACCGGCAGCGCGCTCACCTGCCCGCCGTGGCGCGCCGCGCTGGCTGCGAATCCTGCCAACACGAGATAGCCGACACAGAGCATCAAGGCGCCGCTGGCCATCTTCATGATGGGCTCCGGCTGGCGACCCTTGCGACTGAGCGCTGTCCAACTCCAGATCAGAACGGGTGTGAACACAAAAACAAAAAGCGGATTGAGGGATTGGAACCAGGTCATGGGAATGATCCGGCCGCCCACGCTTCGGTCGACACTGGCACCGACCCACAGTGCGAAAGTATTGCCGAGCTGCTCGTAAGCGCAGCTGAAGAGAATCACGCTGAAAGCGACGCACGTCAGTTGCACGAGCCGACGCGCCGAAAGTTTCACCGGCGGGGCATGCATTGCGCGAGCGCCGCGAACCGTCGTTTGGGGATCCGCCGCCGGTTGGCCCGACAGATACCTGGCGCCCAGAAGATACACGAGCACGCCCGCGATCATGCTGACGCCCGCCAGCCCGAAGCCCCAATACCAGCCGAACAGCTCGCCAACGGTGCCGCAGCCCAACGGCGCCAACAGTGCTCCGAGGTTCTTGCCAGCATAGAAGATGCTGTACGCGGAATCCCTGCGCGGATCTCCCTCCTCGTAGAGTTCCCTGATCTGGCTCGCCACGCAGGGTTTGTACAGCCCATTGCCGCAGGCGAGCACCACCAGCGCGGGATAGAAGAGGGTCGGGGACATCAGCATAAAGTAACCGATCGCCATGATGACGCCACCGATCACCGCCGAATTGCGCCGCCCCAATCTGCGGTCCGCTATCACGCCTCCGAGCAAAGGCGTGAGAAAGACAAACCCCAAGAAGGTTCCGTAGATGGTGGAGGCGTCACCCTGTGCGAACAGCAACTGCCTCGTCATGTAATAGACGAGCAGTGTCCTTATACCCTGCATGGAGAACACTTCCCACATCTCGACGGCGCACAGGATCGTAAGTCCGCGAGGCTGGCCGAACCAGTCGCGCACAGCTTCGCGCTGCAGGCCGGCTCCTACTCTGTCCGTGTCAGATGCCGCTGCATTTGGAATCGCCATCATCGTCAGGTGCCACCAAGCTGCCCCGGGACCTTGATCGCGGCAAAGCGCTTCGCTAGATCGCTCATCCTGCGGTCAAGCTCCGCGCGCGACAGATAGCGGCCACCCATCACGACTGCCGCTATGCGCCGCGTATTGGAAATATCGATGAGGGGATTGCCGTACAGCAGCACCAGATCGGCGGCCCTGCCGACTTCCACTGTTCCTCGCTTGTCCGCCACGCCCAGAAACTCTGCCGCGCCGCGCGTCGCGCTCTGCAAGACCTGAGCGTTCGTCATGCCCGCCCTGGCGAGCATTTCGAGCTCATCGTGGAGCGAAAAGCCGTAGACTACCCCCGGGACGATCGCGTCCGTTCCAGTCAACATGGGGATACCTGCCGCTGCAAAGGCGTGCACGAGCCGGTTGTTGAAGGCTTCAGTCTTCTGGAACAGCCGCGCGCGCGCCGGCGTCGCCGATTGCACGTAGCGATTCGCATGCAGCCACTGAGCCACCAGCGCGGGATGCGTGTATTTGAGATTTGGATTCTCGGCGACGACCGCTACACCATCTCGTGTCTGGTTCGCGATCCAGTACATTGTAATGAGCGTCGGCGTCAACCATATGTGATTTTCCCGGGCCGGGGCAACCAAGCGCTCGATGTCCTGATCGGAGAAGTTGGGTGAATACTTGGTGTACTCTTCCGCGTGTGCAACCATCGCGAGTCCCGGTACGAGCACGGCCTCGGGGTGCCCCCGTCCCGCATCGGGCAGATGGCCGATGACACGAATGCCCTCTGCCTGCCCTTCATCGAGGATGGCGTGATAGGTCTCGAGATCGAGGCGGCTATAGATCTTGACGAAGTCGAAGCCCTGCTCCTTGACCTCACGAACGGCGCTACGTCCCGCGTCTGGGGATGCCGCCACTCGCGCCACGCCCGGCCAGACGGGATTCGCCCCATCGACCATTCCCGCAAGGGAGTAGTGCGGTCCGAGGACAGTGCCGCTGTCGATTTCCCTGCGTTGCTGCAGAAGCTCGGGAAGCGATCCCATGTCTTGTATCTGCGTCACGCCGTTGGCGATGAACGGCAGCGTGACGTCTTCGGTGTGCAGGAACTCCTCAGGGAACTGCGCCTGCCCAGTTTGCAATTTTATCAGGCCCCAGTTCATTAGATGCACGTGCATGTCCGCGAGACCGGGCATCAGCCACTTGCCGTGGCCGTCGATCCGGGGCAATCCTCGCGGCGCGTGCACTTTGCCGGATGGCCCCAGATCGACGATGGTGCCGTCGCGGACGACGACCGTGGCGTCGGCAACGGCCGTACCCTCCCGAGTCATCGGCAAGACATTGACATGCTCGATGAGGAATCCGGAGGCGGACGCGAGGGCGGGGAACAGCGCCGCGGCCAGGCCGGCTTTCCATCGTGGTGTTGGACGCATCTGTCAGAACCTTTGTTTTTTTAACCTTCCGAGAATTCGATCAAAGTCTACTAACACCCCGACGCGCGTATCGCGCGTCGCAAGGTGCGGCTACGCGGCCAATGCGCGCGCGACGTGAAACGCGCCGCGCATTACTGGATTGCGTAGGATCTCTCACCATCCTCTGAAGCGCGGCCATCGACTCACCACCCCGGATCCCTCGACGACCTGGTACTCCTCGAATTGAGCAGCAGTCGCGCAAGCGTGGTTAGGCAGTATCCGCACGAGCGTGCCGACGGGAAGTTGCGGCGGCGGCGTCCTGACCCCTTCGCGCAATCGAAGAATGCCGTGTTCCTGATTGACCCCGGCAAGTAACAGATTGCCAAAAGGCACGCCGTGAACGTCGCAGACCAGCCCGTATCCTTGATCGATGCGCTGTTGGGACGTGCCGCGATCGCGCGACATTGCAAGCCATCCGGCATCGACGAACGTCCAGCCCTTCTCGCGCTGATGTCCCGTTACCGTCGCGAGCACGCTGATGGCGATATCCTCCACCCTGCAGACACCCAATCCCGCCATGACGAGATCAAAGAACACGAACACTCCTGCCCGGACTTCAGTTACGGCCGACAAGTCCCGTGCGTGCAACGCCGTTGGCGTGGATCCGACACTGACGACCGGACAAGGCAAGCTTGCACCCCGGATCCCCTCTGCCGCCGTCACTACCGCGACGCGCTCCTGTTCCGCCATCTTCGCAAGCGCAGTCGCGCCGGGACAATCGTAGGATCCGCCGGCGTGAGTCATGACGCCGCGCAATTCAGCGCCGCCCGCGTGTAGAGCCCGAGCGATCTCAACGACGCGCGGATCTTCTGGCTGCAGGCCAGCGCGCTGGCCGTCGCAATCGATCTCGATGAGCGCAGGAATGGGCGAGCTCCGCGAGGCGGCGCACACGGCGCGCGCCTGCTCAAGACTGTCGAGGATGACCGAGAGGTCAATCCCGGATCGGCGCATTGTCGCAACACGCTCGAGCTTGGATGCCGCGATGCCGACTGCATAGAGGATGTCGCGCACTCCAGCGGCGCCGAGCTGTTGCGCTTCCTTTAGCGTCGAAACCGTGGCGGGCCCGAAGACACCGCCCATCATCCGGCGCGCGATCTCGATGCTCTTAGCGGTCTTCACGTGCGGACGAAAC
>Ga0193733_1000704_pt1 | contig 10560 bp, 9 predicted proteins | sample U1s2metaG_FD_145076 | JGI IMG/M metagenome (GOLD analysis project Ga0193733, IMG submission 145076) | Soil microbial communities from a riparian zone of the East river system, Colorado, United States - U1s2 | ecosystem: Environmental > Terrestrial > Soil > Riparian zone | place: USA: East River... | reverse complement strand
GCGACCTGGGGGGACACGGCATCGGACGCACCATCCATGAGGAGCCTCGCGTCCCCAACTACGCCGACCCGGAAGCCAACCAGATTCTGCGCGAAGGCCTGGTGATTACGGTGGAACCGATTATCGCGGCTGGATCCGGACGCGCGGTGGTCGCAAGCGATGGTTGGACGGTGCGCACGGCGGACCGCCGGGCTTCTGCACACTACGAGCATACCCTCGTGATCACCCAGGGTGAGCCGATTCTGCTGACGGCTTAGACCCGAGCCCGTGATCAGGGGTGAAGTGAATAAGCCTAGTTCCGGCACTGACTGCGATCTCCCGGGACCCCGGTTGCTACAATCCACCACAGTGTCAGTTTCCTTTCAGATCGACGCCACCCGCGGCGCGGCTCGCCTCGGGCGGCTGACCACGCCCCATGGCGTTGTGGAAACGCCTGTATTCATGCCGGTGGGAACGCTGGCGTCGGTGAAAGCCGTCTCGCAGGATATTCTGGAAGAGCTCGGGGTCCAGATTCTTCTGGGCAATACCTACCATCTTTATTTGCGGCCCGGGGTGGGGCAAGTGCGCGAGCTGGGCGGGTTGCATCGTTTCATGGCCTGGCCGCGCGCCATTCTTACCGACTCGGGCGGGTTCCAGGTCTTCAGCTTGAACGAGCTTCGCCGGGTGACCGAAGAAGGCGTGACGTTTCGCTCCCACCTCGACGGCTCTTCGCATTTTTTTACGCCGGAGAGCGCCATGGAAGCACAGATCGGGTTAGGCGCCGACATCATCATGGCGTTTGACGAATGCACCGAGCATCCCGCGGATCGGGAGCGCGTACGGCAATCGATGGAACTGACTTTGCGGTGGGCGGAGCGGAGCAAGAAATATTTTGAGGCGCACAAACACAAAGTGCCGTGGAAGCAGAGTTCTGCCTTCCAGTTTCGAGGGTCCGAAAGCGCGGTGGCTCGAAACCGGACGCGGGAAGCGCGAAACGATGACGCCGGTCAGGCGCTTTTCGGCATCGTGCAGGGCGGCATGGATCTGGCGCTGCGGCAAGAGTCGGCGGAGCGCACCATCGAAATCGGTTTTCCTGGGTATGCGATTGGAGGCTTGAGTGTGGGCGAGCCGCGGAGTCTCACTCGGGAAGTCGTGGAAGCCTCGCTGCAGCATCTTCCGGCGGCCCAGCCCCGCTACCTGATGGGCGTGGGTGCGCCGGAGGAAATTGTTCAGTATGCCGGCCTGGGGGTTGACATGATGGACTGTGTGTTACCGACGCGGGCGGCGCGCCACGGTCTGCTTTTTACTTCCGAAGGCAGAGTCTCCATCAAGCAGGCGAGATACGCCGGAGATCAGGGGCCACTCGACGCCAATTGCGGCTGCCGGGTCTGCCAGCGCTATTCGCGGGCTTATTTGCGCCATCTCTATGCCGCCAATGAGGTTCTGGCCCAAGTCTTGAATACCGTCCACAATCTCAGCTTCTACCTTGACACTATGCGGGCGGTGCGTCATTCTATTGCGCTTGGGAACAAGGCCCAGTTTTTCCCAGAGGAGCAATCTCAAGCGGAACCATAGCCCGATGTCCCCGGTTCATGCCTGAAGCGGAAGCATCTCCGGCCTGAGGAAGCGTGAAATCCTGCGGTAAATTGCACAGGGTCAGGAAGCGCCAATGGGCGCAGTCTTGATCTATTTCGGACGGGTCTAGTTTTATGAGCCTGGCGCACTTACTTGGGTTACAAATAGCTGGGGCCGGAGGCTGGTTGGGCTTCGCGCCGCTCATCTTTATCTTCGCGATTTTTTACTTTCTTCTGATCATGCCGCAGCAGCGGCGCCAGAAGAAGTGGCAGCAGATGCTGAATGATCTGAAGAACGGGGACAAAGTTGTGACCAGCGGCGGGCTGCGCGGAACCATCATCGCGCTGCGGGATGATTACATCCAGCTGCGTGTCCCGCCAGACAATTTGCGCATCGAAGTGACCCGGGTGTCGGTGGCGTCGGTGACCACCCCGGATGATAAGAACAACAAAGCGGCATGACACGCAGATCCTTGCCGTGGTAAGGGGAAGTTGACCGTCAGGCCATGAACAAGACTTTAGGTTGGAAGCTCGGGCTGGTCGTTGCCCTCCTGCTGGTGTTCCTGTTTGGCATCTTCGGCCTTCCGAAGGACTTCTCGGGCACTGGACTGCTGGCCTCGCTGCAAGAGCACATTCATCTGGGGCTCGACCTCAAGGGTGGCACTCACCTGATTCTGCAGGTGCAGGTTAACGATGCGGTGAACGGAGATTCAGACCGCGGGGTGGAGCGGTTGAAGGAAGACCTGCGCACCCACAAGATCAATTACACCGAAATTACCAAGCCCGATCCGGCAAATCACCCCGACCAGATCGTTTTGAAAGGCGTGCCGCCGGAGTCCACTTCGGATTTGCGCTCCATCGTAAGCGAACGGCTGCCGGAGTATAACCTCAACTCGGGCGCAGACAATTCCTGGACTTTTTCCATGAAGCCGCAGGCCCTGGCTGAGCTGAAGAACCGGGCTGTGGCCCTAGCCATCGAGACCATCCGCAACCGTATTGACCAGCTGGGCGTGAGCGAACCGGTCATTCAGGAGCACGGGCTAGGGCAATATCAGATCCTTGTCCAACTGCCCGGCGTGGACGATCCGGGACGGGTGAAAGAAATCATGCAGTCCACCGCCATGCTGGAAATCAAGCAGGTGCTGGGTGGGCCTTATTCGAGCGAACAAGACGCGCTGCAGCAACACGGCGGCGTGCTGCCCCCGGATTCCTTGCTGCTGAGGGGACGCAGCGCGGGAAGCCAGGCGGGCGAGGATGCAGGCGAGCAGTACTACCTGGTAACCCGGAGCTCGGCGGTGGCGGGGGCCGACCTGCGGTCGGGTGGCGCCACCGTGGGACGGGACTCGAACACCAATTCTCCCGACGTAGGCTTCGTTCTGACCAATGAAGGGGGAAGAAAGTTTGCCGCCTTCACCGGGTCGCACGTAGGCGAAAAGCTGGCCGTGGTGCTGGATAACCGGGTGAGGGAAGTCGCGACCATCAATGAGCAGATCCATGACCAAGGACGGATCAGTGGAGGCGGGATGACGGAGCAGGCCGCCAAAGACCTGGCGCTGGTGCTGAATTCGGGAGCGCTGCCGGCCGGGATCAAGTATCTGGAAGAACGCACCGTAGGCCCCTCGCTGGGCTCGGATTCGATCCACTCCGGGGTACGGGCAGCCATTATCGGCATGCTGGCCGTGCTGGTCTTCATGCTGGTCTACTACCGCGGCGCGGGCATCAATGCCGATCTGGCGCTGGTCCTGAACCTGGTCATTCTGTTGGGCTTCATGGGATATTTTGGTGCGACCCTGACCTTGCCGGGAATCGCCGGTGTGATTCTGACCGTGGGTATGGGGGTGGATTCTAACGTCCTGATTTTCGAACGCATTCGGGAGGAGCTGCGGAACGGAAAGACGCCGCCCTCGGCGGTGGAACAGGGTTTCGCGCATGCCTGGATCACGATCGTGGATACCCACGTCACCACCATCGTGTCGGCGGCAATTTTGTTTTTGTTCGGCACCGGTCCAGTAAAGGGTTTTGCAGTTACGCTCACATTTGGTCTACTCGCCAACCTGTTTACCGCGGTTTTTGTCTCGCGCATGATTTTCGACTGGATTTTGAGCCGCAAGCAGCGCGGCCAGGCGCTAAGCATTTAGCTAAGAACCGCCCGGGTGTTTGCCAGGAAAGGCTGGGTCAGAGGCCCGGCCCCACACGGTCTTGGAAGGGGTTTGACGACAGCGTGGAATTTTTTAGAGATGCCAACATAGACTTTCTCGGCAAGAAGTGGTATTTTCTCGCCTTTTCGCTGGTGTTCAGCGTGGCGGGGTTGTTTTCCATGTTGTTTTGGCACGGCGTCCCACTGGGCGTAGACTTCCGCGGCGGAACCCTGGTCTACGTCAAGTTTTCGCACCCGCCCGACGATAACGCCATCCGCGCGGCACTGGGAAAAGTGGGTTTGACTCAGGCGAAGATTCAGCGCCTGGGTGTGGCCGCGAACAACGAAGTGCTGATCGATCTCGACGTGCGGGAGACCAGCGAAAAGGCTCTCGATCAGGGCAAGGTTCAGATCATCAACGCGCTCGAGACCAATGCTCCGGCGGGGAAACTGGACCTGAACAACACCAGTTCTTTGACATTAGCCAATTACTTGCTGGAAAAAGATCCGCTGCGCGCCGGCAGCGATGCCAGCCAACGCTATGCAGCCGTGGCCAAGGCAATTGTTGACTATCGCGACAAAACCAAGGGCGGCGTCTTGAGCTCCTTTGTTGAACTGAAGGCGGTCGCTGATCCGGCAGTGGTGGCGGCTCTTGCGGACGGGTTCTTTCTTTCTGATTTCGGTGTCTATCAGGTAGAGATCGTGGGACCGCAAGTGGGCCAGCAGTTGCAGAGCCAGGCCCGTTGGGCGGTGGTTTATTCGCTCGCCGGCATGCTGATTTATCTGGGATTCCGTTTCGAGTGGATTTACGGCGTGGCGGCGGTGATCACGGTTTTCCACGATACGCTGATCACGGTGGGCGCGTTCTCGCTTGCCAACAAGGAAATTTCGCTGACCGTGATCGCCGCGATTCTCACCTTGATTGGGTACTCGAACAACGACACCATCGTGATTTTCGACCGCATCCGGGAGAACCTCAAGATGATGCGGCGGGAGAAGTTGTCAGAAATCGTAAACCGGAGTATCAATCAGACCCTGAGCCGGACCATCTTGACCGCCGGGTTAACCTTTCTGACCGTGCTGGCGCTGTATGTTTTCGGCGGAGAAGTGCTGCATGGCTTCTCCTTCGCGCTGGTCATCGGAATCCTGATTGGGACCTATTCTTCGATCGCCATTGCGGCTCCGATTCTGGTCGCCTACCAGGATTGGCGGGGAGGCCAGCGAGGGGCGTCGGTCCCGCTCCCAGCCGGCAAGGGCAAGGCTGCGGCAGGCAAGGGCCGGGTGGCCAGCGGGCAGTAGTTTTTATCCGCCCGATAGGTCAGATACGCCTTTCGATTCAATGGTTTAAGGGCCAAGTCCACCCAGGCCAAGGCGAAGGCCGCGAGGTAGGCAAACATTTGCGCAAGGCGCAGCGCCATGCTCCTGTTTTCACTTGATTGACTTTGTGCAATTGCCGTGTAGGATGCAAGCCTGGTTTGGGAGCAAACGGGCAACATGCGGTGTCTAAGAATACGTAGGGTTGTGCCGGGAGAATCCTTATGTTTGAAGACAGCCTCATCGAATCGGGTGGAAGACTAAAAACCAAGCGAGGCATGACGACCATCATCTCCTTCTGTTTTCAGGTGATGCTGATCTTCGTGCTGGTACTGCTGCCGCTGCTGTTTACGGAAGCCTTGCCAAAAACACAGTTAATGACCTTTCTGGTGGCACCGCCACCGCCACCGCCGCCACCGCCTCCCCCGGCCGCCGCTCCTGTGAAAGTCGTTAAACAGATTCAGACCGACATCATCAACGGGCAGCTGCGAACGCCCACCAAGATCCCCGAGAAAGTCCAAATGATCAAGGAAGAAGAGGCGCCGCCGCCGGTTTCCTCGATGGCTGGTGTCGTGGGCGGCGTGCCGGGGGCTGGGGGCGCCATGGGTGGCGTCATCGGCGGCATCATCAATTCGACTCCGGTCGCGGTACCCAAGGTAGCCACGCCGCAGCGGGTCAGGGTATCGCAGGGCGTGACCCAGGGTTTGCTGATTCGCAAAATTCAGCCCAACTATCCACCCCTGGCGCGGCAAGCCCGCATCCAAGGCTCTGTACTGCTGCAGGCCGAGATTAGCAAGGACGGAGGAATTCAGAACCTGCGTCTGATCAGTGGCCACCCGATGCTGGCTCCGGCCGCCATCGAAGCGGTGAAGCAGTGGAAGTACAAGCCATACATCCTGAACGGCGAACCAGTGGAAGTGGAAACCCAGATTACGGTCAACTTTACCCTGGCCGGAGGTTAAACTCTGCGGACCGGCTGCAAGGGGTGCGGGAGCGAAGAAAATTCCCGCGTCGTTTCTGTTTTTTGCAAGCTGACGATTTTTAGCAATCTGACAAGTTCGGAGGAGGAAAGCAACTCATGTTCGTAGCCAATCTAGCAGGACTTGCTCTAGCACATATGTCCACCGCGGCGGCCTGGTTTTTCCAGGAGCAGGCGGCGGTGGGTTGGGACCCGATTTCGCTGTGGCACCAGATGGGTATTCCAGCGAAGGCCGTGGTCATCATTCTGTTCATCATGTCAGGCTGGTCGATCGGCGTGATGATCGACCGGGCTATGGCGTTCAGCGCTGCCCGCAAGCAGTCGCGCGCATTCGCTCCGGCCGTGGCTGGTGCCCTGCGCGATGGCAAGATCGAAGAAGCCATCAAGGTCGCGGAGCGCAACAAGAAGAGCCACTTGGCCAAGGTTGTGACCTCGGGCCTGATGGAATTCCGCGCCCACCAGGAAAGCGGAGAGATTCCGGGCGAGACCATTGAAGCCTCCAAGCGCGCTCTGGAGCGCACCGAAGCCATTGTCCATGCCGAACTGAAGCGCGGCCTGGGCGGTCTGGCAACCATCGGCTCGACCGCACCCTTCGTGGGACTGCTGGGCACGGTGGTCGGCATCATCAACGCGTTCAAAGGGATTCAGTCCGAAAAGGCTACCGGTCTGGCAGCCGTTGCGGGCGGCATCTCGGAAGCGTTGGTGACTACGGCGATCGGACTGTTCGTGGCTATCCCGGCCGTCATGATGTTCAACTACCTGACTGGCCGAGTGGAAGCGTTCGACGTGGAAATGGACAACTCGTCGAGCGAACTGATCGATTACTTCCTGAAGCGCCGGGGACTGCGCCGCTCCTAAGCCGAACCGCGGCGCGCAGTAAGGCAGGCTACAACCTCCGAGTTGCTGATCTGGCGCCGGGCAACGTCCGGCGCCGGATTCAAAAACAGGAGAAGAGCTGAGAATCGTCCTCAGCTCGGGCGGGCGGAAAATGACCCGCCGAGGAGACGTGAGCTTATGGCGCTGTCAAAGCGGAACGAGGGAATTAAGGTCAACTCCAACATCAACGTCACCCCGATGGTGGATGTGATGCTGGTGCTGCTGATCATCTTCATGGTGATTACACCCATGTTGCAGCATGGCGTGAGCGTCGACATGGCGAAGGTCAACAATCCGGAATCCATGCCGGACGCGGATAAAGAAGACGCCTTGCTGGTGTCGGTCATGCGCGACGGGACGGTCTACTTCGGGACCGACAAGCTCCCGGCGGACCAGTTAACCGGCAAAGTCAAAGACCGGCTGGCCAACCGAGTGGACAAGCGCGTTTTCGTAAAGGCGGACGCGCGCGCCCGGTTCGGCTCGGTGGTTGAAGTCGTGGACAACGTGCGCGCGGCAGGAGTCGACCAGCTTGGCTTGCTGACCGATCAGCGCAAGGCACCTACGACGCCCCCCCCGGCAGCTGCGACGCCCGCACCAGCTGGCGGGCAATAGCCCAGAGATTTTCAGGGCAGGGATTTTCAGGCTCCAGATATTCAGAGCCAAACATTCGAGGAGAATCGTTATGGGAATGGCAATGGGATCGGGCGGCGGTCAGAGCGCGGACATGAACGTCACGCCCCTGATTGACGTGCTGCTGGTGCTGATCATCATCTTTATGGTGATCACGCCGTTAACTCCTAAGGGGCTAGACGCGCTGGTGCCCCAGCCGCCCCCGCCGAATGCACCCAAGAACAACACCCCGGACCGCACCATCGTGGTGCAGCTGATTGATCGCGGCGCGGGTCAGGCGCCGGCGCTCAAGATCAACCAGGAAGATACCACCTGGGAGAATCTGCAGGGACGCTTGACCGATATCTTCAAAACGCGCGCGGAAAAAGTGATGTTCGTCAAAGGTGACGACGCGGTTCCGTTTGCCGACGTGGCCAACGTGATCGACCTCGCGCATGCCGCGGGCGTAGACAAAGTGGGCCTGATCACAGCCAAGATTGAAGCCGGCGGCTAGTCCTCGCAAGTTTGGGTTACAGGGTTGTGGGCGGATGTTACGGTCCGTCCAGTCTCATCCGCGCTCGCGCTTACACCGCGGCGTGCTGTTGGTCCGTTGGCACAGCACATACCTGACGATTCTCTGGCAAGGAGACTTACAGCGCAATGAAAACAAGCATACGAACGCTGGCGATGATGGCCCTCGGGCTGGTGTTGCTGGCCACCACGGGCTGCAGCAAGCTGAGGGCGCGTGACCAGCTCAACAAGGGTGTGCAATCCTACAAAAACGCCAAGTATGAAGAGGCGATCAATCACTTCCAGCAAGCGGTGTCGCTTGATCCCACTCTGCTGAATGCGCGCCTTTACCTGGCTACGGCGTTCGCCCAACAATACATTCCCGGCGCCGACACGGAAGACAACAATCGCATGGGCGAGAACGCGATTGACCAATACAAGGCGGTGCTCGAGCGTGACCCCAAGAACATCAACAGCGTGAAGGGGATTGCCTACCTGTACCTGCAGATGAAGCGGTTTGAAGATGCCAAGACGTTCTACCGCAAGGCGAACGAACTTGATCCGAACGATCCCGAACCCTACTACTCAGTGGCGGTGATTGACTGGACGCAGAGCTACCAGCCGCGCATGGAAGAGCGCGCCAAGGTGGGTTTGAAGCCGGACGAGTGGATTATGAAGGACAAGAGCAACAAGAAAATCTGCGAAGCGCTCCGCGAGAAGAGCTCGGGGGTGATCCAGGACGGTATTGCCATGCTGCAGAAAGCGCTGGATCTGCGGCCTGATTACGACGACGCCATGGCCTACCTGAACCTGCTCTACCGGGAGAAGGGCGACCTGGAGTGCGGTGATCCGGCGGCTCGGGCCGCAGATCTGAAGACAGCCGACGAGTGGGTGGACAAGACCATGACCACCAAGAAGATCAAGGCCGAAAAGCAGCCGGGCAATCAGGGCATCACCATGCCCAGCCAGTAGGATGCGCTCAACTCTTTAGCCAGCGAAAGCCTCTTCCCGGAGTGGAAGGGGCTTTTGATTTGTGCGGCCGATCTTCAGTAGGGCTGGAGCAGGCCAAGCTTATGTTCAAGAAAATTCTCATCGCGAATCGAGGAGAGATTGGGGTGCGGGTTATTCGTGCCTGCCGCGAACTGGGAATTCTTTCGGTTGCGGTGTATTCGGAGGTGGACCGCTTGTCGCCGCACGTCCTCAACGCCGATGAGGCCTACCCGATCGGGGCAGCCAGCGCGACCGAATCCTATCTCAACGGCGAAAGGATTCTGGATGTTGCGAAACGCTGCGGCGCAGATGCGCTTCATCCCGGCTACGGATTTCTTTCGGAAAATGCGAAGTTTGCCCAAGCCTGCACCGACGCCGGACTCAAGTTTATCGGGCCCAGTGCCGCTTCGATGGAAACGATGGGATCCAAGACGCGGGCGCGGCAGGAAATGGAAAAAGCCGGCGTCCGGTTCGTGCCGGGCACCTCCCGGGCGCTCGAGTCGGTCCGGCAGGCGAAGGAGGTGGCGGCCCAGATTGGCTACCCCGTGATGCTGAAGGCGGCTGCGGGGGGTGGCGGAAAAGGGATGCGGCTGGTGACTTCCGCCCAAGAGCTACAACCCGCGCTGGAAGCGTCGCAGGGCGAAGCGCAGCGTGCCTTCGGAGATGGCGAGGTTTACCTGGAGAAGGCGATTCTCAACCCCCGGCACATTGAGATGCAGATTCTGGCGGATGAGCGTGGGAACACGGTTTATCTCGGGGAACGCGAGTGCTCGATCCAGCGCCGACATCAGAAGGTGCTCGAAGAGGCGCCGTCTCCGCTGGTCGACTCGGAAATGCGCCGACAGATGGGAGAAGTGGCGCTGCGAGTGGCCAAAGCGGCCGGGTACTCGAACGCCGGGACCATCGAATTTCTTGTGGACCAGGAGAAGAATTTCTATTTCCTGGAAATGAACACGCGCTTGCAAGTGGAGCACCCGGTGACGGAATTAATCACGGGGCTGGACCTGGTGGAATGGCAGATTCGAATCGCCGCGGGAGAGGAGCTTCCGTTCCAGCAGAAAGATGTTTTGATCCGGGGGCATGCGATGGAATGCCGCATCTACGCGGAAGACCCGGACAACAATTATTTTCCCAGTCCAGGGAAGGTTACCATGCTGCTCACACCGGCAGGACCGGGAATCCGTTTAGACAGCGGTGTGTATGAAGGCTGGACCGTGCCCATCGATTACGATCCGTTGCTGGCCAAGCTGGTTGGCTACGGACAAGATCGGGCACAGGCGGTTTCGCGGCTGGTCCGGGCACTCGATGAATTTTTCGTGGCCGGCATCAAGACCAACCTTGGACTGTTCCGGCGGATTCTGGCCGAAGAAGACTTCCTTTCCGGCAAGGTTGATACCGGATATCTGGAGAGATTGCTGGGAGGGGCTGAACCTGCCCGTTCTGAATCTTCTGCACGGGAAGGCGCTGCCAGCCTTGCAGCGATCGCCGCGGCGGTGTTTGCGGCGCTGGATGCGACTCCAAAGGCCGTCACCAACGCGGCCGTCTCGCGCGATAGCGCCTCAAACCAGGGGGAAGGGGCAGACGCCGGAGTC
>Ga0193733_1000703_pt1 | contig 10560 bp, 9 predicted proteins | sample U1s2metaG_FD_145076 | JGI IMG/M metagenome (GOLD analysis project Ga0193733, IMG submission 145076) | Soil microbial communities from a riparian zone of the East river system, Colorado, United States - U1s2 | ecosystem: Environmental > Terrestrial > Soil > Riparian zone | place: USA: East River... | reverse complement strand
GGAGGCGTACTTCAAGCTCTCGTACCCCACACCTACCTGGGCGATGCCGAAATCCCATTTGCCGCCGATCTGAAAGGCGTTGTCTTTCGGATTGGCAGCCCCTCCAGCTGCTACGCCTGGGCGGAATCCTTCGTGGCTTTCATACCCCGCTGCGAGCGCCAAGGGGCCGCGCGCATAGGTCACGTTGCCGGAATAGTATTTCGGTTTCTGGACGCTGTTATTAGCGGCGGAGACGGGGGCACTATCGGCTGATTGATAGTTGGCCAGCGCCGTCGCGAGCCTGAACTGCACGCCGCTGAACACCGGCGACCAGTATTGGATCGAATTGTTGTTCCGGCGGGACCACGACGTACCGTTGCCGGTCGCTTCGGTCGCGCACACCGGCGTTGCCGCACTGTTGGTAATCACACCGGATGAGTTTGTCACGGTCGTAGCGCACAGTACGTTCGGCAAGGCACCGGTGGTGTCGCCGTTCCCCATGATGATGCCGGAGGACGCGAATCCGCCCGAGTTCACCAGATTGCCGGTACCGTACGCCACCTTGTAAGGCGAATCCCAGATGCCGAACAGGACATCGCCCGCGGCGCTCGAGAAGCCGACCGCCGAGTTCCTGCCGCCGAAGTGCTGACCGCTCGTCGCCGCGCTGTCAAGGCGTCCATCCGGCCACACGCCTGTCTCCAGCTGGAACCACGCCGCGGTGCCGCCGCCCAGGTCTTCCCTGCCGCGCACGCCTAGCGCGTTACCCGGCGAAAAGATATCGTTCTTTTTCACTTCCGGAATCGTCCCCGCGCCATTGGTGGAAAGCGTCTGAATCATGACCGCCGTGTCGAGGCGACCGTAGAGCGAGACGCCCGCGCTGCCGCCGACCTGTGCAACAGCGAGGCCCGGCGCAGTCAGCGCGCCGGCGACTGCCACTGCCATTAGCTTCTTGTTCATCGAAAATATCTCCTCTTCGTATTTTGACTCGAGGGCAGCCGGACAGCGCCGCCCGCTCCAACCCCTGTTCGAGGTTGTTGCAATTCTGCCAATCGAATGTATCAAGCTCAATAGAACTGTGAGTTTTTACGCATTCGGAAGCACACGATGTGGTATTTTCGCAACACCGATGCGGCACCTTAATTCAAATCAACATGTTAAGAATAGGCGCGCAAGCTCACTTCCAGGGTCATCCGCCCGCATCAGAGCCTCCCCGACCAGGAATACCTGAACCCCTCCCTGTCGCAGCCGCGTTACATGCTCGGCGGAGAGAATCCCGCTCTCGCTCACCGCGATTCGCGGTGCCGAAATCCGCGGCGACAGTCCGAGGGTCGTTTCGAGTCGGGTCTCAAAGCTATGCAGGTCGCGGTTATTGATGCCGATCAGCGGCGTCGCGAGCTCGAGGGCGAGGTCGAGCTCGGCGCGATCATGCACTTCGGCGAGCACCGCCATTCCGAGCGAGGCCGCTACGGCCTCCAGCTCGCGCATTTGCGACAGCTCGAGCGCCGCCGCGATGAGCAGAATGCAATCTGCACCCATGGCGCGCGATTCGTACACCTGGTAGGGATCGATCACGAAATCCTTGCGCAACACCGGGAGGCCGCAAGCCGTGCGCGCAGTAGAAAGGTCCTCGGCACGACCCTGAAAAAAACGTCCGTCGGTGAGCACCGAGAGGCAGGCCGCGCCGTGCTGCGCGTAGGAGCGTGCGATCGCCGCCGGATCGAATCGCTCGCGAAGAACGCCCTTGCTCGGACTCGCCTTCTTGATCTCGGCGATCACCGCCGGCAGGCCGGCGGTGATTTTCGCGCGCAGCGCGCCGATAAAATCCCGTGGTTTTCCCGCCGCTTCTGCTTGGTGACGCGCGGCGGCCGCGCCCAGGGCTTTCTTGGCCTTTGCGATTTCCTCGGCCTTGACCGCGAGGATCTTGTCCAGGATATCAGCCACGCGCGAGTTGCTGGGTAAATTTCACGAACGCGTCGAGCTTGGCACGCGCGGCACCGCTCTTGATCAACTCGAACGCCTTCTCCACACCCTCCTCGAGGCTTGCGGCCTTGCCGGCAACGTAGATTGCAGCTCCGGCATTGAGGGCCACGATGTCACGCGCGGCTCCGGCCTTGTTTTCCAGTGCCGCCACGACCACGTTTCGCGACTCTTCCACCGTCGCCACGCGCAGCGCCTTCGGATCGTGCACGGGCAACCCGAATTTTTCGGGGTGAATCATGTACTCGAGAACTTTGCCGCTTCTCAGCTCCCCGATCATCGTCTGGCCGCTCACCGAGATTTCGTCCAAGCCTTCCAGGCCGTAGACGGTCATCGCGTGGTGCGCGCCGAGCCGCTGCAGCACCCGGACCTGGATCCCGACGAGATCGGGATGAAAAACGCCCATCAGCTGCGTCGGCGCGCCGGCCGGATTGGTGAGCGGTCCGAGAATGTTGAACAGAGTGCGCACGCCAAGCTCGCGCCTCACCGCGGCGGCGTGTTTCATCGCCGCGTGGTGCGCCGGCGCAAACATGAAGCCGACCCCTATCTCGTCGATGCAGCGGCCCACTTGCTCGGGCTTCAGGTTGATGTTCGCGCCCAGCGCCTCCAGCACGTCCGCACTGCCCGACTGCGAAGACACGGCGCGGTTGCCGTGCTTGGCGACGCGGCCCCCAGCCGCGGCGCAAACGAACATGGACGCGGTCGAAATATTGAAGGTGTTCGCGCCGTCCCCCCCGGTACCCACGATGTCCACCAGGTTGTCCGGATCCTTCACCGTCACCCGCGTCGCGAGCTCGCGCATCACCTGCGCAGCCGCGGTGATCTCGCCGATTGTCTCCTTCTTCACTCGCAGCCCCACGATGATGGCCGCGATCATGACGGGCGAAATCTGTCCACCCATGATCTGTCGCATCAGGTCGAGCATTTCGTCGTGGAATATCTCGCGGTGCTCGATAGTCCGCGTCAGCGCTTCCTGGACCGTGATGCTCATGCCGCCTCCCGTTGCAGGAAATTTTTCAAGAGCGCGTGCCCATGCTCGGTGAGAAAGGACTCGGGGTGGAACTGCACGCCCTCCACGGCGAACTCGCGGTGGCGCACGCCCATGATCTCGCCGTCCTCGGACTCGGCCGTGACCTCCAGGCACTTGGGCAGAGTCGCCCGGCGAATCGCAAGCGAATGATAGCGGGTCGCCACGAAAGGACTCGGAAGTCCGCGAAACACGCCGAGGCCCGCATGGCTGATCGCCGAAGTTTTTCCGTGCACGACTTTACCCGCATGCACGACCTCGCCGCCGAAAGCCTGGCCGATCGCCTGATGGCCGAGGCACACGCCCAGTATCGGGACCTGGCCGGCAAACTCGCGTACCGCGGCGAGTGAGATCCCCGCTTCAGTGGGAGTGCAGGGCCCGGGTGAAATGACGATGCCTTCCGGTTTCATCGCGGCGATGTCCGCCGCCGCGATCTCGTCGTTGCGAAACACTCTGACGTCCGCGCCGAGCTCGCCCAGATACTGCACCAGATTCCAGGTGAAGGAATCGTAATTGTCTATCATCAGGATCATGCCCGTCCGTCCATTCCGCTCGAGGCGATTTCCGCGGCGCGCAGCACGGCCCGCGCCTTGGCACGGGTTTCCTGCAATTCGCTTTCGGGCACCGAGTCGGCGACGACCCCGGCACCCGCCTGCACGTGCATCTGGCCGTCTTTCACAACAGCCGTGCGGATCGCGATGGCCAGGTCCATATCACCGTTGAATCCCAGATAGCCCGCGGCACCCGCGTAGACGCCCCGCTTGTCCGGCTCGAGCTCGTCGATAATCTCCATTGCGCGTACCTTGGGCGCGCCGCTTACCGTTCCCGCAGGAAATGCCGCGCGGAACACGTCGAGGCAGTCCAGCCCGTCGCGCAGCCGTCCTTCCACGTTCGACACGATGTGCATCACGTGCGAGTAGCGTTCGACCGTCATCGTTTCTGTGAGCCGGACAGTCCCCGTCGCGGCCACGCGCCCGACGTCGTTGCGGCCGAGGTCGGCCAGCATCACGTGTTCCGCACGTTCCTTCGGATCGGCAAGCAACTCGCGCTCCAGCGCGACGTCCTCGTCTTGCGTCGCCCCGCGGCGGCGCGTTCCGGCGATCGGGCGCACGGTAACCGTACCACGCTCCAGACGCACCAGGATTTCGGGTGAGGCACTGACCACCTGGAAGTCGCCGAAATCGAAATAGAACATGTACGGTGACGGGTTGATCGAGCGCAGAGCCCGATACAAGGACAGCGAAGACCCGGCAAACGGACGCGACAAACGCTGCGACAGCACGACCTGCATGATGTCCCCGTCGTGAACGTACCGGATTGCACGACCGACCGCGGCGCGGAACGTGTCGGCGTCGAAATTCGATGCGACCTCCGTCTCCGCGTCGCGCGTTTCGGAAGGCGGTGACAAAGGCAGTCTCAGCGCGCCCAGCAGCTCGCGCAGACGCGCTTGAGCGTCGTGCCAGGCACGCGGCTTGGCGGGGTCCGCGTAGACGACGAGGTAGAGCTTGCCGGAAAGATTGTCGATCACGGCAAGTTCTTCCGAGACCAAGAGCAGCATGTCGGGGCAGCCGACGGGATCTGGCTTGAGCCATCCTCCGGAGAGGCGTGGCTCGATCCAGCGGACCACGTCGTAACCAAAATATCCGACAAGACCCCCGCAAAACCGGGGCAGTCCGGGAAGTTCCGCGACGCGATAGCGCGAAAGAAATCGGCGCACGAACTCGAGCGGATCGGCCGTCTGGGACTTCTCCGCTACAACGTCTCCATGCATCACCGTCACCAACCTCCCTACCGCCCGCAGCCTTACTGGAGCTGCCAGTCCGATGAACGAATAGCGCCCGAAGCGCTCTCCGCCCACTACGGACTCAAGCAGATAGGTGTTTGGGCGATTGGCAAGCTTCAGATAAAGCGAAAGCGGCGTCTCGAGATCGGCGAAGGTCTCTGCAAGGAGCGGAACGCGGTTGAAACCTTGAGCGGCAAGCCGCCGGAATTCTGCTTCGGTCATGACTGCTCCACGAAAACGTTGCGGGGTACTGCGGGTGCGCGCAGGGCGCGCGAGCGACTGCAGGCTAGCTGCGCCACCAGCGCCAGCTGCGCGATTGCACCCGTTTTCCGGCGTTTTCGAAGAGCACGGTTGACTTGCCTTGCGTCTCGTTCAGGGCGCCTACTCTATATCACCCCTACGCGGCTTGTCCAGTTTCCGGGCAGGATCGGAACAGGAAAACCGTCCGGCTTCGCGAGGCCCGAATCCCCTCGCGCCGGGATTACTTTAGAGCACCTTGCCTGGATTCATGATGCCGTGAGGATCGAGGGTGTGCTTTATTTTGCGCATCAGTTCCAGCTCCAGCGAAGACTTGTAGCGGCGGATTTCCTCGCGCTTCAGCTGTCCCAACCCGTGCTCGGCGCTGATCGAGCCGCCGAGGCGCGCCACGCTGTCGTGCACGATGCGGTTGATCTCCGCCGTGTGCATGGCAAAAACGTCGGGCGCGACCCCCTCGGGAGCGGAGACGTTGTAGTGCAGGTTGCCGTCGCCGAGATGACCGAAGGTCACCAATCGAACCCCCCGATGGGCGCGCTCAAGCTCCGCGTCCGTCGTCGCGATGAACTCGGAAATACGCGAGATGGGAATCGATACGTCGTGCTTGATATTCGGCCCTTCATGGGCCTGCGCTTCGGAGATGAATTCGCGAAGACTCCAGAACGCCCGGGACTGGGTTTCGCTCTGCGCGACGGCCGCGTCGAGAATGTTCTTCTCCTCGAGAGCCGCTTCGAGCATGCTCTCGATCAAGGTCTTGACGCCTTCACCCGACTGCGTGTCCGAGAGCTCCATCAGCACATAGTGAGGGAAGCGGCGCGGGAAGGGCGCGGCAGTGTCCCGGAAGTGCTTCAGCACGAGCGACAGGCAGAGATCGGAGAATAGCTCGAAGCCCGTGAGTCTTTCGCCGCAGGCCTCCAAAGCCCGGTCCAGCAGTGCCAGAGCCTTTTCCGAATCTTGCAATGCCACCAAGGCGGTGGCATGAGACTTGGGCAGGGGAAAGAGCTTCAAGACCGCCGCTGTGATTACACCGAGCGTTCCTTCGGCACCGATGAAAAGTTGCTTCAAGTCATAGCCGGTGTTGTCCTTGCGCAGGCCGCGTAAGCCATCCCATATTTCTCCGGAGGGCAGCACGACCTCGAGTCCCAGCACGAGTTCGCGGGCGTTGCCATAGCGCAGCACCGCCGTGCCGCCCGCGTTGGTGGAAAGATTGCCTCCGATTTCGCAGCTTCCCTCGGCTGCGAGGCTCAATGGAAACAGCCGGCCGGCTTCTTCGGCGGTTTCCTGCAGCCTGGCCAGCACGCACCCGGCATCCACCGTGATGGTGTTGTTCCGCGTATCGGTCGCGCGGACCCGGTTCATGCGCGAGAGATTGAGGACGATCTGCGAACCGCTCGCGTCCGGGGTCGCCGCGCCGCAAAGGCCCGTGTTTCCCCCTTGAGGGACGATCGCCGTGCGCGAGTCGGCGCAGGCGCGCACCACCTCGGCCACCTCGGCGGTGGACGCCGGCCTGACAACGGCTGCCGGCTTGCCCAGGTAGCGCTTTCGCCAATCTGTCGCGTAGGGCGCGACCTCCATCGGCGAAGTGATCAGCCCCGCCGGTCCGACGATGGCCAGGATTTCCTCGATGAACGATCTCATTTCGGCCTCTCGGCGCGGCCGCGCGGTGCTCCGCGATGCCCGTCTCTAGCCGACGGACTTGAGCGCATCTCGCATCTGCGAGATCGTCGCCCGGTAGTCCTTCGAGCCGAAAATCGCGGAGCCCGCGACGAAGGTATCGGCCCCGGCGCGCGCGATTCCGGCGATGTTCCCGGCGTTCACGCCGCCGTCCACTTCCAGCATGATTGCGCGCCCCGTGTCGTCGATTTTTCTGCGCGCGTCGCGCAGCTTCTCCAGGGTGTGGGGGATGAACTGCTGCCCGCCGAATCCGGGATTCACCGACATGATGAGAACCAGGTCGAGCTTGTGCAGGACGTGATCGAGGCAGGACAACGGCGTCGCGGGGTTCAACGCGAGGCCCGCCTTGCAGCCCGAGTCGTGGATCAAGCCGACAGTGCGATCGACGTGCTCGCTCGCCTCGGGGTGGAAGCTGATGATGTTGGCTCCGGCGCGGGCGAAATCCGGAATGATCCGATCGACCGGTCTGACCATCAAGTGCACGTCGATCACGCTTTCGGTAAGCGGGCGGATTGCCTCGCACACGACCGGTCCCACCGTGAGATTCGGGACGTAGTGATTGTCCATGACGTCGAAGTGAATCATGTCGGCTCCGGCTGCGACGACGGCAGCCACTTCATCGCCGAGCCGCGCGAAGTTTGCCGACAGGATGCTCGGTGCGATTCGGAACGTGCGTGCAGCCATCGCCGGAAATTCTACTTGGATTCGCCCGGGGCCGCATGAAACGGCGATCATCCCGCCCTTGTCAGTCCGCGCGATTTCGTGTGGAATGACCGCATGGTCGCGGAGAAAAAATACGAGGTCACGGTCTCCTCCCAGACGCAATACATCCCGGAGCAGTCCGACGAGCAGAACGCCCGCTTCGTCTTCGCCTATACCATCACGATCCGCAACAACGGAAGCCTCCCCGCTCAGCTGGTCTCGCGGCACTGGATCATCACCGACGGCCGCAACCTGGTGCAGGAAGTGCGGGGTTTGGGCGTAGTCGGCGCTCAGCCGCTGCTCAAACCCGGGGAAAGCTTCGAGTACACGAGCGGCACCGCGATCGCGACGCCGGTCGGGACGATGCGAGGCAGCTACCAGATGGTGGCCGAAGACGGCACTCAGTTCGACGCACCGATTCCCGAGTTCACGCTGTCCGTACCCCGTGTCCTGCACTAGTGCCGATCGCGGTCTTCCGGCCTGCTCGGCAGCGTCCACCACACGAGGAGCCCGACGAGCGCAAGGGCGAGCCCCGCTTCGAGCAGGATGATCCACAACCCGGAACTCACTTTGGCGACGCCCTCTCTAAGCCTCGGAAGCCGATGATAGAGCACTTGCGCTGGTCCTTCCTCGCGCCCGCGGCCTTGATCGCAGGCTGCGCTCTCCAGCCGCAACCAGACGGAGCTTGCCCGTGTCCCGGGCAGCCCCCTGTCGCCCCCCGCATCAATCCGCTCGAGCCCGTCGATTTCGGAGCGCTGACGGGCTGGAAAGATGGCGAGCAGGCGGCGGCCTGGCCCGCTTTCCTCGCATCCTGCCAGGCGTTGCGCTGGCGTGAGGCGTGGCGCGGTGTGTGCGCGCGAGCGATGGAGCTTCGCTCGCCAAGCGACGAGGAGGCACGGCGCTTCCTGGAAGAATATTTCACTCCGTGGCGTCTCGCCAACCCCGACGGCGCAATCGAGGGGCTGGTCACGGGTTACTACGAACCGCTCCTGCGCGGCAGCCGCGCCAAGGCCACGCCGTTTGTTCACCCTCTATACGGTCCGCCGGATGACCTACTCACCATCGACCTTTCCGCGATCAACCCGGACTTGCGCGGCATGCGCTTGCGCGGGCGCGTCGAGGGAAAGCGTGTCGTGCCGTATTACTCGCGCGCGGAAATCGCGCGCGGTGCCGCACCCGTCGCCGGAAAGGAAATCCTGTGGGTCGACGATCCGATCGAAGCCTTTTTCCTCCAGATCCAGGGCTCCGGAAGGGTCCAGCTCGAGGGCGGAGAGACGCTGCGTATCGGCTACGCGGACCAAAACGGCCACCCTTTTCAATCGATCGGACGCTACCTCGTCGAGCGCGGTGAACTCCAGCTCGCCGAAGCTTCGATGCCCGCGATCAAGGCTTGGGCGGCGGCGAATCCGAAGCGTCTCGAGGAGCTGCTCAACCAGAATCCGAGCTTCGTGTTTTTTCGCGAACTGCCACTCGCCGACCCCGCGAGCGGCCCCGTCGGCGCGCTCGGCGTTCCGCTCGCGCCGGGCCGCTCGATCGCCGTCGATCCGCGCTACGTCCCGCTTGGAGCCCCGGTATTTCTCACGACGACGTTTCCGGCGAGCGCGACGCCGCTCACCCGCTTGGTCCTCGCTCAGGATACGGGAGGCGCGATCCGCAATCCGGTGCGCGCGGATTTCTTCTGGGGGTTCGGTCCCGAGGCGGGCGCGCAAGCGGGCCGCATGCGGCAACAGGGGAGGATGTGGGCCCTTCTCCCGAAGGACCTGAAACCCGCTCCAACCGGCCCTGTGACGCCCTGAAGCCGGGTACGCCCGCCCAAAAGTTTATTTCTTGGCCTCGCCGATCAGTTTGACCAGTTCTTCGGCCCGCGCGCCGAGGATTCTCTCCCCATTCGTCGTGAAGCTGGTTGGCGTCGCTCTCACGCCGATTTTCTGACCGAGGGCAAGCCACTTATCGACCGGCGCGTTACAGGAGGGCGCGGCCGCCGGCTCTCGACCGTTCAACATGAAATCGTAGTAAGCCTTGGCCCGGTCGGGAGCGCACCAGATGGTACGCGCCTTGTCCGGTGATTCGGGTCGGAGAATGGGGTAGAGAAACGTATAGATCGTGATGTCGTCCTGGCGCAATAGCGCGCGGTCGAGGTTCTTGCAATAGGGACAGAACGGATCGGAGAAAATCGCCACCACGCGCTTGCCGTTGCCCCGCACCTGCTTGATCGCGAGATCGAGCGGCAAATCCTCGAAGTTGATCGCGGTAAGTTTTTGCTGGCGCTCTTCGGTGAGATTCTTCTGAGAGCGCGCGTCGATGATCTCGCCCTTGAACACGAAGTTCACCTTCTCATCCGTATAGAACAGCGTCTCCCCGACCACGATCTCGTACAGGCCGGCATAGGACGTCTTGGTCACACTGTCCACTTTGATTCCGTCGAAGCGGGCCTCGACGCCTCGCTTCACCGAAACCTCATCGGCGAACGCGCTCGCCGTGAGAATCGCTGCCAGAAACAGAGCCGGTAGCCCCAATCTCATGATGGTTCCTTGTGACGAAGGCCGCCGCCCATTCCCATGGCGCGGCGAGCAAGCAGCGTCTTGATGACCGGATTGGAGTTCGTCAGCTTCAATCCGAAGTTCCGGATCCGCGCGGCTACTCGGTTGTTTGAATCGAAAAGCCGAAACAACCCGTCCGTGACCCAGCGCAATGCGAGTATATCCTCGGCACGGGCGCGCTCATAGCGCCGCAGCAGCAGGCGATCTCCCGGGTCTGGGGCTCCGCGGAGCAGGTCGGCGAGCGAGTGCGCGTCACCCAATCCCAGATTGACTCCCTGCCCGGCGAGTGGATGCACGACGTGCGCCGCGTCGCCGATGAGCGCTATCCTTCCCTGAGCCATCCGATCGGCAAACATGCGACTCAAGGGAAAGGCGGCAGGCGGAGTGAGCGGCTCCAGGGCGCCCAGAGCCTCGTCGCCCGCTTCGCTCACGCGAGCGCAAAGCGCCGCGGGCGCGAGAGCGAGCAGTTCGCGACCTTGCGCGTGCGGCGTGGACCAGACGATCGAGACGCGTCGGTCGGGCAAGGGCAGATAAGCGAGCACCCCGTCGCCGCGAAACCATTGATACGCGATATTGCGATGTGCCCGGGCACAAGCGAAGTTGGCGACGATACCGAGCTGCGC
>Ga0193733_1000702_pt1 | contig 10561 bp, 8 predicted proteins | sample U1s2metaG_FD_145076 | JGI IMG/M metagenome (GOLD analysis project Ga0193733, IMG submission 145076) | Soil microbial communities from a riparian zone of the East river system, Colorado, United States - U1s2 | ecosystem: Environmental > Terrestrial > Soil > Riparian zone | place: USA: East River... | reverse complement strand
CAGCTCCGCAAAGGCGCTTCGCCAGTAAACGATCACGATGTGATACGGGTTGGCTGCATACAGCGCCGCGACAAAAATGGCATCACGACGATGCAGGAATCGGCGAGCAAGCAAAAACATGGAGCACCCAGAAAGCGTGAGCGCGACCCACTCGTATGCTCCGGGCACCATTTTCCAAGGCAGAAATGACCCTAGCGCTGCTCCGAGCATCCACGAAGCTGGAGGATAAAAGACGAATCGCGCTTCACCGAATCCGTAATGGGCCAGCGCCGCCCAGCGCGGGTAGAGAATCCCCTGCTTCCATTGTCTGAGCACTTCCATCCATGAGTTGAGGTGGAATTCGAAATCGTGGCCGGAAGGAATTCCGAGAAAGAAAGTGGGCAGGAGCACGGCGAAAGCCGCAAGCATAACGATCAGGATCGGCGACCCGAGCAAAGGGTCTCCACGCCAGGCCGGGAGGCGGGCAGGTGCGGTCATTGTGTCAGGCGGAGGTTTTGTCGTCACTACGTATTTAGCTCCTGCGCGGACGGTCGCGTCGGCGTCATCGAAGATTGTTGCGTAATGGACGAAAATCGGCAAACTGAGTTTCCGGAGCGGGGTTGCGGGCTTGGGTCGGAGGAGGACAGCCGAGAGGTGAGTAAGGAAATTAGATAGTTTGTGAAAGGAGCCGAGCGAAGACGAACACCTGGCCATGGATGACTGACAATGGATAAGCGAATGTTGGATATAAATTAATTTGGCTGAAACATTTCTCCGAGAGGCTCGCGATAGACTGGGCTGCACAGGGTGGAGCTGGCCCGAGAGGGCGCTAAGGGGCCTGCACGTACTACCCCCGTGCAGGCCTTTTAGTTTTGACGGTTAACGAGACGGGTAAAAACATAGTAGCGGCTAGGACGAAGCGACTTCCTCGGAACTGCGCTGTTGGCGTAGTTCCTTGAGAAACTCTTCCTGACTGAGAGAATCGGCGCGATTGAGCAGATCCAGCAGGAGATCCTCCGATCCTTCGGAACCCTTGCTGCTCGGATAGTCGCTAGTATTGCCTGCCGCGAGGGCCTTCGGAGTGATGAGCAACTGAGGCACGGTCCCGGGGCGGCTGGTGAGAAATCCGATAAAGGTGCCCACCTGTTCCTTCTGTTCTGCCGTACCCGAAGCAAACTCAATGCCCATGCCAAATTCGGGATGCATGACACGCACCAGGCCTTCGGCCTGTACTTCCATGCCCGCCGCCTTCAGGCAGAGGACAATGCCGGAGCGCTCCGGGAAAGGTGACTCTGTTTCGACGTAACAGCCACCCAGGCTGAGATCGCTCAAGCGGCATTCTGAAACTGGCTCGGGATCTTCAGGGAGGAAATCCGCCGCGTTGGCAACCACCCACTCGCGAAGCGACTGGCGAAGGCTGTCGGGAAGATCGGTATAACGAACCCCCGATTCGCCATTGGGATTTGCCCACGCTACTTCGCCGCGAACGTCAATCTCGTTACTTTGATTAGGCAGTGTGAATCGTGCGCTAACCGAGGCAGAAGGGCACAACGGCTGGGCGGCCAGCACGTCCAGTCCGTCCTCGCTTAGATCGAGCAGGATGCCTTCCATCTCCGTGCCGTTCTCGACGCGCAGTTTCACCGGAAGTTGCACGGGAACCCGGAAGGAGCGGCGCCGTTCGCGCTTCAGCAGAGCGATGGCAGCTCGCAGGCTGGCTTCCGCCTGTTGCTGGGAGACTGGTTTGTACAGGACGAAATTTGCTCCTGCGCCGAAAACGTGACGCACTTTGGTCTTGTCATCCAGCAGCGCCACAGTCACCGTGTTGTTGCCGGCCGACGCCTGGAAGGCGTTCTGCAGAACCAGGGCGGCGCTGTGCGGATCGTCATAATCGACGATCACGGCGTCGAACTTTTGATCCGTCAGGCGGCAAAGCGCGTCCGGATAGCCGCAGCACTGTACCCCCAGGCCGAAGCCTGCTAGGACGGACGTGAGAACGTCCGTCGCCTGTTCGTCTTTGCAAACCAGAAGGGACTGAAATGTCATAAGCGAGCCTAGTACACCGGTGCAAACCTGGCCGGATTAAGGCCAGCGCGGAGCGCGTTGTGCAGGCTTAGCTGGCGTCGCAACGCCGGAAGATGCCGCTCCAGCTCCTGCCGCCACGCTGTTGCCAAGCTCCTCAACTTCCGTCAACACAGAGCTTTCTTCGTCTTCGTTCTCGGCCAGCAGAGGGGCGACCTCGCGCAGTTTTTCGGCTGCCTGTTGCAACGCCTCAATCTGCTTGGAGAGCTGGGCGTACTTAGCTTGCTTACGACGTAGGACCTCGTGAATATCTTTCATTACAACCCCCTGTCGGGAATGTAAGTACAGAGGCTGCTACGGTCAACGGCAATCCCCTCCGGGACGATTACCGGAGTAACCATTGCGTCATCATCGGGTTCAGCACAGATTGACTGTTGTAGACGGGAAAGCCCCCCGTGTGGTGCAGGCGATGGGATATATAGCCCATTAGTGCCACGCGGTTGGCACGAAGGTGGAATGTACATTCCGAGGGCGAAATCGTACTCTGCCTGTGAGCAGACTTCGGGGGAGGGCTGTTCGGGCGTCCCATAACTCGCGAGAGTTTGGGACGCTTCTTAATTTGGGCTGTTGTTTTGGGCCAAAATCGACGCCCGGTCACGGGCTCCCGCCGCGCTGAAGCCTTAACTTACCCTATCGAGCCATTTCCTGTAGGGCAATGACCTCTGCCCGAGAGGCCTGGCTAGCGGTCTGCCCGGCCGGAGCACGCTGGCGGGTACCTTAGCCGTGACCGTCAGTGGACTGCCGCACCCTGATTGTTCAGTAGGGCACATGGGCACGAAATAGTATTATTTGCCTGAAAGCATCGTTAACTGAATAATCAGCTTGGTCACCGACAAACCCAGGAATGTTGGCCGGAGATCTTTCCACCGATCAGGCCACGGGCAAAGGGGAATGCCATGAAGATCAAGGTCACGCTGGGCATGTTGTTGCTGAGCGGCTTGTTGATGGCGCGGGATCCGACGAATGACAGCGCTGCCGAAGCCAGCAAACTCATCGCGCTCGAAAATGCCTGGAACCAGGCCCAACTTCATCATGACTCGAAGGCGCTAAACGGCCTGATTTCTGATGCCTTTGTGTACACCGATTATGACGGCACCGTCATGAACAAGGCGCAGTTTCTCGCCGACCTGCAGGACCCTGATTATCGTGCCAACCTGATTGCCAATGAGGATGCCAGAGTGATTTCGTATCCGAACGCCGCAATCGTGGTCGGGACCTACCACACCAAGGGCACTTACAAGCGCCAACCCTTCGAGCACTATGGACGCTTCACCGATACCTGGATATACCTGAACAGCAAATGGCAATGCGTGGCCAGTCACACCAATCTGATTAAGAAGTGAAGCTGCTTCAGTCCCCGGAAGACCGCAAGGAGCACGTATCTAGTTCATGATGCAAGGCCAAGCGCTCCAAACCGTTTCTGCCGCTCTGCAAAATCCCACGGTGGTGGAATTCGTGCGAACTTCGGTCAAAGCTGGATACCGCGAATTCTTTGATGCGGCGAATGACCAGATTTGGGCGATGGTCGACAATGCATTTGCGCAACTTGCCCACAGCCAGCAGAATGGGGTGAACCCCGCACAACTATTGAAAGTGACCATTGCACTGCTGGAACACACCTTCAGGAAGGCGGACCGAGGATTCTGGTTCAATCGCGTTTATCACCAATACAAAACGCAGACCAAACCTGAAACTGATTTTCGGCAGCTGCAGAAACTGCTCCCCGGAAAAAAAGTGCTCGACTACGGCTGCGGCAGCGGCTACCTCGCAGCCAGACTGGCTAAGGGAGGATATAAAGTCTTCACTGCCGACGTCCTGGATTACCGGTACGAGGAGGCCCGGCCTTTGCCGTTTGTGCAGATGGCATCGCCTACCGATATTCCCTGCTTGGACGGCCCCGTAGACGTGGCCCTGGTGCAGGCCGTACTCCACCATATCAATCCCAATGACCTGCCCCTCGTCCTGAGGCGCCTCGGCAAAATTGCAAAGTATGCCCTAATCAAGGAAGACACCTATGGCCTGCCCAATCATCTGGAAGGGTTGACCGAGACTCTCAAGGTGCAGCCATTGCTCAGAACATTCGTCGCCATGCCGCTCGAAGTACAGCATCAGGTTCTGGTGTTGATTGACTTTTTCAGTAATGCGATTGCCCAAGGACTTCCCGAAATGAACATGCCTTTTGAATTCAAGACGGTGACCGAATGGCAACGAGTTCTGCTCAGTAACGGCTTTAAGGTCAACAAGACCGCGCTCGCCGGCTTCGAGCCCGGACGAATGCACATGAGCTGTCATGTCTGGTTTTTGTGCAAACGCCTGCCTTAGGCGATTGCCAATGTCCGCAGGGCGGGGAACTGAGGTACACTTTTATGGGCCCCGTCCTGGTCGGGTGATCGTGTCCCCGAGCCGGTTCCGTTGAAAAAGGATTGATGCCAACCGCATATTTAGAAGAAGTGAATCCGTGGGAGGCGCAGGTTGCCCGCTCCGACCTGGCCGCGAGGAAGCTCAAGCTTGACGACGGACTGTGGAAGATTTTGCGTGAACCCAGCCGCGAAATCATCGTGCACATCCCGGTTCAACTGGACGATGGACGTTTGGAAACCTTCACCGGATTCAGGGTGCAACATTCGATAGACCGCGGCCCCGCCAAAGGTGGCGTCCGCTACAGTCCCAACCTGACTCTGGACGAGAGTCGCGCACTTGCCAGCTGGATGACGTGGAAATGCGCGGTCGTAAACATCCCGTTCGGCGGCGCCGCCGGGGGGGTGATTTGTGATCGTGACAAGATGTCCAAGCGCGAACTCGAACGCCTCACCCGGCGCTACACGGCCGAGCTGCTCGAGCTGCTGGGTCCGGAAAAAGATGTCCTCGGGCCCGACATCAACACCGACGAGCAGATTATGGCCTGGATCATGGATACCTACTCCATGCACGTGCGCCACACCGAAACTGCGGTGGTCACGGGCAAGCCAGTCGAGTTGGGCGGTTCCCATGGACGCATTGAGGCGACCGGACGTGGTTTGATGACCGTCTGCGACGAGGCCCTCAAACGGCTCGATAGGAACCGGGACCAGACAAGAGTCGTGATCCAGGGTTTCGGCAATGTGGGTTCGAATGCTGCCCGCCTCATGCACCGGCGGGGCTATAAAATCGTCGGCGTCTCAACGAGCACCAGTGGTGTGTACAACAGGAATGGCATTGATGTGGATATGCTCTCGCGGTACCACCGGGAGCATCACACGCTGGCGGGCTTTCCTAGTGCGGATGAAACCACTTCGGCCGAGTTATTGGTCGCGGAGTGCGACATTCTGATGCCGGCAGCAGTTGAGAATCAGATCACTTCCCGCAATGCTGACCGGGTGAAAGCCAAGATCCTGTGTGAGGGTGCGAATGGCCCCACCACAGCCGAGGCAGACGACATTCTCACCGATAAGCGCGTGTTTGTTATCCCTGACATCCTGGCCAACTCGGGCGGGGTTACCGTGTCCTATTTCGAGTGGGTGCAAGACCGCCAGGGCTACTTCTGGTCGGAAGTGATGGTTAACGATCAACTGGAACACACCCTGCGAACGTCTTTCGCCGAAGTCCTGCACTACGCTGCGGATCACAACGTAAGCAACCGCATTGCCGCCTATATGCTAGCCATCGATCGAGTGGCCTACACGTTGCGGCAGCGCGGAATTTACGCCTGAGAAGCGATGCGCAGGGAGACCGAAATCCTCGCCTGGCTGCCTCGCAGTAGTTTCCCTCAAGAACTCCCCCGGACATACAACCGCTCGCAACCGCGTGAACAGCGTTTGGCTGCGCAGGTCGCTCAATAGCAGAACATGCCAGAACGGGAAGCAAGCCTATATCGCACGTAACGTAGCCCGTCCTCCCTCATTGATCAGGAAGACCAACGGACAGCTAGTCTTAGGCGTTGAAAGGAACCTTCGTGCGGATGGGGGAGAATCGGTATGGATCATTACAAACGGATTCCACTGGCGTTTGTGTTCGTGATGGCCACGCTGGCTGTGGCTCAAGATAAGCCAACAATCTTTGTTGCTGGCAGGGGGACCGAGAACCTGTTCATCAATGCCACGGGCAATGGTAGCCGCTGGTTTAGAACAGGACACGTCGAGAGCACGACTGACTCTCACGACGAGAGTATGGAAGTGACGAAGAACTTGCAAAAGGAATGTCCAGACATAGCCATCACCTTGAGTCAATCCTCGGCAGACTATACCGTGACCCCAAATCGCGAAGCCAAGCAGAAGCGTGGCTTGCTGCGCAGCAATAGTCAGATGCAGGTGGCCAATCGTGTAGGAGATGTACTAGGCTCCCGCACCAGGACGGTGAACAACGCCTCTCGGGATGCTTGCACCTTAATACTTTCTGATTGGACACAGAACGGCAGAATCACTCCCCAAGCAGAGCGGCCTGCCGACCCGCCCGCGCCAGCTGACAACAATGTGCCATCAACCACCGTGGTTCGGACTCCAGCCACCCAGGAAACTCCGGAAGAGGAACAGGCTCGTGCTGGGCGCAACACGGTAGTTGTCTCTGCTGGGCCTACCCCTCCAGTTCAGAGCGACAGTGTGGCCGACGCGGCGCGGCGAGTGAAGCAGCATCACGCCTGTATCAAGCTCGCGGCCGCCAATCCAAATGTGACGTGCAAGTGAGTACTAGAATATCCCGCACGAACCCCGAGACCCGCTTCAATGGGGGTCGGGTGCTGACGCCATTGCGGGTACTGCACGGGAGTCTATTGGGTGGGGCGCTCGAAGAAGAGAATGCGAAGAGAGCCGCTGCGCAAAGGGGGTAAGCGGAACGTCGCCCTGCGCTGGGGACACAGAATCACCCTTTCCGGAAGCACTCGGCCCAAACACCAAGGAGTGAATCCGCATCCCATGGCAGGCAACCCAATTTCTTTCTGTGCCTTACCTATGACCAATGCAAAGATGAGGACGTCCGCTAGTCCGTTCGGAGTGCCTGCATGGGATCGATGGATGCTGCCCGCCGCGCTGGCAGGTAGGCAGCGAGCAAAGCTGTGACAAAGAGGATCACGGCGACGGATGCGATGACGGAGAAGTCCAACGTGCCCACGCCGTACAAGGTAGCGTGCATGGTGCGGCCTACAAGCACGGCGCCTGCAAAACCAAGACCTAGTCCGACTACCGTCAGTTCAGACGCTTCCTTCACGATGAGGCGTAGGACATGATTCTGGCTCGCGCCTAGCGCCATTCGCAGGCCTATCTCTTGCGTTCGCTGGGAGACGGCGAAGGCCATCAGCCCGTAGATGCCGACCGCGGCAAGCAACAAGGCGACGATGGCAAAGCTTGCATAGAGAAACATCGTAAATCTGTCACCGGCAAGAGACTCATCCTTCACTTGGTCCATGGTGCGAATATTTGCCAGAGCAATCTGCGGATCGACGGAATGCACGGCCGCAGAGATGGTCTTCGTCATGGCTGCCGGATCCTCCGCAGTGCGGACGCCAATGGTTACATCCGGGGATAACGACTGAGCGAAGGGTACGTCGACCTCGGGATAATCGCCGCGGAAATCCCCGTACCTGACGTTGTGAAAGATCCCAACAATTTGCCACTCAACTGCGGGACCCAGTTTCGGCAGGCCAGGAACAATCTCTTCGATCGACAAGCGCTGCGAGAATGGGTCCGTGCCCCTCAGGTAACGCTTGGCGAATTCCTGGTTAACCATCGCGACCCGCATACTCGACGGGGTGTCATGCTCGATAAAAGCACGCCCCTTTAAGACCTCGATACCAAAGGTTTTGAAATAGTCTGAGGCGACTGATTGAAAGTTTGTGTTGGGTCGTTGCGAAGGATCGCTGTAAGTTCGACCACCGGCGAGGGTGAAGGCCATTCCATCACTCGTTCCCCGCAGCGGCGTACCAGTCACTGCGGTGGCAGAGGATACTCCCGGGATAGAACGAATGCCACTCAGAATCTGCTGGTGGTAGACATTCATTTGCGCTGGATCCTGGAACCGCCCCCCGCGGCTGTTCCAGCCTAAACGTAAGCACATGATCCGTGCGTATACCAAGGTCGATTCGTGTAAGGTTCCAGAAGCTATGAATAGCCAGCCCTGCTCCTGCCAGCAACGCCAAGGCAAGCGCAAATTCACCCACGATGAGTAGGCGGCGCAATCTGTGGCTACCCGAGCTTGTGCCTGAGCGTCCACCATCTTTCAGCGATTCTGCGGGATCTACATTTGAGGCATACCATGCAGGAGCACAGCCAAACAGAAGTCCGGCAACCGTGGTGGCTGCCAAAGCTACTGCCAGGACATGAAAATCCAGATGCAAATCCGCTTCGCCCGGCAAGGTTCCTTGGGGCATCACAGTGACGAGTGCACGCAACAACACTAAGCCAACTCCGATGCCGATCCCACCGCCGATCAAGGCGAGAACCAGACTTTCGGTGAGAAATTGAGCGAAAACCTGTCTGCGAGTTGCTCCCAACGACCCTCGGACAGCGATCTCTTTTTGACGTGCAGCCCCTTTGGCCAAGAGCAGATTTGCGATGTTGACGCAGGCGATGAGCAAGACGAAGCCGACTGCCCCCAAAAGGAGCCACAAAGTTTGGACGCGATCGGGAGGGAGAAAGTCATTCTTAAGGGGCTCTACGGAGGCGCCCCAACCCTGATTGGAGGCGGGATAGGCGGCAGCAATATGACTCGTGACCGCGTCCATGTCTGCTTGCGCCTGTCTCAGGCTGACACCAGGCTTCAGTCGGCCCATCGTCAGGAGCCAATGATAATCGTGGTTGATCTGTGCCGGCGTGAAGGTTAACGGAGCAGTCAATTGAGCATCGTAGCGATCCGCAATACCCGGGGACAGCACGCCAACCACGGTGTACGATGTGCCATTAATTCGCATCGGTTGGCCGACAATGTTGCGATTCGCGCCCAGCCGGTTCCACAACTTGTAAGTCAAAATGACGACCTGATCCTGGCCAGGTACCGCTTCCTCAGGTAGAAAATCGCGGCCCAGCAAGAAAGGAAATCCCATCATGTTGAAGAGGCCCGGAGTGGCCAGCCTGCCATTCACGTGTTCCGGCTGATCCTGCGTAGACAGATTGAAGTTGCCTCCAGTAAAAGCAACCAGATCCTGGAATGACTTATTTTGCTGCCTCCAGTCGAGAAAATCGCCAGCCGACATTACGTTATTGTGCTCGTTGATCTTTGACCAGACCATAACCAATTGATCGGGCTGCGGAAAAGGCAGCGGAGCAAGCAGCGTGGCATAGACCACGGTGTAAATGGCCGTCGTGGCGCCAATGCCTAGCGCCAGGGTGGCGATGACGGCGGCCGTCAAACCAGAACTCTTGCGCAATATTCGCAGGCTGTACCGGAGATTCTGGATCAGATTTCGCAATATGTCCCGCCTCCCTCAGCAGGAGCACTCTTAAGGAATCGGATGAGACTTCCAGCCGTAATGGCAAATCTCAACCTCTCACTACCTCGGATTGCTGACGGCAGCATGCCTCCTCATCGCAACTCCATGCCGAGTGCTATCTCGACCTCTTACAGGCAGTTTCGGTGCCAGTTAAAACTTCCGGCCGTGCGTTGAAAAGAAAGGGGTTCGTCCTTTATCGTCAACCCAAGCCCACAGCGCGCCGTCCGAAAGCGCAATGCAATGTCCGGTTCCGAACACCGCGATCCCCTCCTTGAACCGGGCAATGAGAACTGTGCAATGATGCAGACGCTGGAAGTCGATAAGTGAAAGCGCAGAACTATGTTCCGGCGATTGCGAAGCGAGTGCATGGCCGCTAGGCGTAGCCGAGAAGAGTGCCACAGATTGGCAGAGCAAAGATGAGCGCGCCGGTCCTGTCGATGCCCGCCAGAGGCCAACAGGAGTCCCGCAAAGGCGATGGCAGCGCACGGTCGGAACAGGCAGCAACCGAGGAGCAACCGCCTGGGTTGTCATCCTCTGCGTGATCTCTGACTGAATGACGCACCCGGGACTCCTCGGTGCAACGATTACGACGCGGCTCACATCAGACCGTAATGACGGCAGCGAAATGTTCGCCGTGCCGCAAATTCTCTTGTAACATTCCACAATCCTCACTCCGAACACGCCGGGTGTCACAGCCGATTCGTCGAGATAAGCCTATGCGTCGTTTTCTTCTTTGGCCTGTCCTTCTCCCCTTCCTGTGGAATTGGGCTTGGGGCCAGACTCTGACTCGCCGGCCAGAACAACCTGCACCGGCCAGTAGCAGCCCAATTCCCTCCCAACCATCACCGAGTCTGATCCCCCTAACGGTCCCGTCCGGCACGCCCTTGAAGGTGGCCCTCGATCAGGAGGTGCGCGTACAGAAAGTCGGACAACCAGTTCACGGAAAAATAGTCGAGCCAGTGTATGCATTTGACAAGCTAGTCGTTCCGGCAGGGACTGAAGTCGTTGGCAAGATCTCAGCCATTGATCGAGTGCCAACCAAACGGCGCATCGTGGACGCGATGAATGGCGAATTTTCGCCGTCCCGGCAAGTGCATGCCGACTTCA
>Ga0193733_1000701_pt1 | contig 10565 bp, 11 predicted proteins | sample U1s2metaG_FD_145076 | JGI IMG/M metagenome (GOLD analysis project Ga0193733, IMG submission 145076) | Soil microbial communities from a riparian zone of the East river system, Colorado, United States - U1s2 | ecosystem: Environmental > Terrestrial > Soil > Riparian zone | place: USA: East River... | reverse complement strand
GGCTGCCACACACTTCCTCGCGCGCGTCCGAGGCAGCAATCGCAACCCCGCAATACCAACTTCAAAACAGAGTACACTCGGTTTTTCAACCACATAGCGAGGTGGGGCAGTATGAAACGTACTTGTAATGAGTAACCCACTCTGACAGGATTCTGCGCAGATGTTTTTCGCCTAGCGGAATCATGAAATCCAAACACTCACGGCGTACACTTCCCACTAATCTTTCACAATAGGCGTTCGCCTTTGGTGCACGCACAGGCGTGCGCAGCACCCGCAGTCCAAAAGCCTTTAGCTGCTGGTCAACCTCTGCCGAGAAGATCGAGTGACGGTCATGGATCAGGAAACGATAGGAATGATCGCTCGGAATCGCTTCGCGAAGCTGCTGAAAGGCCCAGGCTGCCGTTGGATGCGCGGTGACGTTGCAATGCACGATGCGCCGTGTCCCGACCTCCATCAGGAGGAACACATAGAGAGTTCGGAACCGAGCGGTTACCACGACCAGGAAATCGCAGGCGACGATGGACTGGGCGTGATTGCGGACGAACGTCCTCCAGTTCTGCGAAGAGGTCCTCCGACGGCCTCGTCGCTCTGGCTCGGGAGGCCAATAGGCGCGTACTGTACGTGGAGAAACGTAGATACCCAGCTTCACCGACAGCTCCGCTGCCACGCGCGCTAGTCCCCAAGTTGGATTCTCTTTTGCCATTTGCACGATGAGTTTGCGGATGTTCTCAGGAATTCGTGGCCGACCGGCTTGTGACTTCCATTTCCAAAACAACTGGAAACCCTTGCGATGCCAGCCAATCAGGGTCTCGGGTTTGACGATGACCAAGGCCTCTTTCCAATTACATAAGCGAGACCAGAGCATCAGGGAGAAACGGGCGGAGTCGTTCAATCGTCTTGGTTGGACCTGCCTCTCCTCATAGAAGGCCAGTTGCTTTCGCAGGAAGAGGACCTCCACGCTCAGGGCTGTGCGCGAGCGGAACAGGAGACGGAAGAAAAGAAGCCCGTCCGCGACCAGATCGATGATCAAGTTAAGCAGAGAATCCAGTGAGCGCTTAGCGTTCGGAAAGAATCGAAGCATGGGCTTTCAGGATGGCACAGGGTCAGTCAGGCTGAGGGGTATTTTCTGCCATCTGAGCTGGCTTCCCGGGTTTTCGAAGTCACGTAAGCCGAACAAATAAGTGCCAACATCTCTGTCAGATGGGAGCCGGATGGAATTCTTGCGCACCATAAGGGCATGTTCTCCGTTTTGGACATCTCGCGCCGTTGCGCCTTCATGCCGACGCAATAGTTAGGAAGGCAGACTATGGTATTCCTGGCATCTCAAAAGTATACGAACCCAGGGTGACCAATTTTGGCCTTGCACCGGAGACGGTGATGGTTTGTGAGGTCAGAGAGGATTGGGATTCGATGTCGTGTGTCTTAGAGGTCGCCAATTCGATAGAAAAGTGGGACCCGAACTCGAAGAAGTGGGAGGACATATTTAGGGACGTAGATAAATCCTCAAGGTGCCCACATGCCACGGCAACGAGATTGTGGCCTCTTCAGAGTGTTTCTGGTGGAGAGGTCGCAGTGGCCGGATATGACATTTTCGCGATTAGCGAGAAAGCGAGGTTTGTTGTATTTCCAGGCAACCGTAAGGCAATTGCAACCACCCCAATTTTAATTGACGAACATCGAACCGTGGCCGGTGTTCCGTTTCGAGTTCGCCACTGAAAGCATTAACTCTGAAACTGGCGTAAGCCCTATCGTCGAGCGAACGGAACGGCAATGTCCTGGGAACGCGGAAACCGGACAACTGTCGTCCCAAAACTCAATGTCCGGTAACCCGACTTCCAGGAGTTATCGAGATTAGGACAGCGGTCGGCTAGTTGGAACGGGAATTTTCAACTGTTGTGGACGGATGTCTGGAAGCACTTCTTTGCGGCAATGGCTGAGCCGATTGCGAACGCGATGAATAACACACTTAACCACGCCCCTTGGTGATAAGCGAGAAAAGCTGCGACAAAAAAGAGCAGTGCACCTAGGTAAAGGAAGCTCTTCCACATCAGGAGAGGGTTCCAGGAGACAACGCGCTCTCGCGCTCCCCAATTGCGATAGATGTCGTCGCCCACGGAGGTCAGGAGAGTAAGAACGAAGAAGAAGCCGCCGAAGACCAAGGCAAATTTAACGCCAGCAGGATTGACCGCCACGCGATGTGCGGTGAGCCCCGTCCAGATTGCAGAGACTAAAGTGATAGCCAATGGAGGTGTCCAACCAATCGCGGAGTATAGGAACGAAACTTTCAAATAATATGGGAGAGCCGCCTTCCAGTAGCGTGCTGCATTCATCTGACTCTTCTACCATAGTTGCGCGAAGGTGCGAATGCCCAAGGTGAGGCCAAACTCTGATAAGTCGCAAAACCGGACAAGTGGTCTGGGCCCAATTTCACAATTCCAGGTAGCGTGTTTTTCGGACGTGCGACCTGATTTCATGCGATGATGCCCGAAATCAACGGATACTGGAGGACAATGGCATGCAAAGAAAACTGGGATATTGCATTGCCATCGTTCTTCTCTTTCCGACCGCGACAACTTGGGCGCAAAGCAGAAATCAACAGCAACAACGACTCACTCAAGCCGGTGGCTTAGAAGCCACGATGAAATTCATCCAGGACAAACTGAACTCGATTGGACCTGTGAAGTACGTAGCTCATGCTCACGACAGACGAAATGGTGGTGATTGGACAAACAAGTTCGACGATGAGGTTAGTCGACTCGTTGCAAATCCTTCGGTCTGCCGTGTTTACTATCACTGGTTCACCAGCGTAGAAGAAAAAGTAACCATGGATAAAGATATAGGATTCGCTCTTTACGATGTCCAAAAAATCAGGGTGCTTACGCGTGAAGAACTCTTCAACTCGGACAACGCCGCGATGGGGCGGGCTTCATGGACAGCCAAAGTGGAACCTCCCGTGTACGTTCTCCTTGTGCAGAGACCTGCTCCTCGCGAAAACCACTTTGTTTTCCTCGATCAGGATCTTGCCAACCAAGTCGCGAAGGCACTAGCACACGCGGTGGAATTGTGTGGCGGAAAATTGGGCCGATAGGCAAGTATTCCACCGACAAAGACCCGCATCGAAGCCAAGGGAGTTTGGCAGATAACCAAGTGCCCCTCGGCTAAGTCCCGATTAGTCGTTACCGGACGTGTGGCTGGCGAATTGTTATTTCTCCAGCCACAGGGCATGTAACATTGGGTTGAAAAAGCTGAATGAAGTTTTCGGTATGCACAGAAGACGCTTCAGAGGCTTGTCCCCTTCCCATCGACCACGTTCGCCACGTAGCGTCCCTCGCTCAGGCCGCGCTGCTCAAGAAGTTCGGCAAGAGCGACGTTTGCGACTTCTTCGCGGAAATCGACTTTCGGCATGGGAGCCGATTTCGCAGATAATCGCCCAATTGTTGGTACGGAGTTGGGACAACGGTTGGGACAATCGAAGGGGTTCCACACGCGACCGGATCGCGCTTAAACGACGCCAAAGAAACGACTTAGTGGGATTTGAGCTTTTTCTTCGTAGCCAGACGCTCTATCCAACTGAGCTACGGGCGCGCAGCGAAACACTTCACTGTCAACAGTTTACGGCAAGTTCTTCTTCGATTTCAACCTCGAGTTTTGGCTCATTCTGAGCACTTGTGAGAAATCGCAGGGTGCGCTATCTATCTCATACGAAAAAACTTAAATAAATTGAATTCATGCATGAGCGTCTAACTTTCTACCAGACGCTCGACTCGCGGGGAGTAACCGGACGAGGGCGTTGAAATAGCAATTCGCCAGAGACACGTCGAGGCCACTCATAAATATCAATTTCCGGAAGGCGCAACAGAATGTCCTTTCTGTTGCATTCTGCAAGAGGGGTCCCCTCATCCTGCAAGACTTCCATTACGAAACAATCGACGGACCGCGAGGTCTGAAATGAACTGACATCCCCCTCGGCCACATTCCGAGAATAGGACTTCACATGTACTGGCTCGGCAAATAAGTAGGTGGAAATCTATATGGCGCTGCGATAGCCTGCGCCGTAGTCGGGAGGTATTCATGATTCTCAATCTCAAACACCGTCGGGTCCTTGTCGCTTTCGCATTGGCATTGATCGCTGGTGGCGCCCATGCCGTTCCGGGCGAACAACAAACTCCTGAAGCTACATTCCGAACAACTCCCCCCTCGGTCGATCCGCATGCACAGGCTGCCGTTGAGCCGCACCGGCCTCTTTATGAGACGCGAGCCATTCATGACCAAAATGGTACGGGGAAGTTCTATATGGGTCGAGAAATCGCTCAGGTGATGGGACCGGGGGGCATCCCCTGGTTAGACCGCCCCGAGCGCGATGACCAAGAGAAACCTTCAATCGTACTAGATGCTCTGAAACTCCGGGGCGGTGAGACCGTCGTGGACTTGGGTGCTGGGTCTGGCTATTTTACATTCCGCATTGCTCCGAGAGTTGGCAGGGCCGGTAAGGTGTTGGCCGTCGAAATCCAGGACGAAATGCTTCAGTCAATCCGTCAACGTGCGCAGGCGCTGAAAGTTACGAATGTGGAGGCGGTGAAGGGTAGCGAAACGGATCCAAATCTGCCTGCGAAAGCCGTGGATCTCGTGCTGATGGTGGACGTCTACCATGAGCTAGCCTACCCCTTTGAAGTCATGACCAAAATCCACGAGGCCCTGAAGCCCGGCGGTCGCGTCGTCTTTGTCGAATACCGCAAGGAGGATCCCGATGTGCCCATTAAATTGGTGCACAAGATGTCCGTGGAGCAGGTCAAAAGAGAGATGAAAGCTGTCGGGCTTGCACACTTGCAGACGTTGGAGACACTGCCATTGCAGCACATCCTGGTTTTCGAAAAACCCCAATGACCCCCAGTCGGGAGAACAAGTTCGGTCTCTTGACTCAAGCTGGTCGGCCACGAATTCCTGAGAACATCCGCAACCTTCATCGTCTTGGTTGGACCTGTCTCTCCTCATAAAAGGCCAGTTGCTTTCGCAGGAAGAGGACCTCCACGCTCAGGGATGTGCGCGAGCGGAAAAGGAGACGGAAGAAAAGAAGGCCGTCCGCGACCAGATCGGTGATCAAGTTAAGCAGAGAATCCAGTGAGCGCTTTGTGTTCTGAAAGAATCGAAACATGGCCTGTCAGGATGGCATACGGTCAGCCCAGCTGAGAAGTGTTTTCTGCCAGGCAGGGCTGGCTTCTTGCGTTTTCTAGCGCAGGGAAGCTGGACAAATAAGTGCCAACATCTCTGTCGGATGGGAGCCGGGTGGAATTTTTGCGTACCACAGGTACCAAAGGCTACGAAGCAAAAATCTGCAGCAACGAGAGTATTCCCAGAAGACAATACGAGACAGAAGCCATCGTTCGGACAAATCGTTCGGGTATTACTCCACTCAATTTTACACCCACGGTCATGGCCAAGACGCCCTTGGTCAAAAGCGCGAGTGTGCCTCCGAACCAGACCCACAAGAGTTCTTGCGTATGCGCGGCCAGGGCGGCTGCAGCAATCTGTCCCGTATCAAACCACTCTGTAAAAAACAATGAACTGAATGAGATCACGGCGGCGTAGAGCCATCCCCGCCCCGCGGCAGTAGTTCCTAAAGTTTCCCTGGGCTCTTTGAACCAAATGAAGATTGCGCAAGCAAAAAAGCCCAGGGCGCTAAGAACACTAGTCCAGTGCCCGTGTATTTTCAGCAGGGCCTTCCCGAACAATACCGTCGCAAGCATCTTGCCTGCAAAGGCAAATGCGATGCCACCCAATACGGGCCAAGGACGAAATCTCAAACCAAGTGCGGCAATTGTGTATACCGCTTTGTCGCCGACAAGCTCGGCAAGCAAAACCGTCGTGTAAGCCACTGCGAAAACTGAAACCGCGGGGGCCAATGAGAGATGGGCATTGAACACAAGTACTCCTCAGAGCACGAGTAATACCTCGCTCACACCCACTCAATCTTTAGGATTGGATGGAGTTCGATGCCATTCGACTGGGACACACCGGTCTGTCCGTGTACCTTGTCAAAGAAACCGACGCCCGTAATGCGGGCCCGTGTAGGAGTCACTTGCGTCTTGAAGAGCGGCACCTGGATTCCACTTCCTTCCGGCGGTGTCGAAAACGAAGCCGGAAGTGGCGGTAAAGCTCGCGGCTGGGTCATTAGCGCCGGGCGAGGTACCAGGTACTTTGCCATCGGAACAAAATCCGCAGGTGAAAGATGTTTGACAAATTTATCGTCAACCTCCTGACGTGCCTCTCCAATATTTGTGATCCACGGGCTGTTGCCAACGAATTTGGTTGTCGGTGTCGGCACTTCACCTATCATCGTTTCGCCGCTGGAACCTTGCAGAACGAGGTGATAGTCCCCGTCTGTCTCCAGTTTCATGGCTGTGATCGTTGCTTCAATTCTCCACACGGTCTGTTCCACGGGAGCTGATCGTCGATTCTGAAAAGCAGGATTTAGGCTGGTCGGGTCCGACATATCCGGAGGCCGCGGCACGCTGACCAATTCTTCGACCGTCGCTTCAACAATCCCGGCTCCTAAATCCTGTCCGTTAATCATGTTTTTCCCCACCATTGCCACATCCTGGTCCGTGCCCGTCTTTACGGGCCAACGTTCCACGCCAGGCTTAGTAACAAGCTCAGGCTCCGTCAAAAATGCCTCTTCCTGCGGCACCGCAGGACCTTGCAGAATTCCCGCTGCGGCTTTGATTCTTGCAGCTACGTCTGAACTGACGATCGACAGCGTGTTGACATCTTGAAACGGTGCACCGCCCCCATCATTTCCCGGTTTCGTTGCTCCACCGACTGGTCCCGGTCCAGCACCCCCCGGTGCCGGACCTCCAACTCCTCCTGGTGCGGAAACACCGCCGCCTGCACCTCCCCCGACTACGGGAGTCGCGTCACTAGCACGACCAAAAACTACGAACCGCGGAGTGCAATCCCGATTTGATCCGCCCTCTGGCCCTTTCATCGTGTAACCCGTCGCCGCAAGCAGTTTGCCACCAGGAAAAACGGGGCGTACGGTTAGAAAATCTCCCCACTCGCCTTTGCCGGTCTGCTGGTCCGGCAACGGTGCGCGCGCACCCGCTGAGACAAGGACATTCTTCTGGGTGCCGGTGAGGATTCCAACAACATGCGATGGAAAGCGTGGGCCGCCTCCGATTGCGTAAGAAATCCCCACCTCGTTGTTGGCGTTCGTAGACAAAGCGCCGTAACAAATTGCGGAGTCCACATCGAACACATTGATATTTTCCAGCAGAGTCAAGTTGCTCGCGTCAATCCTCGCAATCTGTACAAAGGGTCTGGACCGATGATTTGATCCCGTATCCACCGACCACGCGTACCACAACTCGCCTCCGGCGAGCGTTGCGCCTGTAATACGTGGGTCAGCACGATCGAGCCAACGTCTGCCGTCTGGACAGCGTGACTGATAACCGTTGCCACCGATCCACCGGGCGACCCCAACAGCCTTCTCAACCGGCGTATCCTGCCCCTCGTCCCATGAAAACACTTGTAAGGTACTGGTGTCCTGGTGAGCCGCAAAGAAAGCCGTCGCGCCGCAATTCTGAGCGACTCGAAAACTCTGGAGGTCGAACGAAACAAATTTTTGCGCGGTCATTTCTCCACTGTCGACGCCGGCAAGGGGCAAGCGAATTACCGCCGCCCCAACTTTGTCTCCAGGGCCGAAGATGTTCGTCGTTACATAGAGGGAGTTCCTACCCACGGCGAGATCCGGAAAATCCATGAATGCGCCTTGCACGCCCAGACTCTGAGTGGTGATATCGAAGAGCCGCCACTTACCTTGGGCAACGTCTGCGGTCTTCGCGAACGCGAGACGTTGGATGTTGTCACCTGCCTCCGGTCCGTACTGCAGGAGCCATACGAACATGTCAACCTGTGGAATGTAGTTCACGACCTGATCGCAGCAGAACTGGGAACCTGGTGGATCGAACTCTTTGAACGCGGTGGCGGGATCAACGTATCGGAATGTGGTGCCTCCGTCCTGCGAACTCGCGGCATACCAGTTCCCCGTGTAGAAAACGACTTGGCCGTTGATCGCCGTGCTCGGCTCTCCCACGTTTGAAGCCGTACCCTGCTGCGATGGTCCGGTTAGTTCTGTGTTGGTTACCAACACAAGCTCGTCCGTTGCAGCACGCCTCGGCATAACTATTTCCAGCGGCCGACTGATCAATGCACGCATCGTCGAGCTGTGGAACTCTCGCTCCATCCCTTCCCGGACCCTGGGCAATGCGTGTCGCGGGTGGATCCGCTTTGGTCTCTCGAATTTCGGAGGTGCAGCAAGATGAGCTACTTGAATCGGATTTTTCGTCGGTGACAACAATTGAAAGGAGGGATTCGTTTCCGGCATGACGTCTCCTTGCATTTCAAGTTGCAACACTCAAGAATTGCCCCTTTAATTCGTGGTGCCGCGTTTTTTCGGAAGCCCTCCGAATTCGCTGAGTTGCACGGCGCCGAGGGAAGCCGGATGCGACGTGAGGAACGTGCGTGATGACTGGCCATGAAAACATCCGGAGGGTAGTTCCTAGTGACACTTATTACTAGGATACGCCAACGGCTGGCAAGTTATTTTCTGGTCAACTGGAGATGCGCCAGCGATCGCTCCCTCTCCTTCCCGCTCGAAGAGGCATACTTGAACTCTCAGGTGACGGGGCTACAATAGACTTGGCCCTCAGATTGGAGTAATCCCCATGTCCGACAATCAGAACGAAAAGAAGACGTCTAGCTCTACCGGTGAAGTCATCCTGCAATCTCCAGGCAAAGTCAGCGTGAAGCACGACGATTTGCCAGCAAAGTCCACCGACGATAGGAAGATCCACCCTCGGCGCCCCCTACCCCTGGTTCCCGAAGCACAGGACGATCCGTCCGGCGACGCGCCTCCCGAGAAGCCTTGAAGGCGTCGTTTCGATCAAGTTCTCGCCAGCTTTGTTGCCGTCGCTGTTTCACGGCTTCCGTTCTTTCAAGCCACCGGGCCGCCTCCGCCAGCTGATCTCGGCCGCATTGTCGAGATCGACGCCGGTGGCTTCGCCCGCCGACTCAGGTTGTGGGTCATCAAAATGCCATCACGGATGAAAATCAAGCGGTTGGAGCGCTACCATTCTACCTGTTACTTGCGGGGCGCCCTTCAACTTTGATCGAACCATGGTTACCCTTGCCTGTGCGGTGGTGGCTTACCTGCGCTCCCTTTTTCTGCCACGTCACAAACTCGCCCTGGAAGCCGTCGCTCTTCGCCAGCAACTCGCCGTCTTCAAGCGGAAGCAGCCCCGGCCCAAACTGGATCGCCTCGATCGGCTGTTCTGGATTGTCCTCCGCCGGCTGTGGGAGGGCTGGTCCGAAGCCCTGATCATCGTTAAGCCGGAGACCGTGGTTTCCTGGCATCGTGCCGGATTCCGGCGGTTTTGGCGGTGGCGGTCTCAGCGGCGTCGACCGGGGCGACCACAGGTGAATGCGCAGATCCGCCGGTTGATTCGACGCATGAAGGCGGAGAATCCCACATGGGGTGCGCCTCGCATTCACGGCGAACTGCTCCAGCTCGGGTGCGAGATTTCCGAGCCCACGGTTTCGCGTTATCTTCACAACCTAAACGGTTGTCGGGATGAGGGCAGAGCGAAGCGCTGGCTGGCCTTTCTCTACAACCACCGCGAGGTAATCGCCGCATTCGACTTCTTCACGGTTCCGAGCCTAACGTTTCGCACCCTCTACTGCTTCTTTGTTATCGAGCATCGTCGCCGACGGATCCTACACTTCAACGTCACGGAGCATCCGGCCAGCGACTGGATCGTACAGCAACTGCGCGAGGCTCTGCCGCTTCCCTTCCACTGCGGTACGCAAAAATTCCGTATGACTTCAAACTCGGACCGATACGAGAGACAAACCATCCGCTTATCCTTTATATATGCATATAATATGCATTGTTGTCTGACAGGATCCGACCGTAATCGTTGGACTTGAACCAGTGGTAGAGACGATCTTGGGACGGATGTGAACCAACGAGTTCCTTCCCCAACTCCCCTCTTCTCGATTCCCTCAGACCATCCACTGACATACGATAAATTGAACGGATTCTGCTCTCCGAAGTCTACGAAGAGAGTCGGTCGCGGCGCTTGGTGTTGCGCGCCAGCGCGTGCGCGAGGGCGACCATTACCGGATGGGCACCAGCGCTGCACTCATCTGTCATTCGGTCATTCGAGAGAAGGCAGTATCAAGGCGATGCGCCTTCTGAGCAGTCCGTCCTTCACGCGGCCATTCTTTCCCACACGTATTCGTGATGGAGGCCGCCGAGAACCGCGCGAGCCACGACCTTGCAGTCTTGGGCGAAGGAATGCCTGTCACGGCCTTGCAGCGGTAGGAACACTGCGGCACGTTCAGGAATCCCCGGTCCGAGGCTCAAATGGGGGCGCCCTTGGTTGTACGAGTCGACAACGCAACACCCATAATATTGAATCGCGAGAAGTCCGTTACCCCTGGCATCCTTGGCATGCTCGCGCTGTGGCGGTCCACGGAGCTTTGACCAAGAATGGTCGCGGTGTGTTCCG
>Ga0193733_1000700_pt1 | contig 10570 bp, 11 predicted proteins | sample U1s2metaG_FD_145076 | JGI IMG/M metagenome (GOLD analysis project Ga0193733, IMG submission 145076) | Soil microbial communities from a riparian zone of the East river system, Colorado, United States - U1s2 | ecosystem: Environmental > Terrestrial > Soil > Riparian zone | place: USA: East River... | reverse complement strand
GCGCTCGTTCGCGTGGCTGGCCCTACCACCTGCAACAGAAGCTCGTAAATCCCCACAGACTTACCGTCACGGTCAGCCACTATCCCCCTGGCGCCTCGAAATGGAATCCTATCGAACACCGTCTGTTCTGCCAGATCAGCAAGAATTGGGCGGGCCAACCCCTGAAGAGCTTTCAGACGGCCCTCAACTACATTCGCACCACTACGACTTTGACGGGACTAAAGGTGCGTGCTCGTCTGCTGCGCAAGAAGTACGAAAAAGGCGAAAAGATATCGGCTCAGGAAATGAAACACCTTGCGCTGACCAGGCACAAGACGCAATCGAAGTGGAACTACACGCTGCGGCCAATGTAAAACTATTTCTGCGCAGTTCCTTAGCATTATTATCGGTTTCTTTCTTCCTCGGTATATCAAACGACGACCTGGTGACCCGTATGGTCAGAAGCGTGTAGGAAAGGTGCGTGAGTTAATTCATGGCGTGTGAACAAGAACTTGAGGACCTCACACTGGAACTCAACGTTCTGGAAATGTGCAGCTCCGCAAGCGCGAATTCTCAGTGTTCCTCGCGGCAGCCGCGAGCATAACGATAGTTAAAGGCGTGGCGCCCTCCCCTCCCGGGCGCCTCAGTTAAGGGCCCTATGCTCTCTAGGAGAGCCACAGATTCAATCGCCCAGCCATTAGGTGGAGGAAAGATGCGTGAGCTAAATGTTCGGCTGATCATGTGTTTCGCGTTGCTTTTTGCTACGACATCCGGAGCCGGTTGCGCCAGCCAGACACCGGCAGCCGGTTGCTCCGGCCAGTGCGCGAGCTCGCCAGGTCAAGGCCCGACCAATCCCACAGTAAACAACGACGCCGAGTTGAATGGCAACTACGCATTTACCTTCAGCGGGACCACCGGGAATGGAAGCGTCTCCTCTTTTTTTGCCACCGTGGGAAGATTCACGGCGGACGGGGCCGGTAATTTGACGAACGGCGAGCTGGAAACCAATGGCGTAGGCGCCCGAGCCGCGCTGGTCGCTCAATCGTTTACCGGGACCTACTCGATCGGTGCCGACAATCGCGGCGTGATGACCCTGAATTTTTCCGGTAGCTCGGCGAAGCTGGCTTTCGCCATGCTGGCCAACGGCAACGTCCAGTTAATCGAGTTCGATGCTGTGGGAGGGTCCGGCACGATCGGCTCGGGGACCATGGAAAAAGCGGACACCACCGCTTATAGCAGGTCCCGAATAATCGGTGACTACGCGTTTGGCGCCGCTGGTTTCGATACCGCAAATAATCGCGCCGCCATCGAAGGCCGGTTTACTTCGAATGGTACAGGCATGCTCACCAACGCCGCGGGAGACGTCGACGGCTATGGCACGGATTATGCGATGAACTTTACGGCAGCGAACTACGCGGTGTCCAATGCCGCCACGGGCCGCGGCACCATGAGCCTCGCCTTCACCTTTGGCGGAACACCCGACACCATGAATTTCGTCTTTTACGTCGTGAATTCCGAAAAACTTTTTGTGATGGAGAGCGATCCGGTCACGACGGCGACCCCGTTGCTGAACGGCGCCGTGGTGCGGCAGCAAATTCCTGCGGGAGGTTTCACCAACGCTTCGCTGAATGGCAATCTGGTGATTTCCCTCACCGGGCACTCCGCTTGCGGCACTGTATCAGGCGTACCCAAAGCGGTCGCCGGTTTGCTCACCACCAACGGCAGCGGCGCCCTTTCCCTGACCTACGACGAGAACTTCTGTAGTGCGCCTAATTCCGTCACCGGCGCGCCGGGAACGTATAGCGTTGCCAGCAATGGCCGGGCATCGATCACCATCGGCGGCTACAACTTGGTGGCCTACCTGATGAACGTGAATCAAATTTTCCTCTTCGTCTCCGATGTTAATGTTTTGTTCGGGGTCGGCGAACCCCAGACGGCGGTGTCCTTCACCAATACCTCGTTGAAAGGTGCGTACGCCGGCTTTGCGACCAACCCGGTGGGTTTCGGAGTGACGGTTTTGTCGGGCGAGTTTGCGGCCGACGGCGCCAGCCCCACGGGCACGATGACCGGCACCGAAGACATCGGCGCTTCGAACGGGCCGAACCCCGGCGTGGCTTTCAACGCCAGCTACTCGATATCCCCATCGCCCACCAATGGCCGGGGAATGATGACGGTCACTTCCGGCACCGGCGGCAACGCCGTCATCTATATGATCTCCCCTTCGAAGTTCGTGGCCGTTTCAATGAACGATCCCAATCCCGCCGTCTTGGACTTCGAGCTATCTTCCTCAGCTCCCGCGTCTGTCTCTCTTTCCTCGCTGATACTGAACCCGAGCAATGTTACGGGCGGGAATTCCTCGACCGGTACAGTAACGTTGAGCGGGCCGGCTCCCGCAAGCGGAGCGCAAGTGGCGCTTTCTAGTAACAACGGGGCGGCTAGCGTACCTTCGAGCGTGGCGGTCCCTTCCGGAGCCACTAGCGCGACATTCATGGTCAGCACCAGTGCCGTGACTGCGTCGACCACGGTCGCTATCTCCGCGGCCTACGGCGGCGTGACCTGTGGCTGGCGAATTGTTGTTTCGCCCATGATTCCTTAGGATTGCCGTCCTGCTACGCTCAGTAGACGCGAATGCAACGTTAATTCTGTTAATTCTCTCTGTTAATTCTCTAGTGTATCTGGAGCAGGATTCAAGGATGCGCGCGTGCAATACGCGGCGCTCGGCCCGGAGCAGGCGAGGTGACAGAAAAACCCCGATGGCTGCGAGTGCGGGATTTCAGCTCGATTCGCCCATTTTTACGTGGGCTTTCGCATCTGGGTGACGGGGCGTCCAGTCTTTTGGCGGAAAGGCCACGTGCCAAAACATAGGATTGGGCAGCGTGAACTCCACTCCTGCTTGTGGGTGCTCGCTCTGACGTCGGGCTATATGGGCAACAACACACTCCAGTGCTGCTTTTGTCTGGACGTTCGACAGAGTGAGCCGCTGTCCTCTGTACACCTGCGTCGACATGAGAATCAACGCACCGTGAGCACTGATGGCCCGCGTGTGCGTTTCTTCTTCAAAAGGCAATCCGACACCCATCTGCCCGGAGACTCGCACTGGAATGGTCATCAATACTCGCTGACTCCTTCGGCGATTTGCCGCGAGCCAGGAGGTCTCACGGGATTCGACAATCCACGTTTCAAGAGTCAGAAGCGGCCCCGGCTCAATGGCGGTGAACACCAGGCCCATGCCCTTGCCAGCTCGGGAGTAGACGACTCTTGCACGGGCTTTAAACAATTGTGCCCCTTTTGTGATGCGTACCTCTGTGACCGTCCCTAAAGGGAGGGGCTCGTTCGTGTCCACATAGCAGCCTTGCTGACTCAAGTCACGGACGCGCGTTTCCATTCGCGCGCCGGATTCAGCCGCCACTACCTCAACGGCAGCAACGAACTCGTAGCGAGGATGGGTCCTGCGGTCAGCTCCGGCAAGCACGGCGGAGGGCTCAGCAGCTTTTTCCGTCTCAACAGCGGCAATGAACTCGTCGCGAGGGCGAGTCTGGCGGTCTGCCTCGTCAAGCACGACGGAAAGCTCGGCAGCCTTTTCCGCATCACTGGGAATCGTACCAAGTCTCGCAGCTTTCGAGCTTCGCTTGCGCTTGCGGCGCTTCATAGCCATACGATTCTAACGCGAAGGGTGCAGACGGGCACTGCGCCTCATAATGCACCCACTGGTAAGGAGGATAAAGTATTTTTGAGGCGGAGGGCATGAATTTCGGGGAACCTGCGGATACGGAACGGCATCAAACTGAGGAAGCTGCAACTCTACCTGCTTGCCCCGCCTCTGCATTCGTCCAACCCAAGGTCCTAGGGCCTACTACGCAGTTCACCCGCTAGGGAATTACAGTCTTTACCCGCTTGTCAGCGGGTCTGGCTAACGCTATCCAAGTTCTGAGATGCCGAGAAGATAGGGAGCGCTCTGGCGTCTGGCCCTCCTGGGAGCTATTTCTTCAATCCGAAGGTGCGAGAGGCTCCCCTCTCATTCGGGGAACTGCTGGCGCATGCAGATCGCGCCACGTACGCGCAAAAACCCGGCCATCTGAAACTGGAGACGAACTGTCGGTGAACATGCCGCCCAGCGGCATGAAAGAGAACAACGTTTGCTCTGGGCAGTCGGGGGAGACTATGCAGGTGCCGACCGGCCGATTCGAAAAGCGGATTGCGAGGGCGGTGACCGTAGAGATTCGTCCTGAGGACGAAGGTATGCCTGAAGAGACGACGCTGACCGAAAACGTGAGTCCTCACGGTGCACGCGTCTTGATGGAACGGGAGTGGCGGCCGGGGCAACAGGTGATGGTTATCTCTCCGAAGGAGGGCGTGCGGGCACGGGGGCAGATTGTTTACTGCGAGCTTTTGGCGGAATGCAGATTTGCTGTCGGGTTGGAACTGTCCGTCCGGGTGGAATCGTGGGCAAAGTCTTACTAGCGCCGTTCCAACTATCTTAGCCGAAAGAAAAATTCAAATTCGCGCTGGCCAGGCGAAAGGATTCTGTCACAAGACTTGGCCGAAAAAGTTGGAACAGCATTAGCCGGAAGAGACTGCCGTACTTGAAATCTCCCCATTAGTGCGGATCGCGTTACATTCCGGGCATTTCCATAGGCGGAAGTTCCTTTTTTCGGGCCGCACCTCCGCGAGGTACATAACGCGCCCATCCTTCGAGCAATGGACGCCAGGCTTGATTTCCGGCGCGCTCCTGTCCCCATTTTGGGGCTCGATGAAGTACCCTTGCGAGCTGTAATAGTGGATGAAACAACCGGGATCCCGGCAGGCATATAGAAACGTCTCTGTGGGCTCGCTCCGGCACTCTAGGAGCATCTCAGTGTGATGCTCATAGCAAAGTACGTGAAGGTCTTTTCTCATACCGGTACCCCGCCTTTCCTTCTTTGTTGCCGTTTCTGATTGGACTTTTGCCCTTCCACCCCAAAGCCATAGGAGCAGTTTTTGGCCCACTGGTATCCCCGTGACATGTTAGCAGGCGTATCTTACGCATAAGAAAAACCTTAGGTGCCCTGCCTACTCCCACTGTAACCACGCCCTACTTGACAGCGTTCTTGGGTTTGGCGAAACTTTGGACATTCTGTCCAGTCCTTGGCAAGCCTTTCCCACGCCTACCGCAGAAGGGCAAAGAGACAGTAAAAAAATATACCGCTGCAAATATGGGCTCCAAAAAGAGGTTTCCGGCAGGCTTGCGCCAGCCAGGATACCCGGTCGTTGCTACGCGCTTGACGTTGGTCCTAGGTCGGCACCAGCAAATCCGACGACCGTTACTGAGTTTAAGTAGGACATGAAACTTCTCCTTTTTCTGCTTGAAAGAACTGACTAACCAGCCGAGGAAATGTCGGAGCGACTCGATCATGGCAAGAATTTTAGCGGAAAAGACCCGATCAGGCTTTGCGCCAAGTCATTCATTTCGCAGGTGTACGACCTTTTGGCGAGGCACAGGGCGCGAACATCCATTGCGACGATTACGTCATATCGCTTATAATTATCTCCAGGTCCCTCTATGTAAAATGCGCAGGTCCTATTCTCGACCTGTAAAACAGCGTCCTCGTGCTTCAGCGTCCAATGACTTCCATCTGGCATGAGCCCACAAATCTCTTTGATGCGCTCATGTGCGTCCGTTCGCTCGGTCTTCACGATGGACCTTATACGGAGGTATCGAGCCATACGTTTTCTAGCCTCCTGACAATCATGGAGAACACCTCGTCAAGAAAATGGTCTGAACCCGAGGTTGTCGTCTGCTCGGGCTCCACCTGCGAAATGTCGTGTAAAGTAAAAGAAACCGGGGGGACGTGGGCGATTCTCCGGCCAGGACCTAGCAAAGTCAAGTATCAAAGATGAAGAAACTATCTAATAATTCTAAGAGTAGAAGGACTATTACGGCTAGTCCCGAACAGGGAGTTTGGACGACATTGGCGATGAGCGGATGAGCAGTTGCTGCGCCTGCTTGCGATCGTTGTTGTCGTAGGTGATACTTGATGCACAAATAATCGTGCCCGTTTCTCCCCTCGTCGGAGAGATGGTCATGGAAACATCGATTAGCGTCCCATCTTTCCTCCTCCGTACCGCTTCATAATGCTCGACCCTTTCCCCGCACTTGACCCTCTCAAGAATTCGCGGAACTTCATCGGAACGCTCCGGTAGGATCAGGATGGAAATCGGGCGGCCCTAATCGACGCCAGTTGGGAAGTTGCTGCCCGAACTTGATTGCGCTCGCTCATCTCACGATTGAAAGGGTAAACAACACCGTCAAAGAACGCGGGGCAACGGAATGCACCCGCTCTTGCCTACTGTGCGTCCGCCAGGGGGATCGCGGCGCCGTAAGCACTTCCTCCATGCCCATATCTCGGGTCATGGCGTCGAAGTCTCTTCCGTAGATGGCATCCCGATCGCGCAGCAGATATCGCGGCGCCTGGTCCCAGGGAAACGCTTCCCGCATCTGCTGCATGGTCCACTCCTCTGTGGGGTGTTCTGTCACCCCGAAGTGCACCACCCGGCGTCGCTCATGCGATAGCACCACGAAGACGAACAGGACCCGGAAGGTCGCCGTCGGCACGGTGAAAAAATCGATGGCCGCCGTTTGCGTAAGGTGATTCGTCAGGAAGGTTCGCCAAGTCTGGGAAGGCGGCTTGCGGGGCCGAGGCAAATATCCGGCCACCGTGGATTGCGCCACGGCAATCCCCAACTTGAGCAGTTCTCCGTGAATGCGGGGTGCACCCCACAAGGCAAAACCTTCCGCATTAAGCATCTGTAGGCCCACAACTAAGGTGTTCAACACCTCCATTTTACAGCAGACACCCTATTGATTTTAGGCGTTGTGAATCCTATAGGTAGAGTTAGTCGGTGCTTAGGGCATCCATGCCCGTCCGGGAGGTCTCCAGGGTTCATGGCCACCCCCGTTCCAACCCGTCGATCCAATGGTCGATCCGAAAGGCGTATCCCGCAGCGACTGGCCGCAGAGCTTTCGCGCCCAGACAAATCTGTGCCTAAGGAAATGACGTTCACTGAGAACGTGAGTCCTCGAGGCCTACGCCTCACCACGATGCAACGCTGGCAACCTGGAACTCGCGTGCTGCTTACTTTTCCCCAGAATGGCATTCGGTCTGAAGGTAGGATCGTTTACTGCCAGCGCGTGGAAAGTGGAAACTTCGCCCTTGGGCTAGAGCTACCGTGGCAGGTGCAGCGCTGGCAGATGCTGTGGTAAACGCCGGCGGATGTTAGATTTGGCGGACCGCGAGAAATATCGATCCAGAGAATGCGTACTCTGTTAGGGTTCACCCAATTCCCCTCGTCATTGTGCGTTGAAATAGTAAGGAGGCGCAAATGGCGCAATACCTCCACATACGGTGCGTGGCCAGGACCGACAGAACGAACGCACATGAGCGCATTCACTCTGTGGGTGGGGTCAAACCGGACGGAAGTCGCTGGAAACTGACCCAGGACAAGGCTATTTCATGCATCCAGGATGGGACTTACGTGTTCTACGTCGAGAAACGTGGGGGGCACCGGCTTGACGTGATCGTCGCAACCAGTGCATACGGCAACTACCTTAAAACGGACGCTGATAGAGAGCAACCGGATAAACTTCTGTCTCTGCCGACCTGTCCTTAGATTGCGGCACAACGACCGAAGCACACTTGAAAATTATTGATTCAGTGCTCGTATTCTCCTCGCGATCTGGATAGAAGCCAGTGCCGAAGTCCTCCGAGAATTCAGAAAGCGCATGCCTCTCGTCGACGCCTTTCTGAAGCATCTTCCGACCCTCTCTGAATGCAAGGCCGTGATTGTGTAGCGACTCAGTGAATCGTTCGCTGGGTCAGTCTACCGCTCTTTGAGGACTTTCAAAGATTTCAGCGCGGCTGCGAGCGCTATCTGTTCCTCATAGTCGTCTGTGGTGATTGCCAGTTGCCTGAGTCGCTGGCTGACGACCTGCTCTGCGGCGCTAATTTTACTTTTCAACAGTTCCGGATGAGTTTCAGCCATTGCCTGTAGGTAGTGGTTCTGCCACAGCGGATATTTCAGAGTTGTATCGCTCACGGGTGTTTCCTTCCCTGACCAACCAACCCGGTCAGTGGGCAAACACACTCTGAGAGACAGTTTTTCCGTCCGCGCTGCGGGATGAAGAATTTGGATTGGTGTTTGCGGCCCTTGGCGCGGCGTTTCGTCTTGTGCACAAGGTGCCGTGGCCGGGTAAGGGCTTGGCGGAGCATTGTGTTTTGACCCTTTGAGGTTACGCTCAGTAGACGCGAATGCAACGTTAATTCTGTTAATTCTCTAGCGTATCTGGAGCAGGATTCAAGGATGCGCGCGTGCAATACGCGGCGCTCGGCCCGGAGCAGGCGAGGTGACAGAAAAACCCCGATGGCTGCGAGTGCGGGATTTCAGCTCGATTCGCCCGTTTTTACGTGGGCTTTCGCATCTGGGTGACGGGGCGTCCAGTCTTTTGGCGGAAAGGCCACGTGCCAAAACATAGGATTGGGCAGCGTGAACTCCACTCCTGCTTGTGGGTGCTCGCTCTGACGTCGGGCTATATGGGCAACAACACACTCCAGTGCTGCTTTTGTCTGGACGTTCGACAGAGTGAGCCGCTGTCCTCTGTACACCTGCGTCGACATGAGAATCAACGCACCGTGAGCACTGATGGCCCGCGTGTGCGTTTCTTCTTCAAAAGGCAATCCGACACCCATCTGCCCGGAGACTCGCACTGGAATGGTCATCAATACTCGCTGACTCCTTCGGCGATTTGCCGCGAGCCAGGAGGTCTCACGGGATTCGACAATCCACGTTTCAAGAGTCAGAAGCGGCCCCGGCTCAATGGCGGTGAACACCAGGCCCATGCCCTTGCCAGCTCGGGAGTAGACGACTCTTGCACGGGCTTTAAACAATTGTGCCCCTTTTGTGATGCGTACCTCTGTGACCGTCCCTAAAGGGAGGGGCTCGTTCGTGTCCACATAGCAGCCTTGCTGACTCAAGTCACGGACGCGCGTTTCCATTCGCGCGCCGGATTCAGCCGCCACTACCTCAACGGCAGCAACGAACTCGTAGCGAGGATGGGTCCTGCGGTCAGCTCCGGCAAGCACGGCGGAGGGCTCAGCAGCTTTTTCCGTCTCAACAGCGGCAATGAACTCGTCGCGAGGGCGAGTCTGGCGGTCTGCCTCGTCAAGCACGACGGAAAGCTCGGCAGCCTTTTCCGCATCACTGGGAATCGTACCAAGTCTCGCAGCTTTCGAGCTTCGCTTGCGCTTGCGGCGCTTCATAGCCATACGATTCTAACGCGAAGGGTGCAGACGGGCACTGCGCCTCATAATGCACCCACTGGTAAGGAGGATAAAGTATTTTTGAGGCGGAGGGCATGAATTTCGGGGAACCTGCGGATACGGAACGGCATCAAACTGAGGAAGCTGCAACTCTACCTGCTTGCCCCGCCTCTGCATTCGTCCAACCCAAGGTCCTAGGGCCTACTACGCAGTTCACCCGCTAGGGAATTACAGTCTTTACCCGCTTGTCAGCGGGTCTGGCTAACGCTATCCAAGTTCTGAGATGCCGAGAAGATAGGGAGCGCTCTGGCGTCTGGCCCTCCTGGGAGCTATTTCTTCAATCCGAAGGTGCGAGAGGCTCCCCTCTCATTCGGGGAACTGCTGGCGCATGCAGATCGCGCCACGTACGCGCAAAAACCCGGCCATCTGAAACTGGAGACGAACTGTCGGTGAACATGCCGCCCAGCGGCATGAAAGAGAACAACGTTTGCTCTGGGCAGTCGGGGGAGACTATGCAGGTGCCGACCGGCCGATTCGAAAAGCGGATTGCGAGGGCGGTGACCGTAGAGATTCGTCCTGAGGACGAAGGTATGCCTGAAGAGACGACGCTGACCGAAAACGTGAGTCCTCACGGTGCACGCGTCTTGATGGAACGGGAGTGGCGGCCGGGGCAACAGGTGATGGTTATCTCTCCGAAGGAGGGCGTGCGGGCACGGGGGCAGATTGTTTACTGCGAGCTTTTGGCGGAATGCAGATTTGCTGTCGGGTTGGAACTGTCCGTCCGGGTGGAATCGTGGGCAAAGTCTTACTAGCGCCGTTCCAACTATCTTAGCCGAAAGAAAAATTCAAATTCGCGCTGGCCAGGCGAAAGGATTCTGTCACAAGACTTGGCCGAAAAAGTTGGAACAGCATTAGCCGGAAGAGACTGCCGTACTTGAAATCTCCCCATTAGTGCGGATCGCGTTACATTCCGGGCATTTCCATAGGCGGAAGTTCCTTTTTTCGGGCCGCACCTCCGCGAGGTACATAACGCGCCCATCCTTCGAGCAATGGACGCCAGGCTTGATTTCCGGCGCGCTCCTGTCCCCATTTTGGGGCTCGATGAAGTACCCTTGCGAGCTGTAATAGTGGATGAAACAACCGGGATCCCGGCAGGCATATAGAAACGTCTCTGTGGGCTCGCTCCGGCACTCTAGGAGCATCTCAGTGTGATGCTCATAGCAAAGTACGTGAAGGTCTTTTCTCATACCGGTACCCCGCCTTTCCTTCTTTGTTGCCGTTTCTGATTGGACTTTTGC
>Ga0193733_1000698_pt1 | contig 10585 bp, 8 predicted proteins | sample U1s2metaG_FD_145076 | JGI IMG/M metagenome (GOLD analysis project Ga0193733, IMG submission 145076) | Soil microbial communities from a riparian zone of the East river system, Colorado, United States - U1s2 | ecosystem: Environmental > Terrestrial > Soil > Riparian zone | place: USA: East River... | reverse complement strand
TTTGCGGTTCTTCTTTATTTATTAGACTCGTCAGAAGAATTCATGGGTAAGCTCCGGCTCGGGTAGTTTGCCAAGTGAGTGATAGAGCGCGAGTTCCAGGATGCGGAAGGTGCGAAAGCCATAGGATCTTCTCATGGTTACTTTGGCTTTGTTGTTCAGCCCCTCGATCACACCGCTGGAAAACTGCTTTCTAGCCTTGAAATAATTAAGCAGCAGGGTACGGTGAGTGCGCAAGGTGCGGGCGATTTTCTTCATCGGCTCGATACGGGATCGTAGGGTTTGATAGCACCAGAAATCCAGGAACATGCCGGCCCAGGTGGGCGAGGTGTATTCCCAAAACTGCTGAAAATCTTCTTTGAGGAGATAGGCGCGGACGGTCTGGAGGTTGTAGCGGAGCAGGTCGCGTAAGCGGAACTTCTGCTGCGGAGTGAGGTTCTGTTTGCGCTTGAGCACGCACCAACGCGACTTCTTGAGCAGCGGCGGGTGGCCCTCCTGGGCCATCTTGCGCGACTCGGCGGCGCGGACCTCATCCAACGCCTTATTCATCTTGGCAACGATGTGGAAGCGGTCGAGGATGTGCAGCGCCTGGGAACATTTCTGATGGATCACGTCCAGGTAAGGCTGCCACATGTCCGAGCAGACAAACTCGATCTGAGCCGCGAGTTGTTCTCCGATGACGGCGAAGAAACCTTGAAAGGATTCGAGGGTGCGTTCCTTGCCGACCCAAAGCAAGCGGGTGAGCCCCGAGTCGATCTGGTAGACCAGGGTCAGGTATTTGTGGCCTTTGGCGTACTGGATTTCATCCACCCCAAGGGCGCGGATCGATTCTAGGGTGCGATGCTCCAGGCCCCAGCCGACCACATACTCGACGGCGTCGCACACCTGGTCCCAGGAAGTGTGGAAGGCCTCAGCGGTTTCCTTCCAGGAAAGCTTGCGCGCCCAACGTGCCAGAAACAGCATATAGGCTCGGGCCAACTGGTGCTTGCCATCGCCCCAGGGAACCTCCTCGACCAGCACGCCACAATTCCGGCAGTCGACGCGTCGCATGCGGTACAGCAGGAAAACCAGAAAGCCCCACAGCGGAATGAACTCGAAGCATCGCTGGGGAAGATGATCGTAACCGGGCGCCGGCTGGTGGCACCCCGAGCAGACCGCCGCCGAGCCCTCCCGGGGCCGGACGTCCACTTCGATGCTTTTCTTATCGGCTGCGAAGCGGGCGTGTTGGTAGACGAATCCCCGATGGCGATGGCAGTGGTTTAAAATCGTGATCAATTCCATGGCACGGACGATTTTCAAGGCGAAGACGGCCCGCGTAAACCGCGCGGCTACCTCGGCGCCGTCCTGCGATGCTTCCGCCTACTGCCACGATCTGGACAACTGGCCGCGCTCCTGGATGGGGCTGGACAAAGACCTCCCGCCAGGGGAAGAACTGGTGGCTTGCCTCCGCCCCTTCATCGAGCACCTGGCCGCATCGAGTCTTTCCCCCAAGACCATTCGCCAGCATGTGGACAACCTCTGGACACTGGGAGGAGAAATCATCCGCGACCTGAACTACGACCCGTCTCAAAGAAAGATGGCTGCTGACCGACTTCTCCGCAACGTGATCCACCCGTACGGCGGCCCGCTGATCCACAACGGCTCGGAAGAGGCGCAACGCTCCCTCGATTCAACCTGCCGCAAACTGCACCGCTTCCTCACTCAACCTCAGCCCTGAACCCGCCAGTTACCCACAGATTCCCCCGACGAGGCAGAACTTAGATGGTCGAGCATGCAGTACAGGTTTGAACCGTATTGCCAAGATTCGGGTGTTCCTGCTCTTGTTTCTTTCAAAAATCGTAGGCAAGGGAAGCTCCGCACGCATGGGGAAGAAAATTGCAGCTGACCGCTCCCGGCGTCCGCATAGGATCCCCTTCGCGGGGGCTACCCTGGAGTATTTTTCGGCCTAAGGATTTCTTTGGCCTGCCGACGGTGACCCGGCGTTGCCGTTTCTCGACCCACTCAGATGCTTGCCACCGATGGACCAATTGTCTGGTCAACGTCATCGACGACGAAAAGGACTGCGATTTCATTCATGCACCTTGTCTGCCTTTGGCAAAATGAGTTGAAAAACTGCCCCGTGCGGTTTTGTATATGACCATCGGGACAAAATATCCGGTCGGCAAGGGCCGCGTTACTGTGGAGTCGAATCAGAAGTTCTTAATGTGAGGGAGCAGCGTCGCTCCCTCATGATGGCTACAGGACTTCTGGACAGTAGGCGATCTTAGAGTTGCGTGCTGCTTTTGATGGAGGGACTGGAATCTTGAACTGGGAGGCTGCGGGCCGTAAGGATTCCATCGTCTTGACCATATCAAAGGACCCCACGGAGCTACGTTCGCCCCCACTTCCGTTCGGGGAGCGCCATCAACTCCAGAATCCATTGCGCGACAGATGTTAGACCCATTACTAGATGGCTCCGGCACCCCAAGCGGGTTGTTCTGAAATTGGAGATGGGGGAACTGGTGGGATTATTGTGGATAGCGGGCCACGCTTCATGGAATGCGCATACCGAGCAGTCACGCGAATTGGCAATCTAAAATGGGCGAATTCCGTGGCTAGGCCTCGTCTAGCATTAACGTCGACCCGCGGTGGATTGTTCTGATGACCATGAACATCGGGCATACTGTCGGACCGATCGGGAATCACAGCTGTCATCCGTTGTCGTCTAAATGCTCGACCGCGCACCAATCTGAAACGCCCCAATCTTTGCCTGACGGCCCCGGTGAACTACCGAACTGGAACCGTGCCCCCCTATACAAGCAATTCCTTCTAGGGGGATCGTTCATGATGGCGTTCCTGTTCTTGGATGGTTCATCGACTGCATCTCAGGCTTGGGAAGGGGCACCAAGTAACTATCTGCCAATCGGCCTGACCCTAACGTTGTTGCTTTGTGGTGGGTTGCGGTATTTGCCCCTAATATTCGTCTCCAGCATAGTCGCGGCGGTGGTGAACTACCACCGACCGGTCATTTCCTGGGCAGGGCTTCCGGGTTCGACAACCATCTACTTCGCCTATGTCGCCGGTGCGACGCTTCTCCGAGGACCATGGCGCATCGATCCGAAGCTCGGCAACCTGCGGGACGTCGGTAGGTTTCTGCTGATTTTTCTCAGCGCGGCGGTCCTCAGCGCCCCGGTGGGAATGCTGACCCTGATCGGAGACGGTATCGTCCACCGCTCCGACGCCCTGAAGACGACATTAGAGTGGTTAGCCAGCGACGCGGTTTCGGTTGTTACGTTCGCTCCTTTCCTACTGTTACATATAGCCCCGCGGGTGAGTGACTGGTTGACAGCCGGGACTGCCACTCGTCCTTTAACACAACAACGGCGTCCAGTCTCAAGGCTTGAGATCCTGGAGATGGCAGTGCAAGCCGGGATTATTCTTGTGACCGTCGGCATCGTGTTCAACTGGGCTCCTGCAATTCCATATCAGCCTCTTTATCTTCTTTTCATTCCTGTTGTCTGGGTCGCAGTTCGTCACGGTTTGCCCGGAGCAACGCTTGCCATTTTCTCGATCAATGTCGGGATGACGTTCGCAGCTTGGTTCATTCGGGCTCCGCAAGGGTCAATGCCGCGATTCCAACTCGCCATGTTGGCGCTCGGGCTGACAGCTCTTTGCCTGGGGTCAGTAGTCTCCGAACGCAAACGGTCGGAGGCGGACCTCCAGTCGAAAACCGCGTTTTTGGAGGCGCAAGCAAACTCCACCATCGATGGCATCTTGGTTGTGGACGACCGCGGACAACGACTGATGCAGAACCAGAGGTTGGTCGAACTCCTGCGCATCCCTCCTGAGATCCTTGCAGACAAAAGCGACCGACCGATGCTTGCGTATGTCGTCACCCTCATCAAGGATACTGAGTCTTACCTGGCGAAGATTCATCACCTTAACAACCATCCTAGCGAGACAAGCCGTGATGAAATCGAGCTAAAAGATGGAACCATTCTGGATCGCTATTCTTCTCCCGTCATTGGCAAGCGTGGCATCCACTATGGACGGATTTGGACGTTCCGTGACATCACCGAGCGGAACCGCTTCCAAAGGGAGTTGATCCATGCCCGGGAAGCCGCTGAAATCGCCAATAAAACGAAGAGTGAATTTCTAGCCAACATGAGCCACGAAATCCGCACGCCGATGAACGGAATCATCGGAATGACAGACCTGGCTCTCGATACAGAGGTCAGCCGTGAACAGCGTGAGTACTTGACCACAGTCAAGACTTCCGCTGCCTCGTTGTTGTCCCTAATCAACGATATTCTGGATTTTACGAAAATTGAGGCTGGCAAGCTAGAAATCGAAAACATCGAGTTCAATCTTCGCGATCGGATGGAAGAAACGATCAGCGCGCTGAGTATCCGGGCTCACCAGAAAGGGCTCGAACTCACATGCCACATTCCACCGGAGGTGCCTGACGATGTTGTGGGAGATCCAACCAGACTGACCCAGATCGTCGTGAACCTGGTGGGAAACGCTGTCAAGTTCACATCCGCGGGCGAAATTGTAGTAAAGGTTGAGGTCAAGTCAAAGACCGAATGCCAAACCACCTTACACGTCAGCGTGGTCGATACAGGCCCCGGAATTCCCTCCGACAAGCAGAAACTGATTTTTGAGGCTTTCACCCAATCCGACAATTCGATGACGCGGAAGTACGGCGGCACTGGCCTTGGTCTGTCGATCTCCTCCAAGCTGGTTGGGTTACTGGGAGGAAGGATTTGGGTGGCGAGCCAACCCGGCCACGGCAGTACCTTCCACTTCACCGTGCCCTTCGGCCTGCACAAGCTGCCCCATCACAGGTTGGCACCCATCGATTTGGAATTCCTTCGCGATATTTCCGTCCTGATTGTCGATGACAATGCAACCAATCGGGCAGTGCTTCGTGAGACCCTCGCTCAATGGCAAATGAAAGCCGGCGAAGCGGAAGGTGGAACCCAGGCCATAGAGCTACTGCAAGCGGCGAAGGGTGCCAATCTTCCCTATCGCCTCGTCCTGTTAGATCGGCAAATGCCCGGACTGGATGGCTTCGATGTGGCAGCACAGATTCAGCAAGACCGGGGTCTGACCGAAGCGGTCGTGGTTATGTTGACCTCCGCCGGTTTAAAAGACGATGCCGAGCGGTGTAGTGAGCTGGGCATCAAAGCCTATTTGTCTAAACCGATCAAACGAGCAGACCTTCTGGAAGCAATCAAACTCGCCCTCCTTGGACCGCCGGACACGGTCAAACAATCGGTCACGGCCGTCGCTGTGGCCGCAGACCAGCGACACTTCAAGATCCTGCTGGCAGAGGACAACCTGGTGAACCAAAAAGTGGCCAAACGATTTCTGGAGAAACGCGGACACACAATCTTTATCGCGGATTCTGGAAAGAAGGCGCTAGAGGCTTGGCGAGGGGAACCCTTCGACCTTATTCTCATGGATGTCCAGATGCCGGAAATGGATGGACTTGAGGCCACAGCGATGATTCGAAAACAGGAACTCGTTCGCAAACTGGAACAATCGACCGAACAGCATATTCCCATCATCGCCATGACCGCTCACGCCATGGTGGGAGATCGCGACCGATGCATAGCAGCCGGGATGAACGATTATGTCTCGAAGCCGATTAATGCACACGATCTGTTTGCGGCGATCGACAGAGTCATGGATGCACTACAAACCCCCTCTGCACGCGCACGAGCCGCTTCCAACTAAGACGACTGTTTTTCATCGCGGGAAGCAATTCCTCAAGACTAATGAGTGATTCCAGGACAAGCCTCGTACGGAATCGGGGGAAATTGCGGATGACCGCGCCCGCGCTCTGACCAGGGTGGTGTTCGGGGGGGGGAACCTCGTGCGCTTTGCCCCCAGAAGGACGCCGCCGTCATCAAATCTCAAAGGCACAATCCGATGGCATCGATGGAGAGTTGCTGACCTCGCTCTCAGCTCATTGCTCGGGAAGCTCGGTCGCAACGCTGGTGGCCACCGATCTCACCCTTCGTCGCAATTGTTTCGACTCCGCCATGCTGTATCAACAATCGGTGCCGATTCCGTCCATCGTAAGTGGCTTCCTTGCAGCAAAGGACTCGCCCGTTGCGCCGTGACATCATTAGGGGGAGTTCAACAAATCCCGCCCTGTCTCTCAAACGGACGGAGGGACTAGGGCGGGGCAGCCCGTTCGAAGGTTAAGCTGCTTTCGCCAATTGGGCGCTCATCTGTTTCATGAACTCGCGCATCGCCGCGATGTGGCCAGGCGAGCGGCCTTCGATCCATTTCTCATAACGTTGCGCAGCTTTTTCCAAGTTGGCGCAGAACGTCTTGGCGACGAAACGCTCTCGGAATGCGGGGACAACCGGCTTGACCATTTCCCAGACACCGAAAAACTCTCCGCTGGTTTCGAAGAACAAGTCCTCATGTAGCAGATCGTAGTTGAGCAGAGCACAGGCTTGTTCCCAATAACTGATGACCATACTTGCCCACGCGCCTGTTTCCGACCCCATGGGAGCAACCCGCATGGCGTCGTCAAGGCTTGTCACATGATAGTTCTTAAAAAACCAGTCACGCGCCTGGCGCAGTTTGGCCTCGCGGCGCTGATCGTAAACCTGAAGATGTAGTTGTGCTTGTTCGTACGTCGGTTTTGTACTCATGTCCACTTATCTCCTTTTGATGCTTTGTTGTTCCTGGTTTATGAATTGGCACTCAGAGCTTGTCGCCCCACGCTGCTTATACACACCTCAGGACGGCCCTCTAGATGATATAGACGATGGGGCCCGGCTGAAATCGACATTTGTTCAGAAAAAACTGTGAAAAACTCGGAAGTTCTGTACCGCAGAACGCGGTCGCCGGACTCTTTCGGTCACTTCTAGCGAAGATTCAGGCTCTGCGACTGCTTTTGGATACGGGAATCCTCCACAGAGCGACATCTGGCTCGCCAGTTTCATGAATTATGATTTTGGGGTACTTCGACCTTGATACGCGTATGCTGGAACCGCTCGACAACCCGTTCGGCCTGAGGTTGTTACCTATGTAGCAGGTATATTCTGTTCTCCGGGTTGGGCCTTTTCAGAATTGGTCGACCATACAGTACAGGTTTGAACCGTATTGCCAAAATACGGGCGTTCCTGCTCATGTTTCCTCAAGAAGCGAAGGAAGGGGAAGCTCCGCACGCATAGGGAAGAAATTACAGGTGACCACGCCCGACGTCCGCACAGGATCCGCTTCGGGGGGTGCCCCTGACCCCTTTTTCGGCCTGAGGATTTTCTTTGGGCCAGCCCATGCCGACCTTCCAACTGAAGGCCCATCGCTTGCCTACGAAGATCCGGTTGTTGTTTTCGTGTATCCATTCCCGCTTTGGTTTAGGTGGGGACGTGCTGGAACCCTATAAGAAGATCATTGATCGGTGGCTTTGGCCTGACGTCCTCCGGAATCAGGACACCTCTGTCTCCCAAGCAAAGCAAGCTATCTCTGATTACAAAAAGGCAGTTGGCGATCTCGAGGGAGTGGCCGAGTTGATGGTTTTGTACTGCGAGCAAGCCGCAGGGTTCTGCGACGCCATTTGCAGCGATGATGAGGGATACTTCGATGCCCTGGTGCGCATGGTCGATTCCGGAAGGCGAGACGATGGATAGCTTCTTGCTGAAACGTGTCGAAGAAGGCGTCATTCGTCGTTACGGACCGAAGCTCGATACTGACCTTCTCGAACGCGCGAAGAAACAGGTGGCGCACGAGCTGAAGTTGATCGCCAAGCTCGGGTTCGCAGGTTATTTCCTCATCGTTTGGGACATCGTGCAATTTTGCAAGCGTCACGACATCCTTATCCAAGGCAGAGGAAGCGCGGCGAACGCACTCGAAATCACTGCGATTGATCCGGTGGGCATGGAACTCTTGTTTGAACGATTCCTCAGTGAAAGCCGGGGAGAATGGCCGGACATCGACCTCGATCTGCCATCGGAAGACAAGCGGGAGCAAGCAATCTACAGCTTCTTCGACCGGATCGACAAAGCCCACGAAGACGAGGCAGACACCATCGCCGACGCTGTCAGCTACATGTTCGAAAATCCGAACCCCTCGCAGCTAACTCCCGCACAAATCGACAAAGAGATCGACCTCACCAAACAAGTCTTCTCCAAACATCTCCGCCGCGGCTACCACATGCAGAATTTGGCCGAAGAGTTCGGACAGTTCAGGCCCGGCCCCAGCCGCCAAGAACTGAACCACATGCTCAACCTGCCTCAATAAAATCTGTAATTTAGACCATCCTTCCTCTCTCCGAAAAATAATTAATTAAAATTCCGTTCTCATGTCGATTCGGCCACACCCCGTTCGACGTATCAGCAGAGAGCCAGTACGATAGCGAGCAACAGCGATCCAACTGCGCTCTCAATCTGAGTTCACCGGTTAGCCAACAAATAGCTAAACCCGAAAACAAGCCACCCAACCATCGCTCAACCCAAAGGAGACTTCGCAATGCGATTCATGGTCATCGTCAAAGCAACCGCAGAGTCAGAAAAAGAAGGCGCCCTCCCCGATCCACAGCTCATGGCCGACATGGGCAAGTTCAACGAAGAGCTCATCAAGGCTGGCATCCTGCTCGCCGCCGATGGCCTCCATCCCAGCTCCAAAGGCGCACGCGTCAAATTCTCCGGCAAGTCTCGTACCGTCGTCGACGGCCCCTTCACCGAGGCCAAGGAGCTCGTTGCCGGCTTCTGGCTCTGGCAGGTCAAGTCCCTCGAAGAGGCCATCGAGTGGGTCAAGCGTTGCCCCAACCCCCACGCCGGCGACTCCGAAATCGAAATCCGCCAGGTCTTTGAGATGGAAGAATTCGCAACCATCCTGTCCGAAGAGCAGATCCAGCACAAAGTACATCTCCGAGCTCAGCTGCCAAATCAGACCGCCAAAAAATAGCCGCTCTTGCATCCACGGATTGAAGCTGGTGTGATCGGTAGCAGTGTCCGCTACCGATCCACATCAGGTCTTCCATCGCACCATCGAAGCCGTATGGCGCATCGAGTCCGCGCGCGTCATCGCCGGCCTCACCCGCCTCATCCGCGACTTAGATGCGGGTGACCATTTCAGCCGACCGCATCTGGGACAGCCAGACTGCTGTCATCGGCCATGATGGCCATTTCGAATTCGTCAGTATTCCCACGGCAAATACGAAATCGTCACTTCCGTTCGGGGCTACCGCTTGCAAAACATCGAAGCCACGATCGACAGAGACATAGATGATTTCGCAATCGCCCTTGACCCAGCGGGAAGCCGTTATTCGCAAGGAACCCGCCCCAGAAGGTGAGCAGGTTGTTGTTGTAACATCCCCACCGAAATGCGACCGTTGCACGCATTTTGCGGCGGGTCAAACAATCCAGGTCGTAGTGTCTCGCGGAGGAAGGTCAGCGTGCCAAGCGTGCCTGGAGGAGGCTCGGGCGGAGAGCGGTGGAGGTGGACTTGGCAAGGGTTGAGCGACTCAGAGTCGATGGCCTGGGTCTGCGTGCGATTGCTACGAAGCTGGGAATCAGCGTTAATACTCTGCAGAAAGCGCGGGGCAAGGGCTGAGTTAGATGGCTTCGGCTCAAGTACTTTACGACTTACTGGGCTGGTTTTGTAACCGTGTTGGTATCTAACGTAATCGCAGCCGCTTGTGTCAACACTCTACCGTCCACAACCGCACCAGTCTGCAACGTGACTGATTGGGATGCCAGAATATTTCCTCTGAACAAGGTCAGCGTTCCCAGCGTGGCAGAACTACCTACCTGCCAGAAGATGTTGGACGACTTGGCGCCGTTAATCAAAATCACTTGCCGGCCGCTCTCAACAGTCAGGGTGGAAGCCGGCATCTGAAAGATCCAGACGGCGCTCGAATTACCTTGGGCATCGAGCGTGAGATCCATCGAGGTGATAGTAAACGAGCCCGGCGCTGGGGCTGTGTACAGCCCGGGAGTTAATGTCAACCCCCCGAGTTCTCCAGTGGGCTGAATGACTTGGTTTGTTGTCCGGCCAGTGGCATCGTTAAAGGCTGCCGTCAGGTCTATTTTAGCTAATGCTACACCGGCATCCGGCGATATGCGTTTGGCCCCGTTCTGAATACCGGGTCCGAATCCAGTGACCGCAGTGCCGGGACTCAGGCCAAGATCACCGTTGATAAAACTGGCTCCCGCATTAGTAACGGTGGCGCCCGCGAGAATTGCGTAACTGGCGGCTGATCCAAGGTCCACCGGAGCTGGACTCTCGGTTGTTGTACCTACTGTAAAACTCCATGGATTGACGGCGAGGCCCCCAGCTGCCAGTGGATTGCCTCTCAGATCGTGCGCACCTGTCGTAATAGCAGCGGAGTAAAACACATTTGATGCCAGATTACTCTCCGGGGTGAAAGTCGCGACATTACTTGTCGCGTCATAGGTGACCACCCCGTTTACCGGAGTCGTGCCGGGGCCGCTCACGGTAAGAGTTCCGGTGGTAACCGTTGCGGGGTCCAGGCCTTGACTGAAGACCGCATTGACCGTCAATCATGCCCGCGACCCGGCCGACGAGTGTAAGGCGATTTTGTCGCCAACGACCACTAGTTTCCGGTTGGCCATCCGGGGGT
>Ga0193733_1000697_pt1 | contig 10585 bp, 8 predicted proteins | sample U1s2metaG_FD_145076 | JGI IMG/M metagenome (GOLD analysis project Ga0193733, IMG submission 145076) | Soil microbial communities from a riparian zone of the East river system, Colorado, United States - U1s2 | ecosystem: Environmental > Terrestrial > Soil > Riparian zone | place: USA: East River... | reverse complement strand
GTCGAAGGGCTATAACCTCGAACGCGAGATCAGGCCGCTGGTGATGGCAAGCGAGATCAGCGGCCTTGAAAAGATGCACGGTTATCTCAAGTGCGGGAATCTCGTGGCGCGGATGAGTCTCCCGTACATCGAGCTTGAGAGCAAAGAGCGGCAATACATCGAGCGCCCGGCACAGCAGCCACCCGAGGAACCGCCGAAGGTTGCGGCGGCCGCGGCAGGAACAGGCAAGCCGTCGGGAAATGGAGCTTTTGGCCAGAAACTCGTACCAAATGAACAGCAACAAAGTGCCGACCAGAAAATCCAGCGAGAGCCAGTGCCCAGGCAAAGAGACTTTTTCGAGTAGGCCAACACATGCTGAGCATCTCCAAACCGTTGAGCGCAGGACAGGCCCAGTCGTATCACGCGGAAGAGTTTGGTAACGCCCGCGAGAACTACTACACCGAGGCGGACCAGATTCCAGGGGAGTGGCACGGCAGGCTCGCCGAACAGTGGGGGCTGCGCGGCGAGGTTCGTGAACAGCACTTCCAGCGGCTCTCGGAAGGGCAACACCCGATCACGGGCGAACAACTCATCCGCCACCAATCGGCCAGAGAGTACATGAACAGGCGCGGGGAAAAAGTAAGCGCGATGGAACACCGCGCGGGATGGGACGCGACGTTTTCGGCACCAAAGAGCGTCTCGTTGACCGCCCTGGTGGGCGGAGATGAGCGTGTCCGAGAAGCGCATCGAGAAAGCGTTGGCGTCGCACTTGACGAGATAGAGCGATATGTTCAGGCCCGCATTGGCGGGAATCTTCCAGCAGAAACGACGGGCAAGTGGGTGGCAGCGAAGTTCGAGCACGACAGCGCAAGGCCCGTTAACGGCTATGCCGCGCCGCAATTGCATACGCATGTTGTTTTCTTCAATCTCACAGAGACCGACGACGGAGAGGCACACGCGCTACAGCCAAGGGAACTCTACAAGACCCAGCAGTATGCGACGGCAGTGTATCGCTCGGAATTGGCCCATCGGTTGAAAGAACTTGGCTACGAGATCGAGCGCGGTGAGAGCGGCCAGCCGGAAATCAAAGGCTACAGCAAAGAGTATCTCGAGGCGTCGAGTCCGCGCCGCCAGCAGATCGAGGAACTTCTCGCAAAGGAGAACCGGCGAGGAGCAGGCGCGGCGCAGATCGCTGCGCACCAGACACGAGGAGGAAAGCTCGAACTCTCACACGAAGAGATGCAAGACCGGCACAAGGCAATGGCCGCGCACTTCGGCAATCAACCAGAGCGGGTTGTTGAAGCGGCACAGGAGCGAAGAGAGCAGCTAAAGGAAGAACCCGGAGAGAGTGCCATCAGCCAGGCGCTCACCTACTCGCGAGAGAAAAATCTGGAGCGTGACGCGGTGGCCGATGAGCGCGAGCTGCTGAGGGATGCACTGAAACGCTCAATGGGTGACGCCACGGTCGCGGAGGTCAAAGCGGGGTTCGAGAAACGCGTGCAAGCGGGCGAGTTCATCGAGACGAGCAATCGTGCGCCGGGCCGCGCGTTCACCACAAAGCAAATGATTCACGACGAGCGCGACACCATCCACGCGATGCGCGTGGGTCAGAACCAACACGAACCAATCGCGAGTTTCGAGACACGCCGAGAAATCGAGCAAAACCACTCACATCTGAGCGGAAGTCAGCGTGCGGCGGTCGAGCAAGTCTTGTCGAGCCGCGATCAGGTGACGGCGCTTGAAGGCGTCGCCGGCGCTGGGAAAACTACTTCTCTAGCTGCGATCCGAGAAGCCGCCGAGCGAGAGGGTTATAAGGTGGAAGGCTTCGCGCCAACATCACGCGCGGCGCAAAAGCTCGGAGAGGCGGGAATCGAATCGAGCACATTGCAGCGGCACCTGACGCGGAGCGAAGAGCCGCACGGCGGACAAAAACGCCTCTACGTTCTCGACGAATCGAGTCTTGCGAGCACGAAGCAGATGAACGAGTTTCTTCATCGGCTCAAGGAAAATGACCGCGTGCTGCTGGTTGGTGACACGCGCCAGCATGAAGCGGTCGAAGCGGGCCGACCGTATCAGCAGCTCCAAGAAGCGGGGATCGCGACGGCCCGGCTTGATGAGATCGTGCGGCAGAAAGACCCGGCACTCAAAGAAGTGGTGGAACAACTCTCTCGTGGCAACGTGAGAGAAGCAATTGAGCGACTCGATAGCCAGGGCCGCGTGCATGAAATCCCGGACCGCAACGAGCGGCTAAAGGAAATCGCGCGCGAGTACGCAGCGAAACCAGAAGGCACGCTGGTGGTGTCGCCCGACAACGAATCGCGCAGAGCAATCAATCAGGTTATCCACCAAGAAATGCAAACGGGAGGCCAGGTGGACACGCACGAATATAGACAGCGTGTGCTAGTTGCGCGGCAGGAGATCACTGGCGCGGACCGACAGTGGGCCGCGCAATACGAAGTGGACGACGTTGTACGGTACACGAGAGGCAGCAAGACGCACGGCATCGGGGCAGGAGAGTATGCCCGCGTCGAGGGCGCGAACGAAAGAGAAAATCTGGTGAGGGTGAAGCGTGAGAACGGCGAGCAGGTGAGTTACGACCCGCGCCGGTTGCATGGCGTGACGCTTTACCGCGAAACGGAGCGCGGATTCAGTCAAGGCGACCGCGTGCAGTTCACCGCACCAAATCGAGCGCGACACATCGCGAACCGCGAGTTAGGCACCATCGAAAAGATCGACGATAGGGGCAATCTGCAACTACGCCTCGACTCAGGCCGGTCGGTCGCGTTCAACATCAAAGACAATCCGCATCTCGATTACGGATACGCGGTGACGAGCCACAGCAGCCAGGGACAAACCGCCGACCGGGTACTTGTTCACGTGGACACCGAACAGGCAGGGGGAAAACTCGTCAATCGCCGGTTGGCGTATGTGGCTGTGTCGCGTGGACGCTACGATACGCAACTCTACACCAACGATAAAACGCATTTGACGGAGCAACTGTCGCGCGACGTGTCACACCGATCCGCAATCGAACCGAGCCGTGAGTCCGCACCCTCAGAACAGAAGATTGAGCCGTCATCCACGCGGAGCCAAGTGCATGAACACACGCGGGAAGTGAGTCACAGCATCAGCAGATAGCTCCCGATTCCCTCCGCTCTTGCCCCCGTCAAGGGTCATCACCGCTACGCGGCTCCCTACGGTCGCCCTTGACCGCGTCTACGCTTCGGAAGTGTCCCAGCCATGAGAGGCATGGGCCTCTCTGCGCTCAAGTAGCCGCAGGACGTTGACGAGCATTCGTGGCCTTTGGATGTCGCTCTTCTGAAACATCCAGCGTGCCGTTCTTGAATCTTCGTTGCTGCATATAGGAGGCTTCCATGCGTGCTTGGAGCCGTTGCGTATGAATCTCTGAATCCCGCAGTGAATATTACCTGTTCCGGTCTGTGTACTCGGTTCGGACTCGCTGTGAAAGGATTTGCCGGACCCATTTTTCGCGTGGTAACGGCCGGCGGTCTCTATCGCTGCGTTCACGACGCTCGAAGTCGAGTTTGTCAGCTCGATCTTCTTCCCGGTGGATGTTGCAGAGAGCAAGGCGACTGCTCCAGTCCGAAGAGGGATCTCTATCAGCGTCGCATCCCCGGCCAAAGCCGGAACCACGAAGATCATCGATTTCTGGCCCGTCGTAGCCTCTCGACATTGTCGATCACTCCCTTAGCTTTAGGCCCACGCAATATTGCCTGAAAGTTGGCGAGTAGTTGCCAACTCAAGAAAAGCTCCCTATCTATACAGAGGCCTTTTCTTGGTAAAACCTCAACAGCCTTCCTAAAGAAAATCCGAGATCCTGAAAGACAGCGCCCCTCGTCCATGCTGCCAGCGTCGGCCTACGCGGCCGAGTCTTGCGAATGCGGCGGAGGCTGGCAGTGACTTTCTGAGCTACAAAATCGTTAGCATTGGTGCTGCCCAGCCTTGAACTATTCACACGAGCGGCGTAATGTCACCTGGAGTAGAGCACTTGACAACGCATTTGGGCAGTTGCAAATATGACTGGCCCCAGGGCCCGGAGCGAAACGATGCTGATTTGCACGATCTCGACGATAAGCCATCTTGCGAAAGCCGCTTGTCTTGCCCAATCGCTGAGGGATACTCAGCCAGACCATACGATGTTGCTCTGCCTAGTCGAGCGAGATAAGGCTGGGATTGGTAGCCTCTGTGAGTACTTCACACATGTGGTTCTGGCGTCAGACCTCGGAGTGCCAGATTTTGAATGCCTCATGTTTCGGTCTACCGCATTCGAAGCGTGCATGGCGATAAAAGCTCAGATCCTTGCGTGGGCAATGCAGGAATTCCCAGGAGAAGAGCACTTTCTCTACTTAGATTCAGATACGCTTGCATACAGCCGGTTTGAGGAGCTGGAATTCGTATTGCCTCGTGCCGAAATCTTACTTACTCCCCATCATGTCCAAGACGAATACTCATTCGAAAGAACATGGGATAACATGCTGCGCACTTTACAATGCGGAACGTTCAATTCAGGCTTCCTCGCGATGCGACGTTCACCAACGGCAACGAGTTTTCTGAGATGGTGGAGTGGAAAACTGCAAAAGTTTTGCTACAAAGATGAATCCTGCGGCCTCTACTTCGAGCAGAGGTGGCTCGACGCTGCGATATCTTTCTTTGATTTCACGATCTTTAGAGAGCCTGGCTACAACGTTGCAAACTGGAACGTGGCATCTCGCTCGTTGAGTTTCTCTCCCGGCTCCGGGTATCTTGTAAATGGGAGACCGCTCAGGTTGTTTCATTTTTCGATGGTCGACTCAGGTAGGGATCTCGTTTACTTTCAGAAGTATCTTTCCTCGGAAAGTCCCGCTTTTGAGATGCGACAGCAATACATTGAACAGATAACCGCCTTGGATGCTGCTGGCCATTCTCGATCTCCGTGGAGCTATGATTTCTATCGTTCCGGTGACCGAATAGCGCCGGAGGTTCGGCGTGCATATCGTGATCTACCGGACATTTCGCACAAGGTCTCAGAACCATTCTGCCAGTCGAATGCCGTTATGAATTCCTTGGAGGCTTCACTGCGAACGGCCTAAGTTAAGATGACGCGAAGTCCACCGAAAAGCCCGATATTTGTCTTGTGCTTATGAGGGAAGGTAACGAATCCTGATTTCGGATAGTATGAAAAATGGTAATTGGAACGATTTGCGCTGCGAACCACTTGCCGAAAGCGGCTTGCCTTGCGAGTTCGCTTAAGGCGACACAACCAAAGCATGAATTCGCGTTATGCTTGGTAGAGCGGGATAGATCTGCGTTGTGCAGCATCGAAGGGGCATTTCCAGAGATAATTCTGGCGTCGGAGATTGGAATCCCTAACTTCAGTTCATTCGTGTTTCGCCACGAACGCTACGAAGCTTGTTGCGCTGTGAAAGCTCAGTTCATGTTGTGGGCTATGGAACGATTTCCAGACGAACAGGATTTCTTGTATCTAGATCCAGACGTGATGGCGTACAGCAGTTTTGAAGAACTTGAAGCTGTGCTGCCGTCATCTCAGATCGTTGTTACGCCTCACCAACTTCATGATGAGAATTCTGAAATCGGCATTCGCGAAAACACGTTTCGAACTCTCATTGCTGGGACTTTTAATCTTGGGTTCTTAGCTCTCCGACGTTCTCAAGCGGCTGCGGATTTCTTGTGCTGGTGGAATAGTAAGTTGCAAGCCCTGTGCTACATGGAATGGCGCACGCGAGGATTGTTCGTCGATCAGAAATGGGCCCTCTTAGGGCTTTCGTTCTTCGATATGTCAATCCTGCGAGAGCCTGGTTATAATGTCGCGAACTGGAATGTCTCCCAGCGACACGTCACATCGGATCCCAGTAACCATTATTTCGTGAACGGAAAGCCCCTTAGATTTTTTCATTTCAGTAACATCGATTCTGATCGTGACTTATATTTCTTCAAGCGCTTTCTTGACTGTTCTAGCCCCGTGTTCAGTTTGCGCGAGGAGTATTTGCAGGCGCTTGACTCGCTTGGCGCACGAGAATTCTATAAGACACCGTGGAGCTATGGCCAATTCTTATCGGGCGATCCGATCAATTTGGAAACGAGACTCGTGTATCGAAGTAACCCCAAATCGCTAGACCGGCTCCCGGAGCCATTTGCGGAAAGCAATTCCAGATTTTACGCTGTCATGGCAGAATCTCCGCGCACCCCTTCACGGGCAGGGCGGAAAACTGGACATCTTCTCTCCATGAACCGGTGACCGGGTATAGGCGTAAGGGCCTGTACGAGACGCTGGGCTTTAGTACTGCGGGTTTATCTGCGCTCTCGAAACGCCCTCACTCTTAAAGTAGCCTGGTGGGCAGGAAAAGCCTCCTCCCGAACGGTTTCTCCCCGGTAGTAGTGCTTTTGCCAGTCGCGCAATGACCGGTCCCTTCGTTGGTTAAACTCGTCGCGGCTACGTTTCCATTCGTAGAATCGTGCTTCAAGCTCTGGTTCGTCTTTAAGCCAGCGCGTTTCAGGAACGAACCTCTCAATCTCGCCCCGAGCGATCGGAAAAATCATGCAGATCGGTTCCCCCTTTTCGAATCTTATGGGAACGCCGGGGCGAGTAATCTTCCAGTTTATCGTAAAAGTTGAGACTGCCCAGTCCGTTTCCACTATTCCGTCTAAAGGTGTAGCGCCGTCTTTGCACCAATTCGCGGGTCCGCGAACGTACAAGTTATAGGTGGGAGGGGTCCTAAAGAGATAAGGGGTCCTCCAAGTGAGAATTCCATGGCCGAAGTGACTTGAAACAAATTCATTATCCATTCTCCCTTTGGTCAATGTTATGCCATTGACTCCCGAACTCCCGTTCCAAACAACTTCTATCTCTTCATGGCTTAGGATAAACCATCCCGCTTGGTTGGCTATTCGAAGTGGCAAGCAGCGGTTCGCAAAGCCTCCTGCTGTGTCGTTCATCCATTTGCGGTTGGCCGATGCAATTTCAATCGTAGGTCCTCCCTCTTTTATGCGGTAAGCAATAAGCGGAAGTTGCAGTTCGGTTCGAACAGCGCTATTCGAGTCTGTCGGTGTCGCGATACCATCCGAGGTCTCAGTAGTTTTCGATTGGTTCGCAGCGTAACGTCGACGCAGGAAGTTACTCAGCAGCACAGGCACGATCCTCCTTTGCTGTCTATATAATGGCCTTAACAACTAGCTTCCGGTGACCCCGCCAGCTTAGGACCTGTCAAGGCACGGGAGAGTGAGACTCGTCAGAAGACATCCCCCTAACGAGCTCAAAAATCGAGTCTACACTCCAAAACTGCACAAGAAACTCGCGTGCGGTATTCCTTCGGACAGCATCCATACACTGCCTTAAAGGCTCGATCCAGTTGTGTCCCATATGCAAACCCAACGGCTGCAGTGATCTCTTTGATGCTCAGAACTGTGTCCTTCAGGAGTTTCTCTGCTTTCTGGGCGCGCATTCGCCCCACGTACTCTGGAAGGCCAATGCCTACCTCGCGCCTGAAAATGCGGCAGAGATGAGGCTTTGTAACGTTGAGTCGGCCACTGATTAGGTCCAGATTCAACTGCGGAACGGCGTAATCTGATTCGATCAACGCTAGGGCACGAGCCACGCGGAAATTAAGAAGTGCGAACTTTGGAGCGATTGGAACCGTTCCGTTGGACTTCGACCTCACTACACTGCTTGCGACGCGTGACCGTAAGCGCCTGTCTTGAACGTCTACAGCACTCTTGGCTGGAGGCTTCAGTTCGCTATTGTTCTTCGGCATTCCCAACACCTCCTTCTCTTCAGGTCATCAAACTACAAAACCGCACCGCAAGATTTCTCAGCCCTGCTACTCTCAGCTCATGCAGCCGAGGCACCACCTACACCTGCACGCAAACGGCATTCGGGAGCTATTTCCTTCTCGAACAAACAGAGTGCCCGAGCCACAGCTTGGTCCATGTTGTAGTACTTGTAATCCGCCAGCCGGCCGGCGAAGAGCACGGTACCGCGTAATTTGGCTGCTTCTTTCGCGTACTTTGCGTATACCGCCACATTTTCAGAGGATGGAATAGGATAGTAAGGCTCGTTCTCCCCCGGATAGTACGGATGAGGATACTCCCTCGTGATCGTAGTTCCAGCAGCTTCCTGGCCGGTGATCTGCTTGTGCTCGATAACGCGTGTGTATTCTTGATCGTTGGGATAGTTGATCTGAGCGACTACCTGCTGCTGCTTTAGCCCGGTGTGCACAGATTCGAAGCGGAGACTTCGATACGGAAGGTGGCCGTGTAAGTACTCGAAATATGAGTCTATTGGACCGGTGTAAATCAATCGGCACCGCGGCACATACCTGCGAACGGAATCGAAAGACGTTCCCAGCGCAACCTCGATGTTTTTGTGCGCGAGCATGCGCTGAACCATGTGGGTGTACCCTGAAGCCGGAATGCCCTGGTAGGAGTCTCGAAAGTGACGATTGTCCCGCGAAAGCCGGACTGGAACCCTCCCCAAAACGGCCGGGCCCAACTCCTCAGGTGTTAGGCCCCACTGCTTTACGGTATAGCTATAGAACATCCGGTCGTACACAAAATCCGCGAATTTGCGAATCTCTTGCTCGCCTGCTTCCCGTAGCCGAAGGATTGGTATTTCATGCCCAAGACCGTAACGTGCCAGCAACAGGCTTCGCAGGCTTGCTGCCCGGTCGGCAGGAAAGAGTGCATCCAGCGAGTTAAAGTTGAACGGCACGGGAACCAGTTGTTCGTCAACTTGGGCTAGGACCCGGTGTTCATAAGAACGCCACGCCGTAAACTGAGAAAGATACTTCCACACTCTCCCGTCGTTCGTATGGAAAGCATGAGCGCCGTATCGATGCACGAGAATGCCGTGCTCGTCAAACTCGTCAAAGACGTTCCCGCCAACGTGATGACGAGCTTCGACAATTAGCACTCGCTCATCAAGCTGAGTAGCGATTCGCTCAGCGAGCGTACATCCGACAAGGCCTGCTCCTACTATGACCCACCGTTCGGCATTTTTCCCGGAGCTCACATGTGACTCCATGTCGAGCAGTAGACGTATTGTTTAACTTACGGCGGCAGCCGCTAAGCGCAGGATCCGGCCACTGAGATTCGGAAACTGACTGTACGCACGCGCTTGTTGGAGTTGGTTCAAGATTTCCCCAAGAACGGTTCCCGAAAGCCCTTTCTTAGGGGGCAATGGTCCCGATGTGAGGGGGCTATGGCCATTCTTGAAGGCTCTTTTGTCCCATCGCCAGTCTCCGTAACAATAGTGAATGATGTCTCGATCAAGCTTTTTCAAGGGATCGTAATTATGTGCCATGAACTCCGTCTTTCTCGCGGTAAGGCCCTCGATCGCTAAAGCCAATCCGAACGCATACATAATGTCGATCCACTGCAATTCCTCGAAAGAATCCAAGACCTCAATCCATCGGCGCGCGATGCGCCCAAGCTCGCTAGCTGGGATAAGGTAGGGCACACCGATTGGGCTAGTCTCGTTCAACTGCGAAACACGATCTTCTAGACCAAACTTCCGCGCCGCATCGCAGACTCGCTTTTGAGTGTAGTCAAGATATGTGTAATGCTCAGCGGACAGTTCACTCGCATATTGCGGTCGCTTTACAAAGAGCATGTCCGGCTCGCAGAACAATACGTGCCCTCGCTTGAATTCAGGCAAGCAGGCTATTGTAAGCAGGCTGCCCAGCTCGTTGCGTGGCGGATACTCGCCCTTTGGATGGTTCCGAAACTGCGGTGCTTCAACCACGGGGAAGCCCCAACTCCTAACAATTTCAAATTCGGGCAGTAGAGCTGCCGCCGAACGATGAACCACTACGGTGGGGTACTTGCCCAACCTTCTGAGGGCAGAGAAGCAAAACAGCAGTGTCTGCCACGCTATGTAGGGAGTGTTCTCGGCGGATACCGCAACCTTGAAATCAGCAACTGGGGTTTCCGCTTTCATATGGGACACGAAACTAAGGCGTCTACAGTCCATTTGTCAATATCTTTATGTGTATATTGTTGGGTTTTTTTGTGTTTAATTTCACCACCGCAATCCGCGTTTCCGCATCGCAATGCGTGTTTAGCGGTCTTTCTTGACGGCCTGATAAAGATAGCCAAAACTCGTCCGGTGCTTGAGGATGCTTTCTAGTCGTGAAGACTTTCAACGGGGTATGTAGCCTAGCGAGGTATGCAACTTGACCTTTGCGAGATGGCACTGCCACATGGAGAGCATCTAACGGATTCACTTCACGTCGAGCCGGATTGACGGTCGCCCCGAGGGATGTCTAAGGGTGAGTTAGCACTTTTTGGGAGGCGATATGAGGAAAATTGTTTGGTGGATTGTCGATGTTCTTGTGTTTATTGTCGCGGTTGTAGGGATAAATTTTGCGGCTCGCGAACTTTTTGATCCGCACACGCGAGCATCTGCTGAGAGCTGCTGCACATACGGAGTTGACTGTGCTAGAGGATATGTATGCTGCACGCCAAGAACTGGCCAAGCTGATTGCTCCTCAGGTAGCGCCAATTACTGTCATCAGGGTACGCAGTGTGCCCCTCCAGCCCCGTAACCAGTTGGACCTACTAGGCCGCTCATTAAATCTACGGCATCGGAGGG
>Ga0193733_1000696_pt1 | contig 10598 bp, 10 predicted proteins | sample U1s2metaG_FD_145076 | JGI IMG/M metagenome (GOLD analysis project Ga0193733, IMG submission 145076) | Soil microbial communities from a riparian zone of the East river system, Colorado, United States - U1s2 | ecosystem: Environmental > Terrestrial > Soil > Riparian zone | place: USA: East River... | reverse complement strand
GCGCCGGCCCGGAGCCGCGGCGCTCGATCTCGCTTATGTCGCCGCCGGACGCGTCGATGCGTTCTGGGAAATCGGCCTGGCAGCGTGGGACACCGCCGCCGGGACGCTCCTCATCCAGGAGGCCGGCGGGCGCATCGGCACGCTCGACGGCGGCGAATACCGCCAGGAAGGGCACATCGTCGCCGGCACTCCCAAGGTATACGCCGCGCTCGTGGAGCTGCTCGCGCCGCACGTCCCCGAGGAACTGCGCAGCGGCTGAGCGTCACGCGTGCTGCCGGCACGCCGAGCAGCGCCGCCGTTCGCTCGCTTTCCACGGATCGCTTGTGTAGAGTCCTTCGCGAAAAATCGGGGGTTCCATGGCGCGACAACTCCTTGCGACCAAGTCCATCGCCGAGCTGCACGAGCAGGAATCCACCGGCAACCAGCTGCGACGCGCGCTCACCGCCACGCAACTGACGCTGCTCGGCATCGGCGGCATCATCGGCACCGGCATTTTCGTGCTCACCGGCACCGCCGCCGCCAACCACGCGGGACCGGCGCTGCCGCTGTCGTTCATCGTCGCAGGTCTGGGCTGCACCTTCGCCGGGCTGTGCTACGCGGAATTCGCGGCCATGATCCCGGTGTCCGGCAGCGCCTACTCCTACTCCTACGCCACCCTCGGCGAGGGCATCGCCTGGTTCATCGGCTGGAACCTGATCCTGGAATACCTGTTTGCGGTCGCCACCGTGTCGGTCGGCTGGTCGGGTTACGCCATCAGCCTCCTCGAGCAGCTGCACATCCATATCCCCAGTGCGCTCTCGAGCGCGCCATTCGGCACCGGTGCGGACGATCTCCACATCGTGCGCACCGGAGCCATCATCAACGTGCCGGCCATGGCGATCGTCGCGGCGATCGCCACCATCTGTTACATCGGCATCAAGCAGTCGGCCGCCTTCAACTCCGTGATCGTCGCCATCAAGGTGACGGTGGTCGTGCTGTTCATCGTGTTCGGCGTGAGTTACATCAACACCGCCAACTGGCACCCGTTCATACCGCCCAATACCGGCAAGACCGGGCAGTTCGGCTGGAGCGGCATCATGGGCGCCTCGGGCGTCATCTTCTTTGCCTACATCGGCTTTGATGCCATCTCGACCGCCGCGCAGGAGACCAAGAACCCGCAGCGCGACATGCCCATCGGGATCCTGGCGAGTCTGATCGTCTGCACCATCCTGTATGTGCTGGTCGCCGCGGTGCTCACCGGCATGGTGAGCTACAAGGAGCTCGATGTCGCAGCCCCGGTGGCTCTGGCGCTCGATAAGTACCCGGGACTGCACTGGTTGGGTATCCCGCTGAAGCTCGGCGCCGTGGCCGGCATGACCTCCGTGATGCTGGTCATGACCATCGCGCAGGCGCGTATCTTCTTCGCCATGGCGCGCGACGGCCTGCTGCCGCCTTTCTTCGGCCGGGTGCATCCGCGCTTCCGTACGCCCTCGACCGGCACGATCGTGACCGGGGCGTCGGCGGCCATCATCGGCGGGCTGTTTCCGGTGAAGATCCTGGGCGAACTGGTGGCGATCGGCACGCTGGCGGCCTTCGTGACGGTGTGCATCGGCATACTGGTGCTGCGCCGGACGCGCCCTGACCTGCCGCGCCCGTTCCGCGCCCCGTGGCCGTGGTTCACCTGCATCGCCGGCGCGCTGGTGTGCGCGTACATGATGTATTCGCTGGGCACGGCCACGTGGTGGCGACTGCTGCTGTGGACCGCGCTCGGCGTGATCGTGTACGCCGCGTACGGCTACCAGCACAGTTGCGTGCGCCGGGCCGCGAACGGCGCCGCCGCGAACCCTCGCCCCGCCTGACGCGCGCGGCTTGGCTCAGCGTCGCCGATCGTCCAGCCGGCGCCGCAGGCGCACGTTAATCAGCTCCACCCCCACCGCGAACGCCATCGCGAAATACAGGTAACCCTTCGGGATCTCGAAGTGCAGGCCCTCCGCAATGAGGGCGACCCCGATCAGCAGCAGGAACGCCAGCGCCAGCATCTTGATAGTCGGGTAGCGCGCGATGAACGCGCTGATCGAACCCGACACCCACATCATCACCACGATAGCCACCACGATCGCGGCCACCATGATGGGCAGCTCCCTCACCAGCCCCACCGCCGTGAACACCGAATCGAGCGAGAACACGATATCGATGAGCCCGATCTGCACGATCACCGCCAGCAGCTGGCCGCGCAGCCGCGCCCGGCCGGCATCCGGGGGCGGCCCCTCGAGCGCCTGGTGGATCTCGAGCACGCTCTTGGCAAGCAGGAACAACCCGCCGAGCAGTAGCACCACATCCCGCCCCGAGAAGCTCCAGCCCGCGATCTGCAGCCACGGTTGCACCAGACGCGTGAGCCACACGATCGAGAACAACAGGGCGATGCGCGTCACCATCGCCAGGGCGAGCCCGCCCAGGCGCGCCCTGTGCTGCAGCCGCGCCGGCAGCCGCTGTACCAGGATGGAGAGGAAGATGATGTTGTCGATGCCGAGAACGATCTCGAGCAGCGACAGCGTGATGAACGCCAGCCAGACGTGAGGATCGGCGATCAGCGTACCGGCACTCCGCTACGGCAAGTGGTCAAATGCCGCCTTCTTCACCGTCGGGAACACGTGTTCGGCGGTCAGTCCGAAGTCGAGCGCGATGGCGCTGGAGATATAGATTGAAGAGTAGGTGCCGGCGATGATGCCGATCAACAGCGCCGCGGAGAAGCCCTTGAGCACCGGACCGCCCAGGAACAGCAGCGCCACCACCACGATGGAGGTGACCACCTTGGTCATGATGGTACGTGACAGCGTCTGATTGATCGACTGGTCGAGCACCACGTCGGGCGGTGAGCGGCGGTTGGTCTCGAAGCGCTCGCGGATCCGGTCAAACACCACCACCGTGTCGTTCAGCGAGTAGCCGACGACGGCGAGAATCGCCGCCACCACCGCCAGGTCGAACGGCATCTGGGTGATCGAAAAGAAGCCCAGCACCAGGATCGGGTCGTGGATGACTGCGAGGATCGCGCCGAGCGACAGCCGCCAGGTGTGAAAGCGGAACGCGATATACAGGAAAATCAGCACCAGCGTGAAGAACAGCGCCCACATGGCGCTCACCCTGAGCTCGCTCCCCACCTGCGGGCCGACGACATCCAGCTGCGCCACCTGGGCGGCCGGGTCGATGCCGGTGAGCGCCGCCTCCAGGCGCGCGCGAATCTCGGTCGCCGTCTGCCTGGGGTCCGGGGGCAGGCGGATGGCGATGTCGCGCGAGGAGCCGAAGTTCTGTACCTGCGGCTCGCGGAAACCCGCGGCGCTGAGGCGGGTGCGCACCTCATCGACGTTGACGGCGTGCGGGAAGCGGACCTCGGCGCTGACGCCGCCGGTGAAGTCGATAGTAAGACTCACGCCGCGCGTGAAGAACGACGCCAGCGACACGATCATGAGCACGACCGACAGCGTGTACCACACTTTGCGCGTGGCCATGAACGGATAGCTGGTCTGATGGCTGAAAAATTCCACTGGTGGTCCTTGCGGTGCGCGCCGCTCAGATTGACAGACGCGCGATCTTGCGCCGCCCGCCGTACATGAGGGTGAGCAGCGCACGGCTGCCCATCAGCGAGGTGAACATCGAGGTCGCGATGCCGAGCGTCAGCACGATGGCGAAGCCGCGGATCGGCCCGGTGCCGAACACCCACAGCACCACGCCTGCGATCAGCGTGGTGATGTTGGAATCCGCAATCGCCGAAAAGGCCTTCTCGAAGCCGGCACGGATCGCCGCCTGCGGCGACACGCCCTTGCGGATCTCCTCGCGAATGCGCTCGTAGATCAGCACGTTGGCGTCCACCGCCATGCCGACGGTGAGGATGATGCCGGCGATACCGGGCAGCGACAGCGAGGCGCGCATCATCGACAGCAGCGCCGTCAGCAGCACGACGTTGGCGAGCAGCACCAGATCGGCCACCAGGCCGAAGGTACGGTAATAGATCGCCATGAACAGGAACACGCCCGCCATGCCCACGATCAGCGCCGTAACGCCCTTGTCGATGTTGTCGCGCCCGAGACTGGGTCCCACGGCGCGCTCCTGGATCGCATAGATGCCCGTAGCCAGCGAGCCCGAGCGCAGCAGCAGCGCGAGTTCCCGCGCCTCGCCGGCGGCAAGCCCGGTGATCTGGAAGTTGTTGCTGAACACGCCGCGGATGGTGGCGTCGTTGATGACCTCCTCGTCGGTCACATCGCGGTTCACCTTCCTGCCGTTGACCTCGCTGGTCTCGCGGCGCTTTTCGATCAGCACCACCGCCATGCGTTTGTTGAGGTTCTGGCGCGTGGTCTTCAGCATGTTCTCGCCGGCGCGCGCATCGAGCTTGATGTTCACCGCCGGACCTTCCTGCGCCTGGCCGGTGGTGGCGTTGGTGAGCTGGTCACCGGTGGCAATCACCTCGCGCTTCAGCAGCACCGGGCGACCGAAGCGCGTATGGGTGTAGAGCTTGGAACCGAGCGGCGCCCGTCCCAGCTGCATCGCCTCGAAGGCGTTGTTCTGCATGTCCTCGAGACGGAACTCAAGCGTCGCCACCCGGCCGAGAATGTCCTTCACTTCGGCCGAGTTCTGCACCCCTGGCAGCTGCACGTTGATGCGGTCGATCCCCTGGCGCTGCACGATCGGCTCGGACACGCCGAGCTCGTTCACGCGGTTGCGCAGTGTGGTGATGTTCTGCTGGATCGCATAGTCCTGGCGCTCACGGATCTGCGCGGGGGTCATGACGCCGGTAATGGCCGAGCCGCTGGCAAGACTCTCGGTGCTGACGGACAACCCCGCCAGCGGCTGATTGAGGGCGTTGCGCGCGGCATTGACGTCGGCTTCGGGAGGCAACAACACGCGCACGGCATTGGGTCGGTCGCTCCCCAACGCGACGGTGATCACGTCCTTCAGCGGGATGCTGGCGGCGGCGAGCGCGCGCCGCGCATCCTGCCCGTAGCCTTCGAGCGCCTGGCTGACCGCGGCATTCACGTCGACCTGATAGAGCAGATACAGGCCGCCGCGCAGATCGAGCCCGAGCGGCATCGGGCGCAGGCCGAGCGCGCGCAGCGCTGCGGGCGTGCGCGGCGCAAACGACAGCGCGGTGATGTAGGTGTCCTTGAGCTGGTCGTTGACGGCGTCGCGCCCCGCCAGCTGATCGGCTACGTTGGCGAAGCGCACCATGAGGCGCCCGCCGTCGATGTAGCTCCTGTCGAAGCGAATACCGCGCTGCCGCAGGAACGTCTCCACCGCCTGCGAGGCCTCGGTGGTCACCGGGTTGTGGTCCTTGCGCGCCACCTGCAGCGCGGGGTCCTCGCCGAACACATTCGGCAGCGCGAACAGCGTGGCCAGCAGCAGCACGGCCGCAACCAGGATGTATTTCCAGCGGGCGTATTCGAGCATGTTCAGGCGCTTTTCAGGGTGCCCTTGGGCATCAGCTGGGCGATCTGGACCTTCTGCACCTTGACGCGCACGCCGTCGGCGATCTCGAGGGTAATGAAGGTGTCGCCAACATCGGTGACCCGGCCGAGCAGGCCTCCGGTGGTCACCACCTCATCCCCGGCGGCGAGCTTCGACACGAGCGCCTGGTGCTCCTTGGCGCGCTTCTGCTGCGGACGGATCAGCATGAAATAAAACAGGGCGATGAACGCCGCCATGAGCAGCGCGAACTGGAACTGGCCGCCGGGGGCGCCGGGGGTCGCCTGTGCCCAGGCGTCGGGGATCAAGGCATTCATGTACGCGGTCCGGGAAGCGAAAAGGGCGGCATTATGCCACAGCATCGGCGGCGCGCCGGCCTGTGAGGAATCCCCGGGCCCAGGCCGCCAGATCGCCGGCGGCGATGGTGGCGCGCAGCGAGCGCATGAGCCCCATGTAGAAATGCAGGTTGTGGATGGTGTTGAGCCGTGAGCCCAGGATCTCGTTGCAGCGGTCGAGATGGCGCAGGTAGGCACGACTGTAGTTGCGGCAGGTGTAACAGTCGCAGGCGGCGTCGACCGGCGAGAGATCGTCCCGGTAGACGCTGTTGCGGATGTTCATGACCCCGGTCGAGGTGAACAGGTGCCCGTTGCGGGCGTGACGCGTCGGCATGACACAGTCGAACAGGTCGATGCCGCGCATCACGGCCGCCACGATGTCCTGCGGCCGACCGACGCCCATGAGATAACGCGGCAGTCCGGCCGGCATGTGCGGCAGCAGCGACTCGAGGACAGCTAAGCGCTCCTCCTCGGACTCCCCGACCGCGAGCCCGCCGACCGCCAGGCCCGGCCAGTCGAGGCGCAGCAGCGCCTCGAGCGAGGCGAGCCGCAGCGCTGCGTGCATGCCGCCCTGCACGATCCCGAACAGCCCCCCGGGCGCGTCGGCGCGGTAGTAGTGAGCGTGGCTGCGCGCTGCCCAGCGCATGGAGCGTTCCATGGACTCGCGCGCCTCGCTTTCGGTGGCCGGATGCCCGGTGCAATCATCCAGCGCCATGGCGATGTCCGAGCGCAGCGCGAGCTGCACATCCATGGAGTCTTCCGGGGTGAGCCGCACTTCGCGGCCGTCGAGCGGCGAACGAAAGCGTACCCCCTCCTCGGTGATGCGGCGCAGGCTCTTCAGGCTGAACACCTGGAAGCCGCCGGAATCGGTGAGGATCGGGTGTTGCCAATGCATGAAACGGTGCAGCCCGCCATGCGCGGCGACGATGGTGGGGCCGGGACGCAGCATGAGGTGGAAGGTGTTGCCCAGAATGATCTGGGCACCCAGTCCTTCGAGCTCCTCGGGCGTCATCGCCTTGACCGTGCCATAGGTGCCTACCGGCATGAATGCCGGGGTCTCGACCACGCCGTGAGCGGTCACGAGCCTGCCGGCGCGCGCGGCGCCGTCGCTCGCCTGCACGGTGAAGGCCGGTCTCAAGCGCGCTCCGCTGTGACCAACATGGCGTCCCCGTAGCTGAAGAAGCGATAACGCGCCCGCACCGCGTGCGCGTAGGCGGCGAGCACCTGGCGGTGGCCGGCGAAGGCGCACACCAGCATGAGCAGTGTCGACTCGGGCAGATGGAAGTTGGTCAGCAGCACATCGCTCACCTGAAACTGAAAGCCCGGCGTGATGAACAGTCGCGTGTCCCCTGACCAGGGAGCCGGGGCGCGCGCGCTCGCCGCGCCGGCGTTGGCGGCCAGGGCCGCGGACTCGAGCGCGCGCATCACCGTGGTGCCGACGGCCACTACACGGCCGCCGCGCGCGCGCGTGCGCGCGATCGCCTCGCAGGTCGCCGCGCTCACCCAGGCCCGCTCGGCATGCATGGCATGCGCCGCGATGCTCTCGGTGCGCAGCGGCTGAAAGGTTCCCGCGCCGACGTGCAGGGTGACCTGCGCACGGCTCACGCCGCGCTCTGCCAGCGCCGCGAGCAGCCGCTCGTCGAAGTGCAGGCTGGCGGTGGGAGCTGCGACCGCGCCGGGCTCGCGCGCAAAGATGCTCTGGTAACGCTCGCGGTCAGTGTGATCGGCGCGCCGGCGGATGTACGGCGGCAGCGGCACCTCGCCCCAGCGTTCGAAGAATTCCAGCGCCGGAGCCGGCAGCGCGATGCGCCACAGCTCATCCTCGCGCCTGAGCACCCGCACCGTACCGCCCGCGGTCTCAACCTCGAGCCCCTCCCGAATGGGCTTGCTGGCGGCGAGCTGCGCCAGCGCCTGGTACCCCGCGAGGTCGCGCTCGAGAAGAATCTCCACGCGTCCACCGGAGGGTTTCACGCCCACGAGGCGCGCGGCGACCACGCGCGTGTCGTTGAGCACCAGCAGGTCGCCGCGCTGCAGAAGTTCGGGCAGATCCCGCACTGCACGGTCCGAGAGCGCTCCGGTCGGCCCGTCGAGCACCAGCATGCGGCTCGCCGAGCGCTCGGCGAGCGGCACCTGGGCGATCAACTCCTCGGGCAGATCGTAGGAAAAATCCTGGCGGCGCACGCGCGCATGTTACACGCAGCGCCTGAGCGCACCCCGTGCTTCAGAGGATCAACACCCTGCGTGTCGGTTCGGAGGGCTCGTGCGGCGATCCCTCGCGCCACATCGTGTTCTTGTGGATCCGTCCCATGTTCTCCGCAAGCGTCGCGTCAACCTCCAGCGTCTTGTGCTGACGGATGATACGCAGCGTGAGTTTCTCCCCAGGCTGATAGGAGCTCAGGATGCGGGTGGCATGGGAGCCGCTCGTGGGCTGACGCCCGTCGATGGCAAGGATCACGTCCCCGTCCTCGAGCTTCACGGCCCCGTCAGCGGGTGCGCGCACGACCAGCACCCCCTGTTCGCTGCCAAAGTAACTGCCGAGACGCGGCGTGAGTGTCGCCAGCTCCATGTCCATGAGCGGCCCATGGAACAGGAAAGCACCCTGCAACTCGGGAAACGGTCCGAAGCCCAGATCGGGCAGGCCGCGAACGCTCGCCAGCACACTCGGTCCGGGCCGCGCCGTGACCGTGAAGTCGCGCGTCTTGCCGTCGCGCGAAGCGCGCACGCTCACCTTGGCGTCCGGTTTGACGTCGCGCATGATGCGGACTACCTGGCGCGCCGGCTCGTCGTCCTTCAGCTCGGTCCCGTTCACCGCCACGATCACGTCGCCGACGTGAATGCCGGCTTCCGCGGCAGGTCCCCCCGGACTCACCTCGCGCACGCGCGCGCCCGCAGCACCCGCGGCCGGTTCCAGCTGCACCCCGATGATGGCGTGACCGCCTTCAACGTAGGGCATGACACGATCGATCACCGTCCCGCTCAGCTGCGAAGACAGCCGCGCCACGTCGTGCGCCGCCTGCTCGAGTCTCTTGCGGGCCGCCTCGAGCTGCGCGTCGAGATCGGCGTCGCTGTCGGGCCGGACGGTGGTGGCCCGCGGCACCGGCGGCGGCTCGGGCGCCGGCGCTGCGACGCAGGCCGCGGCGGCCGTTGCGCCCGCGGCAATCACCACGGCGAGCCAGGACGGGTTCAGGTAGAACTCTTTCACGTTCGCTCCTCGTTTTCAGCGCGACTCATCAGCCAGGGTTTCCGCGTAACGCACCTGCACCAGCGCTCCGACCAGGCGCGTGCGCGCCTGCTGCAGGGCCAGCAGCCGTGCAGGCTGCGCCTGATCCAGGCGCTCGGCGCTCAGCAGGTCATCGACCTGCGCGATGCGATCCTCGAGCCCGGTCACCGCCGCACGCGTACCCACATGTACGACGGCCGGCTCGCTCGGCAGGCTCGCCAACCAGTGCTCCATGGCGGAGGTGTGCGCGGCCAGCGGCTGCGCCGCTTCCGGGGTAAGGCGCGCGGCTGCCACGCTCGCCGGCTGCGGGGACCAACCGCCCAGGCGCGTCCATACCGCGACGACGCCCAGCGCGAGCACGGTAGCCGCCGCGAGCGCCCGGCCGCCGGCCCGCCTCTGTCCGGGCCGCGTACGCGCGCCTGAACGGCGTTGAAATTCGCTCCAGTCGTACGGCTGCGCCGCCTCGTCCGGCATCTCACGCAGGCGGCGGGCGAGCGAGCGCTGTTGATCTAGATCAGGGTGCATGACGGGCGGTTTCCCTGCGGCTCGAACCAGGTACGCAGCCGCACATGCGCGCGCGCCAGCTGCGACTTGGAAAAACTCACGGTGCGCCCGAAGGCGCAGGCAATCTCCTGGTGGGAGTAGCCCTCCACTTCGTACATCCACACGACTGCACGCGCCGTGGGTGCGAGCGTAGCCAGGGCACGCTCGAGGTCGATGGATTCGCCCCGGTAGCCCGGCGTCACCAGGGCAGCCCCGGCGGCGCCCACCCCGAAGTCAGCCGGGTCCAGGGACAGGCACAAACGCTTCCACGGCGAACGCAGGTACATCAGGCAACGGGAAATCGCGATCTGCCGCAGCCAGGCTCCGAGTGGGGCCTCCCGGCGAAACTGCGGCAAGCGTTCGTAGAAGATCATCATCGTGTCCTGGAACACGTCCTCCGACACCACACGCTGGCCAACGACGCGGCGGATCAGGGTGAGGGTCGCGGGCGCCACGGCGGCATAAATCGCCGCGCGCGCCTCCTCATCCCCTGCGCACGCGCGCGCCAGCACCGCGTCGGGAACGGTGATTTCCACCAGTCGGGTCACGGGTTGTTTAGATGCTCGAGCGCGGCAAAAGGTCGCAGACCTCCGCCACTTTCGAACACAAGTCATCCGGTGGGCGCGGTGACATACCCTTCCCGGTCGCGGGGCCCTATACTGCCCCGCGCACCCGGTTCTGGAACAAACACTCGATGCCCGAGTGGCGGAATTGGTAGACGCAGCGGACTCAGACCAACGACTTGAGCCCTCGCGGAGAAATCCCCGAGGTGAAGCCCGTCAAACTCGGTGAAGGCCCTTAGCGATTCCTGCTCGAGCTGATGCCGAGCCAAGCCCTCGCAAGTGCGAAGGAAGGTGTAGAGAGCAGACGGCGGGCACCTACGGCCTACAAGGCTACGGTGAAGGCGTGCTCCAGACCACGAACCCGAGTCGGTGTTCCGCTCGGGGCGGCGAAAGCCGAAGTGGCAGGAAAATCCGCCGCCCTTAAAAGCGTGTCGGTTCGACTCCGACCTCGGGCAATCCCAGGTGCTGCGGCCGGTGCAAGGCGGTGCGCGCGAGGTGCAACAG
>Ga0193733_1000695_pt1 | contig 10602 bp, 8 predicted proteins | sample U1s2metaG_FD_145076 | JGI IMG/M metagenome (GOLD analysis project Ga0193733, IMG submission 145076) | Soil microbial communities from a riparian zone of the East river system, Colorado, United States - U1s2 | ecosystem: Environmental > Terrestrial > Soil > Riparian zone | place: USA: East River... | reverse complement strand
ACAAGCCTGCTGGACGGTCAGGCTGCAAGCCTGAGTTACGGCCGACCTACTGATCGGCAAACACAGGCGCGGCCGTGATGTCCGAAGCGTCGAAGGAAAATCCGTGGCCGCCGGTTTGAAGCGCTTTCAAAAGCGCACCGACATTCTGCGCGGCGCTGGCGGAATAGAAACGCACCAATCCCACCGTCGTCCGGCGTCCGAAAACCGTGATCATGATCGTGTCGTCATCGACGGAGTTCATGAAAATGTGGTTCCCGTTTCCCTGGTGATAGAGCGCGTTGAATTCGGCCTCACCGATCCGCCGCGCCAACTCCTTCGTCGCCGCGAACGAACCGGCCGCCAGGGCGGCGATGATCGTCACGTCCATCACGGTCATGTCACCGAATTGCGAGATCACGTTCCCGCCGCGATCGATCACGACCGTCAGCTCCGCTTCGGCTTTATTCAGGAAATCGCCCAGGACACCATCGAGGTTCGCGACATCCTGAATCGTCAGGCACGGGATCGCGTTCATACCGCAGCGCCTTCTTTCCTCACAGGCGGTTCGACCGGGATGGCTACCGGCGTCGGCGCGGTCTTCGGCGTGTCGCTTTGCTTGCTGAATTTGTGCAGCAAAATCTGCGAGACGGCATTCAACGACGCGAACACATTCTGTCCCGTGCTCGAGACAACCTCGAAGCTCTGGACGCGCTTCTTCCGATTGTTCAGCACGTATTCGAGGTAATTGACCGGCGCGACGTTCTCGAGGTCGCGCTTGTTGTATTGGAGCACGTAAGGAATTTCGTCGATCGAGATGTTTTGCTTGGCGAGGTTGTCTTCGAGGTTCTTAAAGCTCTCGACGTTTTCCTCCATCTTTTCCCACTGCGAATCGGCGACGAAAATGACGCCGTCGACGCTCCGCAAGACGAGCTGCCGGGTGGCGTTGTAGATTACCTGGCCCGGCACCGTGTAGAGCTGGAACTTCGTCACGAACCCTTTGATGACGACGGCGTTCAACGGCAGGAAATCGAAGAAGAGGGTGCGGTCCGAGGCGGTCGCGAGCGAGACAAGGTCGCCGCGGTTCTCGGGATTAATCCGTTTGTGGATGTAGCCGAGATTCGTCGTTTTCCCACAGAGCGCCGGCCCGTAGTAAACGATTTTGAACTGAATCTCGCGGCTCGCGTAATTGATGATCGACATGGAGAAACCTCAGACGGGGTGGGAATATTTTCGCGAAAGCTCGTGCACGACCCGCGAGAGCTTCTCGCGCGTCTCGCCGGGCAGATCGAGGTCGGCATGGAGTGCCGCAAGGCAAAGGTTTTCGTGCATGTAGAAGGTGATGGCGCCTTTCAGACAAGAAAGGGTCATGCCGCGGAGCTGACCAAGTTTCGTATCGACCAGATGGTTCTCGACGCGCTGCAGTAACGACGGCGCCATCGCGCAAAGGCCTTCCGTCTCCAAGTCCTCCGGCAAACTCCCCGCGAGGCTGAGACCGTCGCCAAATAGGATGGAGCAAGCCTTCACGCCCGGGATTTTGTTGACCAGAGCCACGACCCCTTTGGCATCCAGTTTTTCGTCCGTATCGAGCGCCACTTGGAGCGGCGTGCGCAACGGGCGCCCCGAAGGTTGGTCTTCTGGAGACGTCGCCGGGTCCGTGGTCTTCTCTTCTGTAGTCGCAGCCCTGTCGGCTGATTTAGTTTCGACTGGCGCTGCCACAGGTTTCGGCACCGGCGCCGCGGGCACATTGAAGCGCTTCGCGTCTTCCTCCGCCTTAGCCGAGAACGGTGTGGCGAAATTTTGCCCCGCGTCCTGTTCCTCCTGGTCGTCCCGCATCCGCAACGAAGTCGCGGGCAGGTTCTTCAACACTTCCTGCAAAGGCAGCGCGACGTCCACCGCACCGGGCCCCGCCTGGAACAAACCGCGAAAACTCGCCGACAAACTCACTTCGAAAACTTTGGCGGTCACGCTGATCCGGCCTGAGGCGAGCTGAGGCTCGATCAACGCGAACGGAAATTCGATTCGAACGTCCGGCGGCACGCAGCTCGGATCGCCCGTCAATTGCATCGGCGGTAGACTCTTCAGGATCGGGAGAAGCGGCAGCGCGATTTTCACTTCGGCCACGCGTGCCGTTTCCGAGACTACCGTCGATGCGACGTTTGGCGCCTGCGCCACGTCACTCGCAACAGCAAGGCTTTCCTTGGTGAGCCACGGCTCCTGTTTCGGCTTCGCTTCTTCGTCGGTCACCAGCGCGGCCATCTTGAATGGAATCCGCACCGGCGGCGTTGTAGCCGGGAGGGCTGATCCCGGTTTAGGAGACGACGCCTCGTCCCGGCTCGAATCATCGATCCGCCCCGCAACCGGCGCGAGCGGCGATGGTAGTAAATTCGGAACGGAGGGCCCGCTTGAGGCTGGAACACTCTCAGGTGCGGGCCCATCCGTTCCATTCGGTGAAAGCTTGAAAGGAATTCGCGCCGGGGTTTGCGGCGTTTTGCCGTTGGTCGATGGCGATGCGGATGGCGACGGCCACATCTTCAGTCGTGCTTCGGCCGCGACTTCCGGTTCGGCGGCAGCCAGGGCCTCCGCCGTGGCCGGCTCGATTCTCACGGGCGGCATCTCGGTGGTTTCGAGCGGCTCGGTCGTCGTCCCAAATTTCTCGTTGTCTTCGAGCGTCACCTTCAAAAAAGGCGTCTCCACTTGCGGTACGGCCGCCGCGCGTTCCTGGTCGGCGCGAACGTGCATGTTCGCGAATCCTTCGAGAACTTTGTTGAAGGGCAGGTTCAACTGCAACGCATCGGCATTCTCTACTCGGCGAATGAAGATTTCGGGCACTTGCTGGTAAACCGTAGCCAGTGAAACGGTCGGCTTGCCGCTCGCCATGCCCTTCTCCACTTCCGAGGCCTTCAATAAAACGCGCCGGGACGTATCGATGCTCTCGGTCGGTTTAACGTAACCCGGAGGGATCTCGGTAAGCACGTCGATCAGTTCGAGTGAGATCACCCGCTCCACCGTTGGTTCGAGGGCGAGCGCCACAGCCGGCGGCAAATGGTGGGCGCTCATTGTCATTGCCGACGGCCCAAGCGAAATCGTGCGGGGCCCGGTTGCAGCCGGCATCTGACCACCCAGCGCGGTCGAGCGCGCGGCCATCTCGAACGGGTCCTGCGGAGCCAACGTCCGGGTCGCATTCGGCATCACGGTTTTACTGAACCGCTCGCTGCTCGGTTTTTCGAGCGGCGGCAACGCCGGTTTAGCCGGCGACGCGGCTTTCTCTTTCACCGCGCCGTTACCTTTGCCTTTGCCTCTCTTGAAATAGCTGAGAAATGGAATTGTCATCGGGCGCTTAGTGGTCCTCGGCCGTGACGCGCCAGATTTCCTCCAGCGTCGTGATTCCTTCCATCGCCTTGTCGATTCCGATCATCCGCAGGGTGCGCATGCCTTCGCTGATCGCCTGGTTCTTCACGACTGCCGCCGACGCGCGTTTGATGATGAGCCGGCGGATCGCTTCGCTCACCGGCAGCGCTTCGATAATCGCCACCCGGCCGAGGTAACCGCGGTGCTTGCAACGGTCGCAGCCGCTTCCGTGGAAAAAGGTTGCACCCTCCGGCATCGCCATCCCGAGCCGATCGAACATTTCCGGCTCCGGCACGAATTCCTCCCGGCAATTGCTGCAAATCCGCCTAACGAGCCGTTGCGCGCAGGCCATGATGACCGAACTGGAAATCAGGAACGGCTCGATGCCCATGTCGTCGAGACGCGTGATCGCGCCGGCGGCATCGTTCGTGTGGAGCGTGCTCAGGACCTGGTGGCCGGTCAACGCCGCCTTCACCGCGATGTCCGCCGTCTCGTTGTCTCGAATTTCACCCACCATCACGATGTCGGGGTCCTGGCGCAGGATCGAGCGGAGGGCCGAGGCGAAATCGAGCCCGATGTCGTTGCGGACCGAAACCTGGTTGATGCCGGTCAGCTCGTATTCGATCGGGTCCTCGACGGTCACGATGTTGTATTGCGGGCTGTTCAATTCCTGGAGCACCGAGTAAAGCGTGGTCGTTTTTCCAGAGCCGGTCGGCCCGGTCACCAAAATCATTCCGTGGGGCGCGTCGATCGCCTTCTTAAACTTGTCGAGCGTCGACTCATCCATGCCCATCTGGTCGATGCTGCCGGTGAGAGCAGCCTTATCGAGAATACGAATGACGATCTTTTCGCCGTAGGCCGTCGGCAGAATCGAGACACGAAGGTCGACGTCTTTCGCCAGCACCTTGATCCTAAACCGGCCGTCCTGCGGGATGCGGCGCTCCGCGATGTTCAGGCCCGCGAGAATTTTGATGCGCGACGTAATCGCGAGCTGGAGCGCTTTCGGCGGCGACTCCGCGGCGATCAATTCGCCGTCGATCCGGTAACGGAGCTTCAGCGTTTTCTGGAACGGCTCGATGTGAATATCGGACGCCTTTTCCTTCACCGCCTGCACCAGGATCAGGTTCACGATCTTGATGACCGGCGCGTCTTCCGAATCCGTCGCCAGTTGGTCGAGATCGATGTCCTCGCGTTTCTTGGTTTGGACTTCGACATCCGTCGCGGCCGCCGCGTCTTCCGCCGCCTGCTTGAGCACTTCCGCCATCCGCGCCCCGCCGTGTTGCACGCCGGCCAGCGCATCATTGACCGCCTTCTCCGTCGCGATCATCGGGACGATGTCGAGCTGCACGCGGCGCTTTACGTCGTCCACCGCGAGCACATTCGTCGGGTCGGCCATCGCCACGAACAGTTTCCCGTTCACTCGCGCGATCGGCACCAGCTTGTTTGCTTTCGCCAGCTCACGCGGCACCAGCGACATGATCTCTTCGGGCACCCGCACCTTCGAGAGATTGATCAGCGGCGTGTTCAGGCAACGCCCCATGCTCACCGTCATGTCCTGGTCCGTGACGAACTGCTTGTCCGTCAAAATTTTCAGCAACCGCCCGCCTTCTTTTTGCTGCACGCCGACCGCTTCCTCAAGCTGGCTCGGCAGGAGGAGGCCGTCCTCGATCAGGACATCGGCGATGCGTTCCGCGAAAGACTTGCTTCTCATGCGCGGTTAAGCCCGGGATTCCAGGCGGTAGACATCCTGCAACGCTTTAACGATCGCGCCCGGCCGCGCCAGGTACCACGTCACCGTATAATCGACCGATTGCTGCACCGCGTCGCGGCCGGCCGCGTCGAACGGATTGCAGCACGCGATCATGATCGTGCGGCTAATCAGATCGAATGGCAAAAAGAGCCGGCCTAGCGTGAGATGATCCGGCAACATCCGCGGGATCTGGCGATCCACGTCGTAATATTCGATCGGCACATACGCGAATTTCGTCCGGTCGATCAGCCCCGAAATGGCCGCGTCGAGCTTGTCGGTCTCCTGCCGGCAAATCTTGTCCAACAACGAGGCGGCCAGGCCCTGCCCCGTCACGTTCTTGTTCAACTGCTTCACGGTCTCCAGGGCGCCGGCCACTTCGTCCTCGCTGAAGAGCTGTTGCATCACCAAAAACTTCGCCAGGTGCTCGTCGCCGCGGTCCTGCAAATTCGCCGGGTGCCGGCCCGCCTGGATATCGACCAGCGACCCCGCGTGCGCGCCGCCGTGAGTGAGTCCATTCGTCCCATTCACGCCCGTGGGCGCGATCAATCCTGTCTTCGAACCACCCTCTGCGATCTGGTGTCCCGCTGCCTGGAGCCGCGCCTCGATATCACCCAGCATGGCGAGGATCTCGGGCGCGTTCGGTTCCTTCACCAGGATCGCCTCGCATTCCTGCATGGCGAGCGTGTAGGAACCGCTGTTAAAATACGCCTCCGCCAGCCGGCGGGAGCTCTTCAGCGAATCGGTTGTGCGGCCGACCTTTGCGTAAGCTTCCTTGAGGATTTCGAGCGATTGATAATCGTCCGGCTGTGTTTGAAGAATGACTTCAAACATCTCGATCGTCTGTACGATCTGACTATGCTCCTCCTCGGATAGGGTGTGTTCCAGCACAACGCCTCCATAAAAGCTAGAAGCATGCCCCCTTTGCCGGGAGAACCCGCGATCCTTTCTTAGATTTGCAAAATTCTCCCCCCCGCGGTTTTGCCTCGTTCCATGGCCCGCGTCCGGTTAGGATTCTAAGCGGATGGAAGATCGCGTCCGCTCCCCAGAATTCGGCCCCAACAGTGTCCCGCCGTTGGCACAGGGACACTGTCACGCCATGACCTCGGGCGGCGGATTCACCCTGACCGAGTTGATGGTGGTAATTGGCGTCATTTCGCTCTTGATGGTTTTGGTTGTCCCGGCTGTCTCAAACTTGAAGGGCTCGGGCGATCTCACCAACGCCGCCTTCACGATTTCGGGGGCATTGCAGCAAGCCCGCTCCCACGCACTCGGAAACAACACCTACGTTTGGGTAGGATTCTGCGAAGAAGACGCCTCCCAGTCATCGACGTCTCCGGCAACGCCGGGTATCGGACGAGTCGTGATTTCAATCGTCGCGTCGAAAGATGGAACGATAATCTACGATCCAAACAGTCTCGCGACGATCGATCCAACTCGACTAACCCAAGTCGGGAATCTCATAAAAATTCAAAACGCTCATCTGACTACTTTTACCGACGGCAGTGGGACAGGATCGACGTTTGATACTCGTCCACCCGTTACATACAATACCGCCCGCATCGGTGACACCACTCCCCCAAGTGCATCTCTCACGCCGTTCCAATATCCCGTTGGCACCCCCGCTCCAACGGCGCAATACACATTCCTGAAGGCGATTCAGTTCAGCCCGCGGGGAGAAGCTCGAATCAATAACAATAACTTCACGCTAAAAACCGCCGCTGAGGTTGGATTGAGACAAACACATGGAGCTGCCATCGATACCGTGAATCCCAACGTTGTCGCTATCCAGTTCAGGGCGATTTCCGGGAATACAAACATTTACCGTCGATGACCGCACGATCCCGTCTGGGCTTTTCGCTCGTGGAAGTCACTCTTGCACTTGGAGTCGCCGCCTTTTGCTTGCTCGCCGTTTTTGGCCTGCTGCCAATCGGTTTGAAAACTCAGCAAAGCGCGATCGAACAGACAGCAGCAACGCGAATTGTCTCCGCGGCGGCTTCCGATCTGCGAAACACGGCTCGAACGGCAACAACCTCTTCTCTATTCGCGATCAACATTCCAGCTAACACCGCCTCCTCTTCATCCGAATTGTTCTTTGATATAGAGGGACGCTTTTCACCTGCCATCGGTGCCAATTCGCGTTACCGGCTGACGATAACATTCTCCCCGAATAGCACAGGTCGAGTTGGAGCAACCCTCGCCCACCTGCTAGTCAGTTGGCCTGCCGCGGCAACTACCGTGAATGCCGCCGGTGTTGCGGAGACGTTTTTGGCTCTGGATCGCAACTAATCCGGATGTATGCGCAAATTGATTGACGCGTTCACGCTTGTCGAATTACTCGTTGCTGTATCCATCCTTGTTCTTTTGACCTTGACGGTCGCTGGACTCTTCGACGCTGCATCGAGCGCAACTACCGCTGGCAATAGGCACATGGACGCAGATGCCGAAGCGAGGCCCGTCCTCGATCGGTTGGCAATCGATATCGCCCAAATGGTAAAACGCAGTGACATCGATTATTTTTTCAAATCTCCGGCGAACCCCCAGGTGGTAAGCGGTTTGGTGCCCGGCAACGATCAATTGGCCTTCTTTTCGCAGGTTGCAGGATACTATCCTTCCACTGGATCTCAGAGCCCTGTCTCACTCGTCGCCTACCGAATTAATTCCGATTCCAGCTCGCAGGCCTACAACAAGGCGGAACGGTTGGGCAAAGGACTATTGTGGAATGGAGTCTCCCCTTCGTCCGCCCCAATAGTGTTTCTTCCTTTGCAAATCTCAAGCATCTGGCCGGCTTCGACAAATTCGATGCCGGATCCCCAGAACGATTATGAAATTGTCGGTCCCACTGTCTTTAGACTTGAGTACTACTACTTGCTGAAGAATGGGTCGTTTTCGACTGCGCCCTGGAATACTTCGGCAGGGCATTCCAGTATTAATGGGTTTCAGGATGTGTCCGCTGTCATCGTGGCGATCGCAGCGATCGACAAAAAGAGCAGTGAACTGATATCGAGCACTCAACTGAGCGCTCTTGCGGTTAACATGTCGGATTACACAATAACGATGCAACCTGGCGACTTATTGGGGCAATGGCAGTCCGCGGTCGATGCAAATGGTGTAACGCCCACCATACCCCGCGTCGCGTTGTCAGCTATCCGTTTTTACGAACGATATTTTTATCTGCCCTGAATCGTGAATCGCCCCCCGAATCACCGCCCTCATTTACTGCACCGGCAAGATGGCATAGCACTGGTCATCGTTCTTGGTTTTGTCGTTCTTTTGTGTCTTCTCGTTGTTGCGTTTTTCAGCCGCACAACAACTGATCGTCAGCTGGCTGGTGCGAGCTTCAATCAGATGGAAGCGGACACTTTGGCGCGCGGCGCCTTGAACATTATTGTTGCCGATTTCAAACAGGAGATTGCAAGCGGATCCACGTCATCAATCGTGGCCGGCGTCACCAGATATACTCCCACGCTCGCTGCAAACGTAGTTCCGCAACGGAACGGCACGCAAGCCACCACGCCCAACTTAATTCGACGAAGCGTCAGCTCGGATTCGATTTCTCCTCCCGGTGTTGGTAGTCGGGCTTCTGCGGTCAACTCGACAACGGATGTTTCGGCCAACGGCCGCTTCATAAGCTTGGCTCGCTGGAATAGCCATTACTTGATCCAGAAAAGCAATTTAACCAACGATGCGTCAGATCCGGTAGCCAGCTTCGTCGCGCCAGACTGGGTACTGCTTTCTCGCAATGGCTCCTCGGTCCAGGTAAATCTCGGTTCCGGTGTTACGGCGCTCAACAATCGCGCAGTTACCAATGCAAATTACGTTATCGGACGTTACGCATTCGCCGTTTACGACGAAGGGGGCCTTCTCGACATCAATGTTGCGGGTTTCCCCTCTCCCGCGCCGGCCCCCGCCTCAATTCCGGGAAGGAAGGGAACGATCGCTTTCGCCGATCTCACCGCCTTACCGACCACAGCTTCAGGTTTTGTCACAAATACCGCCATCAACAGAATCGTTGCCTGGAGAAACTACGCGACCGTTCAGCCGAGTGGAACTTTTCCGGGTTTTACATTCACCGCGACGGCTAGTTCAAACTTCGCAGCTTACTTTCTGGATACAGCTCGCAATTTCGGAGTTGTTGGCACCACGGTCTCTGGCGGGCGAACCGATCAAGCCTTCATAACCCGAGCCCAACTCATCCAACTCCGCTCCGACATCGCGGCCAGTGTTAATATGCTGCAATACGTGGCGACCTTTTCTCGCGAGACGAATAGACCAACGTGGGGCCCTGCTCCTCTCACCAGCAGGTTTCCATTGGCCAAGCTCGGTCAGGTGGTGCCAAATCCTGGTAACGCGGCCGCAGTTAAGGTTGATTTTGGATTGGTCTGGAACAGTGACCATTGGGAATACTGGGGTTCGAGCGGAACGGCGGAGCAAAGTGCCATCCCGGCCATCACGGGAGCGTCGGCGGATTTTTTTCAACTACTCAGCTATGGACGATCTAATCCCCCGATTGCAGAAACTCTTACGCTCGGAGCCTCACTGATCGACCAGTATGACACGGACGATACAACAACTGTCATTGAATACGCCGGTGGTCCTCCACCTTCCCGTGCATATGGAATGGAATCGCTGGCCGGCCCTACACCTTCGCCGGCTCCCTCACCGCCACCGGGGGCAGTGATCCTAAATCGACCCTTCCGCAACGTTGGAGAATTTGGCTATGCCTACAAGACAACGACCACGACTCTGGATTTCAAATCGAACAACGCAGACGCCCCGCTTCTCGATCTTTTCACGTACAATACCGCGACCCCGCGTTCGGGTATTGTCAATTTGAACACGCGGAGCAATTCCGTGCTGGCCGCGATCATCAAAGGCGCCGTCCCGACCGAAGCCTCCAGTTCCGGAATAACTAACGCTCAAGCAACATCCGCGGCGGCCAGTATCATTAGTGCGACTACGGCGCTGCCTGCGATGGGACGCCAGGACGTGGCCCGCCTCGGGAGCGCTCCCACTATCACTCCCTTCACCAGCAACGAGGAAAGCAGAGAATCGATTGCGCGCGCGCTTGGCGAAGTCGGACAGACCAGAACCTGGGGGTTGTTGATTGACATAATTGCCCAATCAGGTCGTTACCCTCCCAACGCAGGCTCTGGACCGAATGTCGCCAATCCTCTTGCCAATTTCGTTGTTGAAGGTGAAAAGCGTTACTGGTTGCACATCGCGATCGATCGATTCACTGGCGAGGTAATCGACCAACAGCTGGAGGCAGTTTACGAGTAGCTCCGGGAACAGAGATCCCGCCGTTAAGATTACTTCGAATCCAACTCGGCAACCAGATGCTTGCCGATGCCGGGAAGCATCGTCTTATCATCCGCGCCGCCGCGGGTAAGGAGGATGATGATGAATTTGCGGCCGCTTGGGAGCTCGATGTAGGCGGCGTCGTGGCGAACTTCGCTGGTGTCGCCTTCTTTCGACCAGAGTCTCGTGCCGGGCGGGAGCGCTTCGCCGAAGAATTCTTTGACCTG
>Ga0193733_1000692_pt1 | contig 10630 bp, 7 predicted proteins | sample U1s2metaG_FD_145076 | JGI IMG/M metagenome (GOLD analysis project Ga0193733, IMG submission 145076) | Soil microbial communities from a riparian zone of the East river system, Colorado, United States - U1s2 | ecosystem: Environmental > Terrestrial > Soil > Riparian zone | place: USA: East River... | reverse complement strand
CAACAACTTAACAAAAAATCTAAATCGATTTCTCGTTGGCAAAACCGATTTGCGAGATTCTATTTTTTCATAGGGCGCGAGTCGGGTACTTCCAAATGTCATAGCGCTATAGCCACCTGAATCGCAGCTTTCATTGCAGTATCAACACTCTACAAAGGATTTGATTAAGGAGGACTACCTGCACGTCTACGATCAAAGCTAGTGCTTTTCTACTAACGGACTAATTCCGGGGGCAGGAGAAGTCCTGAGTGAGTGAGTTGCTGACAGATTTAGCCAGTTCACGTGAAGTTCTGAGCCCATGGCGTGCTTCTTTTTTCTCAGGGGCAGTTTCGAAACTCATACGAAGGGTGGGGGAGGCAGTAAATGAAGACTAGATCTTTTGGGTTGTTAAGCACTCTGGCCGTGTTCGTCGTTCTCGGCACCGTGTGGGCGCCTCAGGCGTCCGCGCAAGCAGTTTTCGGCAGTATCTTCGGAACCGTGACCGATCCTTCGGGTGCGGCGGTTCCCGGCGTAAAGGTGATCGTGACGTCGGCAACCAAGGGAACGTCGACCGAAGCCGCCACCAACGTGGACGGCAACTACAGCGTCACTCACCTGATTCCCGACACCTATAACGTCAGAGCAGAAGGATCCGGCTTCAAGGCGTTTGAGGCGAAAGGCATTATCGTTTCTGCCGACGCGGCCGCCCGTGTGGACGGACAATTCCAAGTCGGCGGATCGACTGAAACTGTGGAGGTTACTGCCGAAGCTCCGCAGCTGAAAACTGACCGCGCTGACGTCGCGACGATCTTCAATGAAAAGGCCGTCGAAGACCTTCCGCTGTTTAACCGGAACTTCACGGCGTTGGTTCTGGCTTCACCCGGCTCGCAGCAACTGGGCTGGTCCCACGCCTCCAGCGAAAATCCCCAAAGCAGCCTGCAGACCAAGGTGAACGGACAAACCTTTGCCGGCACCGGGTTTCAGTTAGACGGAACCGATAATCGCGATCCCATTCTCGGCATTATCGTTATCAATCCAACGCTCGAGTCGGTCACCGAGGCCAAGATGACCAGCCAGAATTACGAGGCGGAATTTGGTCAAGCCGTGGCCGGCGTGGTGGCGAGTCAGACCAGGTCCGGAAGCAACAGCCTGCACGGCAGCGGCTTCGGTTTCCGGCGCAGCGATGCTACCCAGGCGCGCGACCCGTTTGCCCAAAGGATTCCCGACGCGGTTACCGGTCGATTGCTCCCTCCGGCCTTGTACGGACAATTCGGCGCGTCCGTTGGCGGACCCGTCATAAAAGATAAACTATTCTTCTTCGGCGACTATCAAGGCACTCGTTCGAAAATCGGCTCTTCGTACCGCCAGACGGTGCCCTCCAGTCTGTTGCGCTCGACCTGCGGCAACTCAGCCAGCTTGATTTGCGATCTGAGCGAGTACGTCACCGCTTCGCCCGGCAATGTGATTTACGATCCGACGACCGGAATTCAGGGTGGCGCCGCGAATGGGGAAAATCGCACCCTGTTCAATGACCCCAATTGTGCTGCGGCCGGCAAAGCGCCGGGAACTTGTTTTGATAGCAGCCGCTTGGCTCCCCAAGCTGTAGCTCTGCTGAACCAGTTTCCAGCGCCCAACGGAGCTGGGCTTGTAGACAACATTAGCGCGGGCGGCAACGGGATCTTCAACAACGACCAGTTTAACGTTCGCATAGACGACCAGACCACTTCGAAACTTCACACCTTCGGTCGCTATAGCTTCGCGAACTACAGCCTCATCGGTTCTGCGGTGTTTGGCGATCTCGGCGGAATCGGCTTTGGTACGGGCGGATTCGGCGGGCAGTCGAAGAGTCGCGACCAGAGTATTGCGGGAGGTTTCGATTATGCTTTGAGTTCTTCAGTGCTCACCGATTTCCGATTCGGATATGTGCGATACCACGTCAATGTCGTACCTAACGGCGTGGGCACGACTCCGGCCCAAGACGTCGGCATCCCCGGCCTGAACACCGGAGACGACTTCACTTCTGGCCAGCCCTCGTACTTCGTGGGCGACTCAGGCGGCGATGGCCAAGACACCGGGAAGGTCAGTCAGACCGGCGGCCTTAGCAACTTTGGATATGGCCTCGGCGTAAACCGTTGTAACTGCCCCCTTGTGGAGCAGGAAGACCAATTCCAGTTTGTCAACAACTGGACAAAGATCCTGGGCAACCACCAGATCAAGTTCGGCGGTGACATTCGCTACGCCCGCAACCTGCGCGTACCCAGCGACAACCATCGAGCCGGGGAGTTAACCTTCAACAAGACGTTCACGTCATTGAACAAGGCCAACCTTGCGGCAACCGATCCTACGCCTTCGGGCGGCTTGGCGATTGCCACCTTCTTGCTGGGGGATGTCACCACCTTTAAACGCTACGCCAGCACGGTCACTACGGCGGCCGAGCGCCAGAGGCGGTATTACTTCTACGGCCAGGACACCTGGCGCGCGACTTCCAAGTTAACCATCAACTACGGGCTGCGTTGGGACATCATCAATCCGGAATATGTGAACGGCGACGGCAATGGTTCGCTCCTCGACCTGAACAGCGGTAACCTGCGAGTGGGTGGGGTGGGAGGCATCGGCCGGAATTTCAACGTCGACAACAACTTCCACAATTTTGGACCCCGGTTCGGAATTGCCTACCAATTGACTCCACGAACGGTGATTCGGGCAGGCTATGGCCGGAGCTATGACATTGGTGTCTTCGGGTCGATCTTTGGCCATGTCGTGACCCAGAATCTACCCGTGTTAGAGGTTCAGAATAACAACGCCCCGGATAACTTCTCCAACGTGTTCACCCTCGCCAACGGGCCCGACGCTCCTGCTTTCCCGGCCGTTCCGTCCAATGGTCTGCTGCCTTTACCTGACGGTGTCACCGCACGTGCCCGCCCGCTCAGGATGCGATTGCCAAGATTGGATGCCTACAACCTGACGGTCCAGCATCAACTGAGCAACACCGTTTCAATGGAACTTGCTTTTGTGGGTAACAATGGCCACGGATTTACCGCGAACAATCCAGACCTCAACGTGAATCAACCCACAATCGTCGGTTTTGGGACTGTTTCCAGGAACGAGCGGCGACCCTTCTTCGGCAGGTATGGCTGGACGCAGGACATCACTGATTACCCCAATGACGCCCCCAACTACTATGACGCGCTCCAGGCCAAGATCGACAAGCGATTCAACAGTGGTTTGCAGTTCGTGGCCCACTACACCTGGTCGAAGAATATGACCCACGACAACCTTTACTACAACATCGATCCGCAGGTGAACTACGGTCCCGATGACTTCAATCGCAAACACGTGTTCTCGCTCAGCGCGGTTTATGAGCTTCCTTTTGGCAAAGGCAAGCGCTTCATGGGCAATGCTGGCCGGGCCGTGGACTTGTTGGTTGGCGGGTTTCAGTTGAACACGACCACCAACTACAGCAGCGGTCTGCCCTGGTCTCCTCAATACAAGGACTGCGGAAGTGACGAAGATACCGGACCCTGCCGCCCCATCGTGGTTGGAGATCTGCACCAATCGGCGGGTCACTTCGATCCGGTGGCTGGAACGGTTCCTTACTACACGCCCGTGGCCGAATTAACCACCAACGGGCAGATCAACGGACCTTTCCAACGTCCACAGGCGGGAACTTTCGGGAGCGGACGAAACTCGTTTTTCGGTCCTCGCTTCTTCAACTCCGACATGTCTCTGTTCAAGAACTTCCGGATCACGGAACGCTTCGCGGCGCAGTTCCGGTTTGAAGCCTTCAACGTCTTCAACCATGTGAACCTTGGTCAACCGAATAACTGCGTGGATTGCGGCGGCGGACTTATCAGCGGCCTGGCGGCCAACTCGCCGATGCGGCAACTCAACTTCGGGATGAAGGTAACCTTCTAAACAGACACGAAGTATGTTCAATCGAGGGAGCCCTACGGCTCCCTCTTTTTTTATGCCAATTCTTTATATCAATCACCCTGGTGCGCAGCTCTCGCCACCGGGTGGAGCAGTTGGGCTTGGCGCAGGAGTATCGGCTGCTCTTTGTGCTTTAATTCACACCTGAGCTTTTCGCCGGGGAAGTTTGCCATGAGACTTTTGAAATGGACCCTCGTTATTCTGGTTGCCAACTGTATCCCGGGGTGGCCACAGTCTCCGCCCTCTCCACTGTCCCAAACCATCGGTGAACAGGCGCAATCTGTCGGCCCGAGGACAGCAGATCCCGACTTTGCCGAGGCGCGGAGGCTGCTGCAACAGGGAAAATACGACGAGGCCGTGTCGCAGCTCTCCGATCTGGCAGGGAAGAAACCGGGGCTGAAAGGCTTGTCTTTTGAATTGGGCCTGGCCTATTACCAAAAAGGAGACTATCTCAAAGCGATTGAGGCTCTCAAGAAGGCATTAGCGGAAGATCCGGAAAACAAGGAAGCGATCCAACTGCTGGGGCTTTCCTACTATCTTTCCGGCAGGCCCGGGGAGGCTATTCCGCCGCTCGAAAAGGTGCAGGCCTGGTATCCGCGCGCCAACGTAGATGCTTCTTATATTTTGGGCCTGTGTTACATCCAGACCAAAGATTATCCACAGGCACGGAAAGCCTTTGCTCGCATGTTCGAGGTTCCACCTGATTCAGCCGCCAGCTACCTGTTCACCGCGCGCATGCTGCTGCGGCAGGAGTTCGACCCGATTGCCGAGGAACACGCGCAGAAGGCGGTCGCCCTTGATCCCAAGCTGCCACTTGCCCACTTCTTTCTGGGAGAGCTCCACCTTTACAAATCTCGCATTCCGGAGGCCATCAGCGATTTCCAGCAGGAACTGGCACTTAACCCCGGCCATGCGCCGACTTATTACAAGCTGGCCGACGCCTATTCCCGAATTCAGAAGTTCGATGACGCAGAAAGACTCTTGCAGCGCTCCATTTGGCTGGATGCAACCTCAACCGGACCTTACATCTTATTGGGGAAAGTGCTGCAAAAAAAGGGCGAAACCGAACTGGCGGTACGAGCGCTACGGCACGCGTTGAGCATGGATCCCAACAACTCGGTGAGCCACCATCTGCTGGGTCAGGCCTATCGTGATATGGGCAGGAACGACGACGCCGAACGCGAGCTGAAAATCGCCCAGCGGTTACAGGAGAGCAGCAGCGCCAAGCCGTAGCCCGATCGCTGACGAACGGGGAGACGATTCCACTTTGGGAGGGCATGACTTGCGGCAGCCGTTGCGCCGCGTTAGACCAAGAATCGCGGCCTTAAGCCGCCCTGGGGGCGCCGGTAAAATCTACACGCATGGCTCCCCGCGGGGAGGTCTGCGCATCCGCAATGCAAGCTGGGCGAGCGGACCTGAGCGACTGAATTTTTCCGCCGGCGGAGGCGGTTAGCGAGAATCACTTCGTGACCGATGGTGATGTCGCGGCTGTCTGCTCCTTCGCCAAGTGATCCACTAGATCCTTCGGCAATTCATTCAGGAAAACCAGGAAGGCGGCATTAGTCCAGCCGAAGCCGATCACATTCTGCTGATACCCTGCGTGGACGCCCGACTCCGAAGAACGATTGACAACGTTGTATTTCTCGCGGATGGTTCCGTCGCGACGGAAGTTTTCCGCGATGGCGGCTAAAAAATTGTAGGAGATTCGATTGGCATCCTCGTTGAAGCCGTACCGCCGCAAACCTTCGATGGCGACGATCTGGGTGGGCGCCCAGCCGTAGGGATAGTCCCATTGCACCCCGGCGTCGGTGCTGCTCATCGCCAGCCCCCCGGGCTGTTCGAAAATACCCAGATTGCGCCTTAACTCCTGCGCCTGTTCCGGCGTGGCCAGTCCGGCCCACAGCGGATAGAAGGTCGTTATGTACTCGTAAGAGGACCGCATCCCGGTTTCGAAGTCATAGTCGAAGAACAGTCGGCGGGCAGGATCCCAGAGATATTTTTGGATACTGTCTTTTCTTGCGCCCGCCCGCTGCATCCATTTTTGCGCGTCATCCTTGCGGCCCAAAATCTCCCCCATCGCTTGCAAATCCTTTTCGGTCTTATAAAGCAAACTGTTGAGACAGATAGGGGCATAGTGATGAGTGGCGGCTCCATACGGTCCAAAGCGAAACGAAATGTCGAACCCCGATTCGCGCATGGACCGGTCACCCTTGTAATAGTCAGGGCTGAGTGAAATCTTTTTGGCCGCCTCGCACTCCGGTTTGGCCGTGGTGTTTGGTGCGTCGCAAATCTGCACGGCGTACTGAAAGCCGCTCCCGAAACTGGAGTTGCTGGCATTTTCAGCAAGATAAGTCCGTCCCAGCTGCGGATGAAGCAAGAAGTACCCGGCAACTTTGCGATAGCTTCCCGCTTCGTCTTTCAAGCTCTCCGGAGCCGGACCACTTCCAAAATCGTAGTAGCGTGAGAGGCCTGTTGCTCCGGCGAGGTGGGGCTCCCGGTTCCAGCTTTCGTAATCCTTGCTGGCAAAGCCGTACGCCTTTTCCAGCCACTTGCGGTCTTCGTGGCCGGCGGCTTTGTCGGCCTCATACATCGCCATGATCATGGAGGTCAGAAACGGGGGCTGAGAACGAGTCAAGTAGTAGGCGCGATTCGCGTTCAGGACGGTGCCGTAGTGCTCGATTTCGAAAAAAAAGTTCTCCACCATGCCCCGGGCCAGATCAATGCGCCCGGCGCGAACCAGTCCGAGGATAATGAAATAGCTGTCCCAGCCATACATCTCGTTAAACCTGCCCCCTGGAACTACGTATTCGTGCTCGAGATACAACAAGCCGGGAGCAATCTTTGCCGGATCAAGCTGTCCCGGCGTACTAATCACGGCCGGAAGCGCCTCCACGTGGACTTTGCAGCGTTTTTGCAATTCCTGTACGGCTGCGGTCGCGGGAAAATCAGCCGGCAGGTACAGGATCGACGCCTCGGTCAGTTTGGGATCGACCACAGTCTGGCAGTCGGTCATCGAGCGGGTCAGAGTGTCCCAACCCGACGAAATGTAATTGAGGATCGGAGTCAGGCCTGATTCAGGTACGGACTTTTTCGCCTCCGCCGCATAGGAGCAGCTGCCCGCCAAAGGCACCCACAAACCAATGACGACTAGGAGAAAAAGATGGCAAAACCGACTAGATCTGACTGCAGCTGTACAATTCATTCTAGCGAGCAGGATAGACCATCGAAGCCGTAAATCGAAGCAAGTAATTGAGTAATTAGGCAGTTTTGCAATTAAGCGATCGGCGACGGAGGACCAGGCCTTACCGGTTAAATTGCCCCTTGCTGAATTGCTCAAGGATCAGATTTTACCCCGCCATCCGTCGCTGCTCGGCCTCTTTCAGCGAGATGTAGCGCAGCAGGATGTCGCGGGACGAGACCAGGCCTTTGAGTTCCTTGCCATCCACGATGGGCAAATGGCGGAAACCAAATTCCCGCATCAGGTACAGGCAGTTTTCGATGCTTTCTCCTACGTCGACCGCCTTGGGATTGGCGGTCATGACCTCGGAGACCTTGGTGGTTCCAGGCAGGCGTCCCACGGCGACTACTCGGTTCATGACGTCGCGCTCGGAAAAAATACCGACCAATTCGCCGCTGCGCATGACCGGTACAGCACCGATGCGTTGTTCCATCATGAGTCGCGCGGCTTCCAGCACACTGCTATCGGCTTCGACGGAGCAGACCTTGCGATCCTTCACCAGTTCGTAGATTGGCGACATAGACGACTCCTCGGAATCAGCTTGTGGAAGTCCTTTCCAGGGCAGCGAAGGGCAACACTCTACCACGTATTTTGGCAGGCGGTATCGAGCTATCGGGCGCAAAAGAAGCGGCAGCCCGGGCAGGCTGCCACTGGTCTCCGGTCCGGTTTCGCTCCTAGAAGCGGATCACCGGGCCGACGGTCACCTTAAGGTTGTTGCGTGCCCCCTTGTCAAAGTAAATTTCGTCGCCGAGCTCGAGCCGCATACCGATGGGGCCCCAGAAGCCTTCAACCCCAGCTCCGGGATACAAGGCAAACTGTGTATCGCCGTTATTTACGGCGCCCAATGCTCCCACGAAACCGGCAGCCGCATTCTGATCGGAAACGCTGAAATTCACGAACCCCACTTTCCCCGTGGCGTATGCCCGGAACGGCCCCGACCCGGTCTGGAACTTGGGTCCAAACAGTCCGCTCAGCGGGCGCACCCGCGTGTTTACAAGTTGGGTAGTGACACCGTCAGAGAAAGTGCTGACGTAGCCGCGCTTGAAGTCATATGACATCTCGGCCTCTAGCTGAACGTTGGGATGCACGTTAAACGCAGCGCGGCCTCCCACCCCAACAAAGTTAATATGAGGATCAGTGCGGCTAAGGTTTAAATAATCGGCAAATGCTCCGACTTCACCGTGGTCGTAGCTTTGGGCCATGAGCACTGGCGGCAAGGCTACACTGCAGCTCAACATGATTAGAAACGTGAGGTGTTTCATCCGTGTTTTTCTCCTAGATCGGTCTTCGTTACGTGCGCACACCCGCGCCCGAGTTCTAGCCGCGGGACATGAACTGCTGCAGGAGCGGTGCAGGAGGGTAGGCAATGCGTAAGATGCCTTCGCGAGTGCGCCGGGTTGGTAACCAAAGCACGGTCACAAATCGCGGGGGGATGCTGCACCGTACCGCACGGATGGCCCTGTTTCGCGAGCTCCGTCTCCACGGGCATTTGCGGATTGGGACATGGCCCCGACGAGCTGGCACCTGAATCTGGATAACGGGAGGTAGAGTGCTCGCAACCACTCTAGGCTGGGGGCTCGAGAGCCGGGGGGATAGTAAGTTACGGGATACAAAGAATCATAGGAAACCAGCTACCAAGAACCATAGTTGACGGCGTTTGCCTGACCCCGATAGGCTGATAACGGTTACCAAAGTCATTCCGAGGCATCAGGCCCCAAGCTCAGGCAACGCCGCAGGTTTGAAACCGGGCGCGGCCAACCGCAAACCCTGCAAGCAGTACAACGAAAAGATAGTTACGCCGCATCTGACTTAGTGCGGCCGGAAAAGGCGACTTGACGGACGCAAGAAAACTACAGGGCGACAAGCTTTCTGAAGCGGAAGCGATCGAACGTGCCAAGCAGGGAGATGCGGAAGCTTTTCAGCTTTTGTACAGCCTGCATAAACGTCGCGTGTATTCGCTATGTTTGCGCATGACGGCCAATACGGCGGAAGCCGAGGATCTGACTCAGGAAGCTTTTCTGCAATTGTTTCGCAAGATTGCCACGTTTCGCGGCGAATCAGCCTTTTCCACCTGGCTGCACCGGATGGCGGTAAACGTTGTCCTGATGCAGTTGCGCAAGAAGAGCCTCCCCGTGGTCCCGCTGGAAGAGACGCTGGAAAACGAGGACGAGACTCCGAAAAAGGAGCTGGGCGCAGCAGATCCGGTTCTGTCGGGTTCGATTGACCGGCTGCGACTGCAGCGAGCGGTGGATGCGCTGCCGCCGGGATATCGAAGGATTTTTGTACTGCACGACGTGGAAGGGTACGAGCACAACGAGATTGCGACTATGGTGGGATGTTCCATCGGCAACAGCAAGTCTCAGCTACACAAGGCGCGCATGAAGTTGCGCGAAGCGCTCAAAACGAGCAGAGCCGAAAAGGCCGTCAAGCCGTGAGGAGCGAGAGCATGCAGTATGGGGGAGAGATGAAGTATGAATTGCGCACAGTTTCAGGAAATTTTGCCGGAAGTGATTGACGGTGGCCGGAATGCCGAGCAGGAAGCGCACTTGCAGTCCTGTGCGGTGTGTTCGGGCCTGGTGACAGACCTTAATTTGATTGCGGGGGAGGCGCGACAGCTGCAAGAGCTCGCCGATCCCGCTCCTCGAGTTTGGAATTCCCTTGAGATTCAGCTGCGGCGCGAAGGGCTGATTCGTGAATCCCAACTGGGGCCGACATTGCTCCCGGCGGTCAGGCGTCGCTGGAGCCTGGCCTGGCTGGCCCCGGTCGCGGCCTTGGGGCTGCTTACCTTCGGAGTCTTTGTCTACGAGAGATGGGCACGCGAACCGCAGCCCGTGGCGCAAGTGCCTGCCGGCGTTCCTGCCGCAATCCCCAACATACAGACTGGCAAGAGTCAGAAAAGTGTAAATAATAACAACAACAACAATGAGGACCAGCAACTGCTGGAAGCGGTTGGATCGCGCGCCCCCACCATGCAAGCGGCATACGCATCTAACTTGCAGAATGTGAATGCCTACATCCGGGATGCGGAAGAATCTGCTCAGGCTGACCCGAATGATGAGGAAGCCCAGCAGGTAGTGATGGACGCTTACGAGCAGCGGGCGACGATTTACGAGATGGCGCTGGACCGATCGTTGCCCTAGTGCAGGGCCATGGCCCAGGGCCATAGTCAGGCCATTGCTGGTCCGCCTGTGGGGTACGCAGGTTTGGGGGAGCTCGAAGTCATTTGGCGGGCTTGAGAAGGGGAACCAAAATGGAAAGCGCGCAGCGGGCGGCACAGCTGGTTACAGTCGCGATTCTGGCCACGACGATTTGCGCTTCAGCCGAAGTTCGGAAGGAATTCCGTTTTACCGTAGGACCGAGGGCCGCCGTCTCGGTGACCAATCAGTACGGTCCGATTTCGGTGAAGCCGGGTTCCGGGAATCAGGTTGTGGTGACCGCAATCCTTCATTCCGATCGAGCAGAAATTGACCAGAGCCAAAGCGG
>Ga0193733_1000691_pt1 | contig 10630 bp, 14 predicted proteins | sample U1s2metaG_FD_145076 | JGI IMG/M metagenome (GOLD analysis project Ga0193733, IMG submission 145076) | Soil microbial communities from a riparian zone of the East river system, Colorado, United States - U1s2 | ecosystem: Environmental > Terrestrial > Soil > Riparian zone | place: USA: East River... | reverse complement strand
CAAGAGCACCAAGGAATGACGAGCGATTGGCCGAAGCGCAGCGCAGCCCGAGCGAAATACGACGGCTCGGTCAGAATCGAAGAACGATTCTGCTTCCTAAATGGCGAATGATTCGACACAATTCGCGCTGTGCAGCCTTTTACCGCACGTTAGGCCGAAGTTTCCGCTTATGAAAATCACAATACCGTTAGTCTTGCTTGTAGTGATGCTGGGTTCGATGGCGCTTACCGGATGCTGCACGCTTACGAAATCCGACCGCACAAAGACCATCGCGGTGTCGACCTAATTTCCGATGCGCTGCCTTTTGGTCGCCTGTGGTACGGTGACCCAAACGCAGTCAGCAACGCAATCGGATACGCCGAGCATCGCAGCCGTTCACATCGCGCCGTGATTCGGGTTTACGATGACGCTGGCAACGTGATCGAAACGCACGAGCACGCGGGCGATTTCAAGCGGTGGTAGCGCAATTTTGTTCGCAGGGTTTGGCCGAGGTGAAACTGGTCTATGCCAAAAACGCCAAGTGGCTCTTGTCCGGCCCACACCAGCTCCAGAAATTTGCTCAGTAAAATATTGGAATCTTTTATCGGAACCAATTCCCATGTCTCACCAAATCCTCACCTGCACCGAGCTTCGGAAACAGATTCACGACGACCTTCGCATCCAACATCCCGAATGGGTTGAGCCAAATGGCGAATGCCCCGTGTGTGATTCTTACGAGGCGCGTCTGATAGAACTGCTCGACACATTCACGCGAACGGGATCCGACGAGTCTGTCGCTGATATTCATCGCGTCCTCGAACAGGGACTAAACTGATTCGACGGCACCGAGGGATTCCAAGCGTTCTAGCGGCCTCGTGTGCTGACAAAATTTTCAGATCGACCGCGCAGCTTTGGTTTGAGATAACTGTTCGCCATGAGCACGGATGAACCTTTTAGGACTGACTATGAGTTTTTGAAAGGAGTCGATTATATTTTTGTGTCCCTCGACCGGAGTCTGTCCGGCGAAGAATGCCACGAACTTGCCGAGAAGTATTTTGAGACCCATAAAGGGATGACTTTGCCCGGACAGGCGTTGCGTGTTGATTTGCGCCCGGCGTTTCGGAAAGCGTTAGCTGATGTCACGCCCAAATTCCGCGCTGTTTCTCTGGGCCATACTTTCACGCCACAGCGATGAGCATCGGCACGTATGGCGAGCCGGACGCAGTGAGCAAAGCAATCGGCTACGCGAAGTTTTACAGCCGTTCACATGATGCCGTGATTCGTGTTTACGATGACTCTGGCAATGTGATCGAGACGCACGAGCACGCGGGCGATTTCAATTCGGCCACAATCAACAAGGAAAGCACAAATGAAAACAATACTGATGTTGATCGTTGGGTTGATGCTCGCAGGCTGCGGATCAATGGAAAACCATGTTCGTAATCGTACTCCTGCACCGGGAGCGCAACGCGGATCAGGAGATGCTGTGGCGGTGGACATGATATGCGCTTGCCCTTGACGATTAAACCATGGCGTTGCCTCAACCTACCGGCCCGCTTCACAGGATCGCGCCAGAATCGTTTTTGATTGCCCGGACGACGCGCAAGTAGCCGGAATGCGCTTGCGATTGGCATCCAATTTTCTTACGATTCCAGCACCATCCCCATGCGTTTTTTTCGAGAATTGGACCCGTTCGCAAGCCATGTGGCAGTCGCAGCACTTGCCATTGCCACGTGGGTCTTTCTAATCGTTCCGCTGTGGAGAAGATGGCGCCCAAGGTTGCTTTTGCTAAGCAAAAACAACTTGCTCAAAAAACGGTTGGCAGCCGCGACCATTGTACTTCTCGTGTTTGCAGTGGGCTTGTGGACGGGGTGGCACAGGGATGCAATATCCGCTCGCCTGTCGCGCTGGCATAGCGAGTTGACGCGGACTACACCCTCTCCGTCACCATCACCTAGTCCTTTGACGCTAACGGAGTCCTCGGTGGAAGCAATGGCCCAGACTCCTGCATCCTGGCCGTCGCTGGTAGATCAGTTTCCTGCATCCTCGCCGTCGCTGGTAGATCAGTTGCTGCGAGAAGGCATCGAGCTGCGCGATCGGGGTGACACGACAAATGCGATCGAGCGCTTGCAGGAAGCGTTGGACAGCGAACCGAATAACGCCGCCGTACTCGCCGAACTAGCGAAGACTTACGATCTCATGCAGCTTTACGACCGCGCGAATGAAATGTGGCGCAAACTTCAGGAAATGGGCCCCTCGGCTGGTGCGGCATATGAGCTAGCCGATCGACGGCTGAAGCTCGGGGTGCCGACTCCAGCCGCAGCGCCGATGCCGACGGCTCCGGATTCTTCATCGCGTGAGGTAAGCACTTCGCCGTATGGAACCGCTGCTGATTTTGCAAAGTACGCCATAAAGCCGCGCGAACATGAGATCGACCAAGTCCCGCCACTGCCCACTTCCACTGCATCGGAAGTATCTTCTCCTGCAACTCGCGCGAGTCCAGCAGAGCCGGGCCCTTCCGCCGAAACTGCCGTCGCTCAGCCGGGTGGACGTCTTATTGTTTTGAGGGCCGCGAACTTTGGATGGAATTTCGCTCTCAATCTTAAGATCGATGGGAGAACGGCCGCCAACATTGTGCCGGGACGCCGCTACGATCAATTCGTGCCGGAGGGGCGTCATATGCTGACCGTGTCGTCGGTCGTGCCAAACTATCAGCCGACGTCGACGGTGCTGAACGTGCGGCGCGGACAAACGTACGTATTCACGGCAACACGGCAGAACACGGATAGTGTTGTTCTTGTTCCATCAGCCCTGCCTCCAGGGCAGCCGCACTAGGTTGAATAGCAGCCGCTGAGGCGAACAGCTTTAACGTAACTTTTCTTTTGCCGTTAATCGTTTTGAAGTCATCGGCCATTGCGAGTGGCGCGAGCAGTGCCGCTAAGACTGCTAGCGTAATTCTCCAATGCTTCATGCGGCTAATTGTGCCTCTTTTGCTCTCTGTACAGCAATGACAAAGTAATTTGTAATCAGCACGCCGGCGCTAGCTCCTTGCTATCTGCAGCAAAATGCGCGAAGTAAGACGCGCGCCGGTCTGAACATGCGAGCTTGGCGGATTATTTCGGGCTGTGGCTCAGCTTGGTAGAGCGCCTGGTTCGGGACCAGGAGGCCGTGGGTTCAAATCCCACCAGCCCGATTGATTACTCATCAATACGCTACGGTAGAGCGGTCGGCGCGGCGACAGGCCCTGGATTCAAATTCCACCAGCCCGATTGAATTACTCATCAATCCCCTACGGTAGAGCGACAGGCCGTGGGTTCAAATCCCACCAGCCCAATTGAGCTGCGGTTTTTACAAGTACGGCTATGTCGCAGGTGTAGCGGTGCTTGTGTCAAGCACCGAAATCAAATACAAAGGCGTTTGGCACAAACGCCTCTACACGCATGAATTTTTTTAAAGTCATAGCCGCTCAAAGCGCTTACTCCACGCATTTCACTGTTCCGGTTGTCGGCGCGCTGATCGGTATCGTGATTCTGTTCTTCGGGCGAAAACTCTTTTGGCTTTGTGTGGCTGCTGTGGGATTCCTGGCGGGCATCGAGCTAGCCCCGCATCTGGTCACCGAACCATCGCCGCTGCTGGAGCTCGCCGTCGCACTTGTGCTCGGCGTGCTCGGCGCGTTGCTGGCGTTCTTACTCCAAAAGATCGCGGTCGCTGTCGTTGGTTTTCTTGCAGGTGGCAAGCTCGCGAGTGCGATTGCCGCTGCATTCTTCGTTCACTATTCGCAGTACTCCACGATCATTTTCGTGGTCGGCGGACTCATCGGCGCAATGCTGTTACTGTTCTTATTTGATTGGGCGCTCATCGTTGTCTCCTCATTCATTGGTGCTCATATGATTCAAAACGCAATCGTTCTGCCGCCCTCCGGATCAACCATTGTATTTTTGGGCCTGGCAATCGTTGGGATCGTGGTTCAAGCCGCATCGCTCAGGAGAGGGTGACCCCGAACGTGCTGAGTTTTTACTGACAAATCTTCGAGCACCTACAACAATGCGCGCATGAACTCGCCAACAACCGGATTGCGCGTCGCAAGTGTCCTTTTTGGTATTTTTGCTATTGCTCACCTGCTCCGACTGATCACTCACACCCAAGTAACGGTCGGAACCCACAGCATTCCAATGGGCGTAAGCTGGGTCGCGCTTATCGTTGCTGCCATTCTTTGTATTTGGTTCTGGCGCCTCTCGAATCTGAGGGGAATCGCGTAGTTATTTTTTTAGCCAATCCGGCGGGACATCTATAAACGATCGATCCAACTCTGCGATTGATGCGCAGCCGAGCAATTTGAGCGTGCGAATGAGATCGGTGTGCAAAATCTCAATTGCACGCGCTACACCTGCGCCACCGGCTGCACCCAGCCCGTACGCATAAACGCGCCCGATCATTACCGCTCGCGCCCCCAGGCACAGCGCTTTGACAACATCACTGCCACGGCGGACGCCGCCGTCGAGCAGGACTTCGATGCGATCGCCCACGCTTGCCGCAACTTCAGGCAAGATTCGCAATGTCGGCGCGACGCTGTCCAGTTGGCGTCCACCATGATTAGAAACAACTACTGCGTCGGCTCCGGCATCCACTGCGCGGCGAGCGTCGTCTGCTATGTGAATTCCTTTTATTACGACAGGTCCGCTCCACGCCTCGCGGATCCATTTGAGATCCTGCCAGGTCACCACGGACTGTTCGAGAGCAGCCGTAACATCGGCGTACAACATTGGCCCGTGGTTCGGAATGATCACGTTTTCGAATTTCATCAATCCGCCGTCGGCAAAAAAAGCCGCCAGCCATCGGGGTTTTGTCAGTAGCTGATTCACAAACGGCAACATCGCAGGCAGTTTGCCGCTGAGAAGCTCTTTGGCGCCGTTGCGAAGATCGCGTTCTCGTAAACCAGCTACTGGCGTATCGATTGTCACAACGAGAGCTGAAAAGCCGGCCTTACGCGCGCGTTCAAGAGCTCCGAGAGCGCAGTCACGACCTCCGACCAGGTACAGCTGATACCAGACCGGGCCTCCTGAAGCGGCTGCAACATCCTCGAGTCGGCAACCTGAGAGCGTTGACAGCGTGTAAATAATGCCGGCTTTGCCAGCGGCCCGCGCGGCTGCTTCTTCACCGCGCGGATACATGAGCCGGCAGCTTCCAACCGGCGCGAGGATCACCGGCATGGTGAGCGCAGTGCCAAGGACTGTAGCGCCCATTTCGCACACAGGCGTAGCGATGGCGCCACGCGGACGCAATGTGACCGCCTCAAACGCGCGGCAGTTCGCGCGCAGTGTCCATTCAGTTTCGGCGCCCCCGTCGATGTAATCGAAGACTACGCGTGGAAGCCGTCGCTTCGCCGCGCGTCGCAAATCCTCAATGTTCAGAACATGCGGCGGTTCGAGTGATCGAAGTCGCCGAGTCATGGCATCACGAAATTCATCGGGATCTCAGTAACACCGGGCTTCAGCCCGGTGCAACTACACGCAAACGCGGAAACCGTTTCAACGGTTTTCATTCTTGGGAGGAAAGCCGTTAAAAACGGCTCGCGCTCGGGGCTTCCGGTACCACCCGGCTGAAGGCAGGTGTCAATCAAATGAATGACGCATCTGCTCATTCATGAAATCGCAGTCCGAACAACTTAATGCCGAAAATGGCGGATACCGGTGAATATCATCGCCATCTTGCGCTCGTTAGCGGCCGTAATCACTTCTTCGTCACGAACTGAGCCACCTGGTTGAATCGCGCACGTTGCACCGGCTTCGGCAGCAGCGATCAAACCATCGGGAAATGGGAAAAAAGCATCGCTCGCGATCGCGCTGCCTTTGAGCGAAAGCCCGGCTTCTTTCGCTTTCCAAATTGCGATTCGCGACGCGTCGATACGCGACATCTGGCCGGCGCCGACGCCAAGTGTCCGGTCCGCCTTGGAATAAACGATGGCATTCGACTTCACGTGCTTGACCACGCGCCATCCAAACAACATCGCTTTCAGCTCGGTTTTAGTTGGTCGTCTTTTGGTGACGAGGTTTTGAGTATTCTCGCCTGCAGTGTCTGCGTCCTGAACCAGCACGCCGCCACAGACCGAGCGCACATCAGTCGCCGGTCTCGCTTGTTCTGCCGTCGTTTTCAATCGAATGAGGCGCAGATTCTTTTTCTTCTGTAGAATGGCGCGCGCTTCGCCCTCGAAATCCGGCGCAATAATGACTTCGCTGAAAATTTCGCCGATTACTTTCGCAAGCGGCTCGCTCAGGGGACGATTGCACACGATAATCCCGCCGAACGGCGCTTGTTTGTCCGTAGCAAACGCCTTGTCCCACGCCTTGCGAAGATCGGAATCAGAGCCGACTCCACACGGATTGGTATGTTTCAGGATCGCAACCGTCGGCTCTTCGAATTCGGCAATCAAATTCGTGGCCGCGCTAATGTCGAGAATGTTGTTGAAGGAGAGTTCCTTGCCATGAAGCTTTTCGAAATATTCGTCAAAATCACCGTAAAGAGCGGCGCTTTGGTGTGGGTTTTCTCCGTACCGCAAGCGCATTGCCAACGGAAGCGAAAGCGAAAACGAGGCGTCAGTTGTCTGCTCTTTGTTCAGGAAACTGCTGATCGCCCGATCATAATCGGCCGTCCTCGCAAAGGCTTTAATGGCGAGGCGCTCTCGTAGTTTCATCGTCGTTTTTCCCTTGTTATCGCGGATGTTTTCCAGCACCGCGCCGTAATCTGCGGGATCAACAACTACGGTCACGGATTCGTAGTTCTTCGCCGCGCTGCGAATCATCGATGGTCCTCCGATATCGATGTTTTCAATTGCTTCAGCCAGCTTGACGCCTGGCTTCGCAATAGTCGCTTCGAAAGGATAAAGATTGACCACCACCAGATCGATCGGTTCAAAGCCGCATTCACGCGCTTCGGCTTCGTGCTTCGCGTTGCCGCGCTTGAAAAGAAGACCGCCGTGCACCCGGGGATGCAAAGTTTTCACACGTCCCTCAAGCACTTCCGGAAATGCTGTGAAGCTCGAGATCTCGCGTACTGAAATTTTTTCCTTCCTCAACAGGTCCGCCGTTCCACCGGTGGAAATGATGTCCACCCCCTGGCGTTCGAGCGCGCGCGCGAACGCAGCAATACCGGTTTTATCCGAAACGGAAATGAGCGCGCGAGTGATTTTCATGAATTCGTTGAAGCGATGAAGAGTTAAAGCGGTGAACACTCGCGATTCTGGATTCGCTTCAACCCTTCAACGCTTAAACGCTTCAACGGTCGAGAATCACGTTCTTCGCCGCCGGATACAGCACCGGACAACAACCGATAGTCTCGCAAAAGGCTTTGCTGAAATGGCTCAGACTCAAATATCCGACTTCTGTGGCCGCTTCAGTGACATTGTATCGTCCCGTGCGCAACAACTCCGCCGCGCGTTCCATCCTCAACTTGCGCAAATACTGTGGAATGGTCAGACCGACTTCGCGGGAAAAAATCCTGCTTAGATAAAACGGACTGCATCCGACTTCCTGACCAATCGTTTCCAGCGTCGGCGGATTTGCCAGGTCGCGTGCCAGGACCTGTTTGACGCGTTCGACCCGCTCGCGGGCGACGCGTTTTTGCCGCATGCAGAAAAATTCCGGATCTTTCGGAGCGAAAAGAAAATGCGCCATAAGTTCGAGCGCTTTGGCTTGGTACCAGAGAATCTGCGCGGCTTTCGCCACTGGTGGGTCCGCCAGCGTCGCAATCACCCTGCGTTGCTCGATCGACATCGGCCTCACAGGCGCAACCACGTTTTCATCTTTCTCCCCGAAAATGACCCGCCGAATTTCCGGCTCCAGATCGGATTCATTTTTGGCGAACTGTTTTTGCAAATGATTTCTCGAGAATTCGAGTGTGACGAACTGATGATGATCGTTCGCGCGGCGCGACGCAGGCAGCGGCTCGTCTCCTATCGCGTAGTAGCCGCAATTTCCCGGGGTATAATCGCTGCTTGCTTTGCCAGCCGCGCCGACCTGCCCGTGGCCTTCGAGATTCAAACAAAACTCGAGACTGCGCGGATGAAAACTTCTTCCCCAATCGAACAAACGCGCCGTCCGAAAATCGTGCCACTCCACGGCCACGCCGAATTGATCAACATCGCCGTAAAGCGGCCGCCACCCATCTTTGACTTCGCGCCAGGCGTTCAGCTCGGCCGCACATTGAGAAATCATTGCATTTAATTACGAATGTTACCGCGGAGAATGCAAGGTTGGCTTCTTTTCCTCCAGCGAAGCACGGTCCCACTTCGCTAGCTTTGAGGCAGCATCGTAGGTGCTCTGGGCAAACTCGAGCAACGCTTTATCCGGGTTTTCAGCGGTGCGGACCGCGTCGTATGGCAGGATGAACTCGCGCAGCTTGGGCTCATAAACTGCTGCGTCCGGTTGAACCTTCGCCTCTGCGAATCCCGGCGGTTCCGGATATGCGTAGGAGTAGAATATGGGTGTCGGCATGCCGGCGTTGCCAGGCCAGAAACCGAGGCTGCTCACCTCCTGCGAGTAAGCCTCGCGCGTGATCGCATCCGGCAAATGTGGAACTCCGCCAGGATGCGGCGGTGCGGGCCGGCCCGAGAAACGGGTCACTGCGAGATCAAAGCTGCCCCAGAAAAAATGCACCGGACTGCATTTGCCGCAGAATCGTGAGCGGAATTCTTGAAATACGCGAGCGCTTTGCAGCAGGACGCGCCAAAACCGATTTGCATATTCTGGGTCGTAGGATCGATGCTTGTCGTCCTGATCGAATGGAATCGCGGGTTCAACCTCGTTAGGCGTCGTGTTGATCCTCGTGTCGATCTTAAGCTCGCTGAGCGCGGCCATGACCTCGCGATAAAATGCCGCAACGGATTTTGGGCGCAGCTCGATAACTTGCACCGCTCCGTCGCTTTTTAGGATGCGCAATTTGTGATCGATGAAATCGAAACGAATTTCGAAAATTCCAGCGGGATGCGGAATTGGAGAAGTTGTGAGGCCGCGCGCCGTTAAATAAAGGGTGACGTGCCAGGAGTGATTGATCCATGGGGTCCGGGTCAAACGAATTTTTCCGACAATCTGCGTCCACATGTGCAGAGTGATGGCGGTGTCTTTCCACTCTGCAAAAGGCAATGGCGGCCAGGAATTGGATGCGCCATTCATCTCAGAAAAAATCCGCCTCGCCCCTTGCAGAATGGGAGAGGGCCAGAGTGAGAAGTTGGATTTCTCTCACCGATCGCACGGGAGAAACCCTCACCCTTGCGAAGGGAGAGGCGACCGTGCCTGCGCTCGCAGTACTTTTCCAGGCATCCAACTGACAATTTGCCCGTAGGACTATTCATTTCATTTTCTGCAAACGGCTACTCCCGGTTGATGAAATCGGAAAACGAGCGTTTTACTCGCTCGAACATGCCTCGCGCTTCATCCTGTGTCTTGTAAAACGCGTGCTTGATTTTCTTTTTCACGTCGCTGATGACACCGCTTCCTTCTCCTTCGTCGTAATCGTTCTCTACGTCCTCCATGGTCGCACCAGCAAACATTCCTTCCGTTCTCTTCACGGTGCCGCGAGTGGCGCCGATGTATATCGTGCCGACTGGGCGCGACGATCTGTTCAGAAGAGTCACGATCCAGATCGGTTCGCCGCGCTCATCCGTGCGCAACGTGTAATCTGCTGTTGCAAAACCTGTATGCGAGGCTTCCGCTGTGTGACTGGCCACTGCGAACGCGCCGCTGGAATCCAGGTTCAGACGCGAAACATTGATCGTTGCGCCTTCGGTAGAACCCGCTATCGAGCGATCCGGTTTGCTATCAGAATCGATCGTTCCCTCAACAATCTGCAATTCGCGCACACCGCGGCCTTCTGGATCTTCCAAAACAATCTTCCATCTCTCGGGCTGCGGGTTGCCTTTCACCCCTGCGATCGTCACGATATGATTAAGAGCGCCGCGACCCAGCTCCCTGCCCACGACACGCAGAGCTTCGTAAGCAGTAGCGTTCTCCTGCGCCCAAACCTGCGGCGCACTCAAGAGTAAAAGCGCAATAAACGATCGCCACATGCTCCAAAACTGAACAGCGGTTTCCGCGAGTGTCCATCACGTTTTGGTGCGCGGCGATCCCGCGACTGTGGGACCGGTCTCAAAGCGCGGACGGCCCGCGCACACCAAGATGCTCTACGCTTGAATGAGCCAGCGAAATCTGCTCACGTCTTGCGAGTGGCAATTAAGAAAACAAAAATCCAGTTCAGTAGCCACACCGCCAACCTGGCTTTCATTCGCAATGGCGTGCGCGATTTTCTCAAGGGCTATCCCTTCTCCGAAAAACAACGGCTGCTGATGGTGCTCGGCGTTGACGAGGCGTGCACCAACGTGATCCGTTATGCTTATCGTTTACGCGACGATCAAGTCATCTCATTGCGCATGGAAGGATTGCGCAAATGCGTGCGCATGCGGCTGCGCGATTATGGCGAACAGGTGCTGCTCCATGAAATGAAGGGCCGCTCGCACGACATGATCAAGCCCGGCGGCCTCGGTTTGTTTCTCATTCGTTACGCGTTTGACGAGGTCGATTATATACACAAACGCCGCGGCACCGAGCTGGTGCTGACGAAAAACTTCACATAGTGGGAGTAATTGAGTGATGGAGTATTG
>Ga0193733_1000690_pt1 | contig 10634 bp, 14 predicted proteins | sample U1s2metaG_FD_145076 | JGI IMG/M metagenome (GOLD analysis project Ga0193733, IMG submission 145076) | Soil microbial communities from a riparian zone of the East river system, Colorado, United States - U1s2 | ecosystem: Environmental > Terrestrial > Soil > Riparian zone | place: USA: East River... | reverse complement strand
CGCGCCCGTTCTTTACGCGCTTGATCTCTCGCTCGAGGATACCGAGCTCGGGCGGGTTGCGTTCGTCGTCGGCGGCGTTGATCGCGAGGAGCGCCGCGCGGATGCGCTCCAAACCCGGCGACGGGTTGTAGTCGTCCGAGGATTCCCATTGATACAGGACGTCGTTGGCGTCGCCGCGGAAGGGTTGCGCGAGGCGCTGAGCGACGAGCGCATCGGCCTTCTCGCGCGTAGGCGCCTGCTTGTAGTACGCCTGCGATCCGCCCGAGGTGGCGATGCCGAACTGCACCAGGATCCTCTGGATGCCGCGCGGCTGCGCGCTGTAGTTGCCCCCGTTCCACTCCGGGTCGTTGCGGATGGCGTCGGCGAGCATCCGGCGCAGCATCCAGTTGCGGCCCGACATCTCGGTCGGCTGGCAGGCCATGGGCACGAGCGCGTCCATGAAGTCCGGGTATTTCACACCCCAGATCCAGGTCTGCATTCCGCCCATCGAGTTGCCGAGCACGAGGCGCAGGTGCTTGATTCCCAGCCCCTCGGTGACGAGGCGGTACTGCCCGAGCACCATGTCGTCGTAGTTGTACTTGGGAAAACGCGCTCGCAGGCCGTCGGAAGGACGGGTCGATTTTCCGGTGCCGAGGGCGTCGGGCAGGATGACGAAGTAGCGGCTCGCGTCGAGCGGCTGCCCCGGCCCGAAGAGCTCGCCCGCGAAGTCCTTCGTGAGCAGCGTGGCGCCGGATCCGGCCGTTCCGTGAAGGACGAGCACCGGCTCGCCCGAAGGCGCGCCGACGGTGGTGTAGTGCAGGTGCACCTCGGGCAGCGTTTCGCCCGAGTGAAAGCGGAAGTCGCGCGCCACCCAGTCGGCTTCCTTCGGGGCGGGATAGTCCGCGGCCTGGCTCGACAACGTGACCAGAGCGAATGCCGCAACCGACAATACCCTGATGAACGTTGCGATGAGCTCCTTCATATCGATCCCTCCAACTGTGCCTGGTCGATGACGTTTGCAATATGGGTGCACATGATGCCCCGAAATCGAAAGGAAGGCCGCGTGGACAAACGCGGTAGTTTCCCTAGCTCGGTGTCGCTCCAGTCGTGCCGTGTCCCAAGCCGGATGCCCAGGTGCCGCAGGCCTCTGCGATCTCTCGCAGCACGTCGCCGTCCGACCTTCCCGAGTTCTTGAGCACGTGGAAGCTGTGATCGGCGCCTTCCAGCCAGTGCATCGTCCACCGCTCGGTCAGACGATCGACGACGGCCTCCATCAAATCGCGCCGGCAAAGCGCGTCGCGGGTGCCGTTCAGGCACACGACCGGCATCTCGATTTTCGCGAGGTGCGCGTCGCGCAGTTCTTCGGGCTTGCCCGCCGGATGAAGCGGGTAGGCGAGGAGCAGGAGGCCGTCGCAGGAAAATCCGTCCGCCGCGAGCATCGAAGCCGCCCGTCCGCCCATCGAGCGCCCGCCGAGGATCAGGGTCTGCGGCGCGATTTCGCGGCGGGCGTGAGAAGCCACGGCGGCGATGCATTCCTTCAAGCGAGGCATGGTGTCCGGATGGGTGGACCCTTTCTCGCGGTAAAGGAAGTTGAAGCGGACGACGTCGAGCCCGCACCTGCGCAGGTGCTCGGCCACCGCGAGCATGCCGCGATCGGCCATGTGGCCGCCGGCGCCGTGCGCGCAGACGAAGAGCGCGCCGCTGCCCGGCGCGAGCGCAGGCTCGAAGATCGCGGAGGTTTCCTCTTCGCCGACTCTGACCCGCCACGAAGTTGGGGCACTCACGGCGGGTGGGACAGGCGATCGTGCGTTATTTCATCCGATCCTTGATCTTGCCGAGGGCCGCGCGGGCGCATTCTTCGTCGAACTGGCCTCCGGGCGCGCCGCTCACCCCGATCGCGCCGATCGTCTGGCCGCCGGCCTGGATGGCGACGGCGCCCTGCGCATAGGTGACGTTGGGCAGCTGGGTCGTCGGCACGTTGCTCGGCGGGTTCTTCGCCATCCTGTCCGCGATGGCCTTGGTGCTGTCCTCCTTGCGAACAAGGCCCACCGAGGCCACCGTGTACGCCTTGTAGTAGGCGTTGTCCATCGAGTGGATCGGCGCACCGTCGCCGCGCAGCACGGCCTGGCGGACGCCGTCGAGATCGACGACGACCGCAACCACCTGGTAACCCTTCTGCGCGCAAGCCGCGACCGATTCGCCCACCAGCTGGTTCGCCAGCGCCGCCGACAATTTTTGCGTGGTGACCAGCCCTTGGGCCTCGACTCCGGTCGCGGCTGCGCCGGCGACGAGCACGAGCACTTGCAGTCCTGCCGAAATCCGTGACATTGTTTTCTTCCCTATCGATGGGTTTGGGGGGTTCCACGATACGTCAAAACCTACTCCTGCGGAAGCGGCGTCAGAGCTCGTATCTATCGTGGAAGCGCACCCAGGACTGCGTGAATTCCAGAGCGTCCTCGTCCCGCCCCTTGGGAACCAGGTCGAGGTAATGGTAGGCGGTGTTCAGTATGTCGATTCCCCGGGCGTAACTCGAATAGGTGTGGAAGACGGCGCTGCCTTCTTCCTTGTAGAACACGCTTACGCCCTCGCGGTCGGTCACGCCGACGTCGGATTTCGAATAGTTGAAGAACGCCGCCCCGCTTTCGACTTCCTGCGGGGTGAACGAGGCCTGGTAGTCGTAGTTGAAATCGTTCCGGCCCGAGGAGACCCACTTGAAGCTCCAGCCCATGCGCTTCTTGAACGCGTCGAGCTTGGCGAGCGGAGCCCGGGAGATCGCGATGAAACTCACGTCGCGGTGGTTGAGGTGAATGCCGAGACCGTTGAAATTGTCTGCCCAGAAGGAGCAGTGCTTGCAACCCTCGTTCCAGTCGGGGGCGAACATGAAGTGATAGACGACGAGCTGGCTCCTGCCGTCGAAGAGCTCGGCCAGCGTCTCCCCGCCCTTCGGCCCGTCGAAGACGTATTGCTTCTCCACCTTCTCCCAAGGCAGGGCGCGCCGCTGCCGGGCGAGCTCGTCGCGAAGCCCCGTGAACTTCTTCTCCTTCGCGAGGAATTTCCTGCGCGCCTCGATCCAGGCCTTGTGCGATACGACCCGATGCTTCCCGACTCCCTTTTTCGTGCGTGATTGGGTCACGTCAGCCTCCAATGGTTGTGGTTGCTTTCTTCCAGGGCCGCCTGCTAGATTGACACTCTATTCTTGCCGGAAAGATTGGCGCGGGCAACATGAAAAAACTCTATAGACTCGTCGAGGACAGGAAGATCGCCGGCGTCTGCGGCGGCCTCGGCGACTATTTCGATCTCGACCCGGTCTTCTTCCGCCTGTTCTTTCTGGTGTCGCTCCTTTTTGGCGGGGTCGGGGCGCTCGCTTATCTGATCCTGTGGATCATGGTCCCCGAAAAGACGGGCGCCCAGGGCGAGCCCCGCCCCGTGAAGCGGCTGTACCTGTCGAGTTCCGATCGCAAGATCGGGGGCGTGTGCGGCGGCCTCGGAGAACGGTTCGAGATCGATCCCGTCCTTCTCCGGGTCGCGTTCATCCTGCTCGCCCTGGCGTGCGGTCTTGGGATCCTCGTCTACATCGCGCTGTGGCTCCTGATTCCACGTGCCTCGACCGTGCCCGTGGTCAACACCTAGCTCGGGTTGCCGGCAAAAGCGAGCGTGATAAACTAAAAGCCCACAATTTCGAAAGGAGGTGATCCCGTGAGAGACCAACAAGGCAGGACCGGACTACCGACCTCGAACAGCGGATCAACCCGCAGACTTGGGGTTTCCGCCAGCCGTTAGGCCGGCGTGCCTTACAGCAGGACGACGCCCCGGGGAGAAATCTTCGGGGCGTTTTCGTCTTCCACGGAGAGCCCTATGAGAATCGCAACGCTGATGGTCGTTCTGCTTGCCGGCTGCGCTACTTCGGGCGGCGAGTTCACCGAAGCGAGGGACAGCTGGGACGGCGCCACGTACGACGAGGTCGTGCTGCGCTGGGGGACGCCCGTCCGCAGCACCAAGCTCACCGACGGCCGCGACGTCTATACCTGGGTGTCCGAAAGCGTGGGCTCGCGGGGGAGCGTCCACCCGTCGATCGGCATTTCCGGCGGCAGCGGCGGCGGGATAGGCATCGGCACCGGCATCATGTTCGGGTCCGGCGGCGGCGAGCCGGTCCGCTGCGAACGCACGCTGATTTTCAAGAACGGGCGGGTGGACGAGCAGAACTGGCAGGGGCCGGCGGAATACTGCAGGAGCTTCGGCCGGTCGGCCCGCTAGAGCTCTCTTCCGTCGTATTTCGGTGCCTTCAGACAAGCACTCGGACCCGCTCGGGCGTCTGCGCATCGACAAGTGGCTGTGGGCGGCGCGCTTCTACAAGACGCGCAGCCTGGCTGCGCGGGCGGTAGAGGGCGGCAAGGTGAAGCTCAACGGCGAGCGCGTGAAGCCGGGCAAGGAAGTCAAGGCGGGCGACGAGATCGAGGTGCGCTCGGGGGAGCTGCACTGGCTGGTGGAAGTGCGCGGCATGGCGCTCAAGCGCGGTCCGGCGGCCGAGGCGGCGCTGCTGTACGCCGAGAGCGACGAGAACCGGGCGAGGCGCGAGCACATGATCGCGATGCGCCGCGCCGCGCCGCATCCGGCGCACGACACGCATGGTCGGCCCACCAAGCGCGACCGGCGCATGATCCGGCGCTTCACGGGCGACTGAGCGCGAACGCATGAACCGCCTGATCGCCGAATACGGGCTCGCGCTGGTTTTCGCGAACGTGCTGCTCGAGCAGCTCGGCCTGCCGATTCCCGCGGTCCCGGCCCTCGTCGTCGCCGGCGCTCTGGCGGCCGAGGGAGAGCTTTCGTCCTTCGCGGTATTCGGCGTCGCCTTCGTCGCGTGCATGATAGGCGACGGGATCTGGTTCCTCGCGGGCCGGCGCTACGGCCGCCGCGTAATGGCGTTTTTGTGCCGCGTGTCGCTTTCGCCCGATTCCTGCGTGCGCCAGACGGAGTTCCGCTTCGAGCGCTGGGGGAGGCTGACGCTGGTGCTGTCGAAATTCATCCCGGGCCTCTCGACCATCGCGCCGCCTCTCGCGGGCGCCATGCGTCTGGGCTGGCCGTCCTTTTTTCTGCTGAACGGCCTGGGTGTGGTGATCTGGGCGGGCGTCGCGATCGGCGCGGGGATGGCGTTCCACACCGAAATCAACGAATTCATCGTTCGCCTGGAAGGGCTCGGTACGCTGGCGGCGGAGGTGGTCGGCGTTCTGCTCGGCGGATACATCGCACTCAAGTGGTGGGAGCGGCGGCGCTTCTACAAGACGCTGCGCATCGCGCGCATCGGCGCAGCCGACTTGCGCGCTCTCATGGACGGGGGCAGGCGCCCGGTGGTCGTCGACGTGCGCTCGCCCGGCGCCCGCGATCTCGATCCGCGTTTCATTCCCGGGGCTCTGGCGATGGACACCGCCGAAGTGGACGGGCGGCTCGGAGAACTGCCGGCCGACCGGGAGATCGTTTTCTACTGCACCTGTCCCAACGAGGCTTCGGCGGCGCAAGTCGCAAAAAAATTGATCGGGCTCGGCTACACGCGCGTGCGTCCGCTCCACGGCGGGCTGGACGCCTGGATCGCCGCCGGCTACGAGGTCGAGCACCGACGCATAGAGTAGGGACCTATTGAACACGGAGAAAATCAATGACAGAGCAGATCACGGTAAATGCGATGCGCCGCGCGATGGTCGCCGGCGCGGCTGCGGCCGCTTTGGCGGGACCGGCCGCAGCGATGGCACAGGGGCCGTTTCGATCCAAGACGTTCGTGCTGGTTCACGGCGCCTCGCAAGGCGGCTGGTGCTGGCGCCGCGTCTCGGACCGGCTCGAGCGCGGCGGCCATAAGGTCTAAATGCGATGCGCCGCGCGATGGTCGCCGGCGCGGCTGCGGCCGCTTTGGCGGGACCGGCCGCAGCGATGGCACAGGGGCCGTTTCGATCCAAGACGTTCGTGCTGGTTCACGGCGCCTCGCAAGGTGGCTGGTGCTGGCGCCGCGTCTCGGACCGGCTCGAGCGCGGCGGCCATAAGGTCTTCACGCCCACGCTCACGGGCCTGGGCGAGCGTTCGCATCTCATGAGCCGCGATGTCGATCTCGAGATGCACATCACCGACGTGGTGAACGTCATCAAGTGGGAGAGCCTGGAGAACATCGGGGGCATCGTGCTCGTCGGCCATTCCTACGGCGGCTGGGTTGTCTCCGGCGTGGCCGAGCAGGTGCTGCCGGCGATTTCCTCGATCGTGTTTCTGGACGCCTTTATGCCGGAGAACGGCCAGAAAGGCCTCGATCTCAACTCGGAGCGCAGCAAGACCGAGATCGCACTCGCGCTGAAAAAAGGCGACATCTCGCGGCCCGCGCCTCCGGCCACGACCTGGAACGTGAACGACAAGGACCGTGCCTGGGTGGACGCGAAACAAACCGCCCAGCCCATCGGCGTCTCGCTCAAGCCGATCAAGCTCACGGGCGCGCGCGACCGCGTCGCGAAGAAGACCTATATCCGGGCGACGGGCTTCGAGAACTCGAACTTCGACCGCTTCTACGCGAAGACGAAAGCCGATCGGTCCTGGCGCACCTACGAAGTGGCGTGCGGCCACGACGTCATGATCGACATGCCCGACCGGCTGACGGAGATACTTCTTGAGGTGGCGTAAGCTCTCAGGCGTTCGCCTGCGCCAACGCTTTCCTCCTCATGCGCGCGAGCACCGCGGAGAGCGCGACCCCGACGACGCACACGGCGCTCGTCCCCAGAAAACCCAGTGTGAAAGCGCCCGCCGTGTCCTTCACCACGCCGAGCGCGTAGGCGAAAACGAGGGCGCCGAGGTTGGCGAACATGTTGCAGAACCCGGCGGAGATGCCGGCGACGCGTGGTCCGAGCACTTCGACCGGGACGTAGAAGAGCGGACCGAAATAGAACTGCAGGAAGATCGCGTTGACCGCGACCACGAGCACGAGCAGCGGGATCGAATCCACCACGACGATCAGGGCGGACGTGCAGGCAAGCACGGCGAGCGACGCGCCGATCACGAGCGGCGGGTTCCTCAGGCGGTCCGAGGTGTAGCCGCCGAGCGCGTTGGAAGGCCCGGTCAGCGCGAAGCCCATCGCAGTGATGAATCCGGCGGCCTGGAGCGACAGCCCTCGATCGGCCACCAGGAGCGAAGGCAGCCAGAAATTGAACGAGGTGGTCACGCCGAAGCGGATGAACTGGATGCCGGCGCAGACCCACATGATCGGGTAGCGGAAGAGCCGGAACGCATCGAGCACGCCCACCGGGTGCTTGGGTCCCGCGGCGGGTTTCTGTTTGCCGAAAGCTAAATACACGAACGCGGCGCACACGCCCAGCGCGGCAAAGGCGATGAAGGGCGGACGCCAGCCGTAGTGGTTCACCAGAAACGGGCCGACGAGAGAGAGCAGGATGTTCCCCGAGACGCCGCCGATCACGTACACGCCCATCGCGGTCGCCTTGCGGTCTGCCGGGAACCAGGAAGCGACGAGCGTCAGGCCCGGCGCGAAAATAAGCGCGCGGAACACGCCTGACACGATCTGGTTCGCGATTGCCTGACACGATCTGGTTCGCGATTGCGGCCGGATAAGACTCGATCATCCCGAAGTTGAGCGAGAGCAGAGTCGAGCCGAGGATGCCAATGAAGAACACGCGCTTCGGCCCGAAGCGGTCGGCGAGGTAGCCGCCCGGAATCTGGCCGAGCGCGTAGGTGAAGGTTGCCGCGGCGGACAGCATCCCCGCCTGTGCGAAGCTCATCCCGAGGTCCTCGCGGATGAGAGGCAGGAAGAGCGCGATGCCGCCGAGCGACAGCATGTTGAAGCCCTGGCAGAACACCACCAGCGTGACGGTGACGGCGGCGTCGCGCCGGCGAGGGGAGGCGGGGGAGGAGGATTTGACGGACACGTGCCTGCCGCTGCGCAAAAGCCGGTGAGGATAGCGGTTTTGCGGCGAATCAGTGGAACTGCTAGGAACTTCGCGCACTCATTTTCTTGCGCACACTCTTTCGCGCGCGCCTTCTCGCCCGAGCGGCGGAGCGCTTGCACTCGCTCGCCACCGCCTCGCGGATGATTTCCCCCAGCCTCAAAGTGGCGGGGCCGGCGTGCTCGCGGTCGGCGAATATCAGGTACAGCTCGGCGTGGCGCTCGCCGCCTTCGCGTACGGGCAGCGCCCTGAGCGTGCCCGCCTTGAGCTCCTCGCGGATTCTCTCCTCCGGCAGCCAGGCGAAACCGTGGCCCGAGCGCGCGGCCTCGATGGAGGTCGCCAGGTTGCTCACGGTCCAGCGCTGCGTCGCCTCCATCGTCAGCGGCGTCGCGCGCCGCGGGCTCGACTCGCGCACCACCAGCTGGCGATGCGCGCGCAGGTCCTGCATCGAGAGCTTGCGCCCGAGCTTGTGAAGCGGGTGATCCGGGTGCGCGGCGAGAATGAAGCGCACGCGCATCAGGGACTCGCCCATGAACCCTTGAGGGATCGTCCCGAATATCGCGAGCTCGGCCTGGCTCTGGAGCAGCGCGTCGTCTCTTCCGCCGAGCACCGTCTCGATCAATTCGACTCGAGTGTGCGGGCTCTCCGCCCCGAGGCGCGCAAGGCAGCCGAGCAGCAGCCAGGTCGGAAAAATGGTTTCCACGGCGAGGTGGATCTCCGCCTCCCAGCCCGCCGACAGCTTCTTCGCCGCCTGCTCCAGCCCGGTGGCCTCGTCTAGCAGGTAGCGGGCGCGGCGGTAGAGCAGCTCGCCCGTGGGCGTGAGGTTCGCCTTGCGCCCCTGGATTTTGAAGGCCTTCACGCCGAGCAGCGATTCGAGCTTCTGCACGGCATAGGTCACCGACGACTGGCTCTTGTGCAGGGCCTTGGCGGCCTTGGCGTAGCCGCCCTCGTCGACCACCGCGAGGAGGGCGCGCCATTGGTCGAGGGAGATGCGGGGTGCGGCCATTTGATATATCCAGTAAATCGATGGATATAACCTAATTTTTGCGCTTTTTTATCTACTTGTCCAATGATTAAATGTCCCCATGTTCCGACCGATGAGAGACCAGATGAAAAACGCTCTGAAGATCGCCACGAAGAACGCCACGAAGAACGTACGCAGCATTCACCGCGGGGTCGAAGCACATTGGGTGGGCGACGGCTTCCCGGTGCACACGGTGTTCAGCTACCAGGATCTCGGTGCGGAGCTGACGCCCTTCCTGCTTCTCGATCACGCCGGCCCCGCCGATTTCGGGCCGACCGGCGAGGAGCGCGGAGTCGGCTGGCATCCGCATCGCGGCTTCGAGACGGTCACGATCGCCTACCAGGGCGAGGTCGATCACGAGGACACCGGCGGCAACCGGGGCAGCATCCGCCCGGGCGACGTGCAGTGGATGACCGCGGGCTCGGGCGTGCTGCACAAGGAAATGCACGGGCGCGACTACGCGCGCCGCGGCGGGCCCTTCGAGATGCTCCAGCTCTGGGTGAACCTGCCGGCGAAATCGAAGATGACTGCGCCCCGCTACCAGGAGCTCCTCGATCGCGACATTCCCGCGGCGAACCTTCCCGGAGACGCCGGCTCGGTGAGAGTGATCGCTGGCGAATTCGAGGGGGCGAAGGGGCCGGCGCGCACGTTCACGCCGATCAACCTGTTCGACCTGCGCCTGCGCGCGCGGCATCGCGTGCGCCTCGACCTGCGCGAAGGCTGGACCGCGGCGCTCTTCGTCCTGAAGGGCCAGGTCTCGGTGAATGGCGAGGCGGCGAACGAAGGCGAGCTCGTCGTATTCGAGCGCGAAGGCGGCGAGGCCGCGATCGAGGCGGCGTCGGACGCGACCGTGTTCGTCATGAACGGGCAGCCGATCGACGAGCCGATCGCCGGCTACGGGCCCTTCGTCATGAACACGCAGGAACAGATCCGGCAGGCCGTCGCGGATTACCAGAGCGGCCGGCTGGGACGCATTCCATCCACGACACATTGAGGTGAAACATGAAAACACTGCTCCAGATCCGATCCAGCATCTTCTCCGACAGCGGCCAGTCGAGCCGGCTCGCCGAGCGCTTCGTCGCCCGGTGGCGCGCGTCGAACCCAGGCGGCAAGGTGATCGTGCGCGACCTCTCGCCCGGTGGCGCGCGTCGAACCCAGGCGGCAAGGTGATCGTGCGCGACCTCGCGAAGGAGCCCGTTCCGCATCTCGATGCCGCGCGCTTCGGCGCCTTCCTCGCGAAACCGGAGGAGCGCACGCCGGCTCAGCAGGCGGTGGTCGATTACTCGGATGCGCTGATCGGCGAGCTCAAGCGCGCCGACGTCGTCGTTCTCGGGCTACCGATGTACAACTTCGGGGTCCCCTCGACGCTCAAGGCGTACTTCGACCACGTCGCGCGCGTCGGGGAGACCTTCAAATACACCGAAAAGGGTCCAGTCGGCCTGCTGACCGGCAAGAAGGTGTATGTGTTCGCCGCGCGCGGCGGGATGTACGCCGGGACACCGAACGACACCCAGACGCCGTTCATCCGCACTTTCCTTTCCTTCCTCGGCATGAGCGACATCGAGTTCGTCTACGCCGAAGGGCTCGCGATCAGCGAGGCGACCAAGCAGCAGAGCCTCGCGCGCGCGGAGGCCGTGATCGATGCACTGGTGGAGCCCGAACTCGCCGCGGCGTAACACTCCGGATTCGTACGCGCAAGTCACTGCGAG
>Ga0193733_1000687_pt1 | contig 10678 bp, 8 predicted proteins | sample U1s2metaG_FD_145076 | JGI IMG/M metagenome (GOLD analysis project Ga0193733, IMG submission 145076) | Soil microbial communities from a riparian zone of the East river system, Colorado, United States - U1s2 | ecosystem: Environmental > Terrestrial > Soil > Riparian zone | place: USA: East River... | reverse complement strand
AACGTGTGGCGGTGCGGATCGGCCTGTTCGGTGGCTTCGGTCAGCGGCGGCAGGCGGAACAGGTACACACAGCTCGCCAGCAGCAACAAGCCGCCGGCGACGGCGAGATACGGCAGCTGCACCGATTCGGCCTGCGCGATTCGATAGGCCTCCTGCCGCGCCGCCGGCAGCTGCGCGAGTTCGGCGCTGCCGAGCACGGCGACCGAGAGGATCAGCGGTCCGATCAGGGCCGGCGAGAGAGTGTGACCGAGCGAATTCAGCGCCTGCGCCAGCGTGAGCCGGCTGGAGGCGCCGCGCGGCTCGCCCAGCAGGCTGATGTACGGGTTCGCCGAGACCTGCAGCAGCGTGATGCCGCTGGCGAGCACGAACAGCGCCAGCAGGAACAGCGGATATGAGGGCACCTTGGCCGCCGGATAGAACGCCAGTGCGCCGAGGGCGGCGACGATCAGCCCGATGACCATGCTCGGCCGGTAACCGACGCGCGCCATGACGCGTCCCGCCGGGAGCGACATCACCAGGTAGGTGCTGAAGAAGGTGAACTGGATCAGCATCGTGCGCGCGTAGTTCATCTCGAACACCGCCTTGAGATGCGGAATCAGCACGTCGTTGAGGCTGGTGAGGCCGCCCCAGGTGAAGAAGATGATGGAGAGGACCGCGATCGCCGCGTTGGAGGACAGGTTGCGGCGACTCACGGCGCGCGGCTTCCGAAGATGGGCTGTGGGTTGCGGCACAATAGCCGATCTGAACGCAGACCAGAAACCCGCAAGGGGTGGCTATGAGGACGCATCCCGTAGTTGTCGGCGCAGTGTTGCTGATCGGGTGGGCGCTGGCGGGCAGTGCACTGGCCGCAGGGGCCGCCGCAAGCACCGCCGCCTACGCTGCCGTCGATCCGTTCATCGGCACCGGCGGCGAGGGACACACCTTCCCGGGCGCGGTGGTGCCGTTCGGCATGGTCCAGCTCAGCCCGGACACGCAGATCAAGCCGCGCAACCAGGCCTTCGGTTGGGCCGCGGGCTACCGATACGAAGACCACACCATCGTCGGCTTCTCGCACACGCATTTCTCCGGCACCGGTCACTCCGATCTCGGCGATGTGCTGCTGATGCCGATCGCCGGCGTGGTGCGATTCGAGCGCGGCGCAACGGACCAACCCGGCAGCGGTTACACCTCACGCTTCACGCACGCGGGCGAGATTGCAGAACCCGGCTACTACGCCGTCACCCTCGAGGACTACAACATCCGCGCCGAGCTCACCGCCAGCGCCCGCGTCGGCGTGCACCGCTACAGCTTTCCCTCCGACAGGTCCGCGCATCTGCTCATCGACCTGCGCACCAGCCTGTACGACTACCCGGGCAAGGTGCTGTGGTCGCGCCTGCGGCTGCTTGCTGACGGCACCGTCACCGGTTTTCGGGAAACGCGCGGCTGGGCGCCGGGGCGCCAGCTATTTTTCGCGATGCGCTGCTCGCGCGCCATCAGCGCGCATCAGTTCACCGACACCGAGCAGGACGTGCTCTACAAGGGCTTCCCCGGGCCGGGCGACAAGGATCCACGCCAGCGTGCGCAGATCGAGGGGCGGCAGCTCGTCGGTGCCTTCGACTTCGACGATGCCGCCGGACGGCAGCTGATCGTGAAGGTTGCGATCTCCGCGGTGAGCGAAGACAACGCGGTCGCCAACCTCGAGACGGAAGTCCCGGGCTGGGACTTCGATGCCGTACGGCGCGATGCCCGGGCGCAATGGACGCAGGCGCTGGACGCGGTCGCGGTCGACGCGCCCGCGCCCGTGCGGCGCAGCTTCTACACTGCGCTGTACCACGCGTTCATGGCGCCCAGCCTGTTCATGGACAGCGATGGCCGTTTCCGCGGCCCCGACAACGCCGTGCATCAGGCCAGTGGCTTCACCAACTATTCGACTTTTTCGCTGTGGGATACCTATCGCGCGCTGCATCCGCTGTTGACCATCCTGCAGAGCGAGCAACGCAGCAACGACATCGTCCAGTCGCTGCTGGCCGCGCAACGCGCAAGTCCCTTTCGTCTGCTGCCGGTGTGGGCGTTCCACGGCCAGGAAACCTGGTGCATGATCGGTTACCACGCCGTGCCGGTGATCGCGGATGCCTACCTGAAGGGCATCCGCGGCTACGACGCCGAGCAGGCGCTGCAGGCGATGGTGGCCAGCGCCAGTTACGGTCCCTACGGGGGTCTCGCCCAGTACATGCAACTCGGCTACGTGCCGATCGACGAGGAAGGCGAGGCGGCCTCAAAGACGCTCGAATACGCCTTCGACGACTGGAGCATCGCGCGCGTGGCCGAAGCGATGGGCCGTCAGGACATCGCCGCGCAGTTCAACAAGCGCGCCGCCAACTGGCGCCACGTATTTGATCCCGCAACCGGCTTCATGCGCGCGCGCAAGCGCGACGGGAGCTTTCGCGTGCCGTTCGATCCGGCGACGAGCGGTTATGGCTCGGACTACACCGAGGGCAACGCCTGGCAGTACTCGTGGTATGTGCCCCAGGACGTCGCCGGCCTGGCGCAGGCGCACGGCGGTGCCGGGCAGTTGCTGGCGCGGCTCGACCAGGTGTTCGACGCCCGGGTCGATCCGAAGCTGTTCGAGCACATGGAAGATATCACCGGTCTGATCGGCTGGTACGCGCACGGCAACGAGCCCAGTCACCACGTCGCCTACCTGTACGCCGCCGCCGGCCAGCCCTGGCGTACGCAGGGGCGGCTGGGGCGGATCATGGCGAGCCAGTACGCACCGCGCCCGGATGGCCTGGCCGGCAACGACGATCTGGGTCAGATGTCGGCCTGGTATATTTTCACCGCGCTGGGCTTCTATCCGATGGCGCCGGCGAGCAACCAGTACATCATCGGCCGCCCGTTTCTGCGGCGGGCCACGCTGCAGCTGCCGAACGGCAGGCGTTTCAGCATGATCGCCGCCGGCCTCGACGAGGCGCATCCCTACATCGCCCGCGCCATGCTCAACGGCAAGCCGCTCGAGCGCGCCTTCATCCGTCACGAGGAGATCATGGCGGGCGGTGAATTGCGCTTCACCATGGCTCGCGCACCGAATACCAGCTGGCCGGGCGCGAACGCGCAGCGGCCGTATTCGATGTCGGACCCGCGCTGAAGCGAATCGCCCTCAGCCCACCCGGCCGTAGCGCTCGCCCGCGCCGATCCAGCGGGCGGCGAGCGCGGCGATGTTGTGCGGGTACGATGCCAGCAGCAGCTCGGCGGTCTGCTGCACGCGCGGCAGCAGGTCCGCATCGCGCATCAGATCGGCGACGCGCAGTTGCGCCAGTCCCGTCTGACGCGTGCCGAGGAGCTCCCCGGGTCCGCGCAGCTCGAGGTCGCGGCGCGCGATCTCGAAGCCATCGCTGCTGCGGCGGATCACCCTGAGGCGCTCGCGCGCCAGCGCCGACAGCGGCGCGCGGTACAGCAGCACGCAGGTGCTCGCCTGCGAGCCGCGTCCGACGCGCCCGCGCAGCTGATGCAACTGCGCAAGTCCCATGCGTTCGGCATTGTCGATCACCATGAGGGTCGCGTTGGGCACGTCCACCCCCACTTCGATGACGGTGGTGGCGATGAGCAGCTGGATCCCGCCCGCCTGGAACGCGAGCATGGCGTGATCCTTTGCGGCGCCCGGCATGCGCCCGTGCACCAGCCCCACGCGCACGGCCGGAAGCGCCTCGCTCAAGCGCGCGGCGGTCTCTTCCACGGCCTGCGCGCGCAATTCGTCCGATTCGCCGATCAGCGGGCAGACCCAGTACGCCTGCCGCCCGGCGCGGCAGGCTTGCGCGATGCGCGCCACGACCTCGCTGCGCCGCTGTTCCGGCACCACGACCGTGCGCACCGGCGTGCGCCCCGGCGGCAGCTCGTCGATGACGGAGATATCCAGATCGGCGTAGGCGGTCATGGCGAGCGTGCGCGGAATGGGCGTCGCCGTCATGATCAGCTGGTGCGGCAGGCGCCCCTGCTTCTGTCCCTTTTCCGACAGCTTGAGACGCTGCTGCACGCCGAAGCGGTGCTGCTCGTCGACGATGACCAGCGCGAGGGCGGCAAAATCGATGCCCTCCTGGAACAGCGCATGCGTGCCGACCACCACGCGCACCTCCCCGCCGGCGATCGCCTCGAGCGCGCTGCGCCGGGTGCGCGGCGGCAGCCCACCCGACAGCAGGACGACGCTCTCGCCGAGCGGTGCAAACCAGTCGCGCAAGGTGCGCCAGTGCTGCTCGGCCAGCAGCTCCGTGGGCGCCATCAGGGCCGCCTGCAGGCCGCTGCCTGCGGCACGCGCGGCGGCAGCCGCGGCCACCACGGTCTTGCCGCAGCCGACATCACCCTGCAGCAGCCGCACCATCGGCACGCTCGTGGCGAGATCCTCCTGCGCATCGCGCAGCGCGCGCGACTGGGCGCGCGTGAGGGCGAACGGCAGCGCTTCCAGGAACCGGCGCGCGAGCCCCTCGCCATCGGCGAGCGCCCAGGCGGGGTTGGTTTTCAGGGCGCGCTTCCTCAGCCTGAGCGTCAGGTGGTGCGCCAGCAGTTCCTCGAACGCGAGTCGCCGCTGCGCCGGGTGACGACCGGCGGCGAGCTCGGCGAGCTGCGCCTCGCGCGGCGGCCGGTGCAGGTAGTGGAGCGCTTCCCGGAGCGAGGGCAGGCCCGGCGGCAGGACGGCCTGCGGGGGCAGCCAGTCGCGCAGCACCGCTTTCTCCAGCTCGCGCAGCGACTCGCCGATGAGCGCGCGCAGCCGACCCTGGGGCACGCCCTCGGTCAGCGGATAAATCGGCGTGAGCGTGTCTTCGAGCGGCGCGGCTTCCCCGGTGAGGCGGCGGTATTCCGGGTGCACCATCTCGAGCCCGAGTGCGCCGCGGCGCACCTCGCCGAAGCAGCGCAGCCGCGTGCCGCGCGCCAGGCCTTGGCTCTGGCTCGCCGAGAAATGGAAGAACCTCAGGGTCAGCATCCCCGAGCCGTCGGAGATCCGGCACAGGAGCTGGCGCCGGCCGCGGTAGGCGATCTCGGTGAGCTGGACCTCGCCTTCCACCGCCGCCCGCACGCCCGGCAGCAGCGAGCCGATAGCCGACACCCGCGTGCGGTCCTCGTAGCGCCACGGCAGCACGAACAGCAGATCGGAAACGCGCGTCACGCCGAGGCGCGCGAGGCGCGCGGCGAGCGCCGCGCCCACCCCGCGCAGCGCGGTCACCGGGCGCTGCTCGGCGCGCTCCCCCGGGGAGGGGTCGGCGGCGGCAGCGGCGGCGGCGAGATACCTGCGGCTCAGCCCAGGTGCAGGACGCACTCGATCTCGACCTGCGCGCCACGCGGCAGCTGGGCGACGCCGACTACCGCGCGCGCCGGGTAGGGCTTGCTGCAGTAACTCGCCATGACCTCGTTCACCTTGCCGAAGTGCGCCAGGTCGGTGAGGTAGACGTTCATCTTGACCGTGTGGGCGAGCGAGCCACCGGCGGCTTCCGCCACCGCCTTGAGGTTTTCGAACACCCGGCGGATCTGCACCTCGATGTCGCCGCTCACCAGCTGCATGGTCGCCGGATCGAGCGGCACCTGGCCGGACAGGTAGACGGTGTCGCCGGCGCGCACCGCCTGCGAGTAGGTGCCGATCGCCTGCGGGGCGCGCTCGGTGTGAATGCTCTGACGGCTCATCGTTGGTGCTCCTTACCTGCGCGGCATTCACCCGCCGCTGTCGCTGTCGGCTTCGTTGTCGACTTCGCTGTCGAGTGCGTGCGCCGGGCGCGCGCGCGCGGCAATGGTGCGCGCCACGCGCGTGACATCGGCCATGCGGCGGATGACGCGCACCAGGCGCGCGAGATGCCGGCGGTCGCGCACCCGCAGCTCGAAAGTCAGCACCGCGGTGTCGCTGTCCTGCTCGTCGATGGACACGTGGTCGATGTTGGTTTCCGTGCTGGCGATCGCCGCGGCGACCGCGGCCAGCACGCCGGTGCGGTTCACCACGTAGACGCGGATCTCGGAAGAGAACAGGCGATCCGGAGCCGTCTGCCAGCTGACCGGCAGCCAGTTCTGCGGATGCTTGCGGTAGTCCTCGACGTTGACGCAATTCTCGCGGTGGATCACCACGCCGCGGCCCGCCGACAGGAACGCGAAGATCGGGTCGTACGGAATGGGGAAGCAGCAGCGGGCGTAGCTGACCAGCAGGCCCTCGGTGCCGGCGATCGCCAGCGGCGCAAGTCCGCCCGGGCTGTTCACCGCCGCGGCGCTGGGCAGGAGGCGGCGCGCGACCAGCGGCGCCAGGCGCTCGCCCATGCCGAGCTTCTCGTACAGCTCGTCGAGATCCTTCATGCCGAGCTCGCCCAACGCGGCGCGCTGCACCTCGGGTAAGACATCTTCGAGCGACACGCTGAATTCCGCCAGCGCCTGCGTCAGGAGCTTGGAGCCGAGCGCGATCGCTTCCGTGCGCCGCAGACCCTTGAGGTAGTGGCGGATGGCGCTGCGCGCCTTCGCCGTCGCCACGAAGTTGACCCACGAGGGGTTGGGGGTCGCGCCCTTGGCGGTGATGATCTCGACCGTCTGGCCGTTGCGCAGCACGGTGCGCAGCGGCGTGAGACGCCGGTCGAGCTTGGCGGCGACGCAGCGGTTGCCGACGTCGGTGTGCACCGCGTAGGCGAAATCCACCACCGTGGCACCTGACGGCAGACGCAGGATCTGCCCCTTGGGCGTGAACACGTACACCTTGTCGGGGAACAGGTCGACCTTGACGCTCTCGAGGAATTCCTCGGACGAGCCGGCTTCCTGCAGCGACACCAGATTCGACAGCCACTCGCGCGTGCGCTCGCGCTGCGTGGAGTCGGCGTGAGCGCCGGTCTTGTATTTCCAGTGCGCGGCAATGCCCGCCTCGGCCACGCGGTGCATGTCGCCGGTGCGGATCTGCACCTCGATCGGCACACCGTTGGGGCCGAACAGGGTGGTGTGCAGCGACTGGTAGCCGTTCACCCGCGGGATGGCGATGTAGTCCTTGAAGCGTGCCGGCATCGGCTTGAACACCGAGTGCACGGCGCCGAGCGCGCGGTAGCAGGTGTCGGGGGTATCGACCACGATGCGGATGCCGTAGACGTCCACGATCTCGTTGAGCATGGCGCGCTTGCGGCGCATCTTGCTGTAGATGCTGTACAGGTGCTTCTCGCGCGCCACCACGTGCGCCTGAATGTTGCTCTTCAGGAGCCCGGCGTTCAGCTGCTGCTCGATCTTCTTGAGAAATTCCTTCTGGTTGCCGCGCGCGCGGCGCAGCGCGTGCTCCAGCACCTGGTAACGGCGCGGATACAGCGCCTCGAACCCCAGGTCCTCGAGCTCGAGCTTGATGTTGTAGAGCCCGAGCCGTTCAGCGATCGGCGCGTAGATCTCGAGAGTCTCGCGGGCGATCGCCCGGCGCCGCGCCGGCCCCATGGCCCCGATGGTGCGCATGTTGTGCATGCGGTCGGCGAGCTTCACCAGGATGACGCGCAGGTCGCGCACCATCGCCAGCAGCATCTTGCGGAACGACTCCGCCTGCGCCTCCTCGCGGCTCTTGAACTTGATCTGGTCGAGCTTGGTGACGCCGTCGACCAGCTCGGCCACGTCTGCGCCGAACCGCGCCGCCAGCTGATCCTTGGGCGTCGGGGTGTCTTCGATGACGTCGTGCAGGATCGCCGCCACGATGGTGTCGGCGTCCAGGCGCAGATCCGCGAGGATGGCCGCGGCGGCGACCGGGTGCGCGATGAACGGTTCGCCCGAGAGGCGTTTCTGCCCGTGGTGCGCCGAGGTGCCGAACTCGGCCGCCTCGCGGATGCGCGCGACCTGCTCGGGCGGCAGGTAAGTGCCGACCGACGCCAGCAGTTCCTTCAGTCCCGGGGTGCGTCTTCCGCCGGGCAGCAGTCCCAGGAGCGAAGACGCATAGTCCATGGGTGAACGCTTATCCGTCAGTCTCCGAGGCCGAACTGCGGAGCGCGGAAGCTGGACTGATTGTCGGCCTCGGGCGCCACGGTCTCCGGCAGCGGGTCCGGCTCGCGCAGCATCTCCGCGGTCACGTTGCCGGCTGCGATCTCGCGCAGGGCGAGGACGGTCGGCTTGTCGTTCTCCAGAGGCAGCGTCGGCTCGGCTCCGTTGGCGAGCCGGCGGGCGCGTTGCGCCGCCAGCAGCACCAGCTGGAACAGGTTGTCGACGTTGTTCAGGCAATCTTCTACGGTGATTCGGGCCATGGGGTTGCTTGACGAGTGAGGCGCACCGAAAGAGGGGCGCAGGGCCTCGCAGTATAAGGCAAGTGCTGCCTGTCAGGCCAGTGCGGCGGGGCACCTCACCGGGGGCGTCTCCCCGTCACTCCCGCCTCAGGAACAGGATGACGCCGAGGTGCCCGGCGTGATCGGTGAATTGCAGGCCGCCGCTGCGGACGCCGCAGTCCTGCGCCAGGAACAGCACCCGGTTCAGGTCGTAGGGGTACATCAGCATCTGTGGATCGGCGTGGGTGATCTGGCGGCGGATTCGCGTCACAGGACGGCTTATGAAGCGCGCCACGCGTGAGGCGCGCGGCCGCACGCCCTGATTTGCGCGGTGCCTGGTGTGCGCATAGGTCATGTGCAGCGCGGCGATCCCGCCGGTGTCCAGGCGTGAGAGCAGCGCGCTGATGATGCCGAGACCCCGTTGCGGATCGAGGTGCTGCAGGACCATGTGCGAGTGAATGAAGCTGAAGCCAGCGCCGTTTCCCGGGTCGATCTCCTCCAGGGTCCGGGCCAGGCGCACGTTGTGACGGTTGTATTTGACGCAGTTGAGCGCTGCTTCCTGGAGCATCGCGCCGGCGATATCGACCCCGACGCAGACCTCGGAGACTTCGGCCAGCGGGATCAGCAGCCGGCCGACGCCGCAGCCAAAGTCGAGGGATCGTCGCGTAGAAAGCTCACCGCAGTGGCTGCGGCAGGCGGCGAGAATTTCCTCGATATGGCTCCTGCCGGTGCGGAAGAACTCCTCCAGCGATTCCGCGGTGAGCTTGCCCCGGCGATAGCGCTCATCGGTCAGAACCCCGAAGTACGGATCCTTCTCTCCCCAGGCTTGCCACTCAGTATCGCTGGCCATCGTTCGCAGTGCGCCGAAGGTGGATGAAGGCACTGTATCAAAGCCCTGCCGGTGCGGCGATAGAGGGGCCGCGCCGCGTTTTCTACGCCGGCGCCAGCAGTTCGCCGAGCAATGCCGCCAGTTCCGGCCGCGCGCTCGTCAGATCCTCACCGCGCCCGGCAACGATGCGCCGCAGGTCGCTGATCGCCTGTGCGAAGTCGTCGTTGACGATGACGTAGTCGAACTCGCGGTAGTGGGACATGTCGGCCGCGGCATCGCGCAGGCGCCGCGCGATGATCTCCGGGGAGTCGGTCGCGCGCCGCGCCAGCCGTTCGGCGAGCGCGCGGCGCGAGGGCGGCAGAATGAATAGGCTCACGGCCTGCGGCATGGCGCGGCGCACCTGCTGCGCGCCCTGCCAGTCGATTTCCAGGATCACGTCGTGTCCCTGCCGCAGCTGTTCTTCGACGAAGCCGCGCGCGGTGCCGTAGAAGTTGTCGAACACCCGCGCGTGCTCCAGGAACTCCCCGCGCGCCGCCAGGCGCTCGAACTGCGGCACCGGGACGAAGTGGTATTCGCGCCCGTCTTCCTCGGTCGGGCGCCGCTTGCGCGTGGTGTGCGAGACCGACAGGCGCAGGCGCGGCTCGCTCGCCAGCAGCGCCTTGACCAGCGAGGTCTTGCCCGCACCGGAGGGGGCGGCGATGACGAACAGTCTGCCGCGATTCATGGGACGGAAATATAGCTGGCCGACCCGAGCATCGCGACGAGAGCGCGCAGCGCCTGTGCGCGGTGGCTGAGCGCGTTCTTTTCGCGCGGCTCGAGCTCGGCGGCGCTGCGCCGCTCCCCCAGGGGCACGAACACCGGGTCGTAGCCGAAGCCGCCGCCGCCACGCGGCGCCGTGGCGATGTGACCCTCCCAGCTGCCGCGCGCGATCAGCGGCTGCGCATCCTCGGCGCCGCGCACCAGGACGATGACGCACTGATAGCGCCCCTGGCGCCGCGGCTGCGGGACGTCGCGCAGTTCGGCGAGCAGGTGCTGCAGATTGTCGCCCTCGCTTGCGCCTTCGCCCGCGAAGCGTGCCGAGCGCACGCCCGGCCGCCCGCCGAGCGCATCGACCTCGAGCCCGGAATCATCCGCGAGCGCCGGGAGCTGCGCGCACTGCGCGGCGTGGCGCGCCTTCAGGAGCGCGTTCGCGAGGAAGGTCGCACCGCTCTCGGGCACGGCAGCGATGCCGAGCGCGCCCTGCGGGACCAGCGTCAGCGACAGCGGCGCGAGCAGCGCCGCCAGCTCGCGCAGCTTGCCGGGATTGCTGCTGGCGAGAACGACGCGCGTCACGGCCCGTTGAGCGCCTGAGTCTGCAGCGCGAACAGCTCGCCGATGCCGTGTGCCGCGAGATTGAGCAGCGCATCGAGCTCGTGGCGGCGGAACGCGTGGCCCTCGGCGGTCCCCTGGATCTCCACGAACGCGCCGCCATTGTTCATGACCACGTTCATGTCGGTTTCCGCCTGGGAGTCTTCGGCGTAGTCGAGATCGAGCACCGGGGCGCCGCCGACGATGCCGACCGACACCGCCGCCACCTGCCCGTGCAGCGGGCTCGCGGCGATGAGGCGGCGCTGCACCAGCTGCTCGCAGGCCTCGGCAA
>Ga0193733_1000686_pt1 | contig 10697 bp, 8 predicted proteins | sample U1s2metaG_FD_145076 | JGI IMG/M metagenome (GOLD analysis project Ga0193733, IMG submission 145076) | Soil microbial communities from a riparian zone of the East river system, Colorado, United States - U1s2 | ecosystem: Environmental > Terrestrial > Soil > Riparian zone | place: USA: East River... | reverse complement strand
ACCATCGATTTCCACGATCTCCCACCCTCCATCACCACCGCCATTCCGGGATCCGAGCTGGGGGATGAGGCTCCCGCCTCCCGGCTTAGCAGCACCGATCTCGAAGACATCGAGCGCGCCACGATTCAACGCGTCTTCGAGCAAGTTAAAGGCGACAAGGCGATGGCCGGCAAGATGCTGGGTATCAGCCGAGCCACGCTTTATCGCAAGCTCAAGCGCTACAACATCGGAGGCCGCGAGGACGTCTCCGCCAGCCAGGCCCTGCAGTAGCGCTTGAGACAGTGTTTCATTGTGAGACAAATGGCTCGCCTGCGCCCCTTGTGGCGCTGCTGAAATCTCGCAGTATGCCTTGAGTAATCAATCACATAGGTAAACAATTCCTGGCTTCCGACTTTGGCCGCGCTCGTGCAATCTTTCCCTGGGATGCGGTCCGGGTGCCCTTGCCAATGCTAACCGGCTGGCCCGGGGACCCAGGCCGCGTCGACCCTGCAGAATCTGAGGTATCGCCCCGTGCCCACACAGGCCACCGGCCGAGCGCGCGTTCGGCAGGAAAGCTGTACTGCCAAGTTGGCGAAGTTCTTTCCGGAGGCCAGCCCGGTTCGGATTCCGGTGCGTTTGACTCGGGTTGTCGGGGAAAAAGCTTCCAGCGAAAGCACTGTGATTGAGTTCGGTACCGCCCGGGAAGTTCTGTTCTCGTCGACCTTGCCCCTGGAGTTTGCCGATATGCTGCGGCTGCAGAACTCCGACGGCACCCTGGACGCCGAAGCTTCCGTGGTGGCGCTGCAATATACCAGCGGACGCACTGCCGTAGCCGCCCGCTTTACCCAAGATGTCTCAAACTGGATCGTGAAATCATGACTGTGAAACCGAGAACGAAGGATCTGGCCGCGGAGTGGCGCGAAGCGCGCCTGCTCTATCCTCTATACAGCGCATTGGCTCGCGAGTTCGTGATTGACCTGCCTGCTTGCGACGATCTGGAGACTGGCTTGGAGGATCCGCCGGAGGAATCCGTCGAGCAAGCCCGGCAATGGTTCCTGGAAATGGACCAGAAGATCCAGGTCCATCAATTGCGTCAGTTTCTTCAGACCACAAAGCTGACCAGCGAGCAAGGCCTGCAGTCACTGCTCGAGCATCATCTGTACCGTCCGGCCCGGCTGGACTCGGATCGCGACAAGATTGATTTTCTGCTGGTCCAGTATTTTTCTCATTGTGCTCCCTCCCGGCTGGAAGACGCCGATGTGGATGTGGCCTACGTGGCCCAAATGCTGGAACCGGTTCTGGGCAGCATGGACCTGACCCTTCCTTCCTGGCTTCAACCCCTCGATGATTTCATCCAGGCGGCCGACGGCTGCCGCAGTCTCAATGAACTGCTTACCAGTGGCACCCTGGAAAAGGGCAGAAAGCTCAAGATCTCGGTGGGAGAAGACTATTTTGAGCCCGTCGCCATGGCGGCATTCACCCGCTTTAGCTTTCTGATGCGGCGAGTCTTCTTCCGTCTGATGCACCAGGATCTGAACACCATTCTGGACGGATTGCGCGAGCTGGAAAATCGCGGGGTCAACACTCTCGATTGCCGATCGGCGCAATTCTCTGCCGACGAGCCGGTGGCCCGGTTGCGCATGATTTGCCAGTCCTGGAAAGTGATGTTCCACGCCGAGTACTCTGCCGGCAGCCCCCTGCGCATGCTCGTAGACCTGCGCAATGTGGTGGACGCGGCTTTAACCCGCACCGGCAAGAAAGCGGCCAACCCGCCGGCACCGACGCAGCCTCCAGCCCTGCGGGCGCGGGCCGCGGCAGCCGGCGCACAGGTTGCACCGCCCACGTCCGATGTCCCTGACTTTGAGGTGAACCCAGGGGTTGAGGACCAGGAAGATTCGGGAGACGCGGACCCACAAGCGGAAGACGAACACAAAGTGTAGGCGGACGATGGCCAGGCGGATGACCCTCTCCAGGCAAGAATCATCCACCCGGACGCTCACCCACGGGCAGGGTTCGTTCAAGAACAGATGATTCCCACGCGCGCTGGGTTGAGCAGCCAGGGCGAGGGAACGGAGACCGGATTGGACCAAGCCACGGCACTAATTATTTCCGACGACCCGGAATTTTCGCGCGTCGTCATGGATCGTTGGCAAGGAGAACGCAATGCGCCGGCATTTACTCTGATGAGCGCCGACCTCTGCCGCGATCTGGATGCTGACGGTTTCGATTTGGCCATTGTGGGGGGAGTGCACGCTCCCGTTCTTCGGTCCGTATTCGACGCCCTTGATCCGGCGGGCAAACCCGTGTTGTTTGTGTGCAAGAACAAGCTATCCGCAGGGGAGGCCGGTGAGACCCGGCCGGAAGTCAGAATTTTGCTGCAGCAAGAAGGCTGGCTGGATGGGTTGGTGCTGGTCTCGGCAGAAATCTTGCGCTTGGGCCAGGCCCTGGCGCGCGCCCATCGCGCCGAGCAGGCGCGAAAGTCGGTGGAGCAGCAGGCTGCGCTCGGCCGTTACATGCTGGACGTGCGGCACACCTTGAACAACGCTCTGACCTCGGTTCTAGGCAATTCGGAACTGCTGGTGCTGGATCCGGGATCGCTCTCCCCCGCCGAACGCTCGCAAATTGAGACCATCCGAAACATGGCCGTGCGCATGCACGAAATCCTGCGCCGTTTCTCATCCATCGAGAAGGAACTCAACGCGGTGGAGAAGCAGGCGCAGAATGAAGCCAGAACCAAGTCGCGGTCCGCGACCGCCAGTTCCTGAGCCGTCCGGGAAGACGAAAACTGCGGAGCGCCGCCCTGCCCGTGCTTGCGGTGCCCAGCCCGGGAGGCTTCATGGCCGGCTGGAGGCGGGGTCGAGCCCTGGCAAGATGGGGCGCGACCCCTGTCTAGGCAATCAAAAATTCCTTCGTCCGCAACTCCTTGACCGTATCCCTCAGCTTGGCCGCCTTTTCGAACTCAAAGCGCTTGGCCGCTTCGCGCATATCGCTTTCCAGCTTTGCGATGTAGGCGTCCCGCTCTTCCTGGGATTTGAAGTCGGGCAAGCCATCCGCCTCGATGTCGGTCAGATCGGCGTAGTCGGCTTCGATGATCCTGGCTAGAGTCATCTCGAGCGGCCGAATGATGGACTCCGGGGTGATCCCGTTGGCCAGGTTGTAGGCGACCTGGATGGCGCGGCGGCGGTCGGTCTCGTCGATGGCCTTTGTCATCGAGTCCGTCATGCGATCGGCGTAGAGCAGGGCACGCCCGTTCAGGTTACGGGCGCAACGGCCGATGGTTTGAATTAACGAGCCGCTGGAGCGCAGGAACCCTTCTTTGTCGGCATCAAGAATCGCGACCAGTGAGACCTCAGGCAGATCCAGGCCTTCACGCAGCAGGTTGATGCCAATCAGCGCGTCGAACTCGCCCTTGCGCAGATCGCGCAGAATCTTCACCCGTTCGAGAGTCTCGATCTCGGAATGCATGTAGCGGCACTTCACGCCCACTTCGCTGTAATACTCGGCCAGGTCTTCGGCCATGCGTTTAGTCAGCGTGGTCACGAGCACGCGCTCCCCCCGCGCCACGCGTCCGCGAATCTCGTGCAGCAAGTCGTCAATCTGTCCCTTGACCGGGCGTATCTCGACCGGAGGATCGACCAGGCCGGTAGGCCGGATAATCTGTTCCACCACCACGCCCGCCGATTTGGTCAGCTCGTAAGGACCCGGTGTCGCGGAAACGTAGACCATCTGGTTCATGCGGTGTTCGAACTCTTCAAAGGTCAGGGGACGGTTGTCCAGCGCCGAGGGCAACCGGAAGCCATATTCCACCAGCGTCTCCTTGCGTGAACGATCGCCGTGATACATGCCATGCAGCTGCGGCACCGTCTGGTGCGACTCGTCAATGAACATCAGGAAGTCGCGAGGGAAATAGTCGAGCAGGGTCGGAGGCGGCTCGCCCGGCAGCCGGCCGGTGAAATGGCGGGAATAATTTTCGATGCCATGGCAGTACCCCATGGCCTTGATCATTTCCAGGTCATACATGGTGCGTTGGTGTACCCGCTGCGCCTCCACCAGGCGGCCTTGCTTTTCCAGTTCCGCTTCCCACCAGACCAGTTCTTCCCGGATCGACTGCGCCGCTTTATCCCGAGTCTCGGGCTTCATGACATAATGCGTTTTGGGATAAATCGGCAGGCGCACGTATTTCTGCTTGACCGTTCCGAACAGGGGGTCAATCTGCGAAAGTGACTCCACTTCGTCTCCCCACAACTCGACCCGGTACGCCATGTCGTCGTAGGTAGGGAAGATTTCGATGACGTCGCCTCGCACCCGAAAGGTGCCGCGCCGAAAGTCGCCGTCGGTGCGTTCGTAGAGAATTTCCACCAGTTTGCGGGTGATGTCCTCGCGCTTGATCTTCTGGCCCTTCTCGAGAAAAAGCAGCATGCCGTAGTAGGCTTCGGGCGAACCCAGACCGTAGATACAACTTACCGAAGACACGATCAGGCAGTCGCGCCGTTCGAACAGGGATCGCGTCGCGGACAAGCGCAACTTGTCGAGTTCGTCGTTGATGGTAGATTCTTTTTCGATGTAGAGGTCGGCAGCCGGAACATAGGCCTCGGGCTGGTAGTAATCGTAATAGGAGACGAAATACTCGACTGCATTGTGCGGGAAGAAGCTTTTGAATTCATGGTAGAGCTGGGCCGCCAGGGTCTTGTTGTGCGCCATCACAATGGCGGGCCGGTTGGCCTGCTCCATCACCTTGGCGATGGTGTAGGTCTTGCCCGAGCCGGTTACGCCCAGCAGCACTTGGTGCTGCTCGCGGTCGAAAATGCCGCGGACCAGCGCCTCAATGGCGGTGGCCTGATCGCCGCGCGGTTTGTAGTCGCTGACTAATTTGAAGTCCATAAAAGTCGGTCCGCCCGCACACAGAAGTGAATTTCGGCGAGTGGATATCTTTTGATTATAACGCGGGGAGCGGGGCGCGAAGGGAGAGCAAACCTGCGGCAAGAGAGACGGCGCGAAGGGTGAACCTCGCGCCATAAGATTGGTGGGCGGTGAGCCGTGCTTAGGGCAGCTTGAAGTTCACTGTGATCTGGGTTTGAACCTCGACCAATTCGCCATTCAGGTAGTAGGGTTTGTATTTCCATTGCCGGACGGCGTCGATCGCCGCGCGTCCCAGGATGGCTTGTCCACGCAACTGCTTGATCCCAGTAATGTTTCCGGTTTTGGAGATATTTGCTTCCAGTTCAACCGTCCCTTCGAGACGCATCTGCATGGCCTGGGCCGGATAGAGGGGCTGAACTTTCTTGATAATCAGGCCCTGCGAAACGCCCTGCGAGATTCGAAGCGTCTGCTGAGGCGCCTTCTGGGCATTGATCGCATTTGTGTTCACAATGCCGGTGAGCGCGGCGCTGTCTGTGCCGGTCGCGATGCTGGTTGCCATCGGCGGCTGTTCCGGCTCCTGTACTGCGGTTTCAATCTTGGGCTGCGCCGGCAGACCGTTCTTCACTACCAGCGCGGTTGCTGGCGCCGGGCTGACGGCGGCGGGCGCTTTGACGGAAGTAACCACATTTTCGGTCTCCGCTGCTTTGGCCGCGACGGATGCCTTCCCGGCAGCAACGTCTGCTGCAATCGCGGCCGAAGGCTTGGACGTAGAAGGAGCCAGGTTGGCGGCGCTCGAAACCGGTTCCGACGGCTGGGCCACAACCTCAGCCGAGACGGGTTGCGCCTCGGGGTCTGAAGGAACCGGAGCCGGGGGCAATGAAGCTGCCCCCGTTTCCGAAGAAGCGATGGCATGGGGCGCTGGTTGTGACTGCTTGGATTGCATCCGGGTCCAGCCAAAATAACCAGCCGCGGCAACTCCCAAAAGCAGCCCTGCAATCAGCAGGGTCTTCTTGCTGCCACCGGCGCCGGAGGCTGCTTGGTCGAGTGATCCAAAGCTGGGTGCCTGGACCGTCTGTGCCGGAGAGTGCGCTTCCCAGATTTCGGCGGCAGACGGTTGCAAGCTTTCATTGGCTGAGGAACCGGGTCCCGGTTGTGACGCGGCCGCTGCACTCGATTCGACCGGGGTGACCTTGGATTGACGAATTTCGGAGTGGCGAACTTCCTTGGCGCGGGCAGGAGCCGCGGCGGCGCCGCCGCCGGTCTGTGAGGAGCTGGCGTGGCTCGATGCCGGATTTTCAAACTCAGTTTTTCCCGCCGCTTCAGCGGCCCGGCGCAGGGCCGTGGCCATGGGCTCCGCCATCGGCTTCGAGCCTGGCTGCCAGGGGTACTGCTTCGCCTGGGTGGAACCTGCGGCAGACTGCGGCGCGTTCTCGGCGGACGAAGGAGCAGAATCCGGCATGTACTCGAGCAGCGCAGCGTCGACCGTGTCAGGCTGGGGTGTTGGTTCTGCCTCAAGTTCGAAGGAACCGGTGGCCTGAGGCGGCGGCGCGACGGCACGGGACGGCGGAAAGGACAAGGGTGCCGGCAAGAGCGGAGCTGCGGCCGGTTCCGGGAAGATCGCAACCGTAGCCGCCGGCTTTGCGGTTTGTCCCTTGCGCAGTAAGCCGCGGGCGACGCGCAGGGTTGCCTTGGATTGTTCTACATGAATTGGTTTGGTGAGCACCAGATTGGCGCCGAGGCGGAAAGCCTTGGCCACGCCTGCCTGCCCCTCTACCACCGCGACCGCGAGCGAAGTCTGGTTCGAACCGGAATTGCGGGCGCTCTTGAACAAAAGGGCCGCGTTCTGCTCGTTGTCGCAGTCCACGACCAGAGCATCGAAGTGCTGAGCCATCAGTTTTTTCACTGCGGCAAAGGGCTCGTTGCAGGGCTCGACAGCAAACTCGAGTTCACTCAACACCTGGGTGACTACGCGAGCCGTTTTTTCGTCCGGGCAGAATAATAGCGCTTGGTAACTCATAGTAGTCAATGGTAGGTAGGGGGTTCGGGGCCAGCAAGTTACGGTGGTAATTGGAAGTTACAAGGACCGGAATGCGCGTGCCGATTTGGCTCAAGATTTTGTGGACCGTTTGGGTGGCGGTGTGGGCGCCCCTGTACTGGAAGCACTATGGCGCGCAGAACCTGCTCTATTTCTGCGATTTGGGAAATTTTTTCTTGGCCGCGGCGCTGTGGCTGGAAAGCCCGTTACTGTTTTCCTGGCAGGCCACCGGTCTCCTCTTATTCCAAAGTCTCTACACCATCGATTTATTGGGGGCGGTCCTGAGCGGCAGGCACCTCATCGGCGGCACCGAATACATGTTCGACAGCGCCGTGCCGCTGTGGGTCCGCCTTCTGAGCCTGTTCCACCTGGTTACGCCGCCTCTGTTGCTGGGAGCGATCTGGCGCTTGGGTTACGACCGGCGGGGATGGAAGTACCAGACCCTGACCGCCTGGGTGATCGTGCCTATCAATTATTTCTGGCGGCCGGAGCACGACGTCAACTGGGCCCGTGGGCCTTTTTTTCGCGAGCAACACTTGGTGCCCGGATGCTGGTACCTGCTCGCTTACTTGCTGGTTGTGCCCCTGCTCGTCTACTGGCCATCCCACTTGGCATTGCAGTGGTGGATGTCGGGACGGAATGCCATCGAGCGGCGGATTCACGGAACTTGATTCGCCGATCTTGATTCGCCCCTTAGGATCCGCCGCAAACCGCAACCAATGCCCTCTGCGCCGCTTCCAGCAAGGCTTCCGAACCGACCGGGCGTCCGGTGGCGTGCTCCATCCACAGATCAGGAGTGACGTTTCCCATCTTCGCCATGCGCTCAAATTCGGGTCCGATGGCCCCTGCCCGCATCATCTGTTCTTCCATCTGAAACGCGATCAAATGCCCAATCGGGTAGTCGGGAAGGTAGAGGAATGCGTCAATCATGTGGGAGTAAACGCCAAGCAGCACTACATCTTTCTCGCCAAAGACAGGAGCGTAAAACCGGTTCCACATGTCTTTGGCGATCTGCACCGTGGCCTGGTTGAGTTCTGCCGGCGAGGCCTGCGGATGGTCGTACATCCAGTGCCAGACGGCCATATCCACCAGGGCGACGCCAGAGATTTAAGTGGCCCAGAAATCGTTGAGCGTTTTTTCCGCTTCGCTCTTCGCGTCTGGCGCGGGAAGTCCCAGCAGTTCCAGGTCGCGGCTCTGAAATACGAAAGCAAACGCCTCGGTAAACGCGGTATTGGGCACGCCCTTCAGCAAAACATAGTCAACCTGGTTCAAAGAGAAAGTCTGTTCGACGTTGTGCCCCATTTCATGGGCGGCGACGTTAAAGCTCTTGTAGTCCATGCCCTCTTTTTCGACCCGCGTCCGCAGGTGCGCCTTCTCTCCCCGCATCTCCGCCCCCATGGCGTGACCAGCCCCGCGCGCCGGATCAACCACAATATTGCTGGCCAGGTATTGCGCGCGTTCCGAACTGAAACCCAGCTTCATCAGCAGGTTTGGAATATCCTGCTGGTACGCTTGGGGCGTCAGGTATTTCTTCGCCACCATCTCATCCAGTTGCGCTTCGCTGTACTGGCTGCCCGGCCGCAAGCCGCTGTACCAGATATCAAACGGCTCAAGCGGACGCTTCAGTCGCGATTCGATCAGCCTCGCTACCTGAGGAACCAAGGGCGAAGTCACGACCTGCTCCAACATGGCCTGAATCCGGGCTTCCGGGATCTCGCGGTTTTCGTCGAAACGGCGTGCGATCAGGGTGGGCGCGGTGGGCGAATAGGGGTCGGCTTTCCGGGATGCGAAAAATGTTTTCTGCAGCATGGCGTAGCGGGTATCCGGCTCGCGTGCGTCGCTGGGATTCGCAGCCGCGGCGTCAGAATCCTGCACCGCCGCTGCCGTCACTTGGTTGGTGAAGGGATTCCAATCGAGCGCGGGATTGTTAATCACCAGGGCGGGAATGGTTTGCGTGACAATGCGCTCCATCACCTGCTGGATCATGCGCTGCTTGGCCAGACCATTGGAGGCGTCCGCGTAGCTGGCCTTGATTTCGTCGCGCAGACTCCAGTGGCTGAGCAGGCGCATCTTCGGTGGAAACAGGCGCTGGCTCCGTGAATCGAGCAGGTGGTGCATCCAGATGTTGTATTCCGAGATGTACTGGCCGGTCTGGGCTTCGGCTTGTGCGATTCCCAGGTTCACATCTGCAGGAATCCGTTTCGAGAAGCTTTGCGCCAGCCGGACTTCAGCCCACTGCCGGCGCGACCAGGATGGACCATCTTTGAGGCGTTGCTCAAGCGTGGTGAGCGGAAAATTCAGCAGCACCACAAAGGCCAGCTTATTCTGAAAGAAATCATCGGCGACGTGAGCCGCTGGATCATAGCCGCCGATCATTTCATCCAGAGGAAGCACCGGGCCAAGATCAAGGTCGAGCTGTTGGCGAAACTCGCGATTGATTTCGTGCATGTGTCCGCCCAGTTGCTCCAGCATGCGTTCCAGCCGGTTGAAGATGGTATCAAGCATGGCCTGATTTCCGGCGAAATTGGCGCGCACGAAACCTTCAAAAGTGGCGGCATCACCATCGTCGGCGCGCCAGAACCGAGCGACTTGATCGAGGCCTCGCTGAATTCGCCTGCGCTCGGACTCCCCATAGCGGGCCGCCAGCTCATGGTTCAGTTTCGCGGCTGACGTGGTTGTCCACGAGGGTGAAATCTCGGCAACGGCCGCCGGGCTGGCGGGGGAACTCTGCATTGGGTGCCTCCTCAGGAATAGACCGACGGGGCAAGTGGCCCACGGCGGCGGTTAAAAAATCAAATCCACGGCTCAGCCCACCGGCGCTTTCACCTGCGGTCCGACCGCCGATCCGGGCTGCGGGTAGGGCAGCGAATTGCTGAACCCGGAAATGTCGGCAGGCGGGAAATCGGGAAAAGGCAATTGGTTGCCCTCCCGCCATTGCTGGACCTGGCGGGCGACTGCGTCCGCTTTCTCCTTGTCCACGCCGGTATCCCGGCTGAGGTACAGGGTTTGCGACGGGAAGGCGAAGCCGGTGCCGGCGCTGTCCACAATGTCCATGATGCGGAGCAGAATGTCTTCCCGGATAGCCAGGAAATCGTTGAAATCGCGGGTCAGGACGTAACAAAATATTTCCAGGGACAGCGCGCTCTCATCAAACGACACAAAGCGGCTGCGCGCACCGTCGGTTTCCACCTTCGGATGTTGATAAAGCAGGCGGCGTATCTGGGCGAGCACGTAACGCAGCTGGTCCGGCGAAGTCTCGTAACGCAGCCCCAGCTTGGTGTTGAACAGAATCTTGTCGCGTCGGCTCAGGTTTTCCACGTTCATCGTAGCCAGGGAGCCGTTGGGGATCGAAAGCTCGGTCCGGTCGGGAGTGCGAATCCGAGTCGAACGCAGGCTGATGTCTTCCACCGTCCCCACCCGGTCGCCAAAACGGCAGACGTCTCCGATGCGGATGACTTCGTCCCCCAGAACAGAAACCCCGCCGAAGAGGTTCTCCAGTGTTTTTTGCGCAGCCAAGGCAACCGCAATGCCGCCGATGCCCAGTCCAGCCAGAGGCGTGGTCAGGTTGAAGCCGAGAGTACCCATGATGGCGAAGATGGCCAGCACGAAGATCGTGGCCTTGAGCATGCGCTCGCCCAGGATCATCAGGGAACTGGTGCCCATCTTCCCGGAGAGAACCGCACGCTGCCGCAAGCTCCGCACCATCGCCCGCAGAATCCGCCACAGCAGCCAGCTGAATGCGATCACCGCCACGACGCCGGCTACCTGCTGGTAACGGTGCCTTTGCAGCACCGGAATCCGAACGTAAGACACCAGAATCCCG
>Ga0193733_1000685_pt1 | contig 10705 bp, 6 predicted proteins | sample U1s2metaG_FD_145076 | JGI IMG/M metagenome (GOLD analysis project Ga0193733, IMG submission 145076) | Soil microbial communities from a riparian zone of the East river system, Colorado, United States - U1s2 | ecosystem: Environmental > Terrestrial > Soil > Riparian zone | place: USA: East River... | reverse complement strand
GGCCCGTTCGGATTGGGCGGCTGTCCGCCGATCAGCAATCGATAGAGAAAGATCCTGGTTGGCCTGAGCGTATCCGGGAGAGAAGCGGAGAGCGTCGCCATTTTCCGCGTGTCGAGAATGTCGACGTTCGGGTACGCGGCGCCAAAGAGCTTCGGATTGATCGTGAAGAAAAATCGCCGCGACTCGAACTGGTAATCCTCGATCTTTCGGTCGATCGCCTGAAGAGTGCGGTCGCCGACCGTGAACACCCGATCGCGAACGATATTTCCCTTCTGCTGCGCGAGAATCGCCTTCACCCGCATCGAGCCGATCTTCGTGATGGCCTGGATTCCGTAGTTGCCGCTCGCGATTCCGGCGGTGATGTAGCGGGATGCAGGCGGCTGAAAGGTCACGTTGCCGATCTCGAGCCGTTGCACGAATTCGCTGGGCTTTCCCTCGTAGTAGATCGAGATGTTGTTCGACGCGTCGAACTCGCGCTGGGTGTCGTAGTCCAGATTGACGTGCACTCTGTCGGCGACGATGCCGCCGGACTTGGCGGCGAACTGAAAGTCGACGTTCGGCTCGAAGAAATTACGGCAGTCGGCGACCGGATCGAAAAAGAACGTTTGCGAGCAGAGAGCGCTCTGATTCTTTTCGCCGCGGAACTCGAGGCGTCCGTCGATCTGAAGTCCGAGATCGGCGTATTCACCGAGAATCGGCACGCGCTTGGGCGTGACGGTGGGCTTCGGTTTCGGCGGCAGTTCACCCGGATACGCGGGCGCAGGCGTCGCGGTGGCGAAGTTACTGGTCGCGACCTGACCCCACACCGCCTGCATGATCGCTCGCATGTTCTGCTGGAATGCGGTGGCGCGGGCCGCCTCGATCTGCGCCTGAGCCTGACGGAACGACTCCCGCTCACCGCGTGAAAGAACCGACGGAAGTATCAAAGGGAGCGTGTCGCGCCCGAGCCTCAGCCGGAGAGCGGGCGTTCCCGGCGTGCCGCTCGGCGGAGTGACCGGGGGGGTCGAAGTAATCTTCCGCGTCGTATCTCTCGGGTCCTGCGCGCTAGCTGTTCGGCCAGCCATGCAGAGCAGCGCGAGCGCGGCAAACGCGATCGCGGTGTAGCGTGAACACCGCTCCGCCGAACGCGCGGAACTCGTTGTCTGCGTGTCGCTTACCCACGGGCGGAGGGTATATTTCACTCCGTGAAGATACTGCACCGCTACGTTCTAGAGGAACATGTCGGTCCGCTAACGTTCGCTCTTACGGCGCTCACTTCGATCCTGCTGTTGCAGTACATCGGAAAGCATTTTGGAGAGCTCGTCGGTAAAGGGCTGCCGACGCTCGTGATCGCCGAGTTCTTCGGGTTGTCCGTGCCGCTCACTGTGGCCCTGACCCTGCCGATGGCTGTTCTCGTCGCCACTCTGTACGCATTCAGCCGCCTGGCGGCGGAGAATGAGATCACGGCCATCAAGGCCAGCGGCGTCAGCATCGTGAGCGTGTTGAAGCCCGTGTTGTGGGCGGCACTCGGCGTAACGGTCGTGATGATCGGGTTCAACGATCAAATCCTCCCCAGATCGAATCACCGGTTGGCTGTTCTTCAGCGCGACATCGCCCAGAAGAAGCCGACGTTCGGATTGCGTGAACAGGTCATCAACGAAGTCAGCCCCGGAAAGTTCTACCTTCGCGCGGGACATCTGGACGAAGCCACGAATCTGATGCGCGAGGTGGTCATATACGACATGGGAGACGCGACGCGTCACCGTACGATCTATGCCGACAGCGGCACCATGGGTATGACCAAGGGGATGACCGACCTCGAGCTTACGCTCTACCACGGCAACATCCAGGACGTTCCGACGGCGAACCCGGACGAGCTGCGGCGCGTGTTCTTCGACTCGACTCGCGTTCGCGTGCGCGGGGTGGGCAACCAGTTTCAGAAAACAACTGCTGATTCCTACAAGAGCGATCGCGAGATGACGGTGTGCGAGATGCAGGCGGCACAGGACAGGGCGCGTCGCGACCACGAGGATGCCCGCAGGGAGTTCGAGACGAAGCTCGCCGCGCTCAAGAAATCGAAGGCGAAGCTGAGCACGGACGTGCTCGACACGGACACCGGCGCACCATGGGACATAGGACTCGGCCGATTTTATTGCAACGCCATGGCGCTCTTCAAACCGAAAGAAGCGAAGGCACAGGGTGTATCAACGACGCCAACAGTAAAAGTGAAGCAAAGCGCGTCGTCGACGTCGCAGAGCGCTTCATCGACCCCGGCTGTTCTGCCGCCGGGTACCAGACAGGGGGCACCATCAGCGACGCTTCCGCCGCCAATATCCAGGGGAGCGGGAGCGCCGACTCTCAACCTGAAGAACACTCTCACGCAGGGACCGCCGCCCAACCCGTCCGATCTCGCCGCCATCGAAGCGTCGAGGATCAGGCTTCAGGACACCGCAACCCTCATGAACTCCTATGGGGTTGAGATCCACAAAAAGTTCGCGCTGGCCGTCGCCTGCTTCGTGTTCGTCCTTCTTGGCGCCCCAATCGCGCTGCGATTTCCGCGCGGTGGCGTGGGTCTCACGATCGGGGTCAGTCTGTTCGTGTTCGCCCTCTATTACGTGTGCCTGATCGCCGGCGAGTCGATCGCGAAGCGCGGACTCATGCCGGCGGTGGTATCGATGTGGATGGCGAACGTCCTTTTCTCTCTGGTGGCCTTGTGGATGCTGCTCAAGATGGGTCAGGAGGGCACCACCGCCCGCGGCGGTGACATGAGGGAGATGATCACCGGGATAAAGGGATCGATCCGGTCGAAGTTCGGGTGGAAGAAGCGTCGGGAGCAGCGCGAGAGACTCGTCGCTTGAGGAGAATGGTGCGGGCGCTCGACCGCTACGTCTTCATCGAGTTCTGGAACATCTTCGTGGCGACGGCGCTCGGCTTTCCGATCCTGCTCATCATCATCGACCTCACGGACAACCTCGATAAGTATCTTGGGCAGCACCTGTCAGTTGGGCGCATCGCGCTCAGCTACCTGTACTGGCTTCCAGACTCGATGTTCATGGTACTACCGGCGGCAGTTCTGTTCGCGACGGTATTCGCAATCGGAGCTCTGACGCGCCATTCGGAGATTACCGCCGCCAAGGCGTCTGGAATCAGCTTCTACCGACTCATCGCTCCCATCTTCGTTGGTGCAGTCATAGCGACCGTGCTCGGTCTGATTCTCGGCGAGCTCGCTCCGATCACGAACAAGAAGCGTTCGGACATTCTCGACGCGAACCGCGTCAACATCGGCAACGATCGCTACAACTTCGCGTACGCCGCCGACGGTGGACGTGTCTACAAGATCGGCGCTCTGCATCTCATCGAGCCGTCGATCGAGGGAATGGTGATCGAGCGAAAGGGCAATGGCCCCGCTTATCCGTCGTACGTCATCACCGCCAGCAACGCGCGATACAAACCGTCGAAGGGTTGGGTGTTGCAACGCGGAGCCATGCACGTTATCCCCGACACTCTCCACAACATGACCTTCAGCTTCGACTCGCTGGTCGACCGTCATTTCACCGAGCCGCCGAAGCAGCTGACGCTGGCGCAGAAGGCGCCGACGGACATGGGCTTTCAGGAGCTGGGGCGCTTCATCACGTCGATGGAGCGATCAGGAGCGGAAGTGAATGAGCTGAGGGTGGAGCGGATGCTCAAGATCGCGATTCCCGTCACGTGCATCGTGATTCTCCTGTTCGGCGCGCCGCTCGCGACGAGCACGCAACGGGGTGGCGCGGCATACGGAATCGGACTCAGTCTGGCAACGACGGTGATTTTCCTGATGCTGATCCAGCTCACCAAGGGCATCGGCAGCAAGGGAATGATACCCGGCGACCTGGCAGCGTGGCTGCCAAGCATCATATTCGGCGCTGTGGGAGTCATCCTCTTCGCGCGCGTCAGAACTTGATCAAGGATCCACTCCGGCCTTTCCGTAAAGTCGGGAAGTGGGGATACTTCGTCCGCGATATCGGTCGCGCCTTCAGGGATCCCGCGACCTACGGACCGGAAACGTTTCGTCAGATGCGGAATATCGGAGTCGATTCCGTGCCCCTGGCCGCGATCGTCGCCGCATTCATAGGAGCGGTTACCGCGTTCCAGACGCGATATCAGCTCTTTGGGGGTGTCCAGCTCTCGGTCGTGGGTCTGATCTCACGGCAGTCGATAATTCTCGAGCTCGGGCCTTTGCTCACGGGGCTCGTGCTGACAGGGCGTGTCGGCGCGCGCATCACGGCGGAGATCGGAACGATGCGCGTGACAGAGCAGATCGATGCTTTGGAGACGCTGGCGTACGATCCGATCGCGTATCTGGTGGTGCCGCGGCTCATCGCCGCGCTAATCATGCTGCCGGTGCTGACGATCCTTGCAGACGCGGTCGGGATCGGGACAGCGATGTTCACCGCAATTACGGCCACGGACGTGACGAGCGCCGATTTCACCGCCGGTCTGCGGCTGTCGTTCACGCCTTTCCAGATAGTGTACAGCATCATCAAGGCGACTATATTCGGGGGCGCGATAGCCTTCTTCTGTTCCTACGAGGGCTACACCGCGAACGTCGGCGCCGAGGGCGTTGGACGGAGCACCGCACAAGCAGTGGTTGTGACGTCGGTCGCGATTCTGGTACTGGATGCGCTCACCGCGCTCCTGCTGGCCCCTTACCTCCAGGCATGAAGACAAGAGACGAAGTTCTGGTGGGTCTCGTGATCACCGTCGCCGTCATAGTGACGGTACTCGGCTCGCTCTGGCTTGCGCGCGGCGGATTGTCGAAGGGCTACCCGCTGTACGCGAAGTTTCCGTGGGGCGCGGGACTCAAGCAGGGACAGCCGGTGCTGCTTGTCGGTGTCAACGTTGGCTACGTCGACCAGGTCGATCTGCACCAGGACGGCATTCTCGTCACGACTCTGAGAATCCAGAACCACTACAAGGTGCCCGTTACGAGCAAGGCGGCGGTGGTCCCAAATGGTATCTTCGGCGATCAGGCAGTCGCTCTCACGCCTTCGCGACCGGATCCGCGCTCCTTCAAAGACAGTGATACGGTTCCGATCGGCCCTTCCACTCCCGGGATCGCGGAGCTCACGAGCAAAGCCGATTCGGTGATGCGGTCGGTGAACGCGGTGACATCGGCGTTGGAGCACGAGATGGTGGCGGCGGGAGGAATCCGCGACTTGCGAAGCACGATTACCGCCACGAATCGCCTGGTGACGGATTTCGCGGCGATTGCCGACGAGCAGTCGCGACAGCTGAGCGCGACGATGACATCGCTGAGGCGCGCCACTGGAGCGATCGATCCGGCGAAGGTTGATTCGACGGTGAAGAACTTCCGCACGGCGAGCGCGAACCTGGCGGAGACGAGCGCTCAGCTCAAGGAGACGTCGGGCAAGCTCGATGCGATTCTCGCGAAGGTCGACAGCGGACCCGGGAGTGCGGCAAAGCTGCTGAACGATCCCGGCGCGTACAACGACGTAAGGGCATTGCTGCAGCGAATGGATTCGTTGCTCGCGGATATCAAGAAGAATCCGAAGCGGTACATCAATGTAAAGATCTTCTAAGCGGATAGCTTCGTTTTAACTGCGAGAAGAGCTAGGTAGAAGGTGCGAGGTGCTAGGTACGAGGTTGGAGGTAGAAGCGCAATGTGATGCGCGTTACCTCCTGCCACGAACCTAGTACCTCGCACCCCCCACCTAGCTCTTCTCGCAGTTAAACCCTTCCAAAACCCGATGTAAGTGAGCGGCGCGGTGATCGTTGCTGTTTCGGCCGGTGGACGCGCGGTGGTGGTTGACGGAGCTGCCAGCGCCAGCGAAGCACCATCGCCACGATTACGATCAGCAGGCACAGCTCGACGTAGACCTTCTCGCCGTCGAGGAAGTCGATCGGCTGGTCCTTGAGATTCGGATCAGTCAGGATCCCGTGGACGTAGAAGAGCGCGGCGGTTCCGTACGCGGTGAAATGGAGCGACTTCCATCTTTTTCGCCCGAGCTCGCCCCGGAAGTACGATGTCACCACGACGAAAGCGAGGGTATATAGCGCCAGTGCACCCAGCACGTTGATCCACGGCTGCTTGGGCGCGTTCACTGGATAGGCGATGTCGATGAGCGTGAACTTCGCCGTCGACGAAAAGAGGATGATGACCGGGTGAATCACCGCAACCGCCAGGGCGATGTAAGCCGTCCAATTGTGAATCTTGAACGTGTTGATCCGCCGATGCGGCCACCTCCTGACGGGATTGTACTTCACGGACATCAGGAGCCCGATGAGAATGTTGAATGTGAGCAGAGTCATGGCGGTGAGGCCGAAGTAGCTCGAGAGCTCGATCGCGGTCATCGATTGCGGCGGGTCGCAAATTTGCGCTCTGAAAGCATCGGCAAGACGTGTGTGGGCCAAAAAAAAAATGCCGGCGGGAGAAACCCGCCAGCATTCTTACGTGTTGTACCGGTCGACCGCTGAGTGCGCGGGTCGATCGATTGAGGGCTAGAAGCTGTACCGCAACGACACCTGCATGCGGTAGTTGGACGACGCGTTCTGCGCGTTGAAGCGCTTGTAGTTCGTGTCGAAGGTGTAGATGCCTTGCGTCTGGGTACGGTCGGCTGCGTTGACGACGTTGCCCGTCTGGGTCAGCAGAATCGTGGCGCTGCAAAGCTGGCCGCAGGTGTTGCCCTGATCGGAAAAGTATTGCAGGCCCCAGTGCGGGTTGAGCAGGTTGCCGAAGTTGATGACGTCGAGGCGCAGCTGCAGGTTCTGCTGATGGAATGCAGAGAGCGACTGTCCGACGCTTACATCGACTTCGTTCACCCACGGGTTCCGGCAAATGTTGCGGGTAAGGAGCTTGCCGCGATTGTTTCTCAGGCAAGGAACGCTGTTGATGAAGGCGTCCAACGCGACTGCCTGAGCCTGAGCTTGCAGCTTTGTATTCGCGTTAGCGCTGTTGAACCCGGTGAAGAGGATCTGATTCGGGTCGAACGTGTCGGTAGGAACGTACAGCAGGTCGTTAGCCGACTGTCCGTCCGCATTGGCGTCTCCCGAACCGGTTCCGCTGCCGGCGCCGTAAACGTAGTCATACGGCGCGCCGGATCCGCCCTGGTAGATGAACGATACGTCTGTGTTGGTCGGCAACCGGTAAGAGCCCGTTGCAACGATCTTGTGCGGCATGTCGTTCTTGGATCTCGACGTGAACTTGTCGAGCAGGTTTCCACTGACGTCGCGCTGGAACCGGAAGTTCGAGCCCTGGGTGCTGCTCGTGGTCGTCGTGACGTCGCGCCCTTGCATGTAGCTGTAGGAGACCGAGCCTTCGAGCTTGTCCGTGAACGCTTTCTGAAGCGTTCCCGTCAGGCTGTACATTTTGTCGCCATTGGAGTTCGAAAGGTCCAGGACGGTGTTTCGGGATCCGACGGTCACCGGCACATTCCCTGCCGCAGTGATGTTGCCGTAGATCGTTCTTCCGAACTTGTCCACGTACTGCGGACCGGCCAGGGCGAGGTTCTGGTAGAAGACGTTGTTCTTCGACGTCGTAAGAAGCCCTTCGAACGATGCGACGAGGCCGTTGGAGAAGCGGTGATCGTATCCGAGCGATCCCTTGAGATACTTCGGGAACTTGAAGTTGGGATCGATGGTCGCCACCGCTGCCCCGAGCGCGGTCGTCGCTCCAGGTAGCGCCCCGGTCGGCGCGCATTGCGTTGGCGGAGTGGCGATGTTCGCCGCGTTGAAGGCCGGCGGCGCGAACGAGGTCGTCGCGTTCGTCGAGCCGTTGCAAGTAAGCGAAGCGAATCCGCTCAGGCCCGAATTCCCAAAGGCGTTCGAGAGGTATACGAATGGAGGAGGACCGGTGAAGTAGCCGAGCCCGCCACGAAGCTGATTGCTCTGGGTTCCGCCGATGTCCCAGTTGAAGCCGACACGAGGAGAGAATTGCGTCTCGTCCGGCATTTTGTTGGTCGATCGTTTGTAATCGGTCAGGACGGACGGGTTGAGCGGCGGAGTGTCCTTGAAGTGCGGCTTGTCCCATCTCACGCCCGCGGTGAACGCGAACGTCGGCGTCGCCTGCCATAGATCCTGCAGGTAGTAAGACAGCAGGCTTGCATGGAAGATGGCGATACCGTTGGCCGGATCGGTCGGAGCAGGAGCGCTCACCTGGTAATTGTTCGGCGTTCCATTCTTCAGGGCCGTCGTATCCGCGAACTGCCACGATCCGAGTGAATTCGCGGCGAAAAGATTAACCGGCTTGTAGAACAGATCCTTCGTGCCGATGGTGAGGGAGTGGCTGCGAAATGGTACGGTAAAATTCTCGGTAACCTCGAAGGTGTCCTGGTCCAGCGAATTTCCCTGCGACGAAGACTCGGTCCCGAAAACAATCCTGGATGCGCCGGCACCACCGCTGCGCGCGAATCCGAGAACGGTGACTTGCGGGAACCTGACAGGAACGGTTCGGAAATCCCTGATCGTGGTCTTGTTCAGCAGCAGCTCGTTGAACACTCCGCCAGGCAGGTTTGTAAGGAATTCCGCCACCGAGCTGTGGGTCTTGCTGCTGAAGAGGTACGAGTTGGACGAAAGACCGAAAGTGGGCGAAGCGGCGGTTGCAATGCTTCTCGGGGCGGCGTTCGTCCGATCAGCGCCCGAGTAGTTGTGCCGTAGAACCAGTCTCGTGTTGAACGGAAGGTAGGCATCGATACGCGCGAATATGTTGCGGTTTGGATTCTGGAGGAGCGCCTTGTCGCCGCCGCCGACGTCCGCGAAGCCATACTGGGTGCTCATAATGTTCGCCAGCCGATCGATAGCAGTTCCGGAAACGGTCGAGTCGGGAGATCCGCGGTAGGGACTGATCTGCGGATTCCGCTGTTTCTGATTCTCCATGCTGAAGAAAAAGAGAACGCGATCCTTCAGGATCGGACCGCCGATCGCCACGCCATACTGCTGCTGTAGGAAGTCGAAGAGATAAGGCTGCGAGCGCGTCAGATTCTGATTGCGCGTGTATCCGTAGACGCTGCCATGGAACTCGTTGGTACCACTCTTGGTGACGGCGTTAATCAGCAATCCACCGAAGTTTCCCTGACGGATGTCGAACGGCGAAAGAAGCACCTGGTACTCTTTGACCGCGTCGAGGGGGATCGATTTGGCATTCGCCTGGCTTCCCGGCTGTCCGGTAGTTCCAAGGCCAAACAGATCACCGGCAGCGGCGCCGTCGATCTGAATCGCATTCTGGCGGACGTTGACACCACCGCCGGACAGGAATCCAGTGACAGTCGATACCTGCGGAACGAGTGAAACGAAGTCGGCAAAGTTTCTGTTGAGGGTCGGCAGACGACGAAGCGCCGAATCAGAGACTGTAGTGCCGGTGCCGGTCTTGGTCGGGTTGATAACGGCGCTCGTGGCACCCGACACCGTTACCGTCTCGAGCACGGTGCTCTGCTGAATCAATGAGAAGTCCTGCTTGGTCGCCTGGCCGAGTGTGACGCGGATGTTGTCGTGGGTAGCTGGCTGGAAGCCGATGCGGCGCACCGTCACGGAGTAATTGGCGTCCGGCTCGACTCCCTGAATGCTGTATTGTCCGGTGGCGCGTGTGATGCCGCCGGCGCTGAAGCCGGTCTTCGAGTTCCTGAGTTGAACCTGGGCGCCCTCGATCGGGGTTCCGGCTGGGTCAGTGACCGTGCCGCTGACCGCTCCGGACGTCACGCCCTGGGCGAGGAGACGAGCCGAAGCTCCAGTCACCAGTGCCAAGGCTGTAGCGACAGTCAAAAACAGACGTGTCTTGAGCATGTAGTCTCGAAAAAAAGGTGGGGGGAAGTCCACAAAGTAGCGTCGGGAGTTTGGGAACTGCAAGAGAATCTTGTCACCACTCGGCAACGATTGCGACGCTCGCCGTTTTCTAACTGTCGTCCGCCGCTGGGCGCGTTTTCGTGAGATAGAAAATCGGAATTCCGAGCAGAATGACGCCCAGAACCGCCAGAGTCGCAACACGGCTGGCCGGGTCGATGATTGCGTTCCCGAGCAGGAGGATCGTCGCCACGATAAAGATCGCGGGAACCACTGGATAGCCCGGAACCCGGAATGGTGGCTGATAACCGGGTCGCCGGCGAAGGATGAAGACCGCGCCAACCGCCAGCGCGTAGAACGGGACGATCGCGGTCACGAAGGTGTCGGCGAGCTGCTCGAACGTCCCGGCGAGGACGAAAACCACGCCCAGAGTCGCGCCGAGCCAGATCGCGACACCCGGAGTCTGGAATCTGCGGTCAACGATCGCTATCGGTTTGAAGAGCAGACCGTCCGCGGCCATCGCGAACAAGACCCGCGAGCCAGTCATCACCGAGCCGTTCAGCGTTCCAAACGTCGAGATCATCACGGCGACCGAGACGAAAGCCACACCGGTGGCGCCCATCAACCTGTTTGCAACGTCGGCCGCGACGAGCTTCGAGTGCCGGATCTCTTCAACGGGAAGTACGGCGAGATACGCCAGGTTCGCCAGCAGATAGAGCGCGATGATTATCAAAGTCCCGTAGATCAGGACGCGGGGAAGATTTTTTTCCGGGTCCTTCACTTCCCCACCGACGAAGCTGACGTCGGCCCAGCCGTCGTAAACCCACAACACCGATACGAGCGCGAGCCCGAAGCGGCCAAGCGCAAAGCTTCCGGGCGGAACCGCGGGGCTGTAGTGACCGCCCGTCTGCGGCAAGCCGATCACGAGCGCGAGGATGATGATGAGGAGCAGCGC
>Ga0193733_1000683_pt1 | contig 10714 bp, 9 predicted proteins | sample U1s2metaG_FD_145076 | JGI IMG/M metagenome (GOLD analysis project Ga0193733, IMG submission 145076) | Soil microbial communities from a riparian zone of the East river system, Colorado, United States - U1s2 | ecosystem: Environmental > Terrestrial > Soil > Riparian zone | place: USA: East River... | reverse complement strand
GCCGACATTCGCCCGCATGGGCGAGCGTGGCTGCAAAAGTCAGCATCGCAGTAAGCAGGATGACCGGTCGGCGCATACGAGTCTCCGAAATTACTGAAGCCTCACTGAGGCGATGTCGGCGCCCTCGCGCAGGGCACGCAACTTTTTCCAGGTGACGGCGTGATCGATCGTCCCGTAGCCGGCAAAGGCAGCAGCGGTACGAGTTCGTTGCCGCGCGGCAGGCTCCCGACGTGCGTTGTTAGGATAGCGGGCATGACGATCCTATTGCCTTTTGTAGGCAATGCATACAAATATGTCGTGACGGGAGAGGGACTTCAACATGAGCGACATTGCCACGCTGACAGCCCGAATCGAAAAGCTCGAGCACGAGCTTGCGATCGAGCAGGATATCCACCAGATCCGCCGCGTTCAGTACACGTACGGCTACTTTATCGACAAGTCGCAGTACAACGAGGTGGTCGACCTGTTCGCCGAGGACGGTGAGGTGTGGTTCCTCGGCGGAATCTACCGGGGCAAGGCCGGCGTGCGCCGCCTGTACATCGAGCGCTTCCAGAAGCAGTTCACCCAGGGGCACAACGGCCCGCGCTACGGCTGGCTGCTCGATCACCCGCAGCTGCAGATGGTCATCGATGTCGCGCCGGACCGCCGCACGGCCCAGGCACGCGGCCGCTCGGTGATGCAGGCGGGTCTCCACCACACGGCCGAAGGCAATCCGCGCGCCTGGTGGGAGGGTGGCATCTACGAGAACGACTACATGCGCGCGAACGGTGCATGGAAGATCAAGGCGCTGCGCTATTTCCCCTTCTGGCACGGCAGCTTCGCCGAAGGGTGGCCTAAGACCCCGATCGATTTTGTCCCCATGGCCAGGACGCTCTACCCGCAGGATCCTGTCGGACCGGATGAGCTCATGAATCCGCAGCCGCGCCTGTGGCCCGCGACCGATACGGTCCCGTTCCACTACCCGCATCCGGTGACCGGTAAGCCGATCGTGCTCGATAACAGCCGCGCACGCGAGGGGTTTAAGGATGGATGAGGCAGGCACCTCCCTCGTCGGCAGCTATGACAACACGCTGGTGAGGCGCGTATGAGTCAGGCGGCCGCCGAAGTGCAGTCGACGATCGACTACCTGGTCCCGACCTCGCGCATCAACCGCCGCTTCTGGGCCCCCGGCAAGGAGTTCAACACGGGCGTCTATGCGCCCTATCCCGTGACCATCCGCAACGCGCGGCTGGCCGGTCCGTTCACGCTCGGCGAGCACGGCTTCTGCCTGGGGCGACATCACACCGACGTCAGCGACTGGAGGAACAATTACGGAGCTGACTCGGCCTATGCCGCGCAAGTCGCGGAGGTCGCCATGCGCCTGAGCGGCGCGGACGTCGTGGTGCCGATGGGTGGAATGATGCGCGGGTCGGGTCCGACCAGCAGCACGACCGTGCAGCCGCCCGCCGCAGAGGCGCATGTCGACTTTACGCAGAGCTGCGCGGAGCGCAGGGCCGAGACCCTCTACCGCAACGCGCGTCCGGAGGGTGCGGGGTACCGGCGTTTCATCGCTTTCAGCCTGTGGCGCGTGTTGTCGGCGCCGCCGCAGGACATGCCGCTCGCACTGTGCGAGGGACGCTCGGTGCGCGACGACGAAGGAACGCACAACACCAAGGTCGACGTGACCGAGATCCCCACGGGAGATGCGTTGTATGCGCCGATCGAGGGCGAGGAGAACATGGCGGCCGCGACCATCTTCCACTACTCGCCGGGGCACCGCTGGTGGTACTTCCCGGACATGGAGCCGGATGAGGTCATCTTCATCAAGCTTTACGATTCCGATCACGGGAAGGCGTGGCGCTGTCCGCATACCGCGTTCCGTGATACCAGCCGACCGGATGCCCGCCCGCGCCGCTCAATGGAATTTCGGGCGATTGCGTACTTCTCAAGGAGCTAACACCGCACGGGCGCACCCGCGCCGGGCCCCGATGCGCCCGTGACGGCGATGCGAGTCAGGCCGCGGCGGCCAGCTCGGCCGCGCTCACCCACCAGCCGTGCACCTGGGGCCGCAGGCGATGCGCAATGGGGACGCGGGCGACGGGGCCGGCAGCGACGTTGCCGGCATCGAGGACCCACAGCGCGTGCCTGAAGTCCGACACCCCCGTCTGTTGATCGACGATGCTGAGCAGCCACCCCTCGTGTACCGGCTGCGAGGACGGCACGTGCACCGGTTCGCTGAAGCAGTGGCCGGGCGGCAGGGCGAGCGCCTGCGGCGGCTTGCCGGTGAAGTCGAGCCTCAGCAGCGTGTTGAACATCACTCCCACCGGGCCGCCGGCGACTGGCGGGCCCTGCATTTCGGGGTTCATGGTGAGCATCCAGCCGTGGCCGTAGGGACGGCCCTGGCAGTCAGCCGGAATCACCGGGAGGTCTCCCGGCGGGCCGATCGTTGTCTCGGTCACCCGATCGCTGCCGTCGCGCAGGTTGATCGTCCAGCGTGCCAGACGGCCGCCGGTATCGCCGGGCGCCACGTTGAGGCCTGAGGCACGCTGGATGAAGGGAAAGGCGTTCACGTTCGAGAGGCACTGATCGAGGTGAACGCGGCCGTCTGAGTCCTCGAACGCGTTCATCATGTGATAGCAGGACACACCCTTCGGTCCCCGGAACCAGCGCACTTCGGCGACGGAGCCGTACCGCGGCACGACTCCCACCCAGCTGTCGCGTGCCAGCTCGTGCACCCAATGGTCGCCGCCCGCCTTGAGGCGCTCGAGATCACAAGTCGTCGGGTAGATCGGGAATAGCGCGTAGTTCTGGGTGATCGTGAAGTCGTGCATCATCGCGCAGTAGGGCGCATCGAACCATTGCTCGCGGGTCAGGTTGCCCTGCTGGTCGGCGATGCAGTACGCGACCTTGGTCGAGGCCAGTCCGTCGGCCTCATAGCCAAAGAAAAAAAGCTCACGCGTCTCCGGATCGATGCGCGCGTGCGCCGTGACCGTCCGGCTCCTGAGCCGGCCGCCGAAGTCATACCGGCCCAGCGTCGCGAGTGTGCGCGGATCCACGCGATACGGGCGGCCGTCCTCCTTGGTCATGAGCAGCCGCCCGGCGTGCCACACCGGGGTCGTGTTGGCGACGGTGCGGTCGAGGCCGGCGGCCTCCGGCCTATCCGTGAACGGATTGCGATACTTGCCGAAGAGCGCCCGGCCGGCGGTCACCTCGACCTTGTGCCGCTCGGTCTGGACATAGCGGATGGCGAAGCTGACCTTCTCGCCGGCAACTCGCATCGCCGACACCATGCCATCACCGGAGAGGACGGCGGCGCCGTCTTCGATGTACGGAGGGAAGGCCGGATCGGGAATGGCCCGGAAGAATGTGCCGGCGACATCGGCGGGAATGCGTCCCTCGACGGGCAGCTCGGCGAGTTCGTATTCCTCGCCGATCGGGGTGTTCAGGCCCGTGAACTCAGGGGCGTTCGGAAAGGTGCTCACGGCGGTCCGGTTGATGATGCGCGCGGGGGCCACCGTTCACAAGCCGATCTCAGGCGAACCACATGGCCAGCGCCCGCATCTCGATGCTCGCGCGCGGCGGGGCGTGCGCCGCGCAGGCGGAATTGTCGAAGGCGACGTGCGGCACGCAGTGCGCGCGGCCCGCCTCGCTGTCATGGGTCTTGAAGATGAGCGCCTCCTCGCGGTGCATGTCGGGGAACCAATGCCATCGATGCCCGGGAGCGTGCGCGAGCACGAGGCCCTCGAACGACCATTCCGGCTCGCCCGGCGAATCGAACACGGCATCGGCCGCGATGAGGTCGGGGGCTGTGACCGTGCGCGCATCACACACGGCGAGCGGGACGTCCTGCGGGGGCGCTGAGATCGCACGCCAGATGTTGTAATGCGCGAAGCGCGCGAGCGGCCGGCCGGGGGGAGCGGCGCGGTGCGCGAAGGCAGCGGCGGTGGCATCGCTCACGTCGACGTGCGCAAAGCGCGCGGGGCGGGAATTGTCGAGGAGACCCGAGTGCGGCGAGCGCTCGCTGAAACGCACGATGCCGGGACTGTTGACCAGCACGAGATCGGCGCCCGAGAGCGCCGTGACGAGCTCGACGATCTCCGGGCGGTATCGGGCCTCTACCTCCGCACGGTCGGCGAAATCCGCGACAGCGCTGCGGTGCAGGATGAGCGTGAAGCCGGCGCCATCGAGCGTCATCGCCTGCGCGCGTGCGTCCGTGACGACCATCTCTACGGGTGCGATGTCGAGCACGTCGCGGCTGTGATCGTTGGCGTAGTAGCGCGGCCGGCGGCTGCCAGCCCTCACGTAGGCGATCATCGCGCGGGTATGCATGCTTGTCACCTCCGCGGCAGCCTTAAAGCGCGCAGCGCCGTGGCGTCACGGCCTGTCGCGGTTCCACAGCGCCATCAGGATGGGCAACACCATCGGCCGCAGCTTCCCGGGCACGCGCTTCAGGAGCGCGGCCTCGTGAACAGCCACCACGCGGCGCGCTCGGACGAGCAGCATACGCCCGCGCCGCGTCAGGTCGAGCGCCTGCGACCGTCGGTCGACCTGCCGCCTCTGGAGCACGCCGCGCCCCTCCAGGCGGGCGACGAACGGAACCATGTTGGCCCGCTGGATGTCGAGCACGCCCCCGGCCTGGCTCTGGGTGATGCCGGGCGAGGACTCGATCAACATCAGCATGGCCACGTCCGCGTGCCGCAGATTAAGTCGTGCGAGACGCTGATTCAGCTCGGCGAGCGCCGCAGCCGAGGCGCGCCGCAGGACGTAGCCCGAGAGCTTGACCAGAGGATCTTTCATGCGCGCGCGTGCCAATTGTCAGCGGAGCCTGTGGCGAGCTAGACTGCTATATAGTATAGCAATCGTGCCAGAAGTGGTCCGCTGGTGACCCGAGAGACGACTCATGAACGAACGGGCTGAAGCCGATACCGTTGCCGTCGACGTCAAGGACGGAATTGCCTGGGTGAAGTTCAATCGCCCGGAGAAGCGCAACTGCATGAGCCCGAAGCTCAACCGGCAGATGCTGCGCGTCATCAGTGAGCTCGAGTTTCGCGACGAGGTGGGCGTGCTGGTGCTCAGCGGCGAGGGCGCTGCCTGGTCGGCCGGCATGGACCTCAAGGAGTATTTCCGCGAAAACGAGGCGCAGGGGCTAAAGGGCGTGCGCCATTCGCAGCGCGAGGCGTACGCCTGGTGGGAGCGGCTGCGCGGGTACCAGAAGGTCACGATCGCGATGGTCAACGGCTGGTGCTTCGGGGGCGCCTATGGCCCGCTGTTTGCCTGCGACCTGGCCTTTTGTTCCGAGGATGCGCAGTTCGGCCTCTCGGAGATCAACTGGGGCATCCTTCCGGGCGGCGGCGCCAGCAAGGTTGCGGTCGAGCTCATGCCCATGCGCAAGGCCATGTATCACGCGCTCCTCGGCGAGACTCTGACGGGCAAGCAGGCCGAGGCCGCGGGGCTGGTCAACGAGGCCCTTCCCGCGGATCAGCTGGAGGGACGCGTGACCGAGGTGGCGCAGAAACTCCTGAAGAAGAACTGGGAAACGCTCAAAGCCACCAAGGACGCGATGCGGCACGTACGCGAGATGACCTACGACAACGCGGAAGACTACTTAATCCGCGCCCAGGAGGCGCTCAACTGGCACGACAAGTCGGACGGGCGGCACCACGGCATGAACCAGTTTCTCGACGACAAGACGTACAAACCCGGCCTCAGCGCGTATGACAAGTCGAAGTGAAGGCGCGGCGCGCGGACAGCGCGCCTCAGTCAGCGTCGCGCACCCTGAGCGCGAGCACGGCCGCCGCAGCCATCAGCGACCCGGTCGCCATCAAGAGCGCCACGTTCGGCAGGGAATAGCCCGCGCGAAACAGGTAACCGGCGAGGATGGGCGCGAGCGCCGCGCCGCCGCGGCCCACACCGATGGCAAAGCCGGTGCCGGTCGCGCGCACGTGCGTCGGAAACACCTTCGCGAACGACAGATAGAGGCCGGCGACCGCTGAGTTCGTGAACAGGCCGGCGACTGCAACCAGAGTCTTGAGGCTCGTCAGATCCGCCGAACCGCGGCCGAACCAGGCAATCATTAACGACGCGCCGAGGAGCACGCAAAACGTCAATGGCTTGACTCCGATACGCGTAGCGATCAGGCCGAAGATCGCGCCGCCGGTTGCCCCGCCGATGTTCAGCCACGTGAGCACGCCGGCTGCCGCTTGGGGCGCGAACCCCATGTCAACGACGATCTTCGGGACCCATTTGAGGAGGAAATAAAAGCTGGTGATGTGGGCGAAGTACGCGAAAGTGATGAGCACGGTCGTCGCCAGGAGTCCGGGCTTCAGGATGTCAGCGATCGAGCGCCGCTCGCCCGCCTGCCCTGCCTCACTGAGCGCGCTCGCCGGTGGGTGACCAAAGCGCGCCAAAATGCCATTGATCTTCTCCAGCGCCCCGGGCGGGCGGCGCCGGTCGAGAAACGCCACGGATTCGGGCACGAGCCACCACACGATGGGCAGGAAGGCTGCCGTCGCCGAGGCACCGTAGACGAACACCGTGTGCCAGCTGGCGGTCGCCAGCAGTTTCTGAACGAACAGGCCGCCGACGACTCCGCCGAGCGGATACCCGATCACCATCAGCGCGAGGGCTGGGCTGCGCCAGCGTCGATTGGAAACTTCCGCGGCGGCGGCATTGATCGAGGCCAGGGTGCCGCCGATGCCGAGGCCGGTGAGCAACCGCCAGGCGAGGAGCTCGGGGACTGCGTGCGCGTGACCCGCCCCAAACATGCCGACCGCCATCGCCACAAGGCACGCGAGGATGGTCGGGCGCCGCCCGGCCTTGTCGGCCACGCCGCCGAGGAGGAGCGACCCGAGCGCCATGCCGAGCAACTCCATGGACAGAACCCAACCGAGCGTTGCCTTGTCGATGCCCCAGTCCTTCGCGATCCCTGGCGAAGCGAAGCTGATCGACAGGACATCGAATCCGTCCAGGGCATTCAGTCCCATGGTGACGAGCACCGCCAGCCATTGCCCGACCCCCATGGCGCCATCGTCGATGATCGATTTCGGGTCGTTGCCGGTCACGTTCCCCTCGGTGCTCAGCAACGCACTTCTTTATTCGTGAATGCGGGTCAGGAGCTCGATCAGCTTGGCCACTTCTTTTTCGGTAAAGCGCGACTTGAGCCACTGCTCGTGTTGCTGGATAGCACGCTTGGCCGTCGCGAGCGCGCGGCGCCCCGGATCGGTGAGGTTCAACGCCTGCTTGCGTCCGTCGCTGCGGGACTGCCGGCGCACGAGGTATCCCTTCGCCTCGAGCCGGTTCACGATGGCCATCGTGGTGGCGCGATCCATGCGCATGCGCTGGGCGACACCGGTCTGCGCGATGTCCGGGTGGTCAGCGACCAGCCAGAGCGCGGAGACCTGCTTCTGCGTGAGGTCCAGGTGCGCGAACGTTTCAGTGAAATGCCGGTAGACGGCACCGTGAGCGAGGCGAATGTGAAAGCCCACGATATTGCGGATCTCACCGATGTCCTCATCACCCACGACGTGCGGCGTCGTGATGGCGATCGCCTCTTTTTGTCTTGGCATCAGGCTACCCGGGATAAGATCGTTAGTATAACTTACAAAGACCGCCGCTGAGGGGACGTGCCATGGCCCATTTTCCCCGGACGCCGAGTTTCACAGGCTTCAACACGCCCTCGCGCATCGAAGCTGACATTGTAAATCTGGCTCATGAGGGCACAATTCCCCGCGAGCTCAACGGCGCGTTCTTCCGCGTGCAGCCCGATCCACAGTTCCCGCCGCGGCTCGACGATGATATCGCCTTCAATGGCGATGGCATGATCAGCCGCTTCCATATCCACGACGGCCAGTGCGACTTCCGGCAGCGCTGGGCCCGTACCGACAAGTGGAAGCTGGAATGGGCGGCGGGCCGGGCGCTGTTCGGCGCCTATCGCAACCCCCTCACGGATGACCAATCGGTCGAGGGCAAGATCCGTGGCACGGCCAACACCAACGCCTGGATTTACGGCGGCAAGCTGTACGCGCTGAAGGAGGATTCGCCGGCGCTGGTCATGAATGCCGCGACCCTGCAGACGGAGGGCTATACCTCATTCAACGGCAAGATGACCGGTCAGACCTTCACCGCGCATCCGAAGGTCGACCCGAAGACCGGCAACATGATCGCGTTCGGCTACGCCTCGTCGGGTCTGTGCAGCGACGACTGCACTTTTTATGAAGTCACCCCCGAGGGCGAGCTGGTCCGCGAGCTGTGGTTCAAGGCGCCGTACTACTGCATGATGCACGACTTCGCGATCACCGAAGACTACGCCCTGTTCCACATCGTGCCATCCATCGGCAGCTGGGAGCGGCTGAGGAAGGGCTTGCCGCACTTCGGTTTCGATACCACCCTGCCGGTGTACCTCGGCGTACTGCCACGCCGCGCCGACGCCAGCGCGAAGGATATCCGCTGGTTCAAGCGCGACAATTGCTTCGCGAGCCACGTGCTCAATGCGTTCCAGGACGGCACGAAGATCCACTTCGACATCCCGGAAGCGAAGAACAACATGTTCCCCTTCTTCCCTGACGTGCACGGGGCGCCTTTCAATGGCGCGGAAGCACTCAGCTACCTGACGCGCTGGACCGTGGACCTGAGCTCGGGCTCGGCGGCACTCACACGCATTGAGCGCCTGACCGACACCGCGGCCGAATTCCCCCGGATCGACAACCGCTTCACCGGTGTGCCGTATCGCCACGGCTGGCTGCTCGAGATGGACCTGCGCCGCCCGGTGGAGCTGCGCGGCGGCAGCGCCGGGGGCCTGCTCATGAACTGCCTCTTCCACAAGGATCTCTCGACCGGGGCCGAGCAGCATTGGTGGTGCGGACCCGTCTCGAGTCTGCAAGAGCCGTGTTTCATTCCGCGCCACCAGGCGGCTCAGGAGGGTCACGGTTGGATCGTGCAGATCTGTAACCGCCTGGAGGAGCACGGCAGTGAGTTGCTGCTGTTCGAGGCGCTGGAAGTCGCCAAGGGACCGATCGCGACGATCCAGATTCCGATCCGGATGCGCTTCGGCCTGCACGGCAACTGGGTGGATGCGCCGGATATCGGCCTTGCAGCCTAACTCAGAGCCCCGTGCTACCCGCCGGAGGGCGCCGCGCCGCGAGCCTCAGGCTGTGGGTGTGGCGCGTGCTCCAGCGAGGACCTCTCCGCCCCGCCGCGCTCGCGCGATGAGCTGTTCCTCATCGCCTCTCACACGCAGCACGAGGGCGACGAGCATCACGACGATCGCAGGGGCCACCCAGTTGATGTCGAGGATCGCGGCCGCCAGATCCCCGCCATTGGCATCGGAGATCATGCCCACCACGAACGGCCCAACGCCAATACCGAAGAGCGTCGTCACGATGATGTAAAGGCTCGAGGTGATGCCGCGCATGCGCGGCAGCACCTGTTCAAACATGATGGCGTAGAGTGGCGGGTACCACGCCGTCAGCACCAGACTGTAGGGCACGAAGCGCGTGTAGAAGCTCGCAGGATTTTGCGCGTGGTAAACCCAGATCGCGATCAGCGGCGAGACGCCGAGCGAGACGAGCGTGACGCAGGCCCGCCCCGAGCCCGGGAAACGCAGGTTGATCCGATCCGAGAGCGGCCCGGCAATCAGCGGCCCGATGATGCCGAGTGCTCCGGCCAGCACACCGAACTCAAGGCCCGTAGTGGCCGGCGACAGCCCGTAGTGCTTCATCAGAAACGAAGGCGTGAAGCCCATAGTGCCGTAATTGATCATCATCTGCAGCGCACCGACGCCCATGCACAGCAGCAGCGCGGGCGAGCGCGTGATGACCTCGAAAGTGGGGCGGTCCGCGAGCCGCAGCCGCTGCAACAGGTTGACCACCACGAGCGCGCCGAAGCCCACCACGCCCCACTGCAGCGCATGCGGATTCACCGCGAGAGCACCGAAGTGCAGCGGGGGACGCGGTGACACGGGCGACGTGATCCGGGTCAGCACGATGGCCCCCGCAATGACCAGGACCGTCGCCACGAGGTTCACGTTCCAGTACCGTGCGCCCGCGCGGCGTCCGGCCATCGCCAACCAGTTGGTGCCGGGGGTCACCGCGGCGAGGAGCGCGAGACTTGCACGAAACGGCTGCGGATCCGGGGGTGACTCGATGCCGTCGAGCCGTCCGCGGCGCGGCTCGGGCAGCCGCCACAGGAGCGCAGCGAGTATGAAGCCGGGAAGCGCGGCCACGAGAAAGGCGAACTGCCAGCCCTTGAGCCCGAGGGGGGCCGCGGCGCCGGCGTACAGGTGGTCCCACCAGTCCGCAGTCACGCCGCCGAGCACCGAGGAACCGCCGAGGCCGAGCGCGATCGCGGCGGCGACCACCCCCGTAGCAAAACCGCGGCGCGGTTTCGCATAGTGGTCGAATACAAGGGAGAAGCCCGCCGGTTGCGCCGCGCCCTCGCCGACGCCGACGCCCAGACGCGACAGGGCGAGCAGCGCAAAGCCCTGCGCGGCGCCCGCGAGCGCCGTCGCCAGCGACCAGAACGCCAGCGTGATCGCGAGCAACCGCGTTCTCACCCAGCCGTCGGCCAGCCGCCCGAGCGGCAGCGAGAATAGTGCGTAGAAGAGCGCGAACACCGTGCCGTACAGCAGTCCCATCTCTGCATCGCCGATGCCGAGATCGTGTTTGATTCGCGGCGCGAGGATCGCAAGGATGTTACGGTCGAGCAGGCTGATCGCGTTGGTGAGTGCGACCAGCGCGAG
>Ga0193733_1000682_pt1 | contig 10726 bp, 9 predicted proteins | sample U1s2metaG_FD_145076 | JGI IMG/M metagenome (GOLD analysis project Ga0193733, IMG submission 145076) | Soil microbial communities from a riparian zone of the East river system, Colorado, United States - U1s2 | ecosystem: Environmental > Terrestrial > Soil > Riparian zone | place: USA: East River... | reverse complement strand
CGGGCTTCTGCCCGGCGCGGCCATTAGCGACGGCCCGATTCAACCAGGCGAAATCGACGGTGCGGGAAATTGGTCGCCGGGGAATTCCGATGGAACTTACGTCGGCATCCAGCCTTGCTCCTACGGCCTCATCCATTCACGCAACACCATGAGCGTGCGCGTCGGTCAATTTGCCGGACTCGATGCCGTGCAGAAAGTCGCGACTACGCTCAACCTCGGCGAAAATATTCCGCGCGGTCCCGCTATTTACATCGGTTCATTCGAAACGAACCTGAAGGATTTCACTACCGCCTATTCCGCTTTTCCGAATGCCGGCGTGCGCAAGCAAGCTTATATCATCGAGCGCATCGACGATCCGGAGCACCATCCGATTTATCGCGCGGCGCATATTTCCGCCCCGGCGCTCGATCCGAGTGCGGCATGGATGACCTCCGAGTTGATGGAGCAAGTGCTGACGCGCGGGACCGCCGCCAGCGCGCGCTCCTTAGGCTTCAATCTGCCGGCCGCTGGCAAAACCGGTACGACCAACGATTACAAGGACGCGTGGTTCATGGGTTACACCAGCACGCTCACTTGCGGCGTGTGGGTCGGCTTCGATCAACCGGTCACGATCATACCGCGCGGCTACGGCGCGGCCCTCGCCCTGCCGGTCTGGACGCAGGTGATGAACAGAGCCGCGCAACTTTATCCCGCCCAACCGTTGCAGCCAACGATGCCGATGCAGCACGCCATGGTCTGTTCCATTTCAAATCACCTCGCTACCACTGGATGTCAGGCAGCGGGAACCGCCTATGAAATCGATTTGCCGGCCGATAAAATTCCGACAGTCGCCTGCGAAGTGCACGGCGGCGAGCAAATGCAATTCGCCGACAGACTGCAAGGTTTCCCCGAGAAAGCCGCGACCATTCCAAATCGCATCCTCCGGTCGTTCCGAAGGCTTTTTGGACGTTGAACGTTGACCGTTTTTGTCAATTGCGAGGAAAACGCCCAACGCTGAACTTTCAACGTTCAACGCTCAATAGAAGGAAAGAATGAGCGGGTGAGGGGAATCGAACCCCCGTGTGTAGCTTGGGAAGCTACCGTTCTACCATTGAACTACACCCGCGGATGGAGGAAGTGAATTGTGATTGGTGATTCGTGAATAGTCAAAAGCTAAGCAGTGCGCAAGCAGCGAACAATCATTGCCACGAAGTCACATCGTCATTGGATGAGGCCGATTTCTTGTCGCCAGAGCCCCCGGCGCCGTCTTTACCTAACGACCAAGCAATCACGCCACTTCGCAGCTTAGGGGCGCTACCGGCATTCGCTGAATACGGGTTATCGACTTGATTATCGTAATCGCCATCAATCCGGATCACATAGTTCTTACCCCACGGGTCGAAATATTGGCCCGCGTTGCTAGCGCTCGTGCCAATACCAGACCGGGGATTGTTCGCATCTTTCACGTCCGGCGGTGAAATAAAAACGATCTGACGAGGATTGAGCGTCGTGGCGGAAAGCCCCCGTAGCTCGTTGAACAAAGTCTCATTCGTTGTCGGGCTTCCTCCTGGCCCCAAAGTTGTATCGCTGCTCGTTGAAAGCGGATACTTGCCGTACTCCGTGTAGAACGCGTTCACGGCGGTGACAATTTCGGTGATATCGTTTTTGGCCTGCGTTCGTTTCGCCTGATCTTGGACGCCGCGGAAGGCGGGAAACAAAAGTCCCAACAAAATCGCGATGATGGTGATGACGACGAGCAGCTCGATGAGGGTGAAGGCGTCTCTGCGTAAGACGTTGAACGTTGGACGTTGAGCGTTGAACGTTTTCTTCCTCATCTCCACTTCCGCATCTGCTCCGGGAACGGGCATTGCGCGCAGTCGGAATTATCTTGCATGCAAAAATCTTCGTAGATCTCGAGCAAGCCTTGTTGGTGCGCGACGCTTTTCAGAAATTGCCCGCACCGCGCATCATCGCCGAAGAGACGCGTTGCTCCAGTGGCCAGCCGCCGATTGGAAAGGCGCGCGGGCAGTTTTGAAAATTCGTTCCAAACATCGCGCCCCTCCGCGGCAAAGAAGGGAAACACCACGTTGGCAAGAATCTCGGCTGCGCGTGTTTCGCCGACGATGGCCATCGCTTCTGGTGATGCTCGCGAGGTCAGTGTGTAATGAAAATCCCAAAACGAATGCGCAAGCGTGAAAAAGAATTGTTCCGCGACGCGTGCACTCGTTTTACCCAACGATTTGATGAAGGCCGGCCATTTCTCCAAAATCGCCGCCAGCGCGGCGAGACGGCGCTGCGGATGATTGAGCGGACGCGTGCCGCTCAAGCGCCAAATTTTCGCGGGTAAAATTAGCCGTTGCAGCGCGTCGCGATGCGGCCACCAACGGTCCCAAAGTTGGCGGACATATTTTCTTGCGGACCTTTCATAGACATCGAGGTCGGACGCTTGCAGAAACCCGGCGACGCCGAAAAGTATCGCTTCCGCGTCAATCGAATTGGCGCGCAATAATTTGAGCGGCAATCGCTGCGCTAGCAGCGTGAACGGAAGTTTGTTTTGTTTGTAACCGAGCGCGGCCGCAATCTCCTGAAAAAGCGCTTCGTCGCGACCGTGATTGTCGATCTTGCTCCGAATGCGTGCGGCCTTTTTTTGCAATCGGAATTGGGCGGCCGCATCCAGCACATTGCGCACGCGGTCTTCCGGCAAATTTCTCAGGGGCGCCTGACAACGGCCCGGCCGCGCGAGCGGAACGTTCGCGCTCAACGTCTCGGCCAGCGCGTTCGGATCGGCCCGCACCTGTCGCACTTCGCGGTTTGATCGGGTGCGCGCGAAAAAGGTTCGCTCGCTCGGGTGGACAAACACATGCAGCACAGTGTCTTCGAATGCGGGATTGGTCGCATGACCATGCTCCTCCCAATTTCGATCGGTCAGATCGAACTCGATGCTGCCGCGCATCGGTTCACTTCCGTTCACGCGAATCGCGGCGTCGCTAAAATCCGGGCCTGCTTCGTGATTCCAAACGCCGAATTGCACGATGTCGATCTTCTCCCCGGCAGGAGTGACAAAATGTTTGCCGAAATCTCCCGCGAACCAGCGCGCTTGCAGTTCCAGCTCGCTCGGGATGCGTTGCGAAGGAAACAGCGCCCGCTCGCGCACGCGCGCGGAATTGCGCAGTTGCGTGTATTTCTCGACCAGCGACATCGGAAAGTCTGTTTGTATCGTAACGCGGGCGAGACGGAAAGGCGGATCGTGCGCTCCGCCGCGCGATGTCAAATCAGGCGTCGAAGGCGCATTATTTTTAGCATCGAGGTCGCCGCGGCGGCGACTGCTCGATCCACCTACGTTGCCGCGAGAGATTCGCTCCTGAGCGAGGGCTCGGTTAAGCGCTCACGCAAGTAATCGACGATGTGCTCGACGACCGCCGCCTGCGATCGCGGAAACACGAACAGATATTTCGGGCCTTTGCCGGCCGCCGGCAAAATAATCAAATTTTCCGCAAGAAATTTCGGCTCATGCGCGACCATGGAGCCATCGAGTTCAATGGTCTGGGCAAAGGGCCGTCCGCTTTTCCGGGCGACGAACAAAATCTTGCGCGGCTCTTCGTTCGTCGCGACGAGCGCTCCGAAAAGATTTGCCGGAATGCGGCGGCCCCGTCCGCTGATGCAGGGCGCGGCCCACGCGATTGTTTCGCCGAGGACATTTTGCCGGCTGAAAACCGAAGCGAAGCGCACTGGCAGAGTAAGCGGCAATTTCACCGGCATTCTGAGATCGGCGGGACCATTCAATTTTTTCAATGCCAGCCAAATCTTCGCTTTAGAGAAACGCCGCGATGGCCAGCGCGAAGATCGACAAGGCGAGCGCCGGATTGTAATGAATGAGCGCGAGTCCGCCGAGCACGGCGACGTCTTCTCCGAAACTAAGCGCGATGTTCGAAAATGGTTCGGGTGATGTGTTACTCGCGAGGCGCGTCGCCGCTTTCGCTGTATGCGTAATCAGGCTCGTGCCTCCCGCAAGCAAGGCAACGATCACTGTGAACGTGGGACTCGGATGTCCCAGCACTTGAATGCCAAGCAATGCGCCGCCAATGGGGCGAATCACGGTGTGGACGGCGTCCCAGGCGGAGTCAATCCAGGGAATTTTGTCGGCGAAAAATTCCAGAAAATAAAGAATGCCCGCGATCGTGATGATCACGGGATTGCCCAGCGCTTCGAGTGATTGATAAGCCGGCGCGAGGGTGATCCAGTGGAAATGGATGGCGAGACCGGTGATGAAAACGGTGAGGTAGAGATTAATGCCAGCGAGACAAGCCAGGCCGAGAGCGACGCCGAGGAGATGAAGTTTTTCCACGCGGGAAATTATCAGCGTAGGTGATTGATTGTCACGAGTAAGTTGTAGCCAGGGTCAAATGACGAAATCCGAATGACGAAAGGGGAACCCGGCGCGACTTATTCGAGCTTCGTCATTAGCGGGGCAGCGATCGCTTCGCAACAGTTGCCGCCGCTGGCGGCGGCCTCTACAATCTGCCGCGATGCTCGATATTCGTTTGATTCGTGAAAAACCCGATTTCGTGCGTGAGCGACTGGCCACACGCGGCGGGGGCGACGAAGCAAAGATCGACGAAGTGCTTCGCCTTGACCTCGTCGTTCGAAAAGCACAGACCGAGCTTCAAAAACTGTATGCAGAGCGTAATCGGTTGAGCAAAGAAATCGGCGTGTTGCGCAGCAAAGGAGAATCTGCGACGGATTTGATCCGACGCGTAAATGAAAATGCCGCGCTGATCAATCGGCGCGAGCAGGAGTTAGCCGCAGATGGGAGCGAGATTCTGCAGCAGGATTTGCTCCTGGAAATTCCAAACTTGCCGCATGCAAACGTGCCGCTCGGCAAAGACCCGAGCGCGAACGTGGTCGCGCGCAGTTGGGGCGAGAAGCCGAAATTGCATCGCGAGGTGCTCGATCATCTCGCGCTTGGGACGAAACTGAAACTTCTCGATCTCGAGCGCGCCGCAAAATTGAGCGGCAGCGGATTCATCTGTTTCACCGGCGCGGGTGCGAAGTTGGAGCGCGCACTCATTACCTTCATGCTCGATCTACACACGCGCGAGCACGGTTACACCGAAATCAGTCCGCCGTTTTTGGTGCGGCGCGATTGCATGATAGGAACAACTCAACTGCCGAAATTTGAGCCAGACATGTACGGACTGGAGAACGGCGAACTGTTTCTCGCGCCAACAGCCGAAGTACCAGTGACGAATTTTCATCGCGAGGAGATTTTGGCGGTTGTCGATCTTCCAAAGAAATTTGTCGCTTACACGCCCTGTTTTCGCCGCGAGGCGGGATCGGCCGGGCGTGAGACGCGCGGGATACTTCGCGTCCATCAATTCGATAAAGTTGAGTTGGTAAAAATCACGACTTCCGAGAAATCTTACGAGGCATTGGAGTCGCTGTTGGCCGATGCGGAGAAGGTTTTGCAGCTACTCGGGTTGCATTATCGCGTGATCGAACTTTGCACCGGCGATCTCGGATTTGGTTCGGCGAAAACTTACGACATCGAGGTCTGGTCGGCGGGTCAGAACAGTTACCTGGAAGTTTCGAGTTGTTCGAACTTTGAAGATTTCCAGGCGCGCCGGATGAATCTCCGCTACAAAGATGCCGATGGGAAAAACCGGTTTTGCCACACGCTGAACGGTTCCGGACTGGCGCTGCCGAGATTGTTCGCAGCGCTCATCGAGAATGGTCAGCAACCGGACGGCTCAATCCGAATTCCGGAAAAATTGCAGGCGTATTTTGGTGGGGCTACGGTCCAATGACGAAGCATGAATGACGAATGGCGAAAATTGGAACAGGCGGGGCGATTCCCTTTCCGTCATTCGGATTTTGGCATTCCTTCGATATTCGTCGTTCGAGCTTCGTCATTCCGAAACAGATCGAGTTGCGATCGATCTTGCTCGGACAACGTTCTTTCGGCCTCTGAGGGCAGTGGCAATGCAAAGCCAAGGCGATGGGCCAGCCGCTGGCAGGTTTCGGGCGCGAAACCTTCGAAGTGATTGCTGACGAATGTCCAAACGTTACGCACTTCGGCGAGGTGGCGCTCGATTTTAAGCGACCAGCTTTCCAGAGCAGCCTCGCGTTTCCAAAGCAGTTTATTGTAGCGATGAACGAACAAGCCGTCGCGATCGTACTTCGTCGCGTAATCGCCGAGTAGACGCAGATAAAGAAAATCGGTCGTGCGCGGCAGGAATTCAAAAGGCGCGAGATTTCGCTCATTGAGCGCGCTGGTATCGGCCCATACCCAGCAAACCCGATGCTTCTCCAAGAGCCGAATGATTTGCGGCCGACGCCAGCCGGCATGACGAAATTCAACGGCGAAGCGAAAATTCCTCGGCAATTGCTCGAAGAATTTGCGAAGCACCTGTCTGCCATCTTTGGGAGCGAAGGACGGCGGCAGTTGGATGAGAATGACTTGAAGCTTTGGCGCGAGCGGCTCGATCGCGCGGAGAAAAGCATTTAGCTCGGCCCTACAATCGCGCAGCCGGCAGGCGTGGGTAATCTCGCGCGGAAGCTTGCAGGCAAAACGAAAGGCGGCCGGCGTGGTGTCCACCCAACGGCAGGCGGTGTTTTCCGCCGGAGCGCCATAGAAGGTCGAGTCGATCTCGACCGTGGGAAAATGGCGCGCGTAAAACTCGAGCCAGTGAGACTCCGGCAAGTCCGGCGGGTAAAAAGCCCCACGCCACTCGTTAAAACTCCACGCGCACGCGCCGATCCGAATTTTCTGTTGATCGGTCAGATTCAATCGAAGAGGAAGCTAATCTAAATCGCGCGCTGCGGAAAGATGTCGATGCAGTCCGGATTAGGATGCGTTGTGGACACCCGGACAAAACCTACAACGTATCGATCCAACGATTCGGAGACGCGAAGTTGGATGATTTTTCGCCCGTTGCTCAACTTGACGGAATCGATAACTTAACTACCCTGCCAGCCTCCATGGATTTCCGACTTCGAGTCTTTTCTTTCCTAGTCTCCGCCAGCCTCGCTTTTCCCGGGCTCAGCGTGGCCTCGGTGATTTTTAAGCCAGGTGAAAAAGCCAAGTACGTGGCGCCGGGCGAGGAAGAAATGAGCGGAAAAGCGGAGGAGCTGTTTCATATCGGGCAGACCGCGGAAAAAGAGGGCAACCTGAAGCGAGCGATCCGGGCCTACAAGAAGCTCGTGCAACGTTACCCTAAAGATGCCCTCGCGCCGGGTGCGCTCTTTCGCGCTGCCGAACTCCAGGAGCAAACGCATAATTATATCGTAGCGGCGCAGTGGTTTAGCGCCCTGGTAGAAAAATATCCCAGCAGCCCGCACTTTGAGGAAGCAATCGAAGCGCAATTTCGCATCGGCGAAATGTATCTGGCTGGGAGAAAGTTGAAGTTCCTTGGCATTCCGCTCGCCTCATCGATGGACCGTGCGGTGGAGGTTTTCGCGGCCGTCGTCCGGACAGCGCCTTACGGAAAGTACACGGCCCGCGCGCAGTTTGATATTGGGCTCGCGCGTGAGAAACAGGGCTTGAACGACGCGGCCCTCCAGGGCTACCAAGCCGTGATCGACAAGTTTCCGGACGAGCCGGTCGCGGCCGATGCGCAATATCAGATCGGGTACATCTGGTTTACGGCTGCGCGAACCGGGACGAAAGATTTAGCCGCCACGACAAACGCCAAGATTGCTTTCCAGGATTTTCTCTTTCGTTATCCAAACAGCGAGAAAGTGGCGCAAACGCGCGCGAACCTGCAATTGCTTGAACGCAAGCAGACGGCAACCTCGTTCAACGTGGCGAAGTTTTACGACAAACAGAAGAATTATCGCGCCGCCGTCATCTATTATAATGAGGTCATCCGACAAGAGCCGGGCTCGACGGAAAGCGAGCGGGCCAAGAAAAGGATCGACCAGTTGCGCGCAAAGTTTGGTGAGGCAGTTCTTCAGCCAGCTGTTGCCGCGGCCGATGCGTCGAAGAAAAAGGCGAGTACGCACGAAGGGCAAACGGCCAAGAGCGGCTCGGCAATGCGCGGCTCGTCGAATGATGAGGCGCCGTTGCCATCACCGGAAACCGATCTATCGCTGCCGCCGCCGGCTTCCCTCGCGCCCGATACGACAACGGCTCCGGAGCCTTCGCCGAGTCCCCCGGCCACCGCAACATCTGAGACGTCTCCAGCGCCTGAGGCATCGGCTTCACCCCAAGCGTCCGCCTCGCCGGCGCCGTGAAAGCATTATTCGCAGTAGCACTTGGTTCTTTCTGCTTGAGTGGTTGTCTCGGCTATCACATCGGGCCCGCCAAGCCATATTACCTCCGCGACGTTCACACGATCGCCGTTCCCACTTTCAAAAACCACACTCTCATCCCTCGTATGGAAGTGCTGGTGACGGGCACGGTGATCAAGCAGTTCCAACAAGACGGGACTTTCCAAATTGCGAGTGACGGAAACGCCGACGCCACCTTAAAAGGCGAAATCATTCGCATCGATCGGTTTCCGGCGCGGTCCCTGCGCGGAAACGTGCTCGCGACGACCGAATTCAGTTTGGCCATGCGTCTGAAATACTCCCTCCTCGGGCGGGACGGAAAGCCGCTGGCCTCGGGTGAAACCGTCGGAACGACCAGCTTTTTCGTCGGCACAGACGTGACCACCGACGAGCGGCAAGCGCTGCCGCTGGCCACGGAAGACCTCGCCACGCGATTGGTGAGCGGGTTGAGCGAGGGCTGGTGATGCTCGATGAAAGGCGATGAAAAACTTTGGTCTATCCTCAACGACAAGCTCGACACTCTGCGCGCCAGCAACCGCCTGGCTGAAGCAATCCGCGTCGCGGAAACGGCTCTCGACGTTGCCAAGCGTACTTTCGCCGACGACGAAAGCGCACTGGCATTAAGCTACGAAAAACTAGGGCAGCTTCTCGATCAACGCGGCGATCGCGCCGCCGCAAAGTCACATCTCTCCAAGGCATATGCGATCCTGGAAAAGGCAAGCCCGCTTGATCAGCGCGCTCTGTACCGTTCTGCACGCCGGCTTGCTTTTTTGTGCGATAACCTGGGTCAGTCCGAAGAAGCGATCCGCTTCTACGAAAAAGCGATCGCGATCGGCACTGAACTCGAGGATCTGCGTTACTCCGACCTCGGCACCATGTTAAACAACGTCGCGCTCATTTTCCGCAAGTCAGGACGCCAAAAGGCGGCGGAGCCATATTATTTGCACGCCCTGCAAATTTACGAAAAGCAGCTCGGCCCCGATCATGCGGATGTGGCTTCGGTGCTCAATAATCTGGCTGTGTTTTACACGAACGAGCGTCGCTACTCCGAGGCGGAGAAAATACACCTTCGCGCGCTGGCCATTCGAGAGAGGGTGCATCCGCCTACTCATCCGGACATTGCGCAATCAAAATGTAACCTGGCGGTGGTCTATCACTCCCGTGGCGATTACGCGAGGGCGGCGGAGCTCTACCGCGCCTCGCTCAAGAGCTGGGAGGAGGCGACCGATAAGCCGCCCGAAGATTACGAGATCGTCGCGTCGAACTACGCCGACTTGCTGCGTTCCCTCGGCAAAGCACGCAAGGCGCATCAACTGGAAGTTCGTGCGCGCAAGAAACGCCGAGGCTAACGATTGGTAGGGCGTGTCCGCGAAACGCCAGCAAGACCGACATGGCCGCTTTGACCTTGCGGCTCTTCAGGGCGTGCGCATTTTAGAAACCGCTGCTTATTGCTCGCGTGGCGGAATTGGCAGACGCGTACGGCTCAGGACCGTATGGGGCAACCCGTGGAGGTTCGAGTCCTCTCGCGAGCACGTCGGCTATACCATTTAAGAGGCGATGTGCCCTTTGAACTTACTTGCTGCCCCCAGCGGCTCTTCTTCTTGCCGCCCATCGGGCTTTCATCAGTTGGGAAAGCCTCTTCCGCCCCGCAGCGGTGAGTCCGCCTTTCTTTCCGGACGCGGTTCTTCGAGCCGTTTTCCCGCCCGCCTTTTGTCGGGCCCAGCGAGCTCGGGCGGCAGCCGCCAACTTGGCCCGAGTCGCCGCCGAAATTCTTCGTCGGCCGCTGGTGGATGTTGAACGTGCTGGAGCACTGCCAAGAATTGAAGCAAGGCGCCTTTCCAGAGTATCGATTTGCCGGCGAATAGAGACGGCTTCTTCCAAAGATTCAAGAGATAAGTCCATGCGCCTTCACATAGCCGGAGTTGGACGGAATGGCAAACATCTTTTTTTCTAACTAACGAAATGGCGGCTTTAAACTTGATCTGTAGTTGCATGTGGGGCGTTGGATGTTCGACCTTGAGCGCTTTGAACGAACCAGCTATCGAGACGCAGCCGGAGCGGGTCCAACGAATGTTTGGATCAATTGCCCGCCGCTACGATCTCGCCAACCATCTGCTCAGTTGCGGCGCTGATCTTTATTGGCGAAACCGCGCCGCGGAAATCGTGGCTAGCTGGCGCTCGAATAAAGTTGTCGATCTTGCTACTGGCACGGGAGATCTCGCGCTCGCCATTGCGAAGAAATTGCCGAGCGCGGAAATCACGGGCGTCGATTTTTCCGAAGAGATGCTGGCCGTCGCGCACCGAAAAGGATTGCGCAAAACCATCGTGGCCGATGCCATGCGACTGCCGTTCGCGGATTCTTCGTTCGATTGCGCGACGGTCGCCTTCGGTTTGCGCAACATGGAAGACTGGGGCGCCGCCCTGCGCGAAATGTCGCGCGTCCTCAGCGCAAATGGCCATTTGCTCGTCCTCGAGTTTT
>Ga0193733_1000680_pt1 | contig 10741 bp, 10 predicted proteins | sample U1s2metaG_FD_145076 | JGI IMG/M metagenome (GOLD analysis project Ga0193733, IMG submission 145076) | Soil microbial communities from a riparian zone of the East river system, Colorado, United States - U1s2 | ecosystem: Environmental > Terrestrial > Soil > Riparian zone | place: USA: East River... | reverse complement strand
AAACAAGGACCTTATTGCCTGCGAAATATTTTTCGGGAACAAAGAAGGTCGCGACCCAGGCAAATTGCATCAGCGCAGTTCCAACCGCGCCCAGAGTCGGGAGCGCATTCCACCGTTGTCGTTGAGCAAGGGCGAGCAGACCGATGTCGAGCAACGCAATATAGACGAAAAGTCCGAGCGGATGATCCTGACCCGTTGATAGCAATAGCGGCGTGAGAAAGCCGCCGGCGATACCGAGCACAGCGACGACAATCGCGTTCAACCGGACTGCGAGCAGGAACGCGACCGCTGTAATCAGCGTCATCAGCAGGAAGGTTGGAATGAGACCGAAGAATGAGAAGTGATAATAAGACCGGCAGGCAAACGTCACGGCATAGAGCACAAGGATGCCAGTCGCGCACAGCGTCTGCGCGGTGACGGCGTTTTCCTTCCGTTTTAGAAGCAGACCGCCAATGAGAAGACCGACGCCAACGACAAACCCGATGGCAACCCGTAGCTCCGGCGGGATGAGATTGTGCTCGAACGAATATTTAACGAAAAACGCTACGCCGAGGAAAAGCGCGAGCCCGCCGATCCACGCGAAGAGTTTCGCGCCCATGAATTGCTCCCAATTAATTGGCGGTCTGCGCGGCGCTGCGATTTGAGGAACGGTTGCTTGGACGAATCTTTCCGGAATTGGCGGCGGCACCGATTCTTTCTCTGGCACGGCCGGAGCAGGTGTTGTGATCCGCACCGGTGGCGGGGCGGTTTCTGTTGCTGCCACAGCGCCTTGCGGCTCCGGGATGGGGACGGTATCCCTTTCCAAACCGCGTACTTCATTTTCAAGTGATGACAATCGCGCAGCTAAGTCGTCAAGGGCACGCTTCGCGGTATTTGCCTTGGCGAGCGCGACAAACGGCAGGACGCAAATTGCAATCAACAGACCGATACTAAAAAGGATCAGGAGTTCCATTTGTTCGTTAGGTTTGACCCAATGTTGGGCTTTGCCGAAGAGGATAACTGCTTTGCGCGGCGGATGTTAATTGATAAAAATTGCGGATTTCATCGACGCTTTCGATCGTGAACATTCATCACCTGGAGTTGTTCTATTTTGTCGCGAAACACGGCGGCATCGCAGCCGCGGTGCGGAACATTCCCTATGGCATCCAGCAACCTGCAGTGAGCGGCCAGATCGCCAAGCTCGAGGAGTCGCTCGGCACCAAGCTTTTTCAGCGACGCCCATTCGCGCTTTCGCCTGCAGGCGTGGAACTGTTCGAGTTCATTAAGCCGTTCTTCGACAACGTCGAGATCGTCAGTGAGAAGCTCCGTCAAAACAGGTCGCCACAATTGCGCATTGCCGCGCCTTCAATCGTGTTGCACGACTATATCCCCGAGTTGCTGCAGAAGCTTCGGACGAAATTTCCCGAATTTCGCCTTTATCTGCATGAAGCGGCGCGTGCCGAAGCCGAAAGATTACTCCTGGCTCGGGACGTCGATCTTGCGATTACCCTTGTCGAGAAAAAATCGCGCGCTGGGATTGAGGTTCGGCCGTTACTTGAGCTGCCGTTGATTCTGCTCGTCCACAGAAAGTGGAAGCTCGCTCGCGCAGAACACCTGTGGAAGCGCGACAAAATTGAAGAAACGCTAATCAGTCTCCCGCGAACTGACCCAATCCACGCTTCCTTTCAGCGCGGTCTTGAGCGGATTGGAGTGGAATGGTTTTGCGGTATCGAGGTCAACTCGGCTCGTTTGATCGAGCGTTACGTCGCCGGGGGTTATGGAATCGGCTTGGCAGTAGCGGTCCCAGGCTTCAAGCCGGCCCAGGAGGTGCGCGTTTTAGAGTTGCCGGATTTTCCCCCGGTCGTTGTGGGCGTCTCGTGGTCAGGCAAACTTTCAAATATCTCAAAGCAATTGCTGGCCGAACTGGAAACCGAAGCGCAAGTGCAAATGCGCCGAATGAAAAGCGGAGCCAGGCATTAGCCGAAGTTAATTTCGTTGCCGTTGCGGCGTGCTAATCCGCCTCGTCTTTGAGCATTGATTTGAGCTGCTCGCGCAATTGCGAATTCTCTTCGTGTCCGTGAGCCGAAATAGCATGCTGCACCGCTGCTTCGAGCACCTCTTGCTCAGTTCCGGAAATTTTGAGGGAGCAATTTTTCTCACTCGGATAATCTCTGCAATCGATCGATTTTCTATTCGCCATGTCAGCCTCCTGTTCTTTTTGGTTTTCCTTCGATTCGCCAGCCAGAAAGTTTTATTACGCCCTCCGAGATTCGAGTGGGATCTAATCACGTCTCGCGCTTCTGCTACGCTTCAAAAAGCGGCGTCAAGCCGCCGCACTCCAAAGCCCCGAAAGCTTTCGGGGCGAAAAAGCCGTGCTGATTTGTGTTAATTCGTGGTTAGCTCTTCTTTAATTCGTCCAAATCTTTCAGGACTTGCTCGCTGTGCTCGACCGGTTTCACCCCGGTGTAGACTTTCGCGACTTCGCCTTTCGGGTTGATGATGAACGTGTTCCGCGCGGCAAGTTTGCTGCCTTTGTAATCCATCACCGATCCATACTCGGTGGAGACTTTCGCATCCGGATCGGCGAGCAATTTAAAATTGAGCCCTTCCTTGGCGCAAAAATCTTTGTGCGATTGCGCGGTGTCCACGCTTACCCCAAGAATGACTGCGCCGGCGCCCTCGTACTTGGCGAGATCGCGCTGAAAATTGTGCGCCTCCATCGTGCAACCGCTGGTGAAATCTTTCGGATAAAAATAAAGCACCACCCATTTGCCGCGATAATCTTTCAGGCTCACCTGCGACCCATCGCCGGTCGTGAGACTAAAATCCGGCGCGGCCTTGCCGACCTCCGGTTGCTGTTGAGACTCCGCTGCCATCAAGGCCAACGTGCCAAGACCAAGGAATGCTGACAAGATGATGTTTTTCATATCCATGCCTCAGTTTTCGAGCATCAACGCGGCGAGTCAAGGGCTGCGGCGAATTGGCTTGCGCTTTGGCGCCCGGTTTGAGGCAATAAACGCCGTCTATGCCAAGGCCGATGGTTGCCGAAAGTCTTCCGATTAAGCCAGCGCGACTGATTCTTGGTTTGATTGCCTGCATCGGGCTGGTCCTCGCGTTGTTGACGCTGTTATTCGGTTTCACGTCGATCCCGGCGAACTCCATTGGGGTCAAGACACGGTTTGGCGCATTCCACGATAACGTTAATCCCGGTCTGGCTTACGCCATTCCATATGTTGATGAAATTCAGATCGTCCCTACGCAGCGCCTGCTAAAGCTCGAGTTCGGCTTTTTCACACCGGGCGCGACAAACATTTACCAGGGCGACCCTGAGCCGCAGGAAACCGAGACGATGATCACAGGCGACCTCAACACCGCCCTGGTTCCGTGGGTGGTGCAGTACCGCGTCACCGATCCGAAGATGTATTTGTTCGGAGCGCGTGAGCCGGAGAAAACGTTGCGCGATCTTTCCGAAAGCGTGATGCGCGAAGTAATTGGTGATCGCACTGTGGATGAAGTGCTAACCATTGGCCGGCACGACATCGAGACGTCAGCCTTGAAACGCCTGGCCGATTTGAGTTCGCAATACGGTTTGGGAATCCAGATTCAACAGGTGCAGCTCACAAGTGTCCGACCGCCGCCAGCGGTGCAGGCGGCGTTCAACGATGTCAATCAGGCCCAACAGGAAAAGCAAACCGCAATCAATCAAGCTTGGGCGGTGTATAACGACGCCGTTCCGAACGCGCGCGGCCAGGCGAAGGAGCGCGAGAAACAAGCCGAAGCGTATGCCTTCCGCCGGGTGAACGAGGCAAAGGGCGAAGCGCAAAAATTTTCATTATTGCTCGTCGAGTACCGGAAAGCATCTGACATAACGCGACGGCGTCTTTATCTCGAAGCGATGCAAGCGATTCTGCCCAATCTGCAAAAGAAAATCATCGTCGATGACAGTTTGAAGAACATTCTCCAGACGTTGCCGCTGTTGCCGACGGAACAAACCCGGACCTCGCCATGAATGTGATCGATGTGACTCCGCGACCCGCGGCGATATCGGCCGTTGTGCGTTTTTTGCAGAGCCGATTCATGTCTATCTTGGGAATTCTTTTCATCTTGACCGCATTCAAATGGGGAACGCTGCTGTTTATCGTCCATCAATATGAAACCGTGATCATCACGCGTTTCGGCAAAATCGTTCGCACCATCGCCACACCCGGATTGAAAATGAAGCTGCCGGTTATCGATAAAGTGCAGCGTTTCGATAAACGGATTCTCGCCTGGGACGGCCCGCCAACTGAATGTCCTACCAAGGACAAGCTTTACATCATTGTCGATTGTTTCGCGCGTTGGAGGATCAGCGATCCGTTCCTCTACTACAATAGACTCAATGATGAGCGCAGCGCGCTTTCACGCCTTGACGACATCCTTGGCAGCGAAACACGCACGGCCGTCGCCACGCACGATCTCGTCGAAATCATTCGCGTAACCAAAGGACGAAACCCGTTGCGCGACGAGGAACTTGAGAAAAGCGGCACCATGTTGCCCAGCACGATTCCCGAAATTGAACTCGGTCGCGGTGAGATCGAAAAACAAATCACCGAACGCACTCGGCAGAAGATTGCCGATTTCGGAATCGAATTGCTCGATGAACGTTTCAAGCGCAGTAAATACAATCCAGCGGTTGCGGAGAAGATCATCGAGCGCATGTCGAGCGAGCGGCATCAAATCGCCGCACGGTTCCGTTCGGAGGGACGCGGCGAGGCCGCGAACATCAACGGTCAAAAGGAAAGCGATGTGGCATCGATCAGTTCCACCGCGACAAAGAACGCGCTCGAGATCGAGGGAAAAGCCGACGCCGAAGCCGCCGCGATTTACGCAGCGGCATTCAGCGCGCCTGATGCGCAGGAACTCTATTCGTTTTTGCGAAGCCTCGATGTCATGCGCGCCGCGTTTGAAAAAGACACCACCGCAGTACTCTCGACCAACAGCGATCTGGGCCGAATGTTGAAGTCCATGGCCGAAGCCGTGGCGTCAAAACCGCACTGATGGGCTCAGGCGTGAATCCGCGTGTTTCTGGGGAGCGCAGGCTGCTAGCCTGCTGATCTCGGCAGCTTGCCGAGATGGGTTAATGGGCGTCACCTAAGAAATTACGTGTGCCAAGATGTTGCCGGCAGGGTTGCCGGCAACTACAGGCTGGCAGCCTGTGCTCCCCAGAAACTGACGCGCGCGCTACCCAACACTTGTGAAACCTGTTCGAATGGTCGTTTATCCTTATTCGTGAGAATCTGGACGATTGGCCACTCAACGCGCAGCATTGACGATTTTGTTTCACTGTTGGAACAGAACGGAATCAAGTTGCTCGCTGACGTGCGATCATTGCCCGGGTCGAAGCGCTATCCGCAATTCAACAAGGAAACGTTGGCGGAATCACTGAACGCCCACGGAATACGCTACGAACATTTTCCTGAGCTGGGCGGAAGACGAAAACCGAACGCTGACTCGCGCAACACGGCGTGGCGCAATGCGTCATTTCGCGGTTACGCCGATTACATGGAAACAGAAGAATTTCACAAGGGTGTCGAGCGCCTTCTCGCCTTTGCAAGGAACGAGGACTTGGGCAGCCGTCGAAATGACCGTGACGGTTCGGAAACCGTCACTCCTTGGAGCGTTGCGATCATGTGTGCAGAAGCGGTGTGGTGGCGCTGTCATCGTTCGCTGATCTCAGATCACCTGAAGGCGTGTGATATCGAGGTGATGCACATTCTCAATGCTAATAAAATCGAACCGCATCCGTTCACATCTGCAGCGCACATTGTGAAGGGCCAACTGAGCTACGGCGCCGAATCGCTATTGTAGGGCGTTTCTGTGAAACGCCGGCGTGGTTCGCGCCATGTGCGATGTGCAATGTAAGCGGGCACCGGCGGCTCGATTCTCTCTCGCTCCATCATTCTTTCCGCCAGCCAGTGGAACCATTCGGAGCCCGTCTCGCGCTTTAGCTCGCGACGCCATTGCTCGGCCCAAACCTGAAGCTTCTTCCAAGAAAGAAGAATCGGACCGCTAAAGAAATCGTCCACCAGATCAAGGGTGAGCTCGTGGCGAAATAGCAATACACCGATGCTTTCCCAAGTGAGCGAAACCAGATACACCGCATCTTCGCCATCAGGCCCGAGCACTTCTCGAATTTTCTGTGTGTCCGCGCCATCGGGCAACGACAACACACGGCGGAGTGCACTAGTAAAAGCTGGGCTCTGGAATGATCTCACTAGCTCGAGCATTGCCTCCCGTTGTCTGCGTTGGCGGTAATGTCGGATTTGCGCGGCTGCGAAAATGACGCCGGCCGTCACGGCAAATGCATTGATCAAATTTGCCAGAGTCGAGAGATCCATTTCAACGAGGATCGGTGACGCGACCGAGAAACAAACAGACGCCACTCGGCACATGCTGAATCGCGTAAACGAATGGACGATCGACTTTCACTTCGATCGGCGGCGGGGGAGGGGACCTTAAAGCAGTCCCCGCCATCATTGCCACGGCGGTTGCCGCAGCCGCTTCCGTTCCTTTTTCGTCCACTGCGATGAAGGTCTTGTGAAAGATCTGCGAGATGTAGAGGTAATCGTTCGGCTTGCGCGGCGCGATCTTGTCGAAATTCGCGCTGCCCCGCGGCTTGTCGAACGCAGTCTTCATCCCGAGCGCTTCAAAGTTTTCGGCTAACGCGATTGTAGGCGGCTCAATCTTGAATTTTGGCAGATAAAGATCGACGTCGCGCGTTTGAAGCTTTGCGCAACCGGCGAGCATATCACTCGTCAGCTTTGACTCGAGGGCACGCAGACCGCTCACGTCGTCGGGAAGCAGAACCAGGAACTGCAGGTCGTCGCCGGCGTAGGGAAGGCTCACAGCAGTAAATCCTTCGCGCTTCGCATACCCGAAATGCTTATCAGTTTTGTGCATCGTCGGAACATTGACAGGCGTTCCGCCTCGAAGATGAAACGGTTCCGGTTGCGTCGCGTTGTCGGAAAATTCACTGGCCCAGGGGGCTTTTAGATAAAGAGCGTTCGCCAGGACCAGGCGCGTTGTTTTGTCCAGTGCCCCTCCTGGGATCAGATCGCGAATCCGATCATGCGTCTGGTCCGCGACCCATTTGTTAATGCGCTGCGTAGCTGACGCAGCATTGGCAACGAAATCGATAGGCTCAAATGCTCCGCCGAAATTTTGTTTCACCAATGACAGGAAAGCCTCGCGAAACGCATAGCTCTTTTGCGCAAAGAGCCGATTGGCGATGTTCAACGTGATAGGCTCACTCGGGCCACCAAATTTTTTAGATTGTTTTACGAGCTCGGCTGTCTTTGCGCGCATCTCCTCCAGCGAACGCTGAAGTGCGGCAAACGAGGCGGGAAAGTTGCTATCGTTGGTGAGATGCAGAACGCGCGCCATCTCGGTGCGAGTTTCGCCATCGGCGCCGAGGAATGTCATCGCCAGAGCGGTTTCAATTGAGTACGGAGAGACGCAAAGATTGTCGTCGCGCGTGGCGAGCTGATGGTGAAGATCGACAGCGAGCTCATTTGTCGCTTTTGCCGCCAGGTCAAAGTTTGTTGCGCCGTGCGCCATTCCAGCGACTAACGCGCCGAATACGTGCAAGATCAAAAGCCGTTTCATGTCGTGATGAAACACTGAAATTGGAAGTGTTGCGATGAATTTTGGAGTGCGGCGACATGTCGCCGCTTTCAAAGCGCGGACGCGTCCGCGCACTCCAAATTTGAGCGACGTCGATTTGTCGTGGCTCGTTGTATGCGATGCTCTCAAAATCCGCCTCTCCCCTTCAACAAAGGGGAGAGAAATTGAGGTGAGGGATTCCGAGCGTTAGTCTAGTCAGATGCAAACCCTCAGCCTAGCCCTCTCCCTTGGGAAGGGAGCGGTGAACACAGCTGCGTATTGCAGACACTCATTAGCGCTGATTTAGTGCGTGACCTGAAGAAAATCATGGCCGCGCAACGCAAGCCGAACCTAATTCTTTTTCTACCGGACCAGCAGAGAGCGGATACGCTCGCTTGTTACGGGGGTGTGAAGGTTCACGCTCCCAATCTTAACAAGCTTGCTTCTGAATCCGTGGTTTTCGAGCGGGCCTACGTCACCCATCCGGTCTGCACACCTTCGCGTTCTTCACTAATGACCGGTACGTGGCCGCACATTAACGGATGCACGCGCAACAGCGTGCCATTGGATCGGCGGTTTCGCGTTTTTCCCGAGCTGATGGAGGACAGAGATTATGAGACGTCATACATGGGCAAGTGGCACCTGGGCGAGGAAGGGCCCGCTGGACGCGGATTCCGCGAATGGATTTCGACTGAACACCACGGCGACTACACAAAGTTCCTAATCTCAAAGGGCATCACGCCCGATAAACAAAACGGCCGATTCTCAGAACTGGCCATCAGCAACCTGCCCCTTGATCTATCGCGGCCAAAATTTCTGGAGCAACGCGCCTGCGAATTCATCGAAAAACATCAGCGCGATCCTTTCATTCTGGTGGTGGCATTTGTAGAACCGCACTCGCCCTACAATGGGCCGCTTAACGACGAGCATCCACTGGATGAAGTGGCACTCGATGTTACCGCCACGTTTCCCGAGAGTGAAAGTATTCCGCTGCGCTACCGGCTAATGCGCGAATGGCAGCAAGCGGAAGCGATCCTGGATCGCCAGCGATTGCCGACTCAATTGTTTTTCGGAATCACGCCCGAGGAATACCAAAGCATCAAGCAACGCTATCTAGGTCTTGTCACTCTGGTGGATCAGAGCATCGGCGCCATTCTTGGCTGCTTGGAACGGTTCGGCTTGAACGAGCACACGATCGTTGTGCATACGAGCGACCACGGCGACAGCCTTGGCGCGCATCACCTTTTCGGGAAAGAAACAATGTTCGAAGAAGCCGCGCGCGTTCCGTTGCTGATTCGGCTGCCGGACCAGACGCGCGGTAAGATAATTTCGCAACCAGTGAGTCATATCGATTTCGTGCCAACGTTACTCGACCTGCTTGGCCAACCCAGACATCCTCAATGCCCCGGCAAAAGTATGCTGCCGTTGATTCAAGATGAAGCCATGACGCCAGATAATGTCTTTCTAGAATGGGCGCCAAACCGGACAAAAATAAAGAAGGGAACATCACTGGCCCGGCGGCGCATGATCAAGCGCGCGGTCGAAGAGTCTACTCGGACGCTTGTTTCTCCAGACGGCTGGAAGCTTTGTCTGCGCGACATGGATTTAAACGAACTATATAACTTGAAGGACGATCCCTGGGAAACGCGCAATCTTTACTCGGAGCGCCAATACGCCTCAATCGTTTCCCGCCTTGCTAGCGAGATTCACCGATGGCAGGAATCCGCAAACGACAAATTAAGGATTTGAGGGGTAGCGGGTGCGAAGGCATCCAAAGGACCAACCGGAACACCGCGCATCAACGTAGCGACGCCGCGCCGCCCAGACGGCTCTCTGGGGACAGCGCGGCGCGCCGTTCCTGGCGCCTGACAAAGACTTAGAGTCAAGGCTTGATGATCATTTTGGCTGCCATGGGTTGGCCTAGCGCGTATCCCAAGCCAGATGTCAGGGTCACCACGACAGTATATGATTGCTGGAGGCCTCTGGGGTCGGGCAAGGTTTTGACCAGGATTACTCCGTAGCCCTCGGGGCCGACCTGGGCCGGGGGGACAAGCGCAATGTAATCAACCCCGGGGATAGCGGTGCCGCTAACAGAGTAGTTTACATACGGGAAGTAAGGGATATAACCCTTATCACTGGACGTGGTCTGCCTCATGTCCACAACGAATGAACCGGTTTTCCCCCGGTGCACATCGCCGCTGCTATGAATAGTAGCGACGAGAAGTTGCCCAGGAGGCTGAATTGCCTCGTTATCGCCGCGTACCTGAGTGATCGCGCTCCCAAGCACGAACACCAAGCCGAGGCTTAGCAGGAGGTTCTTGATGATTTTTGTTTTCATATTATTTATTTTTCTTTCTTGTTTTGGCTTTCTTTGATTTCTCGTTATTGAGAACTCATTTCTGGCCGTTCACTGATGTAGTGCGTAAAATCTGGCGCGAGGTTACGCGGAAAATTCTAGAGGCAGCCGTGCCGGCTGCTAGAAGACAACTTCTTCAAAACGAACAGCGAATCGCGGACCACCTAACTTGGCCCAGGCTACGGTGGGCAGGTAGCGGATGTCACCGATCAGGGTAAAGATGCTTTAAACAGAAGATAACAACCGAAACCAAGGTCCCTTTTGGTTTAGCGACTCTTTGTTATCTGGGTACGAAACTGACGAAGAGCTTATTTCGGGGCTAGGCCTAACCGACTCCGAGTGAAGCGCGCTCGCTACCGGAACATATTCTCTATTGCAGGTGCAGCCGGGGTCGGTGACCCCGGCCACATGCTGCGGATTCACGCTTTGGACTTCCAGATCCATTTCGCCTCAGGCGATATTCATTGAGAAGAGACTGGCATTGGCTGCAAGGTGACATGTGAAAAGGTTTCGCTCAGAGCCTGTCCGGAGGCAAACGTGCTTCGCGTTGCCTGCTGAGTGAACTTGTAAATGGCATTCGGGACGACGCTGCCGGTGCCGGTGACCCCGCCCACATCTACCACAAGCAGATTGCCTGCCCCATCAAAGGCCAGACTTTGTGCGCTGCCCGGCACCGAACCAAAGGTCGTTCGAGGATACCGATGGAGAACTCCAGGCGGATCGTATTTGTAGATGTTCCCGCCCGAATCCGCCATAAACAGATTG
>Ga0193733_1000679_pt1 | contig 10745 bp, 9 predicted proteins | sample U1s2metaG_FD_145076 | JGI IMG/M metagenome (GOLD analysis project Ga0193733, IMG submission 145076) | Soil microbial communities from a riparian zone of the East river system, Colorado, United States - U1s2 | ecosystem: Environmental > Terrestrial > Soil > Riparian zone | place: USA: East River... | reverse complement strand
TTGGGGGGCGAGGGGAGATAATGGATAATCTTTCGCCCGATGGCCCGGTCTATCAGGCGGGGACGCTCTCGGGAAATCCGCTGGCCATGGCGGCAGGTCTTGCGCAATTACGCGAACTGGAACGAATCAACGGCTGGACGTTGCTCGAAAAACTCGGCGCACAATTCGAGGAGCGCGCGCGCGCCGCCATCGCACAAAGTAAAATCGACATCACATTTCACCGCATCGGGTCGATGTTCTGTTTGTTTTTTGCGCGCGGTCCGATCGACGATCTGGCCGCTGCGCGGCGCAGCGACTTGAAAATGTTCGCGAGATTTTTCCACGCTTGTTTAAAGTGCGGCGTTTACTTTGCGCCGTCGCAATTCGAGACCGGATTCATTTCGACGGCGCATTCAAGCGATGACATCGAGAGAACCGGCGAAATCATTCACGAAGTTTTGCTGAATCTGTAGGGGAAGCTGTTAGCTTCCCGTCAAACTCGACATGACAAAGATCCGCGCCGTCGCGAAATTCTTTTTCGAAGGTAAGCGGAAGTTTTTTGTCAAAGGCGTCACCTACGGCCCGTTCAAACCGGACGAGCTGGGAAACTATCTCGGTCATCCCCAGCAAGTGGATGTCGATCTCGCCATGATGCGTGAGATCGGACTGAACGTTGTCCGGATTTATCATGCGCCCCCGAAGTGGTTTCTCGATCGCTGCGCTGCGGCCGGTATGCGCGTGCTGATCACGTTGCCGTGGGCGAAACACATTGAATTTCTAAATCAGAGATCGGCGCGGAAAGCGATTAGAGATTCGGTGCGCGCGACGGTGGCGGCAAATGCCGGGCATCCCGCAATCCTGGGTTATCTCGTGGGCAACGAAATCTCGAGCACGATGGTCCGCTGGCTCGGCGTGCCAGAAGTCACCGAATTCGTCGAGAAATTGGTGCGCATGGCGCGCGCCATCGACCCCGATGTTCTGTTTTCTTACGCGACTTATCCGCCGACCGAATATCTGCTGCCGCAAAATCTCGATTTCTTTTGCTTCAACGTTTACCTGCTGCGTCTGCAAAATCTGACGGAAGAACGTCCGCTCATTCTCGGCGAGTTCGGCATGGACACAATCCGGCATTCGCAGGAAGAGCAAGCCGAGATGCTCGCCTGGCACGTTGACAGCGTGGTGCGCTGCGGCCTCGCCGGAACCGTCTTCTTTTCCTGGACCGACGAATGGTACACGGGCGATCAGGAAATCACCGATTGGGCCTTTGGAATTGTTACGCGCACACGCGAGCCCAAAAAAGCGTTTCACGTTCTGCGCGACAAACTCGGGTGGGATAGTTCCGGACCGCCGCATCGCGATTTGCCGGAGTCACCTGTCGTCTCCGTGATCGTTTGTTCTTACAACGGCGCCAAAACACTGGCCGCCTGCCTCGAATCGCTGAGCAAACTCAATTATCCAAACTACGAAGTGATTTTGGTCGATGACGGTTCGACCGATAACACGGCCGAAATCGCGCAGCAATTTCCGGAGGTGCGCTACATTCATCAGGAGAACCACGGCTTGAGTCACGCGCGCAACACCGGCGCGGCCGCGGCTAAAGGTGAAGTCTTTGTTTACACTGACTCAGACTGCATGGCTGATGTCGATTGGCTTTATTATCTAATTGGAACGCTCGTGAGTGGCGATTACGCGGGAGTAGGGGGACCAAATGTAACGCCGCCGGCGCAAAATTGGATTCAGGCGTGCGTCGCGGGAGCGCCGGGCGGACCGAGCCACGTCCTCCTAACCGATACCGTCGCGGAACACATTCCGGGTTGTAACATGGCGTTTTATCGCTGGGCCTTCGAAAACGTGGGCGGTTTCGACATTGAGTATCACCAGGCCGGCGACGATGTCGATTTTTGCTGGCGCCTGCAACAGGCCGGCGGCGTCATCGGTTTTAGTCCGACGGCAATTGTCTGGCATCACCGGCGCTTTACCCTGCGCGCATTTCTCAAACAACAGGAAGGTTACGGCGAAGCGGAATCGCTCCTCCGCTTCAAGCATTTGATTTTCTTTGGCCCGACCGGTACGGCGAAATGGCGCGGTCAAATTTACGGCACGCCGCGCTTCAGTTGGTTTATCAATCGTCCGATCGTTTACCACGGAATTTTTGGTGAAGGTCTTTTCCAGTCGATCTATCCCACGCCGCAATCGGAAGTGGCCGCTTATTTGAGCAGCATCGAGTGGTTTGCGCTCACCATCTTTCTTTTCGGACTCGGGATTTTCCTGCCGGCCTTGCGCATTGTTCCTTATCTGATGTTTGGCGGAACATTGTGCGTGGCGCTTTCCTACATGGTGCGGGCGCGCATCGAGCCGAAATTCGACACGGTACACGCGCGTTTGCTCGTGATGGTGCTGGCTTTCATCCAACCGCTCGTGCGCGGATTTTCGCGCTATTTCACCTGGCTTCATTTCAAACGCACTCCACGCACGGTCATCAGAACGCGCGAACATTTGCCCGCCGAGGCGCAGATCGAACGAAATGCGCGACGCCGAGTTTATTGGAGCGAGGATGGAAAAGATCGGCATCACCTGCTCGGCTCAATCTTTCAATTGCTCGAGGAAGAAGGCTGGCGCTATTCCACCGACACGGGCTGGAACGAATGGGACCTTCAAATCTACGGGAATTTCTGGTGGAGCATCAAGTTGCAAACCGTCACGGAATATCATGGCGGTGGCAGATGTCTGACGCGCGTGGGCCTTCGCAACAAATTTGTCGCCACCACGGTCATCATCAATCTCATTCTTTTGAGCCTTTTGATTTATCGACAGCTTAATAGCTCGCATGTCGATCTTTGGTCGATCATTCTCTATTCGCTCTTTGCCATCTTTCTCGCCTTTCGCGCGCGCGCCTTGAAAGCGCGCGTCGCCGAATTGGTCGACGCGGCGGCTTACCGTGCCGGATTACAGCGGGTGAGGCGGCGAGGGAAGAATGCCGTCCCGACAAAGATCGAGGCGGTGAATATCAGCGACGGTCTGTAGTCGCCTCGCTCTGTCGAGGCGCTGCGGGGGCGTTATTGTTCGCGTGGGTTGCGTCGCGCAGAGCGCGACGTCTACAATTTGGAGAACGCTTGTTCGAAATCAGTTGGCAGCGGCGCTTCGAAGCTTTGCCATTTCGCCGTGCGCGGATGACGGAAACCGAGTTTCCACGCGTGCAGCATCTGGCGCGGCAAAATTTTGGCGAGCTTCGGCGCATAGACTCGGTCGCCGAGAACCGGATGCCCAAGATGATGCAGGTGAACGCGGATTTGATGGGTACGCCCGCTGTGCAACCGGCACTCGACCAAACTCATTTCGCTGCCGGAGCGGAGCACGCGATATTCGGTTTTTGCGCTGCGCCCGCGCGTGACAGCCACGGCCATTCGTTGTCGATGTACCGGATGGCGTCCAATTTTTGCTTCGATCGTACCTGAACCTCTGCGCATCTTTCCCGCAACAAGCGCAAGATAAATTTTCTCCACGCTTCGCTCCGCAAACTGCGCCGACAAATCGCGGTGCGCCTCATCATTCTTTGCCACGACCATGCAGCCGCTCGTGTCTTTATCGAGACGATGCACAATGCCGGGACGTTCCTTGCCACCGATTCCGGAAAGTTCCGTGCAATGATGGAGCAACGCGTTCACCAAAGTGTGTTCGCGATGGCCGGCCCCCGGATGAACGACCAGGCCGGCCGGCTTGTTGATCACGATTAGATCCCGATCTTCAAAAAGAACTTCGAGCGGTATATTCTCCGGTTGATTGTCGATCTTGGCCGGCGGCGGTTCGGTTAGATCGACATCATCACCCGCGTGCAGCAGATCGCGCGGCCGCGCTTTCTCGCCGTTAAGTTTGACGAAGTTTTCGCGAATCAACTGTTGAATCCGCGACCGCGAAAATTGAGGCAATGCATTCGCAAGAAAACGGTCCAGGCGCAGACCGGCAGCTTGCTTCGGCGCGACGAGCGAGAGCTTGGTTTGTTCGGATTGTTGCACGTTAAAACTGGATGTTAGAGGCGCTTCGCTCCGTGCTCGATCCCAATTTGGCGCCGCCGCCGCTTTGTTTAACATCGCGCAAGGGACTGCGCGATCCAACCGACAATGGCGCGTCATTTGCTCCCTAAATTGGGATGCGTCTAAGGAGTCCTGGGCTTGTTGTTGCTATTCTCTTGCCGATCCTGGCCGGGCACGCCGCGCAGTTACCACTCACGGCAAAGGAGATCGGCTTGATGTTGCGCATGGGTTATTCGACCAGCGCCCTGACACAGGAATTATCCGCGCGACATTTCGCCGATACGCTGGATGCGGCCAAAGAGGCGCAATTAACCAAGGCCGGCGCAAGCGCGGAGCTCATGGCCGCACTCAAGAATGGAACCTATTCGGTTCCGCCGGGAGAGATCGCACGAGCGCAGGCGCAACTCGCAGAGCAAGCCGAGCGTCGCGCGATTGAAGCCGAACGCTCCCACCAACTCAATAGCCTTCATCAGGATCGTTTGGCGCAAGAGCGTGCCGCCGCCCAAGTGAACGCGGCGCAAGCCGGCGCGACCTATAATTTCTTGAAAGGGGATTTGGTTCGCCCGCAGAACGGCGCGCTCGTTCACGCCGATGACGAACCGATTTTGCATAAGAAATTGATCGCGTATTATTTCTCGGCGCATTGGTGCGGACCATGCCGCAAGTTCACGCCGCAGCTCGTGGAATATTACAATCGCGTCGCGCCACAGCATCCGGAGTTCGAGATTGTCTTTTATAGTTTCGATAAATCGGCCGACGCCATGGAGGCTTACATGCGCGAAACAAACATGCCCTGGCCGGCGATTGATTATCAAAAGCTCGCGGACAAAGAAGTGCTCAAGAAAAGTGCCGGCGACGGAATTCCATCTCTTGTCCTGGTCGATAACACTGGTAAACTCATTTCGAGCACCTACGCGGGAAAACAGTACCTCGGCCCGGCCAAGGTGCTGGCCGATCTGGATGCAATCTTTGCCGGCACTCCGCCAGCCAAAGTTGCGCAGAGTCACTGACGCGCAAACGCGCCCATCATCGTTGCTGAAGCGGCCTTGCTGAAGCCGCGTCGCCGGTTTTACCAGAGCGAGTTTTTCCCGGATGAGGGATGAACGAATTCGCCTCTGGAGAGTCAGATTTAAACGTCTCGTTGCGATGTTAGATTTCCGCGCGATCTTTTGAGGCGCGAAAGCATGGAACAAAACCCACCACCGCCACCGCCATTTCCGTCACCGGAAGAATTGAAAGCCAAGATCTCGGAGTTCATGAAACAGAACTTCGGCGACCGGGTTGCATTCACGACCTTTACCCAGCCCGAACCGGAGGAAGCGGAAAGCGAGGAAAAGCCGGGCAAGACCGACAAGCACGAAGAGTTTGTTTTCAATTTTCTGCCGCGCGACATCAAGGCGCATCTCGATCGGTTCGTGATCAAACAGGATGAAGCGAAAAAGGTCCTGGCCATCGCAGTGTGCGATCATTACAACCACGCGAAATATTTGCGGAAGCTGGAGAAGGAAGATCCCGTCCGCGCGGAGGAAACCGAATACGCGAAGCAGAACGTCATCCTGGTTGGTCCGATCGGCGTAGGAAAAACTTATCTGATCAAGCATATTGCCGATTTGATCAAGGTGCCGTTCGTGAAAGCGGACGCGACCAAGTTCAGCGAGACCGGATATGTCGGTGGCGATGTGGAAGACTTGGTGCGCGAGCTCGTGCACAAGGCGGAGGGAGACGTCGATCTTGCGCAGTTCGGAATTATTTACATCGACGAAATCGACAAGATCGCTTCGGCCGGAAACATGATCGGGCGCGACGTGAGCGGGCGCGGTGTGCAAACAACCTTGCTCAAGCTCATGGAAGAAACCGAGGTGCCGGTGCGCAGCGCGAACGACCTCCAGGCGCAATTACAAGCGGCCTTCGAATTTCAGAAGCGCGGCAAGGCGAAACGCGAAACGATCAATACGCGCCACATTCTTTTTGTGGTAAGCGGCGCATTCGAACGATTGAAGCAACAGGTCTCACGACGCATTTCACAGGGCCAGATCGGATTCAGCGCTGAGCCCGTGCGCGTGATGGACAACGAATTGTTTCAATACGTTACGACCCAGGATTTCGTCGAGTACGGTTTCGAGCCGGAATTTATCGGGCGATTGCCCGTGCGCGTGGTGTGTGAAGAACTCGACGCGGACGATCTATATAAGATCATGAAATTCTCGGAGGGCAGTCTTCTTCATCAATACGAGCGCGCTTTTCGCGCTTACGGAATTGAGATCAGTTTTGACGACGAAGCCTTGCGGCTGATGTCGCAGGCGGCTGCGCAGGAAAAGACCGGGGCGCGCGGTTTACTGACGGTGTGGGAAAAACTGTTCCGCGATTACAAATATTATCTGGCCGGTTCGGGGCTGAGTCAGTTGCGCGTGACGGCCGAGCTGGTGCGCGAGCCCAAGCGCGTGCTCGACCGTCTCATGGCAGAAGGCCAGAAACACGAGGGCGAAACGCTAAGAGCGAGCGCCCTGCAATTCGCGGACAAATTCAAGAACGAGCACGGGCTGGAAATTGAGTTTGATGAAAGCGCCTTGTCGCGCTTGGTTGAACGCGCTCAAGCCGAACGCATGACCATGCCAGAACTTTGCGAGCACCTGTTCAAGGATTATCACTTTGGGCTAAGCCTCATTCAAAAGAACACGGGCCGGAATAAATTTACGTTGGACGCGAGTGCGGTAAATGAACCGGACAAATTTTTGAGTGAACTGGTCGTGCAATCGTACTATCCCGCGGCTTCAACGAACAAAAGCTGACCGATGAAACGTCCGTTAGTCGTTGCGCTTATCATTGGCATTGCCGTGGTGGCGACAATTGCCGTGCTTCAGATCACGGAGGTTCTGGCGCGCGTCGAAATTCCCGTGCGCGACTTCATTGCGCAACACAACACAATCAACCGGTCGCTGGGGGCGATAGGGCAATATGTGTTGATGGCGATCCTGGCGGTCGGCCTCGCCTGGCTGACCCTGACCACTTCGCGCCGCGGACAATTGGGCTGGCTCGTGCTCGCTTTGGTCGTCGAGCTGGCCGTCTTAGCCTGGATCTGTGCGCTTTATCACGTTTTCTTTCAACCTCTCCCGTTGATCCTGGCGGTCGGTTTGGCTTTTGTTGTTTCGGAGCGGTTCCTGGCCATTTACCGGCGCAGCCGCTCGCAAATTGCCCGCACTTTGTTGGGCGAGCGATTGTCGAAGAAGCAATTGCAGCGTGTGATCGCCGGCGAAATTCCGTTCGACGCGGAGCCGCGCGCCATCGAAACGAGCGTGATCGTTGCCGACATCGCCAACAAATATGAGTTGGCCGACGAAAACGATCCTTCGGTTTATGCCGAAACGACCGAGGCGTTCATTCGTCGCGCCGCTGAACATCTTCTCGAGGCCGGCGCTTACATCCAGGCGGCCGACGGCGAAGGCGTCGTCGCGTTGTTCGGATTCCCCGGGGGCGAGCCCGACCACGCCGACAGAGCGGTGCGCATGAGTCTCGAATTGGTCGAGGCGTTTCAAGATTTTCGCTTGGTCAATAATGGAGAGGCGCCGTCGAAATGCGATGTGCATGTTGGTATCAGCTCCGGCACGATGATTGCCGCGCCGTTCAAGAACGGCAGTCAACCGGGACTTTTGACAACGGGCGAACCAGTGGAGCTGGCGCGACGTTTTTGCGTGGCCAACCGCTTTTATGGATCGCGGATTTTGCTTGGACCGCGCACGTTTGAGCTGGCCAGCAAACACGTGGTCGCGCGACCGATCGATTTCCTGAGCGGCGTTAACTCGCAGGAGCGTCACGAAATCTTTGAGCCGCTTTGTTTGGCCACCGAAGCAAAGCCGGAAAGCATTGCGCGGCGCGATTCATTCTGGAATGGCGTCGTGCTTTACCGGGAAAAGCGCTGGGCCGAAGCGTATTCGGAATTTCAAAAAGCACGCGGACCGGCCGACGAGGAAGAGGACGCGCCCTTGCAATTATATTTGCGGCGCCTCGAAGTGCTCGCGCTGCATTTGACCGAAGCGCCAGAAAATAAGTAACGGGCGCTTTGAGAAAGACGGAATATCCCCAGTCGCTGCGGGATTTAATCGCGCAATTGCGACAGATGCCCGGGGTCGGGCCGCGTTCGGCCGAGCGCATCGCTCTTTGGATGGTGCAGGCGCGCGGCAATCAACCGGAGGAGATCGCGCGTGTCATCACGCAAACGCGTCAATCGATTCATCCCTGCGAGCTGTGCGGATATTTTGCGACGAACAATCTTTGCGAAATTTGCGCCGACGAATCGCGCGCCATGGACTTGCTCTGCGTGGTTGAGCAACCGACCGATATCCTGCCGCTGGAAAAAACGAGAGCGTTTCGCGGACGCTACCATTCTCTCGGCGGCCGCATCTCGCCGCTCGATCACGTCGCCCCGGAAGATTTGCGCATCAAAGAGCTGCTCGATCGAATTGAGAAAGAGAAGTTTTCCGAAATCATTTTCGCGCTCGCCACCGATGTCGAAGGCGAAGCCACCACCAATTATCTGGTCGATCTTTTGAAAGACAAACCGGTCGCGCTCACGCGCATCGCGCGCGGCATTCCGGCCGGCGGCGGATTGGAGTCGGCCGATGAGCTCACGCTCTCGGCCGCGCTTTCAGGACGGACGAAGCTTTAAATACGTGTCATCCCGAGTCGCGCAGACGACGAGGGACCCCACAATCGTCGAGCCATCACACAATTCTTAGTGTGATCAGTCAGCAAATGAGAGGTCCCTCACATCCGTTCGGGATGACAACCTTGATTGCCTTGTCTCGCTTTAACGCTTCAACTTTTCAACGCTTCAACGATGGGCTAGCATTCCGTTACATGTCCTGCGCGAAAATCGATCCTTCGTTGCATCAGCGGAACAAGCCGCCCTGGATCAAGGTGCGGCTGCCGTCGAACCCGGTTTTCTTTTCCACCAAGGCGCTCATCTCCGATTTGCGCCTGCACACGGTTTGTGAAAGCGCGCAGTGCCCGAACCGCTGGGAATGCTGGAGCCAAGGCACGGCCACCATGATGATTGCGGGCGATCGCTGCACGCGCGCTTGTGGATTTTGCGCGGTGACAACGGCGAAACCATTCGCGCTCGAGGAAGACGAACCGGAGCGCGTAGCCGAAGCCGTCCGACGAATGAAATTGAAACATGTGGTCATCACGGCGGTAGCGCGCGACGATCTCAAAGACGGCGGCGCCAATCATTTCGCCCGCGTCATTCGAGCGATTCGCCAAATGGACCCGTCGATCGTGATCGAAGTCCTCGTTCCCGATTTTCACGCGCAAGATTGGTGCATCCAGATCGTGCTCGATGCTGCGCCCGAGATTTACAATCACAACATGGAAACGGTGGAACGCCTCACGCCTGTCGTTCGTTCGCGCGCAAAATATCGGACATCGTTGCAAGTTTTGAAGCGCGCAAAGGAATTGTCGTCCCGCGGCCGCGGGATCGTGACCAAGAGTGGTGTTATGCTTGGTCTGGGCGAGACTGAGCCGGAATTATTTCAAACGATGGACGATTTGCGCGAAGCCGGCGTACAGGTTTTGACGATGGGACAATATTTGCGCCCGACGCCGAATCATTTGCCCGTCGTTGAATACGTCACGCCTGAGCAATTCGATCTCTACGGCGAGATTGCGCGCAAAAAGGGATTCGAACATGTCGCGTCCGGGCCACTGGTGCGTAGTTCGTACCACGCGGCTGACTTTCATCCAGTCGTCCGCTGACGATGGAGATCGCGCCACCCGCTTCGCAAGCATCCAGATCGACCATCGCCGCGGTCATCCCGGCTTATCACGAAGAAAAACATATCGGCGACGTCGTGCGCCGTACACGACAGATGCTCGAGCACGTTCTCGTCGTCGACGACGGATCCACCGATAAGACCGCCGCACGTGCGCGCGAAGCCGGCGCGGAAGTGATCGTTCATCCACAAAACCGCGGAAAGGGCGAAGCAATCAAGACCGGGCTCCGCCATTGGCAGGAACGCGACCTGGCTTGGGTCTTTATTCTCGATGCCGACGGTCAGCATCGTCCCGAGGAGATCGTGCGTTTTATTGCCGCGGCCAACTCCGATGGCGCCTCACTGCTGATCGGCAACCGGATGAAGAACGTGAAGTCGATGCCGCTCCTGCGCCGCGTCGTCAATCGTTATATGAGTCACAAGATCAGCAAGGTGTGTGGCACAACCATCCCCGACACGCAATGCGGCTTTCGCATGTTACATCGACATCTCATTCCGGAGTTGCTCGTCGGCGGTACGCGGTTCGATTACGAAACCGAGATGCTCATCATCGCCAGCCGCAAAGGTTTCCGCATCGATTCCGTGCCTATCAGCACGGTTTACTCCGACGAAGTCAGCAGCATCCATCCCATGCGCGACACGCTCCGCTTCTTCAAATTGATGAAACGGTACCGGAAGTTGTAATTGGGACAATAGCCCAGCGTTTTAACGCTGGGATGATTGTCCGATTGACCAAATTCTTAATCTTTGAACCCAGCGTTAAAACGCTGGGCTATTGTCAGCGCCTCTCTTATCGCGTAACGAGTCGCGGACGCGCGCCAAATGCAAGCGAGCGACACGCGCCGACAGAGCGGCGCGGCTACAAGGCCGACGAAGTCAGCAGCATCCATCCGTGCGCGACACGCTCCGTTTCTTTAAGTTGATGTAGCGCTATCGAAAATTGTAGCTGGCTTGGATGAGGTCGGGC
>Ga0193733_1000677_pt1 | contig 10779 bp, 7 predicted proteins | sample U1s2metaG_FD_145076 | JGI IMG/M metagenome (GOLD analysis project Ga0193733, IMG submission 145076) | Soil microbial communities from a riparian zone of the East river system, Colorado, United States - U1s2 | ecosystem: Environmental > Terrestrial > Soil > Riparian zone | place: USA: East River... | reverse complement strand
GCTTTACGCCTATACTGTATGGGCGTACAGTCATGACATGCGCCGCACGATCACGGGCCGGCACACCTTCACCGGCAGGGGAGCGCTGTCCAATCCGCCCGGGCGCTTCGATCTCCAGAAGCTCGAGGCGGTGGACGATGGCTGGTACCTCGAGGAAGCCCCCGACAGCCTCGCCACGACGCTCGAGCCCGAGCATGCGCGCACCATCATCAGCCGCAACGACTCGCCCGACATTCCCTTCGAGCGCTCGATCAATCCATATCGCGGGTGCGAGACAGGTTGTAGTTATTGCTACGCCCGCCCGAGCCACGCCTACATGGGGCTCTCGCCGGGCCTGGATTTCGAGACGCGCCTGTTCTACAAGGCCGATGCCGCGAAGGTGCTCGAGGCCGAGCTCGCCCGGCCAGATTATGTCTGCAAGCCCATCATGCTGGGCGCGAACACCGACCCCTACCAGCCGGTCGAGCGCCGCATGCAGGTCACCCGCTCGATTCTCGAGGTACTGGCGCGCACACGACACCCGGTCACGGTCATCACCAAGCACGCCATGGTGCTGCGGGACCTCGACCTGCTGGGCAACCTGGCGCACGAAGGCCTCGCGAGCGTCGCGCTCAGCGTGACGACGCTCGATTCAGAACTCAAGCGAACGCTCGAGCCGCGGGCCGCCTCCCCCCAGGCGCGCCTGCGCACCCTCGCGGCGCTCAGCGCCGCCGGGGTTCCCAGCGGCGTGCTCGTGGCGCCGGTGATCCCCGCGCTCACCGACCATGAGCTGGAGGGGATCCTGGCGGCGGCGGCTGAAGCGGGGGTGCGCTGGGCGGGCTACGTGTTGCTGCGCCTGCCGTATGAAATCAAGGACCTGTTCGCCGAATGGCTGGCGGAGCACTACCCGCAGCGGGCGGAGCACGTCATGTCGCTGATCCGCGCCATGCGCGGGGGGCACGATAACGATCCGCGCTTCGGATCGCGCATGCGCGGCGTCGGGCCCTACGCCGTCTTGCTCAGGAACCGTTTCCGCATCGCCTGCCAGCGGCTGAACCTGAACTCCTCCGCGCGCGACGCTCTCAACACCGGGCTGTTTCGCCCCCCGGCGCCTGCCGGCTCGCAGTTGCGCCTGGGTCTGTAGAGCGTTCCCGGGCGCCGCGGGAACCGGATTCCAGGGCACGCGGTCAGACACCCCGAGCGGTGGCATACTGCGTACTAGCAGCAGTTTCGCGCAAGACCTTCGGCTCGTCAGGGCTGACGGGGAGTCCACCATGAACGGCCGCTACATCATGTCGAACGGCGTGCTCGCCTTGGCCGCGATCGCCGCTCTGCCCGGTTGCATGCAGTCGCGCGTGGACGAGTCGCGCGAGCTGCACACCCGGATTGTGAAAAGCGAAGCGGTGGTCATCCTCCCCAAGCCCCAGGTCGAGGGCGCCGCCGCCGAGGAAGGCTTCATGGATTGCGTGGGCGGAGGACTCGCGGGCCATGGCGACAGCGCCATCGCCGTCCGCGGCCACCAGGACTTTCTCGATTCGACATTCCCCTGGTTCGAGCCGGGTACGGCGCCCTCGCGGCCAGAGGCTGTCGAGCAGCTGCTGACACGACCGGGACTCGCCGAGAAGGTGGCCGCGTCGCATGTGCGTTACATCGTCTGGCTTGACGGCGGCACGCGCAAGACCGATGGCGGCGGCAGCATCGCGTGCGGCGCCGCGCCGGGCGCGGCGGGTTGCATCGGCTTCGGCTGGTGGGAGAAGGAAAGCAACTACGAAGCGACGATCTGGGATATCAAGGAGGCGAAAGCCGCTGGCAGCGTCGGCACCGACGTGACCGGGACTTCCGCCATTGTCGGGGCGGTGGTCCCGCTGCCCTTCATCGCGCGCGTGCAGGGCGTGGCCTGTGATCGCATGGCCGGCCAGCTGCGCACCTTCTTTACCGGCGCGGACGACACCGGCTTCGAGCCCGCCGCCAAGCGCAAGACGGCGTCCGCGCAGTGAGCGATGAGCGTGCGTACCGCGCCGAATTACTCCCTGCTGGTCAGCGCGCTACTCCTGAGCGCGGGTTGTGCCTCGTCGCCGTCAACACCGTCGGCGTCACGCGGGCAGGAGGACGGCACGGGCGGCGCGCTCCCGGCAGCCGCAACGCAGCCGGCCCCGGCGAACACCGGCGCCGCCGGTGACCCGGTATCCGGCGACGCCGCGCCTGCGGGCGGCGGGCCGGGCGCCGTGGCAGCCGCGGGCGCAAACGGACCGGGACAGACTTCGGAGGAACGCCAGGCGGCGATCGACAAGCGGCTCAACGATTCGCTCGGCTCCTTCGATGCCGAGCTGCGCACCGAACAACAACGGGTTGCACAGGAGCGCGATGCGCGCCGGGCCCCCGCAGCGGGCAGCGCCACCGTCGAGGGACAAGGCGCCGACAAGAGCGGGGAATCCCCCGGCACTGCCTCCGCCGAGGCGCCGCCGGAGGACACGGACAAGCCGGGCGCCTCGGGCCGGCACCCGGGTAGGGCCAGGCCCCGCGATCCGTCGGGTGACCTGAAGTCCGAGAAGGCCGGCAAGAAACCCGACGACAACGCCGGCAACGGCGCGAGCGCGCGTGAGATTCCCGACGGCAGCGACGACGATGTCGTCGCGCGCCGGCTGCGGCAGGCGGCGCAGCAAGAGACCGATCCGGAGCTGAAGGAGAAGCTCTGGCAGGAATACATCGATTACAAGAAGAATGCCCAGGGAAAGTAGGACGGTGCGAGAGTTGACGGACAAGGTGCGATGGATGAGGCGGCGAGCGCTCGCCCTGCTGGGCTGCGCCGCGCTGCTCGCGGCGGGCGGTTGCGTCGTTCACGAATCCAAGCCGCTGCCGAAGCTCAATCCCGTCCAGGCGGACCGGCAGATTCCCCAGGACGAGCTGCTGGACGTCGCCGTGCATCCGTTCGACCCGGGGATCCCGCCCAACCTGGACGACAAGGCGCTCGAGAAGCAGCGCATCAACCCCGATATCCGCAGGGCCGAGTCGCGCTACATCGCAACGCTGTTGCGCGGCACGCTCGAGTCCTCGGGACAGTGGGGAGCCGTGCGCGTGGCTCCCGAGAGCGTGCAGTTCATCGACGTGATCGTGTCGGGCCGGATCCTCGAGTCGACCGGCGCGCAGCTCGCGCTCGAGATCACGGTCAAGGACTGCACCGGGCGTGTCTGGATCAACGCGCGCCGCTACCAGAGCCCGCCGGATACCGGCTCGTACAAGACCGACGCTGCCCTGAAGGCACGCGACCCGTTCCAGAACCTGTACTCCACCATCGCCAACGACATGGTTGCGGCGCGCGAGGCACTGCAGGCCAGCGACCGGCGCGACATCCGCCGCGTCACGCAGCTGGGGTTCGCGGGCGATCTGGCACCGGCGGCAATGAGCGGCTACCTCGCCAAGGATTCCAAGGGCCTGGTGAAAGTGGCGCGCCTGCCAGCCACTGATGATCCGATCGCCACACGCGTCGAGCGCATCCGCCAGCGCGACGCCACCGTGATCGACACCGTCAACGGCTACTACGCGAATTTCGGCGACCAGATGAGCGTCTCCTATGGCCAATGGCGGCGCGCGAGCTTCGAGGAAATCGAAAAGGAGCAGCGCGCGCTCAACCAGGCGCGCACCCGCACCTATCTCGGTGCGGCCGCGGTGCTGGCGAGCGTGTTCGTGCCCAACCAGTGCGGCGTCTACGACTACAATTGCCAGCGCGTTCAGTCTGCGGCGCGGTACGGCGGCGCCATCGGCGGCACGGCGGCCATTCTGTCGGGACTGAAGAAGTATTCGGACGCGAAAGTGCACGCCCAGGCGCTCAGGGAAATGTCGGACACGTTCCAGTCCGAGGTCGCGCCGCAGGTCATTGACGTCGAGGGCCGCACGCTCAAGCTCACCGGGACCGCCGAGGAGCAGTACCGGGAGTGGCGCAGGATGCTGCACGATCTGTACCTGGAGGAAAACGGCACTCCGGTGCGGGTGGAACCCGAACCCGCGCCCGTCGTGCCCCCGGTACCGGTCGCGGTGGATGCGGCACACTGATGGAGTCATGAGCGGGGCGGTGACTGCGAATCCCGGGCGCGCGCTCAAGGCCCGCTACGTTCTGCAAGAACGGCTGGGCACCGGCGGGCAGGGCGAAGTCTGGCGCGCGCATGATCCGCAGCGCGGGCTCGACATTGCGCTGAAAATCCTGCACCCGGCGGCCGGGCGCAGCGCCGCCGCGTGGGCCGCGCTGGTGCACGAGTACGAGAGCGTCAGCCGCCTGGATCATCCCGCGATTCTCAAGGTGTTTGCCCCGGAGCGTGACGGCGCGACGCTGCTGCTGCCCATGGAGCTGGGATCCGGCGGCGATCTGCGCCGGCTGCGGGGCGCCGGCTACCTCGCCGTTATCCCGGTGCTGCTCGAAATCGCGCAGGCGCTCGAGCACGCGCACGAGCGTGGCGTGATCCACCGCGACCTCAAGCCCGGCAATGTACTGTTCGATGCGCGCGGCCAACTGAAGCTGGCGGATTTCGGTGCCTCCGCGCGGGTGCTGGAGGCGGGCAGCGAGTCCGCGCGCGCGCTGTCGCCCTTCAGCGCAAGTCCCCAGCAGCTGCGCGGCGAGCCGGCCACGCCTGCAGACGACGTGTACGGGCTGGGCGCGCTCGCGTACGAGCTGTTATCGCGCTACCCGCCGCACTACCCGAATTTCGACGCCCAGCGCATGCAGCGCGACCCGGTGCCGCCGCTCGTGCCCGCGGAGCAGATGCCGCTGCAGCTCGGGTCGGTGGTGAGCCGCATGCTCGCCAAGAACGCGAAGCTGCGGCCGGCCTCGATGCGCGAGGTCATCGATGAGCTCGACGCGGCGCTCAACGACACCCTCACATTCGACTTCGAGACCGCCGAGGCGCCCCGCGAGGCGCCGCCCGCCAACCCGACGCGTCCGCCGGATCAGCCGCCCGCGGCGCGGCCGTTGACCGCGCCGCCGACCGCGCCGCCGACCGTGCCGCCCGCCGCGCTGGCGCCGGAAGTCCTCGACGGACAGGCTCTGTGGGAGGAGTTGCGGCGGACGGCCATCGCGCGGTCCCCGCGGCTCGAGCCCATGCGCAGCGGCGCGCCGCGGGTGCTCCTGGCTCTGGTAGGGCTGGCCGTGGTGGCCTTTGCCGCCTTCTTCTGGCTGCCGCGCTTCTCCACGCTGCCGTCTGGTGCACTCCCCGCACGCGAGCGCGCCTCATCCGCCAACAAAGCGCGCGGGCCGCTCGCACCTGCCGGGGCGGAGGATGCGGCCGTGAGGCTCGAGGCCGACCGCGCCCGGCTCGATCGCCGACTTGCGGTGCTCGAGACGCGCGGCGCGGGTGTGTGGGGCGGAGCGGACTTCGCCGCGGCCAAGACGCGCGCCGCCGAGTCGGCCGGCGCGGCCGACGCGGGGAGCCTGGCGCTCGCGCAGCAGCGTCTGGCGGAGGCCTCGCGGCTGCTTGACGCGGTCGAGCGCGCAGCGCCCGCGGCGCTCGCTGCCCAGCTCGCCGCCGGCGATCGCGCGCTCGCCGCCGGCCAGCAGGAGCTGGCGGCCCAGGCCTTCGATCTGGCGGCGCGCATCGATTCGCAGGATCAGCGGGCCGCGATCGGGCAGAGCCGCGCGCGCCGCCTGTCGGGGGTTCTGCCGCTGCTCGCGGACGCCCAGAACGCGCAGCAGGAGCGGCAGTATTCGCGCGCGGCGCAGGACTACACCCAGGCGCTGACGCTCGATCCGAAGAACGCGCAGGCGCGCACGGGGCTGGCCCAGGCGACCGCCGCCTCCGGCGACGACAGTTACGCCAGGGCGGCGGGCGAGGGCTTCGCGGCACTCGGTGCGGGACGCCTCGATGAGGCGCGCGCCGCTTTCAGGCGAGCCCGCAGCCTGCGCGCCAACGGCGCCGAGGCACTCGAGGGCCTGCGGCGCGTCGATGCGGCCAGCGGCGAGCGCGGCTTCGCCGCGATGCGCGCGCGTGCCGAAGGTCTCGAGGCGCAGGAGCGCTGGGACGAGGCGCTGCAGGCCTACAACTCGGTGCTGCGTCAGGATCGCTCGCTCGTCTTTGCCCAGGAGGGCAAGGCCCGGGCTGCGGCGCACATGCAGCTCGAGGATTCCCTGCAGGCGCTGATCGATCGCCCCGACCGGCTGTCCTCGCCGCAGGTTCGCGATGAGGCGGTCACGCTGCTGCAGTCGGCGCAGGAGCAGCCCTCGCCCGGCCCGTCATTGCGCATACAGATGGCGCGCCTGTCCACGATGCTGCCGGAGTTCGACAAGCCCGTGCACCTGTCGCTGCTGTCGGACAGCCTCACGCAGGTGGCGATACCGGGCGTGGGCACGTTCGGCAGTTTCTCCAGCCGCGACATCGAGCTCAAGCCCGGCCACTACACCCTGATCGGCACGCGCGACGGTTACCGCGACGTGCGCCGCGAAATCACCGTCAGCCCCGGCGGGCAGAGCCAGACGGTGAAGGTCAGCTGTTCCGAGCCTATCTGAGCTCCTCATGAACGACGGCGTGTCGATGCAGCCGGGGGCGTGGGGCCAGGTACGGGTGCGCGAGCCGGGCGGCGAGCGCGTCCTCGGGGAGACGCTGTCGATCGGCGGCACGGGATCCGACGTCGTGGTCCCGGGCGTGGATCCGGGAGCGGCGTTGTCGATCAGGCGCCGCTCGGGGTTGTGGCTGGTGCAACCCACGCCGGGGGCGGTGGTGCGCTTCAACGGCCGCCCGCTCTCCGGCGAGCGCGATCTGCGCCGCGACGACGTGCTCAGCGTCGGCGACGCGCAGGTGAGGGTGAGTGACGCGTCGCGCACGCTGTTGCGCCTGGCGGTGGAGCATCTCGCGGGCAACGTAACCATCGCGCCCGCGGCCGCGCTCGCTGCAGTGTCGCCCGAGGAAGGGGGCGACCAGGATCTCGAGATCCATGTGCCCGGCACGCTGGCGGTGCCGCGCGCCGGCGCGCCTGCCGCGGCTTCACCGAGGAGCCCGAAGCGCGCCTGGTGGCTCGCCGCGGCGGGCGTGGCCGCCGCCGTGCTCGCGCTGCTGGCTGCGCGGGTCGGGTCCGTGGCGCTGGATGTACGCCCGCAGGACGCGCGGGTACGCACTCCCGGGGCGCTGTCCGTGCACCTGGGTCGCCGGCTGCTGGTGCTCCCGGGCCGGCGGATCGTGCGCGCGGAGCGCGACGGCTACCTGGCGGCGGATGCTGCGGTCCTCGTGCAACCCGGCGGCGCGAGCGCGGTGCGTCTGGTGCTCGCCAAGCTACCCGGGCAACTGCAGATCGACACCGCAGGCGTCGTGGCGGGGGTGAGTATCGACGGCGTCGCCGCGGGCCTCGCGCCCGGTGTCCTCACCGTGCCCGCGGGGGAGCGCACTGTCAGCCTGCGCGCGCCGCGTTATGTCGATTACGCAACGACGCTCACTATCCAGGGAGCGGGCGCGCGCCAGGATCTGCACGTGCGCCTGCAGCCCGCGTGGGGCAGGCTCACGGTGACGGCCGTTCCGCAGGGCGCGCACGTCAGCGTGGATGGCGTGGACAGCGGCCCGGCGCCGGTGACCATTGCCGCGCCTTCCGGGGTGCGCCGCATCCGCATCGCAGCGGGGGGCTGGAAGCCCTGGGAGAGCAGCGTCGTCCTCAAGGGTGGCCAGGCGCTCGCCGTCGGACCGGTGACGCTCGGTCAGCCGGATGCGCACCTGAGTGTGCGCTCGGCGCCTGCGGGGGCGGAGGTCACGATCGCCGGCACGCATCGCGGCCGTGCGCCACTCGCGGTCGAGCTGCCGGCCGGCATCGCTTATGCGGTGGTCGTGAGCCTTCCCGGCTACGCGACCTGGACGCAGGAGGTGTTCGCGACGGCGGGTCGCACACTGAGCGCGGACGCGCGGCTCACCCCCGTGTTTGCACGCGTGAAGGTGGCCGGCGAGCCCACGGACGCGGAGCTGCTCATCGACGGCGCACCGCGCGGGCAGACTCCACAGTCGCTGAACCTGCCGGCCGTCGAGCACCGCATCGAGGTGCGCAAGGCCGGATTCGTTTCCTTCGAGGCCATCATCACTCCGGTGCCCGAGCTCGAGCGCACGGTGCTGTATCACCTCACGCCCTCGGATCGCGGGCGCGCGCTGCTGGAGAGCGCACCGCTCATCAGAAGTCAGAGCGGCTACCTGCTGCGGCTCGTGCCGCCCGGCACGTTCCAGATGGGCAGCGAACGGCGCGAGCAGGGCCGGCGGCCGAACGAGGCTCTGCGCAGCGTCACGCTGCAGCGGCCGTTCTACATCGGGGTGCAGCCGGTCACCAACGGGGAGTTCCGCAGATTCCGCGCAGCGCATGCCTCGGGCTACATCGACCGCCAGTCGATCGATCTGGACAGCCAGCCCGTCACACAGGTGGGCTGGGATGACGCCGCGGAGTTCTGCAACTGGCTTTCGCAGCAGGACGAACTGCCGCCCGCCTACGCGCGCAGCGGCAGCGGCTTGGTGCTGACGCGGCCGGTCACCAGGGGCTACCGGCTGCCGACGGAGGCAGAGTGGGAATATGCCGCGCGCTACGGCGCGGCCGGCGAGTGGCATCGCTTCGCCTGGGGCGATTCGCCGCCGGTCCCTGCGCAGGTCGGCAACCTGGCGGGCAGCGAGACGGGCAGTTCGCTGCCGGCGACGCTTCCCGGGTATCGCGACGATTACCCGGTCCTCGCCCCGGTCGGTAAGTTCCGCCCGACGGCCCTCGGGCTGCACGACGTGTCGGGCAACGTGTCACAGTGGGTGAACGACTACTACGAGTCGTTCGTGGACGCGGCTCCCGCGACCGACCCGTTGGGTCCTGCGCAGGGTACGCTGCACGGGGTGCGCGGGGCGAACTGGAAAACCGCCAGCGTCTCCGAGCTGCGGCTGGCGTGGCGCGACACCGCGAATGGTCCGGGTGCCACGCTGGGGTTCCGCGTCGCACGCTACGCGGAAGATGCACAGTGAGTGAGGATGGTATGAAGAATCTACCGCGATCGACCTGGATCCTGGCTCTGCTCATTGCGCTGTGCGCCGTTCTCGCAGGGGCGAGCCTGCGCGCCGCCGCGCAATCGGTCATGATCGGGCCGCGCACGCCGCAGGGCGTCGCAACCGCGGCGCCGACTGATCAGCCGCCAGACACTCCGGCACCGGTCACTCCTGCGCCCGCGACTCCTGCAGGCGCGATCCACGATGATCCGACGGTGGCGCCTGACAAGCGCCAGTCGGCCGACAACAACGTGAGCTTCCCGGTCGACATCTGAAGCGCGCAAAGCCGATGAAGCCGTTTGCCATCGAGCCCGATGATCGTGCGTTCGCTCTGGCGCGCGACGGGGTCGTGCTCGCGAGCTCCCCGTCCGCGGTGTCCGACGGCTCCGCGGCAGCAGCAGGCGCCGACGCCTGGCACTCGGTGCGTCAACTGCCCACGACCACTTCCACGCGGCACATCGGCAGTGTGCTGCGCGAGGCGCAGCCCTCGGCGCGCGCGCTGTCGCTGGTCTCGGCGGAGTTTGCACGGCGCCTCGCCGCTCACCCGCCCGCGGCGGGGGAGCGCATCTGGATCGCCGCTCCGGCAGGCGCCGAGCGCTTCGGCCTGGGCACGCTGTTGGGCGTCGCCCGCCATCTCGCCCTGCCGCTGGATGGCTTCGTGGACGCGGCGGTGGTGTCGGCCGCGGCGCTCGGCGGCACAGGCGCTGCGATCGTGATCGAGCTCGGTCTGCACCACGTGGCCGCAACGCTCATCGAGCGCGACGGCGGTCCGGCCTGCCGCCGGCGCTCGCTGCTGAGCGAGCGCGGCGGACTGTGGCAGCTCTGCCAGGCGTGGCTGGATCTCATCAACACGGCGATGGTCAGGCAAACGCGTTTCGACGCATTGCATGACGCCGCCACCGAGCAGCAGCTGTTCGATGCGCTCCCCGAGCTGGCGCGCGATGCGATGGCCAGCGGCGTCGCCACGGCCGCGCTGGCCGCGGGCGGGGAGCGCGTCGAGGTGACCCTCACCCGCGACCAGCTGGCGCACGCCGCGCAGCCGCTGTGGCGCGAAATCGCGCGCCTGTTGCACGAGCTGCGGCCGGCGGGCAGCGCGCTGACGCTGCTGGTGCCGCAGGCGGTCAACGCCTTGCCGGGGCTGCGCGAGGCGCTGGCGCAATTTGCCGGCTGCGAGATCGTGAGTCTGCCGGCCGGCTTTGCCGCCGCCGCCACCTCGCTCCTCGAGCTGCCGCCGCGCGGCGCGGGGGAGCCGGTACGGCTGCTGCGCCGCTTGCCCGCGGCCGCGCAGCCGGCGCTGGCGGCTGTCGCTTCGCGCGAGATACCGGGCGGCCCCGGGGCGGCAGGGCCCGCACCCTCGCACCTGCTGTTCGCGGGCCGCACGTTTGCGCTCGGAGCCGAGCCGCTGGTGGTAGGACGCGCTCCGGGTGGGGCGCAAGCGATCAGGCTGGCGGAGGGGCTGGCGGGCGTGTCGCGCCGTCACTGCACTTTCCTGCGCGACGGCGCCGAGCTGCTGCTGCTCGATCACAGCCGCTTCGGCAGCTTCGTGAACGGCGAGCGGGTCGCGGAACGCGCGCGCGTGCGTGCCGGGGACGAGGTGCGCATCGGGGACCCGGGCGTCACCCTGGCGCTGATCGCTGTCGGGGAAGCGCTCGTGCCTTAGAGCTTATCCGTGGCGCGACGCCGTACCACCGAAGTATTCACCCTTGCGTTCCTTGACTGCATTTGCTGCGGTTTTGGCGCGGTCATCCTCTTCTACACCATCGTCAGCGCGCAAAGCGGCGTAATGCGCCTGAAGGAGACGGACACGCTGAGCTCGGAGGTCAGCCGCCTC
>Ga0193733_1000673_pt1 | contig 10805 bp, 8 predicted proteins | sample U1s2metaG_FD_145076 | JGI IMG/M metagenome (GOLD analysis project Ga0193733, IMG submission 145076) | Soil microbial communities from a riparian zone of the East river system, Colorado, United States - U1s2 | ecosystem: Environmental > Terrestrial > Soil > Riparian zone | place: USA: East River... | reverse complement strand
CTCCCGAGATACAGCAGCGCTTTTACCGGCTCACCGGAGACCTGCCGCCGCGCCGCAGCACCTGGCGCGCGCCGGAACTGGCGAGCAACGTCTACGCGCACGCCTTTCGCGAGCAGCTCGAACGCGTCAAGCCCACACCGAAGGTTCCTGAGTTGGAGCGGATCGTGAACGACATGCGCCTGATGGCCGAGCGCGTCGTGCACGGTGATCTGTCGGTTGAGGAGGGGGCCGCGGATCTCGATCGTGACGTTGATGCCCTTCTGCAGAAGCGGCGCTGGCTGCTGAGCCGGGGCAGCACGCCGTGAGGGTCGGACACGCTGCCTGGGCCTTTGCCACACCGGCGCTGCTGGTCATCACCGTGTTCTTCTTCGTCCCGGTGCTGGCGGCGCTGATCGTGAGCCTCACCGACTTCGATCTCTATGCGCTTGCCGACATCCGCAATCTGCGCTTCGTCGGGCTCGGCAATTACCGGCATCTGCTGCACGCGCCGGACTTCTGGCGCGCGGTTGCCAACACCGGCTACTTCGTCGCGGTGGGGGTGCCGCTGTCCCTGGCAGCCTCGCTGGCGAGCGCGCTGCTCGTCAACTCGCGGCTGGCGTACCTGGCTGCGTTCTTTCGCACCGCGTTCTTCGCGCCGGTGGTGACCACCCTGGTGGCCGTGGCGGTCGTGTGGCGCTATCTGCTGCACACGCGCTATGGACTGCTCAACTACGCCCTCGCTCACATCGGCATTCACCCGATCGACTGGCTGGGCGATCCGCATTGGGCGCTGCCCGCGATCATCCTGTTCGCGGTGTGGAAGAACTTCGGCTACAACATGGTCATTTTTCTCGCCGCGCTGCAGAGCATTCCCGCCGACCTGTACGAGGCGGCGCGCCTCGACGGCGCGAGCCTGTGGCAGGAGTTCCGCCGCATCACGCTGCCGATGTTGCGTCCGACCTTGCTGCTGGTGAGCATCCTGACGGTGGCCGGATATTTCCAGCTGTTCGCGGAGCCGTATGTGATGACCCAGGGCGGGCCGCTGCAGAGCACCGTCAGCGTGCTGTACTTCATGTACGAAGAAGGCTTCAAGTGGTGGAATCTGGGTTCCGCTTCCGCGGTCGCGTTCCTGCTGTTCCTGATGATCCTCGCAGTCACGGCGCTGCAACTGCGCCTCACGCGCGACGCTGAAACCTCATGAGTACGACTGGCGCCCGAGTGTTGCTGCATACGCTGCTGCTCGGCGCTGCGGCGATCGCACTGTTTCCGCTCTTGTGGATGCTATCGGTGTCGTTCATGGCCGGCGGGGAAGCGAGCGCCTTTCCGCCACCGCTGCTGCCCGGGCACGGCACGCTTGCGAACTACCGGCAACTTTTCGGCCAGCAGAACATCGGCCGTTACCTGACGAACAGTCTGTGGCTGGCGGCCATGACGACGCTGCTGTCGCTGCTGTTCAATTCCCTGGCGGGCTACGCGTTCGCCAAGCTGCGCTTCCGCGGACGCGAGCCGATCCTGAAGGTCCTGCTGGCGGCCCTGGTGATCCCCAGCCAGGTGGCGATGTTGCCGCTGTTTCTGATGATGAAATGGCTCGGGCTCGTCAACACCTATGCGGCAGTGGTGGTGCCGGCGATGGCGGGAATTTTCGGCGTATTCCTGGTCAGACAGTACGCGCTCACGATACCCGACGAACTGCTGGAGGCGGCCCGCATCGATGGCGCGAGCGAGATGCGAATCTTCGTGTCGATCGTGCTGCCGGCGCTGCGGCCGATTCTGGTCACGCTCGGAGTGTTCACCTTTCTTGGCAGCTGGAACGACTTCATGTGGCCGCTGATCGTGCTCACGGACCAGGATCTGTATACGCTGCCGATTGCGCTCGCTCAGCTGTCGCGCGAGCACGTGCCGGACAATGAGCTGATGATGGCCGGCGCGGTGCTCACCGTGCTGCCGGTGCTCGTGCTATTCCTGTCGCTGCAACGCTATTACATCCGCGGCATCCTGATGGGCAGCGTCAAGGGTTGACTGAACGACCCGTGATCTACCGTCCGAGCGCCTCGCCGTTGCTCGCGATCACCCCGGAATAGAAGCGGGCGCTCGCCTTGGGCGTGCGCCGCTGGGTCTCGAAGTCCACGTGCACGATCCCGAAACGCTTCGAATAGCCGAGCGCCCATTCGAAGTTATCCAGCAGCGACCACACGAAATAACCGCGCAGGTCCACTCCCTGCTCCAGGGCTGCACGGATGGCCCGCAAGTGCTCCCGCAGGTAGGCGACCCGCAACGGATCCTCGAGCTGATCGCCTTCGACCGTCGGCGGATCGAAGAAGGCGGCGCCGTTCTCCGTCACGTAAACGGGCAGGGCGCCGTAGCGCTGCTTCACCCACAGAAGCGTATCCGTGAGTCCCCGCGGGTATACCTCCCACTTAGTTTCCGTGTAGATCGCACGTCGCTGTCGCACCGCCGCCGCCCGCACCGGCCAGGAACCCGCGTCGCAGCGTATGACGCTGCGGGTGTAGTAGTTCACACCGAGAAAGTCGATCGGCTGCTTGATGAGTTCGAAGTCCGCCTGCGGCCACTGCGGCCACGCACTGCCGAAGACCTCCTTGAGCTCCGGCGGGTAGCTCCCCAGCAATACCGGGTCGAGGTACTGGCGGTTCATGTACGCGTCGGCTCGCTGGGTGGCGGCGACATCTTCAGGTAGGCTCGAGGCCGCATGTTTGGGCTCGAGATTCACCACCAGGCCGATCTGATGTCTGCCCTCACTGCGATAAGCCTGGATCGCCGCCCCATGAGCGCGCAGCAACTGGTGGGTGGCGATGGGCGCCTCGAACAGGTTCCGGTGGCCGGGCGCCAGTACCCCGTGCAGGTAGCCGCCGTCTGTCACTACCCAGGGCTCATTCAGCGTCGCCCACAGCTTGACCCGGTCGTCGAGCTTGCGGAACACGATCGCGGCGTACTCGGCAAACCACTTGGCTGCATCGGGATTGAGCCAGCCGCCGCGGTCATCGAGTGCCGCCGGCAGGTCCCAGTGGTAGAGCGTCACCATGGGTGCAATGCCGTGGCTGAGCAACGCATCCGTAAGGCGGTCGTAGAAGGCGAGCCCGGCCGGATTGACCGCGCCCGCGCCCTGAGGGATCACGCGGCTCCAGGAGATGCTGAAGCGGTAGGCCGTGAGGCCCAGCTCCCTCATCAGCGCGACATCATCCGCGTAGCGGCGATAGTGGTCACAGGCGACATCGCCGGTATCACCGTCGCACACCAGGCCGGGGGTGTGCGCGAAACGCTGCCAGATGCTCGGCGCAGCACCGTCGGCGAGCGGGGAGCCTTCGATCTGATATGCCGAAGTCGAACAACCCCACAGGAAATTCGCTGGAAAGGTGATGGCGCACCTCGTCCTTGTTATCGGACAATGCTCCGCAGGATGCCACGAAAACGTTTTCTGAGGCCCCGATGATGCAAATTTTATCCGAGTTCGCGCGGGCGCGCACCGTGCCCCTGCGCACGGGCGTACGCTTCGGACTGAGTGAGTGAGGAGCGGAAGTGGCTGCGGTACAGCTCGAGCGGGTACGCAAGGCCTACGGCGGCAAGCACATCGCCGTCGCCGATGCCACCTTCGAAGTGGGCGACTCGGAGTTCGTCGTCCTCGTCGGTCCCTCGGGCTGCGGGAAATCGACGCTGTTGCGGATCATCGCGGGACTTGAATCACCCACCTCCGGCACGGTGCGTATCGGCGGCCGGATCGTCAACGATGTTGCGCCGAAGGATCGTGACATCGCGATGGTGTTCCAGAGCTACGCCCTGTACCCGCACATGACGGTCGCCGAGAACCTGAGCTTCAGCCTGAAGCTGCGGGGCCAGTCGCGCGCTGAGATCGAGCGCCGCGTGCGGGAGTCCGCGGAGGTGCTCGGTCTGACGGATCTGCTGCAGCGGCGGCCCCGGCAGCTCTCGGGCGGGCAGCGCCAGCGCGTCGCACTCGGGCGCGCGCTGGTGCGGGATCCGGAGGTTTTCCTGCTCGATGAGCCGCTGTCCAATCTCGATGCGAAGCTGCGCTTGGGCGTGCGCACCGAGATCGCGAAGCTGCACCGCCGTCTGGGCGCGACCATGATCTACGTGACCCACGATCAGATCGAAGCGATGACGCTGGGGCAGCGGATCGTCGTGCTCAACGGCGGTGAAATTCAGCAGATTGACGCACCGATGAAGGTTTACGAGCGGCCCGCCAACCTGTTCGTGGCGGGATTCATCGGCAGTCCGGCTATGAACTTTCTGCGCGGGCGCCTGGTGCAGCAGGATGGGCTGCAACTCGAGCTCGGGTTCACACGGCTGCCCCTCGGAGAGCCCAACGGGACCGGACCGGATCTTGCATCCCTTGTGGGGGCGGAGGTCGTCGCCGGTCTGCGGCCCGAGGACCTGCGTCTGGGCGCCGCGACCGGGTCGCTTGCGCGCCAGCCGCGCCTCAGCGCCGTGCTGGAGCTGATCGAGCCGGTCGGCAACGAAGCGTTTCTGAATGTACGCGCCGGCAACACGGAGCTGATGCTGCGCATGCCTCCGCACTCGCTCCCCTCTCCGGGTGATGCCGTGACGCTGACCTTTTCGCCTGACCGGCTGCACCTCTTTGACCCGAAGACGGGGCGCCGATTCGGGCAGTTGTAAGGCAAGGTCGGAATCAGCAGCTTGTAAGTGTACGGAACTTAGGAGCAGTGCATGATGCGCAACGGTTGGCGATCGTCGATCGCGTTACTGGTAGTGGCGCTCGCCGTCACGCGAGTGGGCGCACAAGTCGGAGAGAGCGGCATCACCGTGGATGCGACGGCGCCGACGCGACCATTTCCGCATTTCTGGGAGCGGATGTTTGGATCAGGACGCGCGGCGCTGACTCTGCGCGACAGTTATCGTGAGGACCTGCGCGCTGTGCGCAGCGTCACGGCAGTCGCCTATATCCGCTTTCACGCTATCTTCCACGACGAGCTCGGCGTGTATACCGAAGGTGCAAACGGGGAGTCCATATACAACTTCTCGTACGTCGACCAGGTGTACGATGGCCTGCTCGCCAACGGCGTTCGACCGTTCGTCGAGCTCAGCTTCATGCCGCGTCAGCTCGCCCGCCGCGATATACGACAGAGCTTCTGGTACCGCCCGGTCGTTTCGCCCCCCAAGGATTATGGCCGGTGGGATGCGCTGATTACAGCGTTCGCCCGGCACCTGGTCGAGCGTTACGGAATCGACGAGGTCAGCCGGTGGTACTTCGAGGTGTGGAACGAACCCAACCTCGATTTTTGGGGAGGCGAGCCGAAGCAGTCCACTTACTGGAGGTTGTACGACCACACCGCCAGGGGTCTCAAGGCGGTGGATGCGCGCCTGCGCGTCGGAGGGCCGGCGACGGCACAGGCCGCATGGGTTCCGGCATTCATCCGGCACTGCAGGCAAAACGGTGTGCCCGTCGACTTCATTTCAACACATGTTTATGGCGACGATACCGCGAAGAACATATTCGGTTCCGCCGAGCCGATTGCGCGTGACCGGATGGTGTGTCGCGCCGTACAGAAGGTGCATTCCGAAATCCAGACATCCCCGTTGCCGTCTTTGCCGCTGATCTGGTCGGAATTCAACGCAAGCTTCGCGAACCACCCGCAAGTGACCGACGCCCCCTACATGGGGCCGTGGCTGGCGGAGACGGTGCGGCAATGCGACGGACTCCTACAGGACATGTCCTATTGGACGTTCTCCGACGTGTTTGAAGAGGGCGGTGTTGTGAAGACGCCGTTCTACGGTGGCTTCGGGCTATTGGCCGTGGGCGGCATTCCGAAGCCGGCCTTCAACGCGTTTGCCCTGCTGCACCAACTTGGCGAGGAGCGGTTCCCCGCCGACGCCGAGGGCGCGCTGCTGACGCGCCGGGGCGACGGAGCACTGGTCCTCGCCATCTGGAACTACACCGAGATCGGCTCGACTCGCAAGGCGCGAAAGGTGGTACTGACAGTGAAGAACAGCGCCGTGCGCACCGCCAGCGTTCAGTCGCTGGACGCTGAACACGGAAATGTTCACCCGGCGTACGAGAGAATGGGATCTCCGCGCTATCCGACGCAACGCCAACTCACTGAATTGCGTACCACTGCCGCATTGCCTTTGCCCGTCGTACGCCCGCTCGAAGCCGGCACGCTCACACTAGAGATTCCGCCCGACGGACTCGTTCTCGTTACTATTGCAGCGACGCGGTCGGACAGGAAGTAGCAGGCACTGCGGCGCACATACGAGCCGCGGGATGGAGGTGCGCATGAGGGTTACGGGCTGGGCGATCGTCACCGGTGCATCCGGCGGCCTGGGAGCGGAATTCACCAGGGTACTCGCACAGCGTGGCCACCCGGTGCTCGCCGTGGCGCGCGGTGCCGAGTCGCTCGCGAGGGTAGCCGATGAGGTCAGGAAGAATGGAGGGTTGGTCGAAACGCTGGTCGTGAACCTGGCGAGCGCCGCGGGCGTCGAGGCCGTCGTCGCGAGAGCTCACGCATTGGGCGACATCGAGCTGCTGGTCAACAACGCGGGACTGTCCACGTCGGGTCACTTTCTGGATCAATCGCCTGAGCGCGAGATCGAGTCGATCCGAGTGAACGTCGAGGCGCTTTACACGTTGACGCGCAAGATCGTCGCGGGCATGGTGGAGCGCAAACACGGCGGGATCCTCAACATCGCATCCATCGTCGCATTCCAGGCGATTCCGTATTGGACGACGTACGCCGCGACCAAGGCCTTCGTTCTGGCCTTTGGAGAAGGGCTGTCGTACGAGCTTCGCGACAGCGGGGTTCGCGTGGTCACGGTATGCCCCGGGTTCACCGCGACCGGTCTGTACGCGGATTCCGGTGTACCCGGGCTGGCCGGCAGGTTCCTGCCGTTCGCAACCCCGGAAAAAGTGGTGCGCGCTGCCCTGGCTGCGTATGACGCGGGTCGCGTGGTTAGCGTCGTTGGCCTGACGAACCGCCTGCTGGCCATCTCCGGCGCTCTGACGCCGCGTTTCATCCTGCGTTGGCTCATGGCGAAGATGTTTGCGCCGACCGCATGAGGTGGCGAGACTGGGGCGCATTTGCAGCGCTGTCCGTAATCTGGGGTCTTCCATATCTTTTCATCAAGCTGGCGGTGACCGAGATCTCGCCGGCAGGAGTTGCCTGGGCGCGTATCGCGATCGGCGCAGCGATTCTCGTGCCGGTTGCGTACAGGCGCGGCACGCTGCGCTCCGCCGCGACCCATTGGCGCGGGATCTGCGCGTTTGCCCTTGCCGAAATGGCCGTCCCGTTTTTCCTGGTGTCTCTTGGGGAGCGCTGGATCAGCTCGTCGCTGACGGCGATCTTGATTGCTACGGTGCCTTTCACGGTGATCCTGCTAGCGCCATTTTTTCGCCTGAGCGAACGGCTGACGGCAAGACGCATTGTGGGTCTTGTGTCCGGGTTCATCGGAGTGGTCGTGCTGCTCGGGATCGATTCGGTACACGGACTGCTGGGTTGGGCCGGCGTTGCCTGCGTGCTCAGCGCGACTCTCTCGTATGCGGTGGGCTCACTGGTTGTTCAACGCTATCTGAAGGGAGTCGACGAGCTCGGCGCTGTCGCGGCCAGCCTTGCCATCGCGACGGCGGTTCTTTTGTTCCCCGCGTTGATGACAATCCCCGACCATACGCCTTCCACGCTCGCCCTGGTCTCTGTAGGCGTGTTGGGGGTGGTCTGCACGGCGCTGGCTCTCTGGTTGTATTTCTATCTGATATCACGTGTCGGCGCCGCGCGGGCGACAGTATTCACCTACGTCAACCCTGCGGTTGCCGCATTGTTGGGGATCGTCGTGCTTCACGAGCCGTTTGGGCTGAGCCTGATCATCGGGATGGCTCTGATTCTGCTCGGTTCCTGGATGGCCGCGTCGCGCCGCGACTAGGGCATAGCGGTCATGCGTCCCGCGGACGCGACCGCCGCCGTTTCTTTATTTTCCAGCAGCTACGGGGAAGCCGGCTTCCCGCCACGCCTGCATGCCGCCATCGAGCGCCAGCGCGCGCTGAAATCCGAGGCTGCGCAGGGTCGCGGCCGCGAACGTGGAGATCTGCCCCAGCTCGCAGTAGGCGAGTATGCGCCGCGTCGGGTCCGGCAGCTCCTCGTTGACTCGCAGCTCCAGCTGTCCGCGCGGCAGGAGGCGAGCCCCGGGGATATGTCCTTGCTCGAAAGCCTCACGCTCGCGCACGTCCAGGATCAGCAGCTGCGCGCTGTTGCCCTCGATATGGGTCCTGAGTTCCGTGAGCGACATGAATGGCACGCGCGCGGCTGCCTCCGCCAGCAACTGCGCCACGCTCTTGCCGCCGCTCATGTTCACTCGCAGCGCCTCGGTGATGTGAGTTGGCATGGTCAGGTTGAGACTGCGCATCATGTCGACAAACGCCGCACGATCGCGGCGTTGCAAGCGCGGGTTCTCGGCCATCTCCTGTCCGATGCTCGAATGAGTGCGTCCCTTGTACTCGTGCGCTGGGAACACCTTGAGCCCGGAATCGAGGCGCAGCAGTCGCTGGAACAGACTGTCATGCAGAGCCTCAGGATCACCGCTCGGCAGATCGGTGCGCCCGGTCGCGCCGATGAGCAGCGTGTCGCCCGTGAATACCCGGTCCTCGACCACGAGGCACATGGAGTCCCGGGTGTGCCCCGGGGTGTGAAGCACGCGCAGCCGGAGCCGTCCTAACGCCATCATTTCCCCGTCGTCGAGCCGCATGTCGACAAAGGGCGCACCACTTTCGCGATGCATGACGACCGGCACGCTCATCCGGCGGGCAAGTTCCGCAGTCGCGGAGAAATGATCCGCGTGGGTGTGCGTGTCGATCAGGTAGCGGATATGCAGACCATTGTGCGCAGCCAGCCCGAGGTAGCGATCCAACTGGCTGATTTCGGGGTCGATGAGCACTGCCGCGCGCGTGTCCGCACATCCCACCAGATAAGACTGGCAGCCGCCTGCTGTAGCGATGTGCTCGAAGATCATGTGAGTCCCGGGACTTTGGGGCCGCAGGACGCCGAGGTCAATAAGGGGCGATAGCGGCAGCCCGGCCCAGGCATCTGGCCGCCGGTCAAGCGTGGCCCTTGGCAGGGCATCCAAATATACGCTACGGTATGTAGCGTTAAGTGCAACATGTGACCGGCCGCTCAGTGACTTTGCTGACCGCGCCATTAAAATAGCGCAATGCGTTCGTCGTACCGCTCCCCGATGCTACGCGCCGCTCTCGGTCTCGCTGCGGCAGCAGTCGCTCATGCCGACCCGGCCCCCTTCGACCTCGCCGGACCCAGCATTGAGCTCGAAGTCACCCGTGGTGCCATGACCTTGCCGGCTTCGCAGGTTCCGAATCTCGCGGCCGGTGACCGCGTGTGGATGAAGGCGGATCTGCCCACGGTGCTGCAGTCCGCGCATTACCTCATGGTAGCCGCCTTTCTGAGGGGATCGACCAATCCCCCTCCGGCCAACTGGTTCTCGCGTTGCCAGACATGGGCCGGCAAATGTTCGCAGGACGGGATGACCCTGACAGTCCCCAAGGATGCTCAGCAGCTACTGGTGTTCCTCGCGCCAGAAACCGGCGGAGACTTCAACACACTGGTGAATGCCGTGCGCGGCCGTCCGGGGGCATTCGTTCGCACGTCCCAGGACCTTAACCAGGCCACACTCGATCGCTCGCGACTGCAAAGGTATCTGGACGCGATTCGTACCCTTGGGGACGCCGATCCCGCCCGACTCAGGGAAGCCGCGCCGCTGGTGGCACGCAGTCTGGCCATCAAGGTGGACGAGAAGTGTCTGGACAAGATTGTGTTACTGCAGGCCTCCTGCCTGCTGCAAGGCCGGGAATCGCTGATTCTGAACGATGGTCACAGTGTATCGATTGCCCAGGCGCTCACGTCCGGTCCCGCGAGCGATCTGGCCATGGAGGCCAGCAGTACCCCAATGCTGAGGTCCGGCAACTACGGACCTTTCATTGGCGCGGTGTTCGACATTGCCCGCATCCTCGACTCGTTTCACACCGCACAGTATCAATACATTCCGGCGCTCGCTTCTGCGCGGGGCCGGCAATTGACACTTACGCTGAACGCGCCACCGTCGTTTCACGACCCGAAATCGGTGCTGGTGGTGGGGCTGCCGGCGGTCGAAGCTCCGCAGTTCCCTCCGCTGCATCCAGTCGATCCCAAGGAGATGCATTGCGTGAAAAAGGACTCCCTGATCCTGCCGGTCGACGGCGCGCCGCTGGTGTTCTCCACCGCCTACGCGCATGGCGTAGCGCTGAGATTTTCGGCCCGGGACGGCGCCACCGTCGATCTGCCCGCCAGGGCCGAGGCCGAGCGGGGAGGTTTTGCCGTAGACACCTCGGCCCTGCGCAACGTGAGCTTGGGCGACACCACGCGTGCTTCCCTGCACGGTTACTGGGGCTTCGACAAGTACGAGGGGCCGAGCTTCCAGCTGGTGGACGCGCGCGAGCAGACGTGGAAGCTGGCCGCGGGGGACGAAGCGGCACTAATCGTCGGTCGCACGGACACGGTTCATCTTCGCGCCGGTAGTGTCGGTTGCATCGAGGATATCGCGCTGAAGGACCCGGCCGGCAAGGAACTGAAGGTCGTGTGGAAGAGCGTGAAGCCGGGCGAAGTGGAGATCGAACTTCCGCTTCAGGAGGCGACCCCCGGTGAGATGACCTTGCTGGTCAGGCAGTACGGCGCGAATCAGCCGCAAAGCCTGCCGCTTCGCGCCTTCTCCGAGGCCGGCCATCTCGACCGCTTTGCTCTTCATGCCGGAGACAGCCAGGGCGTTCTCAGGGGCAATCGCCTGGACGAGGTCGACAACCTCGT
>Ga0193733_1000671_pt1 | contig 10810 bp, 7 predicted proteins | sample U1s2metaG_FD_145076 | JGI IMG/M metagenome (GOLD analysis project Ga0193733, IMG submission 145076) | Soil microbial communities from a riparian zone of the East river system, Colorado, United States - U1s2 | ecosystem: Environmental > Terrestrial > Soil > Riparian zone | place: USA: East River... | reverse complement strand
CCACCGAGAGTCGCTGCATCGCCTGGAGGAACGCGGCCTTCTGCTCTGGCCCCAGCCTCGGATCACTCATGTCGCGCCTGAGTTCCCCCGCGAACGCTAGCGCTCATTCTAGCAGGCGGCGCATCGGGCCGCCGAATGACAGTTTCTAGCGACTGGAAAACTCCACTTTTGCTTCTGCGTCGGTTGGAACCCCGTTGCATAGGGCGGGACGGTAACGCCAGAATCGCACCGCATCGAGAACGGTGCGATCTTCGCTCGGCCCGGCGCTCTCCAGAATTAACGGACTATGCACTCGTCCGTCGGTCCCAATGATGAAGCTGACGCTCACCTTTGAATTCAAATCCGCTTGTTCCAGGAACGGATCTGGTGTGGCCAGAGCTTGTGGAGGCTTCGCCACTCCGCAACCTGTGCGATTTGCGGCAGGCGCCAGGGTGGCAAATTCCGAGCCGTGGATGGCAGAATTCCAGAGGTGGTGTTCCCGGACGGCCAGGGAAGCCTGCCCGCCTGCAGTCCGCGCTGGAGCGGGATCCACGGACGCAAGACACAGCGCCGGCACCGAGGCCATCAAGGCTAGAGACCTCCAGCCACTAAGCGGCATGTTCTCCATTTCCTCGCGGAGACTGGACAAACCTCTCCTGACGTTAATCCATGAGGAGCAATTGGCGTGCCAGGTGAAATTATTTAAGCGGATGATATATAAGGAGTTACTTTGGTCGACCAGGCGTACCTAGGAGGCCGGAGTGAAAACGGCTGCAGCTATCAGTAAGAGAAGTGCAGCGCGTCCGAGATATTAATTCTTTAAACATTAAGATCCACGTACCGACTCTGATTGACGACATGACATTCACCATTTGCGTGGAGCGCGCCTGAGCACGGCGGCACGCTGCCCCTAGCGGGGCCACCGTCAAGGCTGCCTTCTCGGCAGCTCTAATGTATGATCCAACTTGCTTTTTGTATTTGTAAGACAATATCCATCGGCTCGCCGGACCGCTCGAGCCAGGGAGGGGTTACCCTGCGTCCACATGTGTTTCCACCATTGAGTCCGTCATTCTCTGCCTCTGCCGTCCGATTCCTGGCCATGGCGCTACTTTTGCTGGTGGCACCGCTCAGCTTGAGATCTCAGGTTCCGGAGCCCGGTCACATCTTTGGGGTTGTTACCGATCAGACAGGTGCCGCGATTGCAGGGGCAGAAGCGGTTTTCACCAGCGGCTCTTTCGCGGCGACGCAGCTTACGGATACCCGCGGCGAGTTTACCTTTTCCCAGATTGCGGCGGAATCAGGAGTCGTGAGAGTCTCTGCCGCAGGATTTCGGGTAGGCAGCATGAATTGGCGGCCCGGCATGAGTAGCCTCCAAATAACCTTGCTGCCCGCAACCGCAGCCGAGAAGATGACAGTCACCGCCAACCGTATCGGCGTGCGGGTGGTGGAAAATGCGACCAGTGTCACCATTCTCTCGGTTCCGGATCTGGACGCGACCGCCGCGTTCCGGGTGGACGATATTCTTCGCCAGGTTCCGGGCTTCAGCCTTTTCCGCCGCACGACCAGTCGTGCGGCCAACCCGACCACGCAGGGTGTCTCGCTGCGCGGCCTGGGCGCGAGCGGAGCCAGCCGGGCCCTCGTGCTGAGCGACGGGTTCCCTCTCAACGATCCCTTCGGCGGCTGGGTGTACTGGGACCGCGCTCCACGGGAAAGCATCGGCAGCGTTGAAATAGCCAGTGGCGGCGCTTCGCATCTCTATGGCTCGGACGCCCTAGGGGGGGTCATCAATATCCTTCGCACGCCGGTGGATCGCAACCTGGTTTCGCTCGAGGCGGCTTATGGCAATCAGAACTCCCCCGATCTTTCGCTTGCCGCCAGCAGGACGATGGGACCGTGGTCGGTGGCTATCGCCGCGGAACTTTTCCGCACCAACGGCTACATCGCCGTGCCGGCTGACTTGCGGGGCGCGGTGGACACTCCGGTAAACTCACAGGATGCAACCGGCGACGTCACGGCGCAGCGCAAATTTGGGGAGCGCGGAGGAATCTTTGTTCGCGGGTCGGTGTTTGGCGAGTCGCGGCACAACGGCACCCCGCTACAAACCAACAGCACCACGATTCGCGAACTCGACCTGGGGGGAAACTGGGACGCTCATCAACTCGGCGCCTTCCAACTGCGGGCTTACGCCAGCCGGCAGAATTTGGATCAGTCCTTTTCGTCGATCGTTTCTGACCGGAACAGTGAGAGCCTGACGCGTACGCAGCGCGTGCCCGCGCAGCAAGTGGGGTTTTCCGCCCAATGGCAGCGCACGCTGGGAACGCGCCAGCACCTGGTGGCGGGGCTGGAGGAATCGGATATTCACGGCCAGACCAATGAGCAGGGATACTTCGGCGGCCATCCCACCAGCACCTCCGAGGGCGGAGGGCGAGAGGTGAACTGGGGCGCCTATGGCGAGGATATCATTCGCGTGGCCCCGGACTGGTTGCTGACGGCCAGCGGAAGGGTAGATCACTGGCAGAACTTCGATGCGTTTGCGCCGCCCAATCCGGCGCAACCGGTCGGCGCAGCTCCCCTCCCTGATCGCAGCGAGACCTTCTTTAGCCCTCGCCTGGCGGTTCTGCACAAGCTCACCGGCCATGTTTCTCTCACCGCTTCCAGCTACCGCGCATTCCGCGCCCCCACTCTGAACGAGCTGTACCGCGGCTTTCGCGCGGGCAACGTGTTTACCGAGGCCAATTCAAACCTGCACGCAGAACGCCTCACCGGCGCGGAAGGCGGCGCGATCGCTACCGGCTGGAGTCAGCGATTGATGCTACGCGGGAATTTTTTCTGGAACCAGGTTACGCGCCCGGTCGCCAACGTGACCTTGGGTACAACTCCTAGCCTGATCACCCGGCAGCGTCAGAATCTGGGCAGCACAGTTTCACAAGGATTGGAACTCGAAGCCAGCAGCCAACTGAGCGGATCGGTAACAGTCTCCGGCGGCTACCAATACACCCATGCTACGGTGACGAACTTCTCTGTAGACCCAGCTCTCGCCGGATTGAATCCGAGTCTGGTGGGTCTCAACCTTCCCCAAATTCCCCGCCACCAGTTCGATTTTCAGGCGCGGTACTCCCGGCAGTTCATTCTTCTTGCAGTACAGGGGCGGTTCGGCGGGAACCAGTTCGATGACGATCAGAACACCCTGTTGCTGAGACGCTATTTCACCCTCGATGCCACGGCATCGCACCGGTTGCGTCCCGGCGTGGATTTGTTCGTGGCCGTAGAGAATCTTCTCAACCAGCGTTATGACGTCGGACGAACCCCGGTGCTCAGCGTCGGTCCGCCCATTCTTGCCCGCGCTGGTCTACGGCTGCGATTCGGATCGAGATAGAGCAACAATCCAACCACACCGGTCTGGTCAACCCGGATCTAGTGGTGCATGATCTTCTTCGCCCAAGGCAGTAAATCCCACGCTTGCCAAAAGGCTTGCATTTGTGCGGGAGTGCCTAGCGAGACGCGGATGTAGGTGTCCATCGGCGGGAAATGGCGCCCGATCAGGACGTTGTGCTTGCGAAAGTGTTGGATAACGTCCTCGGCACGATGCTGCGTGTCCATCATCATAAAATTTGCGTGGGAGTCGATGGGCATCATCATCCGAAGCATGGCTGAATTGCGGAACTCCTGGCGGTCGTCCCGATTGCGCTGGACAGCTCTTTTCACACCGTCGCTGTCGTCGAGCGCCACCCCAACGACTTCAGCCACAATCGCATTGAGGCTGTCCTGGGTGAGAAGAGCTCGCATCTTCTCGATCACCTTCGGAGACGCTACCGCGTAACCCAGCCTCAATCCTGCCAGACCGTACACTTTGGAAAAAGTGCGGGTCACGATCACTCTTTCGTCATCCAGGGGATGATCAATGAAAGACGCATACACTTCCGACTGCCCTGCGTATTGATGATAAGCCTCGTCAATCAACACCTGGGTCGTCGCTGGAAGCTGGCCGATAAAAGCCTCCAGATCTTTTCGGGGAGTAATCGTCGCGGTGGGGTTATTGGGGTTGCAGATATACACCAGGCCTGTCGAAGGCCCGAGGCGCGCCAGCATACCGTTGAGGTCGTGAGCGAAATTGTCGCTGAGGGGTACCGATACCACCGCCGAGCCCACTGCTTTGGCATAGTCCTGGATCGCTTCGAACGTCGGCCAGGCTTGAATTAGTTGCCGGCCGTCGCCTGGAAAAGCATCCGCGGCGACGCGAAGTATTTCTGTCGAGCCGCAGGCGAACAGCACCTGGTCCGGCTTTACATGGTGGAATCTCGCGATCTGCTCCGTCACTTCGTCATACTTCCTGAAGGGATAGCGGTTGACCGTGCCCAGGGCGGAGCGGATGGCATCGGCTACTTTGGGGGACGGGCCGTAAGCATTCTCATTGCTGTCCAGAATGGTGATTCGATCGGACTGCCCCGCTGGTGCGGGCTCGGAAACCTGTGCTGCCGGGATTTCCCCCAACGACCAAGGCGCCGCCGCTCCCGCAGCAGCGCCGATACCCAGGGAGCGGAGGAATTCTCTGCGCGAACTCGTCATGCGGATCTCCTGCAACAGTTTATAGAAGTGATCCATGCAGCGCAGTTCCTAACTGAAGACTTCTGCCTCTGCAAAGGAACCACCCTGGCCATCTTTTGTCGACAATGTCGGGGGAGTATCAAGTTGCCAGTCGATCTTTAACCCAGGATCGTTCCATGCAATCGTGCGCTCAGCCGATGGGTCATAGAAATCGGTGGCCTTGTAGAGCACATGGGCGCCCTGCGACAGCACGCGAAAGCCGTGGGCAAATCCGGGAGGGATCCACAACATTTGCTGGTTCGCCTCCGAAAGCTTTACTCCGCACCAGGTTCCAAAAGCCGGCGAGCTACGCCGCAAGTCCACCACCACATCCAAAATCTCCCCGACCGCGACCCGCACCAGTTTGCCCTGGGGGCGCACCTGGTAGTGCAGGCCACGCACCACATTGCAGTTCGAAAACGAGTGGTTGTCCTGGACAAAATGCTCGCGGATACCAACCTCCGCCATGGCTCTCTGGTTGTAGCATTCCAGGAAGAACCCCCTGGGGTCACGGAACACTTTGGGTTCGAGGATGAGCACTCCGGGCAGCGTGGTTGCGGTAACCTTCATGATAAAGATGATCGCCTGAGGCGATTTCAGAACACTTTTTCCCTGAGCAGTTGCTGCAAGTACAAACCATATCCGTTGCTCATCATCGAGTTCGCAGTGTGCTCTAGTTGCTGCGCGCTGATGTAGCCGTAGCGAAATGCAATCTCTTCCGGGCAGGCGACCATGAGCCCCTGCCGGGTTTCGATGGTGTGGATGAAAAGCGAGGCTTCCAGCATGGCCTGATGGGTGCCCGTATCGAGCCACGCCATGCCCCGCCCCATTACTTCAACCTCCAACTGCTGGCGCCTCAAATATTCCCGGTTGACTTCAGTGATTTCCAGTTCTCCGCGAGCGGAAGGCTTGAGAGATTTGGCGATATCGACGACCTGATTGTCGTAAAAATAAAGCCCGGTCACGGCGTAGCGCGATTTGGGCGCGCGGGGCTTTTCCTCCAGGCTGAGCGCCTTGCCAGAAGCATCAAATTCCACTACTCCGTAACGTTCGGGATCGTGCACCGGATAAGCCAATACCCGCGCGCCTGACCGTGGCTGAGCTCCGAGCAGAACGGTTTTGGCCAGGTCGTGTCCGTAGAAAATGTTGTCGCCCAAAACCAGGGCGCAACAACAGGAGCCGATAAATTTCTGGCCCACCAGAAATGCTTGTGCGATTCCTTCTGGCCGAGGTTGCACGGCGTACTGAAAACTTAGACCGAAGCGCGTCCCATCCCCCAGAAGTTGTTCAAATTTGGGTGTGTCTTGCGGCGTGGAAATGATGAGGATGTCTCGTATGCCCGCAAGCATCAGGGTGGAGAGAGGGTAATAGATCATGGGCTTGTCGTAAATTGGCAAAAGGCTCTTGCACACCGCATGAGTTACCGGATACAGACGCGTACCCGATCCGCCGGCCAGAATGATGCCCTTATATTGAGCCGTCACGGAAACCGCTGGTGAAACCGATGTGGGCATGGAGAAAACTCTTTCGCTCCGTAGATCGTTTTGCCTGTTCAGCGAGCGGCCAACAATCCCCGACCAACAAGATACGACAACTAGAGTACTGCATCGCCATCCCCAGGCGATAGATCGTGCTCGTGACCGCTTAGGTCGGTTAGTGGCGAGCCGGGTCAGCCTGCGCTGAAATTTCAAGCGCGGTAATTTTTGTTGTCCGCGGCAACAATGGTCCCGGGGCGTTTCCATTTTGGCAGAGCATCCCCATTTGGTCCTGCGCTCGTGACCCAGGTAACTACCGTTCCGATTTGGTAGTGGCCGTCTGGACGCGACCTAGGTTCACTTCCGGTATCTACCGCGCGCCCAACCATCAGAGCACACTGCGTTTGGCTGCACCATTCCACGTTTCGTTCCTCTTCGGGGATTGGCACTCGGAATGGCGCAGCAGTGGGTAAATCCCCTGTGCCGTATGGCCGTACGGCGTTTGTAGAGGCCCCTGTGAAGGATTTCGGCGCTCGCACCAATCTGGTGGTTGTTCTTCTCACCCTAACCACGATGCTGGGCTGTTCCGCCCTGAATGCCAGCCAGCCTACGGCACAACAACAACAGAAGGCGCCAGCAACCGCTTCGGGGGAAGCTACCCTGAATCCGAGGAGCATTAGCTTTGGTAACGTGCCGCTCGGTAAGACCCAGACGCAAACGGCCACCCTGTCCAATCCAGGAATCGGCACTTTGACCATCACTCACGCGGCCATATCGGGACAAGGGTTTGCCCTGAACGGACCCAGCCTGCCGCTGGTTCTGAAAGCGAAGCGAACCGCGACCATCGGAGTGAGCTTCACGCCAACTGCGCGTGGCACGAGCAGCGGTGCCATTTCTCTTCTGGGCACTACCCGGATCAGGTTTGGGAGAAAAGGTCACCGCGGACGTAGCAACGAGTCTCCGACCGATGTCACCCTGACTACCATCTCCAGCTCGATAAAGATCCCGGTTTCAGGCACTGGGTTAGGCAGCGGACAACTCGCGATTTCACCCGCAATTCTTGCTCTAGGCAAGGTGAGGATTGGCGCTAGCATGACTCACTCGGCAACGCTGATCAACTCGGGGAGTTCCAGGGTTACCGTAAAACAGGCAACCGTCACCGGGCGCGGCTTCAGAATGAGCGGGCTCAGCTTTCCGCTGATCCTTTCGCCAGGACAGAACAAATCTTTTTCCATCACATTTACGCCGCAATTGGCGGGGGCCGCAAGCGGCAGTGTCGCAGTCACCAGCGACGCTCCGGATTCGGTCGTGAGCGTTGCGGTTTCAGCGGTAGCGGTTGGATCCGGCACACTCGTTTCTAACCCCTCCAGTCTTAGCTTCGGAAGCGTACAAGTGGGCAAAACCCAGACCTTGTCGGCTGGGTTAACCAACTCGGGCACCGCCAGTGTAACCATATCGCAGGCGAGCGTATCCGGCACCGGCTTTAGGTTCAGTGGCTTGAGCCTGCCTTTGACGCTGGCCCCAGGCCAGGGCGCTGCCTTCAGCGTTACTTTCACTCCACAATCGGATGGATCGGCCAGTGGGGCTGTTTCTTTCGCCACTGACGCTTCCACTGGCGGGCTGATTGTTCCCCTCGTTGCCACGGGCGCGGCCGCCGCCGAATCGTCGCTCAGTTCAACGCCATCCAGCGTCGGCTTCGGCAACGTTCAGCTGGGAACTCCGAAGACCGTCTCAGGAACCTTGACCAACTCCGGCAGCGCCAGCATTACGATCGCCCAGGCGAAGGTCATCGGCACCGGCTTTGCAGTCGGAGGCCTGAATCTGCCGGCCACGCTGGCCTCAGGTCAAAGCAGGGCGTTCAATGTCACTTTCACTCCGCAGTCAGGTGGATCGGCTAGTGGAAGTCTCTCGATCGTCAGCGATGCGTCCAATGCCACTCTCACCATTCCTCTGTCGGCTAACACGGCAACCATTGGAGCCTTGAGCACCAGCGATTCCAGTCTCGATTTCTCCAGCGTTCCGGTGGGCAGCACCAATACCCTGTCGGAGACTCTGAGCAATACTGGCGGCTCCAGTGTCACCGTCACTCAAGCTAACGTCATTGGTACCGGCTTCAAGGTCACCGGATTGAGCCTGCCTATGACTCTGAGTCCAGGACAAAGCTTTACTTTCGGCACGGTGTTTGCCCCGGTCACTGGGGGAAGCGCCACCGGGTCCATTTCCGTGGCTTCCGACGCATCTAATTCCACGCTGACCATTTCCATGGTGGGAACCGCCACGGTTGCCGGCCAGCTGGCGCTAAGTCCGGCCACCTTGAATTTCGGCAACGTCACCGTAGGACAAAGCAAGAGCATGACCGCCTCGCTCGCGGCCACCGGCTCCAGCATCACCATAACCGGCGCCAGCATGAGCACCTCGGAGTTTACGGTGAGCGGACTTTCTCTCCCGGTCACCCTGGCGGCCGGCAAGAACGTCTCGTTCACAGTGAACTTCAAGCCCCAGTCGAGCGGTGCGGCGGCAGCAAGTGCATCTTTCACCAGCAACGCATCCAACTCGTCCGTGCAGCAATCTCTGACGGGGAGCGGCACACCGGCCGCCCAGCACACCGTCGCACTTTCCTGGAGTCCAAGTTCATCGTCCTCCGTCGTCGGCTACAACGTCTATCGCGGCGTGACGACCGGCGGACCGTACTCCCAGGTTACGTCCATGAATACCGATACCACGTATACCGACAGCTCAGTCCAGGCGGGTCAGACTTATTTTTACGTCACAACTGCGGTGGACTCGGTTGGAAAAGAGAGTGCGTTCTCCAATCAGACCCAGGCCGTAATCCCCACTCCTTAACCTAAGGAAAAAGGGGCGTGAGAATTTCACGCCCCTTTAATGTAGTTCGCAAATCTAACCCGCTGCATCCTCGCCCCCGGATTTTCCGTTCTGCCTCATCCATGAACGGGGCAGCCACCGGATGTCAAGCGACCTGAAGCTGAGCCACTACCCATAGTTATGTACTAGTGGGATCTTCTCGAATTTCAGGCTCCAATTTAATTTCCTGATACACCCTTCCAGGGTTGGTTCAAATTGGAATTCAATCAGGGGCAAGCGGCGGAAGTCTGCAAGCCGCGCCACGGGATTCCAGTGCTCAACGAAGCGACAAAAGCCCGCCAGGTTGAATTTCTGGCACAGCAGTTCATACGCAGGACAATTCTATGGTAAGGAGCAGTCAACGCATGGAGGGAAGATACTTTTTAGGGCTGTTAGTCCTGGTGACCACGATGTCGATCGGTTGCGGAAGCGGAAGCGGTACCCACCTGGATGTGCCCCCGGGTCAGCTTGCCGTATTCCCGCCCGCCCTGCAGTTCGGCAAGGTGGCGGTTGGGCGCAAAGCGACGAAAACAGGAACCCTCAAGGCCGGGAATGCACGCATTGTTGTAACATCGGCCGACTGGAATGGAGAGGGATACTCGATCAGCGGGGTCGCGTTTCCTGTGACCGTGGAGGCTGGGCAGAGTGTTTCCTTTGACGTGACCTTCACCCCGCAGAAGAACGGAAGCTCCTCGGGCGAGATCAGCTTCCTCAGCAACGCCACAAACTCTCCGCATACGACATCAGTAAGCGCCAACGGAACCCAGGCTGGAGAGCACAGCGTCACCCTCTCGTGGCGCCCCGCCAAGACCAACCCTATCGGCTACTACGTGTATCGCGCTGCCAAGCCCGAAGGGCCGTATTCGAAAATAACCTCCAGCGCCCAGCCCAAGGCCAGCTTCACCGATGGCTCAGTCCAAAGCGGACAAACATATTTCTACTTCACGACCGCGCTAGATAAGCCCGGGAAGGAAAGCAAGCCCTCGAATAAGGTCCAGGTGACGATCCCGAACTCCTAGGAGCGTTCGAGCCTCGCGTTTCCAGATACGAAAAGACAAGCAATAGCCAAGGGAGGTCGAAGCATGGCGCGAACGTGTATGAGGGGCCTTCAGGGGAAGGGCCGCGTAAGGTGAGCCTGCCGGGTTTTTCCGCCACGAGCCAGGCCGAGGACGCGAAAACCATCAATTCGCCGTGTACGCCGCCTTTCCCGCCTGCCCTCCGCGTAAAGTCAGCCTGCTGCACCCGAGAGGGCCGCTGCGGAGCTCTTACCAACAAACGACCGCTCTAGGTTCACGAAGAGCCGGTTCCCTACCCGCACGAGTGGCGGAAAAATCGGGCCAGCCACGCCGCTCACCTGCTTCGGGTTGAGCCCCGGGCCCGCGGGCGCTTGTGGCCGATGGACCAAAATTCGTATAATTTTTCGATAATGGATTAATCGCTCGCGTCCCAAGCAACTAAATGAGGCGCGTGCTCGTCCAAAGCACGATGTCGTAGAACGTGTTCGCAGTCTGCGTGGTCCTTGCTGCACCCCAGGGCCCGGTTTCCACGACATCGTCGTTCGGCAGCGTCACTACCATCACACCTGGTTTCGGCGCTTCCACACAATCGCATAGGGGAGGACATTTGATGCTGTCAGTGGTGCGTAATCTTGTTTCGTCTATCTGCCGGACGAATAGTCGGATCCGCATGCTGGCCCTGGCGGCGCTGTTATCTTTCGGACTAACCTCCTGCGGAGGAGGAACCTCTTCGACAACGGCGCCGCGGACGACGCCTAATTCCGACGTTACCGTTTCTCTCTCGCCACATCTTTCCGCGGTTACCACTTCGCAGGCGCTAACGTTCACCGCCACTCGATCGGGTGGTGCTGACCCGCTTTTGTGGTTCGTGGATGGGGTCCAGGGCGGCAACGC
>Ga0193733_1000668_pt1 | contig 10834 bp, 7 predicted proteins | sample U1s2metaG_FD_145076 | JGI IMG/M metagenome (GOLD analysis project Ga0193733, IMG submission 145076) | Soil microbial communities from a riparian zone of the East river system, Colorado, United States - U1s2 | ecosystem: Environmental > Terrestrial > Soil > Riparian zone | place: USA: East River... | reverse complement strand
GCGGGTCATGCGGGCGTGACGGGCCGCGACTTCGCGGCGCATGGTGATGAGCCCTAAGGCGCTTGCTTGCATCGTCGCCATCACGCTTGAAAGCCAACGACGGTAACAGTGCAGCCGTCACAGTTCCGCCGCGTTTCTTCACGCCGCCCTCACACCCGCCGCAGTAACGTGGCCGTCCGAAACGTCGCGGGGCATCTGGTGGATTTCATTTTCATCCTCGCACCGGTCTTGCTCTCGTGAGCGGCGCCGCGCCTACCTCGCTCGTGCGGTTCGGCCCGACACGCGTCGATCTGGCGCGGCGCGAGTCGCACGGATCCGAGGGCGAGATCCACCTGACGCCGCCGGCCACGCTACCTGGTCACCGAGACCGGACTCGGCTACCGGCTGCGTATGGATGAGGAGGCTCCCGCGGATGCTGCGGGGTAGTCAGGTGAGCGACACGACCAGTTTGGCGGAGTGACTGCGCCAGTTGATCGGGATGATGAACGAGCGCAGCCCCGGCTTCTGCGGAATCTGCGGCTTCTCGCCCGAAAACACGCTCGGCACCGAGATCACGAACTCGCGGCCGAAGTCGCGGCGCGCGTTGCCGGAGATCGTGTTGGCGACCTCGCCGACCAGATCGCGCATGGTCTCGTGGCTGAAGTCGTTTTCCTGCATCTTCATCAGCAGCACCGTAAGCATGGCCTTGGGGGCGGTGAAGTACACGACCCCCTCGCGCTTGCCGGAGATGTTGATAACCCCGGTGTACTCGTGCACCGAGGGTGAGCCCTCCATGAGGTATGGCGAGCCGATCGAGGCCGGCTGCTGCGCGGCGACCTCGAAGAAGTTCGTCGTCCCCTCGACGAAGGTCTTGAGCTCCTGTTCGTGCAGCATGTCGGATGCTTCCCAGTCAGGCCTGGCTCATGAGATCCGCGATGGCTTCGTTCAGCTGCCGGTCGGTGAAGGGCTTGTTGAGGAAGCCATTCGCGCCCCGCTCCATCGCCTCCACCGCCGTCGCCTTGTCTGCCAACGCCGAGATTACCAGGATCCGCACCGCGGGCTTCAGGGCGACCAGCTGACCGATGCACTCGATACCATCCATGCGCGGCATGGTGAGATCCATGGTCACCACGTCCGGGTCGGTTTTCTTGAACAGCTCGAGCGCCTCGAGCCCGTTACCGGCCGTGCCCACCAGCTGCAGGTCCTCGAAATGCTGCGAACGCTCGATGCGCCGACGCATGATGTTCGAGTCGTCGACGATCATCAGCTTGAAGGATCGTTTACCGTCGCCGTTCATCGCGGGTCCGTTGCTGTTGCGCATGAGCTGAAGCGTCTCAGGCGACCGCGGTGCTGACCGTCCGGGCGGCCGGCAGGAGGATCTTGAAGCGGGTGAAGCGGCCGGGGTGGGTGCTCACGCCGATCTTGCCTCCGAGCGCGTACACGCTGCGCGCCACCACGTCCATGCCGACCCCGCGGCCGGCATCCATGGAAACGTCCTCCTGGGTGGAGAAACCCGGATGAAAGATCAGCGCCATGGCGGCGCGCGTGCCCATGCCGCGGGATTCCTCTTCGCTGATCAGCTGCCTGCGCACCGCGGCGGACTTGAGCGTCTCGGTGGCGATGCCCGCACCGTCGTCCTCGAATACCAGCTCGTAGCCGTCGCCGGCCTTGCGGAAGTGCACGCTCACGACGCCGATTTCCTGCTTGGTATGCGCCCGGCGCACCTCCGGCGGCTCGATGCCGTGCACGGCCGCGTTGCGCAACATCTGGATGAGGCAGTCCTTGACGGTCGGGGCGTATGCAGGCGGCACGTCGGTGAGTCCCGCCACCGTCAGCCGGAAGCGCTTGTCGTGATCCTGGGCCAGCCGCTCGGCCATCGCATGCAGCACCGGCGACAGATCCTCCACCGGCCGGGACTGCGGCCGCAGGGCGGCGGAGCCGTTCATCGCTGCGGCGGCCGCGGCCACCGCAACGGGGGCGGTTTCCTTGAGCGTCGTGAGACGCGCGGCCATCTCGCGCACGCTGCGCAGGTGCGCCAGCAGATCATCGAGCTTCAGCACCAGCGGCAGGAAGTCGTTGCCCGACAGCTCGGGCTTTTTCTTGCAGTCCGACACCCCGTCTTCGAGGGCGTGCACGCGGCTGGCGATGCTCTTGAGGTTGAGCGCCGAGGCCTCGCCTTTGATGCCGTGCAGCTCGCGGAACAGTCCGCCGAGCTTCTTGCGGAACTCGGCGTCGGTGCGCGCCGGCTCCTTGAGGATGGTATTGACGAGCTTCAGGCCGGTTTCCGCGGTGTCCAGGAAGGACAGCAGCTGCAGCGGGTCGACGTGCAGCATGCCGAGCATCATGTCAACCTGCGCGTTGGCGTTGTCCTGCGAGTCCTGCAGCTCGCGGGCGAGCAGCACGCTGGAGGTGATGTCGCCGACGGCGCACAGCACGTGCTTGACGCCTTCCGGTCCCATGACGCGGTGGAAGTCGAACTGCAGGTAGCGGGTCTCCTTGCCGCCGTGCCCGTTATCCATGGTGATCTCGAGCTGGCCCAGCGGGTTGATGCTCTTCATCAGGTTCTCGTGGGCGCGATCGCCCCACAGGAGCTTGATGTACTTGGTGGCGGTGGCGAGCGTCTCGGGCGCCACCAGGCCCTTGAGCAGTTCTTCGAACGACAGGCCCGCGAAGTCCTGGCGGCTGAACATGCGTGTCAGCGCCTCCGACCAGACGCTGCCGATACGGTAGTCAGCATCGAGTAGGAAAAAGCCCTCGTGCACCGTCTTGAGGATGTCGCGCGTCTGCTCCTGGGCCTCGCGCGCGGTGCGCTCATGGCTCGAGCGCGTGAGCCGGAAGTAGCCGGCCGCGGCCGCCAGCGCCAGCGCCGCGAGCACACCCGCCAGCAGCAGCGTGCGCAGCCGCGCCGCGGCGTCCGAGCAGGTGCGCTGCAGGGTTGCGGCCAGGGCCGCGAGCTGCGCCTGCAGCGGCCCGGCGCTGTCGCTCGCGAATAGTTGCGCCCGTTTGACCTCGGCGTAGTGCTGGCGTCCCTCGCGCGACAGCGAGCTGCCGGCGGTGTCCGAGTCCACGTAAGGCTGCCCGCTGTATGAGACGACCGGGTCGAGCACCGGAGTGTACTGATGCCACAGCAGCAGCGCCCGGTGCACCTGCGGCACGTCGACTTCGCCCGAGACATTGAGCTCGCTCAGATTCTGACCGAAGCGCCTCACCGTCGCCTGGAGGTCGGCCAGCGCCTGGCCCGAATAAGCGCGTCCCTCGAGCCGATCGCGCAGCGAGTTCAGCTGGTGGGAGATCTCTTCCGGATAGGTCTGCAGGGTGCTCGCGGTCTGCAGCGCGGCGATGTTGGCGCGCATGTGCGTGGCGAGCCGGAATCCCATGACGAGCACCGCGCCCATCACCAGGGTGAGCACCGTGCCCAGACCTGCGGTGACCAATTGGCGGCGGCGGCGTTCTGTGCCTGCGAGAGTCATTCCTTAGGTCTCCTGTTCTACTTGGGCAGCTCGAAACGCATCCGGGTCCTGACCGGAACGTCGACGGCGGCGCCGTTGAGCAGCAACGGCACGTAACGCCAGTGCTTCACCGCATTGATGGCCGCCTGGTCGAACACTCCCGGGGGCGTGGCTTCGACTACGTGGATATCGCGCGTCTCGCCGCTGGTATCGACCGTGTACTCGATAGTCACGCTGCCGGCGATGCGCTGCGCCAGCGCCGTCGCGGGGTAATCCGGTGACGGGGCCCGCAGACGCTTCAGACTCGAGGCGAGCGAGGCGGGGTCGGGTCCCTTGGACTTCGGAGCGGCGAGCTGCTGCACGGCGAGCACGTCCTTGGGATCCGCGCCCCAGCGCTTCGCCTGCGCGAGATCGGCCTCGCCGGACTTGCCGGCGAGCACCGCGGCCCGGGCGCGCTCCAGGAGCTTGCCCGAGAGCTCGCGGCTCGCATCGGGCAAGCCAGCATTCCCCGGATCGCTCGACTGCAGCTGCCCGAGGTACCAGGCGGCACTGTCCTGCGCCGGATCCGTGAGCCGGCCGTCACGCAGCGCCGCGCGCGTCAGCTGCAGTGCCCGATCGGTTTCGGCCTGGACCGCTTTCTGCCGCGCGCCGACCAGTTCGTGCTGGAACGTCGTGATTTCGGCGGCTTTCATCCCTAAGCCGCGCGCCTCGTTGAGCCAACGCTCTTCGTCGGCGTTGTTCTTCGCCAGTACCGCTTCGCGGGCCTTCTTCAGATAGGCCGTGGTCAGCGCGTGAACGGCGCGCTGCGAGTGGGCACTGGCCGGCGCGCTGGACTGCAGTTGTTGCACGTAGCTTCTGGCGCTGTCGTCCGCTTCGGTGAGCTTGCCGTCGCGAATACGGTCCTCGACCAGACCCGCGAGATGCTGCAGCTTGGCGTCTTCCTGGCGCCGGGCGATGTCGGTGCGCCAGCGGGCGAGCTGCTCGGCGGCCAGGCTGCCGGATTGCTGCGCCTGGCGCACCAGGGCCGCGGCGCGATCGAAATTGCCGTCGGCGAGCGCCTTGGACATCTCGGCCGAGTATAGGCGCTGCTCGAAGGCCGCGGCGCGCGCGTCGGCGGACGAGGCCGCCTTGAAATTCGCGAGCGTGAGCACGGCTTCGTCCACACGCCCGCCGCTGAGTGCTTCCTCGAAGCGTGCCGCCAGAACCCCCGCCACGCGCTGCAGCCCGTCGCGCGCCTCGCCGCTGGCGGCGTCCGCGGCTGCGGCAGAGCGGTAATACAACAGCGCATTGTCGCCGGCCGGCTCCGCATAGCGCCGCTCATGCATGGCCAGGCGTGCCTTCTCGAGCAGCTCGTCCACCTTGCCTTGCACGAGGAAGTTGCTGGCGGACGCCGCCGGGGCGGGCGCGCTGTCGGTGGAGCCGGTGGTGGCGGCCGGCGCCGGTGCGCTTGCGGCTGCGGGTTCCTTGGCTGGCGCCGCCGGGCCGCCGTTGCCTTGTGTGAAAAACCAGAACGTGCCCGCCGCGACGCCCGCGGCGGTGAGTGCGGCCCCGATCAGCACCATCCAGGGCCTGCCGGCGCGGTCCTCATCGGGCGACGGCGGCTCGGACTGACGCCGGAAGGCTCCGATGGTGAACTGCCTTTCCGGAGCGGGAGTGGCGCGGGATGTTGGTGCAGCCTTTCTCGCCAGCGCCTCCGCTATGGCGCCTTCGAACACCGCCTGGGTCTTGCGTGCGTCGATCGAGGCCGGCAGCACCGCGAAGACCTCGGTGCCCTTGAGAGCCGCGCCCAGCTCCTTCTCTGCCGGCCCTTCCGCAAACACCAGCACCACGGCGCGCGGCACCTGCGCGTGCGCGGCGTCGACGGCGGCGCGCACATCGGCGACCTCGCGCGCGTCGATCGCCAGGATCTGGCCGCGCTTGCCGCCCGCCATGCTCTGCAGGGCCTCGTCGAGGGACTCGACCGGTCGCACCGCGCCCTGGCGCCCCAGGGCCTGGCCCAGTTCGAGCAGAAAATCATCGCGGGTCGTGAGGGTGGTGACGTCCACCGCCGGCTGAGCGTCCTGAGGCGCGCTGCCGGGGGCGCGGGTCACGGTTTCGGGACTGCGGGACGCAGAGGGTGCACTGGCCACGTGAGGTGTCTCCAAACAAAGACGGCCGACGGAATCGCGCGAGCTCCATCCGTGGAGCGAGAGCCCGCGACAGGCAAGTGCAGGACGCGGAACCTCGCCGTCGCAGGATATGTGGCATTGGGGGCCGCGCAGTGCGTCAGTTCACAATAATGAGAGCTTGCGTCGGGAAGCCGCGACGTTGATCATCAAACTCTGAAGGGTTGGCCCGGTTTCCTTAGTGTGCGGCCGCCTGCGTCAGGCGAGGCATGACCCGTGCGCGCGTGGGGCCGCGTTGTGCTTGAGCCAGGGCAGAGGTTCGCCGGGTGCGTGTGTGGGGGGACATCGGGCTGCGGTCCATTGTGTGCAAGCCACTCGTCGTGGGCCGCGTCGCGCTCGAGGGTCTCATCATCAAACGAACAGTTGCCGCAGCTGCTCGGGCACTGAGCTCTCGCGCTGCTGGTGTGCACCGCCGCACCGCGCGTGCCGCGCTTTGCAATCAGCTACTTAAGCTGCTCACCGCCGCAGGCGGCGGCGCGCTCAACGCTGCGCTGGCGCAGGCGCGGCGGTCAGTGAACAATCCGTCGCTGTGACCGTCTTAACGTAACAAGTACCTCAGGATCTGAAGGCCATCACTCATTGTGCGAGGCGTTGGGACTAGCTTAATGATCACGCCGGCATCGGGTTCGAGACCGATGAGCTCAACGGGAGGGAAGGACGATGCCACCGCTCGCTGCTGACCAGAATTCCCACGGCACCACCGCCGACTTCATCGATACCCTGAGTTCCTTCAGCAAGTTGCACCGCGCGCAGCGCTGGGAAGGTACGTTCGGCGAGTTTCTGGGCAACATCCTGCCCGGCCATGCGGTGGCGCTCGCCCGCACCAGTCATGAATACATCTGGGACATGCTGCGCTGGCATGGGCGCGCCGCGCAGCCCGACGCCACCGAGAACGTGCGCGCGCGCGAGCTGTTCAAGCGCGAGCTGTTTGGTATCGATGAGCCGCTGTCGCGTGTCGTCGACTACTTCAAGGCCGCGGCCGCCGGTTCCGATGTCGGCCGGCGGTTGCTGCTGATGCTGGGTCCGCCTTCGGGCGGCAAGTCGACGCTCGCAATCCTGCTGAAGCGGGGGCTCGAGGAATACAGCCGCACCGACGAGGGCGCGATGTACGCCATCCGCGGCTCGCCGCTGCGCGAGAATCCCCTCAACCTCATCCCCACGAGCCTGCGGGCCGAGTTTCGTGACCGCTACGGCGTGAACATCAGTGGTGAGCTGTCGCCGTGGGCGCGCGATTTCGTCGAGCGCGACTTCGAAGGCGACTTCGTGCGGGTCCCGGTCGAGCGCGTGTTCCTGAACGAAGCCTCGCGTATCGGCATCGGCACCTATGCGCCGCACGATCCCACCACCGCCGACATCGCCGACCTGGTCGGCTCGGTGGATCTCGCCAAGGTCGCGCAGATCGGCGACGAGGGCGACCCGCGCGCCTGGTCGTGGTCGGGCGCGGTGTACGCTGCGAGCCGCGGCGTGCTGGAGATGATCGAGATTCTCAAGGTGAAGCGCGAGTTCCTGTACCTGCTGCTCACTCTCACGCAGGAGAAGAACGTCAAGGTATCGCGCTTCCCGCTGATTCACCTCGACGAGACCATCCTGGCGCATACCAACCTCGCGGAGTTCCACAAGTTCCTGCAGGAGAAGGAGAACGAGGCGCTGCTGGATCGCATGGTGATCATCAAGATCCCGTACGCGCTGTCCTACCGCGACGAGTCGCGCATCTACCAGAAGCTGGTGTCGGGTGCGCCGGCGTTCCGCAATGTGCACCTCGACCCGCACGTGCTCAATCTCGCGGCGGTGTTCGGCATCCTGACGCGCCTCGCCAAGTCGGAGCGCGAGGGTCTCGATCCGCCCAAGAAGCTGCGGATGTACGCCGGCGAGGCGGTCGAGGGGGTCCCGGAGACCGAAGCGACGCGCCTGCACGCCGAGACGCCCGATGAAGGCATGACCGGGGTGAGCCCGCGCTTCGTGGTCAACGCGATCTCCAACGCCATCACCCGCGGCAACACCCACAGTCTCACCAGCATGGAGCTGTTGCTCGCCCTCAAGGACAGCATCGAGAGTGATGCGCGCATGGACGCGAAGCAGAAAAAAGCCTGGATCGATCACCTGGTGACGGCCCGCAAGGAGTTCTACAACCGCTGGGTGAAGGAAGACGTGCACCGCGCCATGTTCGCCTCGTTCGAGGAAGAGGCGCAGCAGCTGCTGGAGAAGTATCTCGACGAGGTCGAGGCCTCGCTCGATCACCGCCAGGTCACCGATCCGATCACCGGCGAGAGCCGCCCCGCGGACGAGCGCTTCCTGCGCTCGGTCGAGGAGAAGATCAAGGTGTCGGACTCGGGCAAGATGTCGTTCCGCCAGGAAGTGGTGCGCAAGGCCATGGTGGCTTTCAAGACGGGCGAGAAGTTCAAGCTCGTCAGTCACGCCCGCATGCGCGAGGCCATCGAGCAGTACCTGTTCGAGGAGCGCCGCGACGTGCTGCGACTGGTGACCTCCACTGCGCGCCCGGACGACGACGCGCGCCAGAAGATCTCCGTGGTGCAGCAGCGCCTGGTGAGCGAGTACGGCTACGACGAGCACAGTGCCAAGGAGGCGCTCAGCTACGTGACCACACTGCTCGCCCAGGAGTAGCGGCGCTGTGCGAAAAGGAGTACCAGTAGGGCATGGACGAAGACGGCGGTAATCGCGGCGAGCCATCCGGCGGCGCGAAGTGGTACGAGCTGTTTTCGCGCGGAGCGCGCGACTGGCTGCGTCACGACGAGAAAGTCCGTGAGGCGGTGCGCGCCAATCTCCCCGAGATCATCGCCGGCGGCGACGTCATCAACGGCGGCGCACGCACGGTGCGCGTGCCGGTGCGCATGCTCGAGCATTATCACTTCCGCCTGCGGCGCCCGGAGGAACAGCAGGGCGCGGGCCAGGGCAAGGCCAAGCCAGGCGATGTGTTTTCCGCTCCCGGGCGCGAGCAGGGGCAGGGTGAAAAGGGGCCCGGAGGGCGCGACGAGGGCGAAGTGCAGCTGCTGCTCGAGTTCAAGATCGACGACATCGTCGACTGGCTGTGGGAGGCGATGAAGCTGCCCAACCTCAAGGCGCGCGTGGGGCCGTCCGAGGAAACCGACTGGATCCGCGAGGGCTGGGACCGCCACGGCGCACGCTCGCGCCTCGACCGGCGGCGCTCGTTCAAGGAGCTGGTGAAGCGGCGCGGGGCGCCGGGGGCCACGCAGACCTTCATCGACGAGGATCTGCGCTTCCGCCAGCTCGCACGGCGCCGTCAGCCGGCGCTGCACGCGGTGGTGTTCTTCATGCTGGATGTCTCGGGCAGCATGTCCGACCGCGATCGCAAGCTCGCCAAGACCTTCTTCTTCTGGGTGGTGCAGGGACTGCGGCGCGAATACCGCTCGCTCGAGACGCTGTTCGTGGCGCACACCACCGAGGCGTGGGAATTCAACGAGCCGGACTTCTTTCAGGTGAGCGGCACCGGCGGCACAGTGGCCTCCACCGGGCTGGCCAAGGTGCGCGAGATCATCGACGCCCGCTACAACCCGGGACGCTGCAACATCTATCTGTTCTACGCATCCGACGGCGACAATTCCGTGAGCGATGGCGCCGATGCGCGCACCGCGCTCACCGCCATCGCCGCGGATACGTGTTTCACCGGCTACGTGGAGGTGTCCTCCGGGCTGTCGCGGCAGCTGGCTACCGAAACCGGCAAGCTGTTCGCCGAGCTGCAGGCGGCCGGGTGTGCGGCCGGCAGTTACGCGCTCAACGACTTCGAGGACGTGTGGGGCGCGGTGCGGCATTTCTTCACCGTCGAGAGCGAAGCGCCCGAGAGCCCATGAGCGAAGGCTGGCAGAGCTACGTCCGCCGCATCGAGGAGCTGGCTGCTCGCTCCGGCCTTGAGTTTCACCGGGTCGATTTCGAAGCGGTTCCCGACAGCTTCATGATGGAGATCGCCGTCTACGGTCTGCCGGTGCGCATGCCGCACTGGTCATTCGGCGTGCGCTATATCTATCAGCTGATCCAGCGCCACATGGGGCACTCGCGGCTGTTCGAGGTGGTGTTCCCCGGCAACCCGGGCCATGCCTACCTCGCCGAGAGCAACGGACTCGCGGAAAACATCCTGGTGACCGCGCACGTGCTCGGGCATGCGGATTTCGCGCGCAACAACCTGCTGTTCCGCCGCTGCCAGGAGCAGGTGAGCGAACACATCGTCGAGCACGCCGCCAATCACGCACGCCAGATTCAACAGGTCATCGAGACTCACGGTGCGCAACGCGTCGAGGTCGCACTCGATGCGGCGCTGGCCCTCGAGCAGCACGTCGACATCAACCAGCCGCTGCGACGCGAGCGCTACCCGGAGTACCTCGGGGATGTCAAGGTGCTGGCCGACGACCAATTCCGCAAGCGCTTCGCGGCGCTCGAGCCGCTCGCCGGCGGCAGCGCGCTGGAGGTGAAGAAGCGCGCACCGCTGCCGCCGCATCCGGAGCGCGACCTGCTGTGGTTCGTCGCCAACTACGCACCGGAGATGGAGAGCTGGGAGCGTGACATCTTTCTCGCGGTACGCGAGGAGTCTTTCTACTTCTATCCGGTGTTCGCCAGCCAGATCATGAACGAGGGCTGGGCCTCTTACTGGCACGCGCGGCTGCTGCGCGAGGCGGATTTCATACCGCAACAGGCTTACCTGGACGCCATCAAGTGTCACTCGGACGTGGTGCGGCCCATCGCCGCCGAAGCCCAGGTCGCACTCAGCATCAACCCCTACCACCTGGGGTTTGCGATGTGGGAGAAGATCGTCGAGAAGAATGGCCTGCCCGCGGCGCGCGCCATCATGCAGCAGGACGACGACTTCAGCTTCGTGCGCAATCACCTGACCCGCGAGCTCGCCGACGAGCTGGGCCTGTTCCGCTACAGCGCGCGCAGCGACGGCCAGATCAAGGTGCTGGAGCATGACCTGACGGCGCTGCACGAGGCGGTGCTCGCGCCCAAGTACAACTTCGGCGCACCGATCGTTTCTGCGTCGCACGTGCGCAATGACGGCACCCTCGAGCTCACGCACGAGAGCACCGTCGACGGTCGCGGCCTTGACCTGGAGCGTAGCCGTAAGGTGCTCGATTACCTGCAGCGCGTGTGGCGCCGGCCGATCGTGCTGACCACGGTAAATCAGGCCGGTTCGGCCCTCGAGCTGACCGCGCCGTGACCGGCGCCGCCTGGCTGCCGCGCGCTCAGGGGTTGCGCGGCGGCACGGGTTTGGCG
>Ga0193733_1000666_pt1 | contig 10850 bp, 8 predicted proteins | sample U1s2metaG_FD_145076 | JGI IMG/M metagenome (GOLD analysis project Ga0193733, IMG submission 145076) | Soil microbial communities from a riparian zone of the East river system, Colorado, United States - U1s2 | ecosystem: Environmental > Terrestrial > Soil > Riparian zone | place: USA: East River... | reverse complement strand
ATCACCGCCACGAAAACCGGGCACTCCCCCTGTGTTAGATGACCGTCACTACGCTGTCGAGGCGGAACTGGGTGACCTTCTGTTCGCGGTCGTCAATCTTTGCCGAAAAGCAGGCGTCCACGCGTCGATTGCGCTCGACAAAGCGAACGCGAAGTTCGAGCGCCGATTTCAGCAGGTGGAGAAAATGGCGGGCGAGCGAGGGATCGACGTTCCGCACGCCGGGCTCGAGAAGCTCGACGCGCTTTGGGACGAAGCCAAGCGCGCCGAACTTTCTCCGGGATCGACTGACGGGAAGTGACAGGCCGTGCAGCGAGTTACGCCGGTAGCTTCGCGATTTTTCCAATGAAGAGGATCGTTCCGGAAAAACGCTCACGAATCACGACAAGGAACGGGTGATCGACCCGAAACGCTGACGGAGCCGAAGTGAGACCAACGCCGACAAGCGTAGCGGCTGCTGCCTCCGTTCCCTCTTCGTCGACATCCACAAAAGTCTTTTGCAGAACTCGGGTGATAACTAGACTGAGCCCGAGCGGCGACATGCGCGTGAAATCCGCATTGTAAAAGGCGAGTCGCATCCCGAGCTTCTGGAGATCGTCGTTCAGCTCACGTTTCCATTCCATTCTGAAGCGCGGCAAGAAGACCTCCAGGTTACTGTCGTGAAGCGAGCTCACGAGTGAGTTCCATTTCGTCTGATCGAATGACTCGGCGAAGGCGTCGATGTCTCCGTTCGGCAGAACCACCGTCATCGTGAACGCAGAATTGCCATAGGGAAGATCGACCGCCGAGTATTCGGGCGTGGCGGTAAATTGAACGCCGCTCCCCCTCGCCATCATCGGAACCGTCGCCGTCGTGCCATCGGCGGCGTAGAAAGGGGCATCGACTGTTTTCGCCTTGTCGAACTGTTTTTGCCAGATCCCCTTGAAGTAGATGGCATTCACTAGAAACATCATCTCTCCAGGCTTGACCTCATCGAGAATCTCGGGGATCCTGTTGTTCGTCTGTCCGCTCACCCACGAGTTGATCGTCGTGACAGCGGATGGGTTTGCGAAGTCGAGCGCTTGAACCTGCGCGTCAAAATAGAGCTTGCTGTCTTCCACGAACGAAGCCTCGACCGGGAAGGTCCGCTCGTACCATATGGAGTTGGCGATGCTGACGTTGGTTCCCGGATCGAGCCCCCTCAGCAATGTGATGAGAGATTTGTAGCCCGCATCAACATCCTCCCGGGTTGCTCCACTCAACCGGAGAGTGGAACGCATCTCGTCATACGTGGGACCGTTCGCACCGTTCGCTGTCATGCCCAGCGCCATCGACGCGCTGAGAGGCGAGACGAATACGTTGGCCTTGTGCTGTGTCAGATTCCCGGTGCGGAACAGATCAAACGCGAAATCGTTGCTGCCAGCAATGATCTTGCTCTCGGACCCCGTGAGAGCCCGCGGCAAGGCGGTGATTGCTGCTCCCGGAGCGGTTGCCTCACTGCATGCGGATCCAACGAGAGCCGCCGCGAACAACATCGGACCAAAGAGTTTCATGATTTCTCCTCCTGAAACGGGTAGAGTTGATTTGACCATTCTTTGTGCGCATATGCCGCGCCCGCATAGGAGCCTTTTCTTTGGCGTTGTTCGCGTTTCAAATCCCACCATTCCGCTCGCCTTGGGGGCTCGGCGACGGCTCTGGTCCGACTAGCTGATCCAGGTACCGAGGGCAATCGCCCACACGGCTAGCAGGACTCCGCTGGCAGCCAACACGCCGAGCGTCGCGCTAAGGACGCAAAGCGCGTCGAATAATCTGGCGGTTCTCACCCGGCCACGATTCGAAAGGCGAGAGCGGGCGCGATCAAACAGCCCCCAGATCCCATAGGAAAAGAGAAGCGCCGCCGCGCTTGCCATCAGAGGCTGCGCAGCCGGATTCCACCGGAGCGCCGCTGCCAATACCGCGGCGCCACCTATCGCATCGATTCCGAGGCGTCGCACCGGCGCAGAGCGCGCTCTATGGGCCAGAAACTCAAAGAGTCCGGCATCGGGCCGGAGGACCGATAGAACCATCATGGGAAGAACATTTCACCGCGGCGGGGATTTCGCCAGCTGAACTGCTACTCGGCGGTGTCGTGCTCTGCCTCTTCCCCGTGCTCGACGATATCCCCTGGCTTGAAGAGAATGTCCTGCAGGGTAGCACGCCACTTCGGACTCCTGCGCAACAGGAACTCGAGGTCCATACCGAAATGCTTGAACTCCTCGTGCTGAGCATTCCGCATGATGTCGCGCGCCGCCCGATCCTTCTCCAACGAGAGACGCTGCTCGTACCAGCCGATTGCTTCGGCCTCTTCGATCATTGAAGTGATCATCCGCGCAAACGTGCGGGTCTTCGCCGACAGCTCGCTCGCCGGCTCGTGGTACTGTTCGAATCCCATCGGAATGCCCTCAGGTTGCAGATGTGCGCAGCAGGACGAGCGGATCCAAGATCATGGACGCAGCCGATTCATTGTTCGCGGAAAAGCAATCGCTTCGCGTATGTGATGGATTCCGCAAATCCAACCAACGGTTCGCTCGAGGCCGAGGCCGAAGCCCGAGTGGACGAATGTGCCGTACTTCCTCAGATCCAGGTACCAGTTGTATGCCTCGACGGGCAGACCTTCTTCCTTTATTCTGGCAAGCAGCTTGTCGTGGTCGTCCTCGCGCTGCGATCCGCCGATGATCTCGCCATGACCTTCCGGCGCCAGGAGGTCGTTGCACAGTACCGTGCGTGGGTCGGCCGGATTCTCCTTCATGTAGAACGCTTTCGCTTGCTTGGGATAGTTGTAGATGAAAACCGGGCGGTCCTGACCTTCCACCAGCAGTGACTCGTCCTCGGCGCCGAGATCATCGCCCCACTTCACGGAGCTGCCCTTCGCCTGAAGGGTTTTTACGGCATCGGTGTAGTCGATGCGAGGAAATGGGGCCCTGATCTTCTCGAGCTTGGAAATGTCGCGCTCGAGCTCCTTGAGCTCTGGTTGCCGCCGCTCCATAACGCGCGCTACGATGTACGAAACGAAGTCCTCCTGAAGTCGCATGTTGTCATCGGAGTTGTTGAAGGCGACTTCGGGCTCCACCATCCAGAATTCGGTCAGGTGCCTGCGCGTTTTGGATTTCTCGGCGCGAAACGTTGGCCCGAAGCAGTAGATCTTTCCGAACGCCGCTGCCGCCGCCTCTCCGTACAGCTGGCCAGTTTGCGCCAGGTAGGCGGTGCCCAAATCGAAATACTCGGTGCCGAAAAGCCCGCTTCGCTCCCCGATCGCCGCCGTGAGGATCGGCGTATCGACGAGGGTGAAATCCCGCTCGTAGAAAAAATCGCGGATCGCCTGCTCGACTTCACTCCTCACGCGCGCGATCGCGCGCTGCCTCGGTGTGCGCAGCCAGAAGTGCCGGTTGTCCAGAAGGAAGTCGATGCCGTGCTCCTTCGGCTGAATGGGATAGTCGATTGGACTCTCGCCGTAGATCGACAGCTCCTTCACCCCGAGCTCGAATCCGCCGGGCGCGCGCGCGTCGGGTCGTACTTCGCCCTCGAGCTCGATGGAAGTCTCCTGCGTCAGCTTTCCAAACCGCTCCCACACCTCTGGCGACACCGCATTCTTGACGAGCACGGCCTGGAGCAGGCCGGTCCCATCGCGCAACACGATGAACGCGACCTTACCGGACGAACGGACGTGCGTGACCCAGCCGCGCGCGCGCACGGCCTGGCCGGAGTGTGAGGGTAGCTCTGATATTCGCGAATAAGGGGCGGCGGTCATGATTTCGTTGTAGGGACTGAGGCTGGAGCCCTCAACGCTAACGCGTCAACCGATATATGAGAATTGCCGCGCGCTCCGTTGCGGGGCCGATCGATCGCAGGTTCACGCGCTCATCGGGGGTGTGGGATCGCATTCCCTTCACGCCGAGTCCATCGAGCGCGTCGACATACTCCGAGACATACGAGATGTCTCCTCCGCCGCGCTTGCCCGGGTCAAGAGCGTCGACCTGACCCTGACCCAGCGCGCGACTGACGGTGTCCTCCACCGCGAGGAGAGCCAGATTGCCCTTGGTCGGAGGCATGGCGGGATTTCCGTCCTCGAAGGTTATCGTCGCGATGGTTCCGGGAAGATGGTCGTTGACGATCGCGCGCATCGCTTCGCGAGCCTTCACGAGCTGGTCCTGCGAAATGAAGCGCAGGTCACCGCGGGCGAACACGCGCGGGGCAATGATGTTGTCCTTCCCCGCCGCGGTTCCGGCGATCTTCGTCGAATCGTAGGTAACGTCGGTCCCGCCAACGATGACGGCCGGATTGAACGTCAGGTACTGCTCGTTCGACAACTTCTCGCGAAAGGCGTTCAAAATCCTGGCGGCTTCGTAGATCGCGCCGTAGCTGGTGCCGGGCGAGAAGATTCCAGACGAATGTGCCTGTCTCCCGCTGACGACGAGCTGCCAGCCGCTCATCCCCCGCCGCGCGACGGTGCCTTTACCCGCATCCTCCTCGAACGCGAGCGCAATGTCACTGCGTTTCGCAACGTCGATCAGCGGCTGCCGCGAAACGAGGTGCAGCGGCCCGGCATCTTCCTCGTCGCCCGTCAGCGCGACGACGATTCTCGTTCCGTCGAGCGCACCTACACTCTGAAGCGCTTTGAGGGCGTACAGTATCACGAGATCGCCGCCCTTCATGTCGGAGCTTCCCGCGCCGCCTGCAAGCGTGTCGAGCCGTACGAACCTTTCGCTTTCACCCTCGAATACGGTGTCCAGGTGGCCAATCAGGAGCAGACGCTTTCCCTTCGTCCCCTTTCGCTCGGCGAAGAGATGCCCAGCCCGGCCGACGGCGTCGGGCAGCGATATCCAATTGGTCTCGAAACCGAGGGACGAAAACTCGGGCTCGAAGAGTTTGCCGACCGCCCGAACGCCGGCCAGGTTGAAGGTGCCACTGCTTATGTTGACCGCTTTTTCGAGGAAAGCGACCTGCTCGGCCTCGTGAGCGCGGACGTAGTCGCGAATCCTCTGCTCGCTTTTGGACAGCGCAGGCGGTCCGCCCGACTGCGCGGCCGCGGCATTAGGCGTTGAGAAAAGCAGCATGCAGGCGCACGCAAGCACGATCGCGCTGACGCCTGGCCGGCGGGTGACGGAACGAATTGAGCTGGGTGTCATATCACGGGAGACTACCACCACGTCGCGGTTCCGTCCACCAGTGGGAAACGATAATTTTACACGCTTGCCCAATTCAAAAAAGCTAAGATGACTTTGCGCGCCCGCCTCGGGTGGGGCCTGTTCGCGATCGCGCTGGTGCTGATCGTTCCGCTGCTCCTGTCCCTCAAATCCCTCGAGCATCTCTACGAGACGAGCCGGTTGCTCCGTGACCGCGAATTCGCGGCATCACTCCTCCTCGGATCGTTCCGTGAGCGAACCGACGATGCCCGCCGAGCCGAAGATGCGCTGCTGTTCATCCACGATCAGAAAAGCGCGGCGCGCATGCAGGGCGAGATCGACGGGCTTGTTGCACTGACCGACTCTCTGGACCGGTACCGTCTCGGCCTGTCGGCGTCGCAGATCCGCGCCTCCCTGGACGCACTCCGCTCAGCCACGCGCGAGGAGTACGAGCAGGCCGCTGCCGGCAGAAGCACCGTCGCGGAGATGATATCGCAACAGCGCACGCGCCCGGCGATCGCATCGGTCGACAGCGCCCTCGGCGCGAGCGCGACGACGCTTCGCAATAGCACCCGAGTGCGGGTTGCGGACGCGACGAACGAGACGCTCAACGCCGAGAGGCTGGTGGCTGGCGCCCTGCCCATCGCTCTTCTTGTCGCACTCGTGATCGGCATCTGGTTGATGAGATCGATCAGCCGGCCGGTGGACGAGCTCGAGCGCGGGATGCAGGCAATCTCCTCGGGAGATCTCAGGTACCAGCTGAACCTGGAGCCCGATCCGAAGACGGAGTTCGGCCGAGTGGCGGTGAGCTATCAGGCCATGGCGAGCCAGCTCGCCGACCTCGAGCGATTGCGCGCCGAGTTCGTGGGCGTCGCTTCGCACGAGCTCAAGACACCGATCAATGTCATAATTGGATACCTCGAGCTGCTCCAGGAGGGAATTTTCGGAGAGCTCACGCCGAAGCAGAAGGAAATTCTTTACACCATCGGCAAGCAGGCGAATGGGCTTACGAGACTAGTCAAGCGCCTCCTCGACATCAGCCGGTTCGAGGCAAGTGGCGGAAAGCTGGAGGTGCGGCAGGTCGATCTTCGGCGGCTGCTCCAGACACTCGAGAGCTCGTTCTCGGTTCTCGCCATGCAGCGGGATATCCGCTTCTCCATCGAGCACAGGGATGGACTCCCAGCGAAAGTGTACTGGGACGAAGACCGCATCAACGAGGTCCTCGGCAACCTCATCTCCAACGCCTTCAAATTCACGCCGCGCGGGGGTAATGTGGCGCTTTCGGTGGCTCCTGTCGGCGAAAACGTAGTCATTACCGTCGCGGACACGGGGGCTGGAATATCCCGGGAACAGCTCCCTCACATTTTTGACAAGTTTTACCAGGCCGATAACCAGGCGCAGGCCGCTTCCAAGGGCACTGGTTTAGGCCTGGCGATTGCGAAAGAGATCGTCGAGGCCCACGGCGGCCGCACAACGGTCGAGAGCAGGGTCGGCGAGGGCACGACGTTTGTGGTTACACTCCCGATCGAGGCGCCGGGAGCGAAGAAGCGGGTCGAGCCTACACCGTCAGAGTCTATGGAAAGGGTTGAGGACGGAGGATGACGAAAACTCTTCGAATCGTGATTTCGTTGCTGGTGCTGGCGGCCTGTACGAGTCTTCCAGCGATCGTCCCGCCACCGCCGGTCCAGAGCGATTGGGATCGGACGTTGTCCAACGCGCGTCGCAACGTCGCGGACGGCAACTATTTCGCGGCAGACAAGATTCTAGACGAGTTCCTGCGGACGCACCCGGGCACGCCCGAGGCTCGGGAGATCGCGTTCTGGAAGGCCGCCTACCTCGTCGACCCGGCGAATGAACGCGGGTCGCTACCCGGTGGAATTGCGGCGCTCGACACGTATCTCTCCGACAACTCGGCAGGATTGTACCGTGACCAGGCTACCGTCCTCCGCCGAACAGCGGCCGTCGCGGCGGGGATCGCGAACGCGAGCGCGCCAATGACCGCTACCGGTGATTCGTCAGCCACGACAGTGGTGAAGGACACTGTCGTCATCGGCAGCAAGTCGAGAGACGAACAGATCGCGGCCCTCAAGGATCAGTTGGCCAAGAGCAAGGACGAGCTCGCCAAGGTCAACGCCGAGCTCGATCGCATCAAGAAGCGCCTCGCAAATCCGAGCAACTAGTCGGCTGAGCGACTGGGCTCAGCCGACTCTGAACAAATCGAGGGCGCGCGAATAGCGGGCGCTTAGCACCTTCCGTATTCCCGCGTTTTCCTTGGTCGTGAGATCAGGATCACGATCCAGAAGTCTTTCTGCGGCGGCGCGGGCCTCGATGTTCAGCTCCTCATCCCGCACGGGATCGGCGACGCGGAACGTCGCTTCCCCACTCTGCTCTTCGCCGAACAGATTTCCCATTCCTCGTAGCCGAAGATCCGCGCGGGCGATTTCGAAGCCATCGTCGGTCTCAACGAAGATCCTCAGGCGCTCTGCCGCTTCGTCTCCGACGCTGCCGAGCAGTATGCAGTACGACGCTTCCGCGCCGCGACCCACGCGCCCTCTCAGCTGATGTAGCTGAGACAGTCCGAATCGTTCCGGGTGCTCGACCAGCATCACCGTGGCATTCGGCACATCGATTCCCACTTCGATCACAGTCGTCGACACGAGCACGTCGATCTTCCCATCGCGGAACGCGCGCATGATCGTCTCCCGCTCGTCCGCGGGGACTCGTCCATGAATCAGCGCGACCACCCTGCCCGCGAACGGCCCGGCCGAGAGCAGCTCGTACATCGTCGTCGCCGCCTTGAGATCTGTTTTCTCGGATTCCTCGATAACGGGATAAACCACGTATGCCTGACGACCTTTCTCGGTTTCCCGCGCCACGAATTCGAGGACGCGGTCGCGCGCTGATTCCGGACGCATCACGGTTGTGACGGGCTGGCGCCCCGCCGGACGCTCGTCGAGCGTGCTCACATCGAGGTCGCCATAGACGGTGAGCGCGAGCGAACGCGGGATCGGGGTCGCGCTCATGAGAAGCACGTCGGGCGAGTCTCCCTTGGCCGAGATCGCGGCGCGCTGCTCTACACCAAAGCGGTGCTGCTCGTCGATAGTGACGAACCCGAGGCGCCCGAACACGGCGGCATCCTGCACGAGCGCGTGTGTTCCCACCGCCAACACCGGCTCGGTTCCCGCGAGCTTTTCCGCGGCAGCTTTCCTCTCGCGCGAGTTGAGGCTTCCAGTCACGAGGACGGGCTCGATTCCAAGCGGCTCCAACAGCTTCGTGAACGTTCGGGCGTGCTGCTCCGCCAGCAGCTCCGTTGGCGCCATGATCGCGGCTTGATATCCGTTCTCCATCGCCAGCAGCGCCGCGAACAAGGCGACGATGGTTTTCCCGCTGCCGACGTCGCCCTGCAGCAGGCGATGCATCTTCCGGTCGCTCGCCATGTCGGCGACGATCTCGCGCACGGCCACGGTCTGCGCATTTGTCAGCGTGAATGGCAGCACTTTTTTTAAAGCACTCGTGAGCTGACGTCGGTTTTGAAACGCTATCCCGCTGCGCCGCTGCCTCTTCAACGCGTTGGCACGCCGGTGCAGGATGTGGACGAAAAGCAATTCCTCGAATGCGAGCCGCGCTCTGCCTCGTGTCCCTTCGGCAATCGTCGTTGGCCGGTGCACCATTCGCATCGCTTCGCGAAGGCTCGGAAGTCCCGCGGCTCGCAGCACATCCTCTGGCAAATACTCGTTGAGTAACGGGAGCAGGGTGTCGAGGTGGGCATCAAGGATTCCGCGAATGACCTTGAATGAGAGCCCCTCGGTGGCCGGGTAGACCGCCAGCACTTTCCCGGCCTTGACGTCGTCGTCGTCCTTGCCGAGCTGGACGTACTCACGCGGCTGGAGCTGGCGGCCGTGATAAAAGCGCACGGATCCGGTGAGAAGCATGATGTCGCCCTTCTCGATGCTTCGATCGAGGAAGGGTTGTCCGGGCCATGACACCTCGATCATGCCGCTGTCGTCCTTCAACACGGCCTGGAATATCCTCAGGCCGCGACGGGTGGGAATGATGCCCTTGGAGATCACCTTCCCGATGATCGTTCCATCCATGCCGGTCTCCAGGGAAGCGATGGGACTGATCGTGCTCGCGTCCTCGTAGCGGTGAGGAATGTGAAATAGGAGATCGCGCGCCGTGACGATTCCGAGTCTTCTCAGGGATTCCGCGCGCGCGGGTCCGACGCCCTTCAGGTAGTTGACGGGCATGTCGAGATAGACCTTCGAGCTTCGGCCTTCCGTAGTGGCTCCCATTTACGCGTCCTCGACCTCGGAGGGCCGAAATAAACGAAGCGTGGTCGCTAGCCCTCGAGAACCTCGTGCGCGAATGCCTTCGGATCGAAAGCCTCGAGATCCGTCGCTTTCTCTCCGGTCCCGATGAATTTCACGGGCACATTCAAGGCGTCGTGAACCGCAAGCACGATTCCTCCCCTCGCCGTCCCGTCGATCTTGGTGACAACGAGGCCAGTGATGGGAATCGCCTCGGCGAAAGTCTTTGCCTGCGCGACGGCGTTCTGTCCGATCGTCCCATCGAGCACCAGCAGGGTCTCGTGCGGCGCTCCCGGTAGTCTTTTGCCGATCACTCGATCGATTTTCTTCATCTCGTCCATGAGCGATCCGCTCGTATGAAGGCGGCCGGCGGTGTCGACGATGACGACATCCTTGCCTCGACTGACGCCGGCATCGACGGCGTCGAACGCCACAGCGGCGGGATCAGTGCCGGCTTTGCCTCCAACGAAATCAGCGCCCGTGCGCTCGGACCACGTTCGCAGCTGGTCGATTGCCCCCGCGCGAAAAGTGTCGGCGGCGCCGATGAGGACCGACATCTTATTCGCCTTCAGAAACTCGGAGAATTTCCCGATGAACGTCGTCTTTCCGGCGCCATTCACCCCCACGACGAGCACGACCGTGGGTCCGGAGTCAGTTCGAACGAATCTGGGATCGCTGTTCCCCGAGCGAAGAGAGTTTTCGATCGCCTTCTCCAGTGCCTGGAGGAACTGCTCCTGCGTCTTGATGAACCCACGGCGCGCCTGCCCCTCGATTTCCGCGACCAGGCGCATCGTGGTGGGAACGCCGAAGTCAGCCTCGAGGAGAATCTGTTCGAGACCTTCCAGTGAGCCCTGAATCGCGCCGCCGCGCGCGATTACCGTCACGTCGGTGAGCGCGACGTCCTTTATCCTGGTCCACAGCGATCGGGTGGGTACATCCCCCTCGCGCCGGAGTATCCTGCCTGGCATGTGGTAGTGATCTGATTGAGAGCGAAAAAAAACCCGGACAGCGATGTCCGGGTTGAAGATAAGGCCTGCGAGCTTCTGGCGTCGTTACTCGGAGATGCTCGCCAAATGCGCCTGGTTCAGACTTGCCAGCGTCTGATTTCGCATTTTCTGAAAGAGACGACGTTCGTCGGCCGGGATCGGCTCGCCACCCCTGCTCTGGAGCGCGAGTCTCGGATCGTGCGCGACGCCGTCGACGCGAATCTCGAAATGCAGGTGTGGGCCAGTCGCCCATCCCGTCATTCCAACGAAGCCGATCGTCGAGCCCATTGCGACGCGAGTGCCGGGGCGCATTCCGGTGGCGAAATTCCGCATGTGACCGTAGCGACTGACCATCCCGTTCCGGTGCCGGATGTCGATCATGTTGCCATAGCCACCCTTCGCGCCGGCAAAGATCACAA
>Ga0193733_1000665_pt1 | contig 10865 bp, 9 predicted proteins | sample U1s2metaG_FD_145076 | JGI IMG/M metagenome (GOLD analysis project Ga0193733, IMG submission 145076) | Soil microbial communities from a riparian zone of the East river system, Colorado, United States - U1s2 | ecosystem: Environmental > Terrestrial > Soil > Riparian zone | place: USA: East River... | reverse complement strand
TACTAGGTACGCACCTAGCACTGTGCCTGTTCTGCCCTTGCCAGCTGCACAATGTACCATGACTGGTCTTCCATTCTCTATCTGTAGTTGAATATGCCTAACTACATTGTCCAGCTCTTCGAGCGTGGGGACACCATAGTCTTCTACATTCAAATGAAAGTAATCGATATCATTAGCAACATTGTCATTAAACCATTTTGATGGTAGTGGCAACTCTCTCACTGTAACGATAGATTTGACTCCATGGGTAACCACCCACAGGAATTGTGAAGATGTGACAGGCATACCGCTTCCCGCTAATTTCCCTTCTATAATCCAGCTAAAATTGGTAGGGCTACTTGCTAAGCGTCCATGAATCCATCTAAAGCCATTGCCGACCAGGGTCATTTATACTCTGCCCAATGTATAATTAAATCGGAATATATTGATGATCCGAATTCTTAATCTGGCCAGCCCATTGGAGAATGTAAGCTTCTTGAAATTGAATCGTTAGATGTGTTATTGTTGTAGTTTATGATGGTACACTTTTTTGGCCGGTTTATTGGATCCTCTTTTGTTTATCCCTCCAAGTAATCGTGTGATTTTGGGACTGAGGCCCCAGAATGTATTGAGTCGCGACCTTCATTACTTGACGGATTATTTTTTTTGCACTATTTCGGTTTTAATAAGTTTATGTCAGCATCAGATACTACAAGGACTTTGTGGCTTTTGCCATGTTTTGTGAATAATTTTTCTAAAGCCTCGGCCATGTTCTTGTAGGTCTTAAAACCGAGCTTAGTTTTCAAAAAGTACTCAGGCAACGTCGATAAAATTCCGAGGTCGTATTTTTGTCGTAATTCATTCATATAAAGAAGATGCTCAAGACCATTTGCATAAAAGGAGTTTCCTTGGAGTTCTTCCAACTTTAACCGTCCTTCGACAAACATCTTAATCGCGCCTGGGCCTATACCGTTCAGACTTTCTGCTAATAATATGATAGATCCATTTTCTTTGACGATAGGGTATGAATTCCATAGCGAATTCAGAGTGGCTGTGAGAGTTGATTGCCCCTCTATCTCGCTACTTGGACTAATGATTGCAGACTTACATTTCTCTAATTCAATTTGAGTGCCAGAAGTTAAGTGTGCAATCGCATCTTCAAATGCTTCAGTGATGCCTCCATAGGATGCTATACCGGCTGAATTCGCTACTACTTCGATTGATCTCACAGAGACCTTTTCCATAGCAGAATATGCAATTTTCAGCGGCTGCGTTCTAACTCCTCCATGAGGTAGATCGTCATTTCGTGCAGTAAATGCGTCTAGCATTGGTTCAGGCATAAAATTACGCAACAAAATAGTGGGAGTTCCGCTGAATCCAAATAATGGGTCGTAGCCAGTCCTACAAAGGAAAATAGTGCTTTCAAATTTTTTGATCCTTTCCCACAATGACTTATATTCAAGCCTGTTTAGTAAAACTGAGCTATCAATTAGATTATTTCGTAATGCCTCGTACAGATCAGGAAGTACATCCACGGTCGTATCCTTGAATCCTTTAACGCTGGCCGATTCAGCAAGTAATCTAACAACGGTGGCAACCGATTTCGATCCCGATAGAGCCACCAGAAGCGTATTATCAGTTAATGCTACATTGCTTAGTGTCAATTTGATTTCTTCGTCTGAAAGCGACTGCATGTTAGAGGAGATCTGAGTGAGCAAGTTCTCGTATTTGATATCCAATACTACATCTGTTGTACCGTATCGAAGCCAGATCTCAGGCATATCTAAAAATTAATGAACAGTTCAAATAAATCTATTCCATAATATACTACATTGACTACTGATTTTGCTTCAGAAGTTGCTTGGTTACTACATAAGAGCAATACCTTGCAATTTGGTATATTCAAACTCCACAGTGGCAAGAAGAGCACTTACTACATCCACATTCGAATCTTGCAGAGCTTTCCTGAATATTTCAAGCTTGCGATACATGTGTTAAAGGAAATCATAACGAATTGCTCGTGCATTTCATCCATTGACCTCGGCTCCGCCTTCAGGATTAGTATTTAGTGCTGCTTTAGCATATGAATTGGAGAAACCCCATACTTATGCGAGGACAGAATCAAAGTTGCATGGCACCAACAAGACGGTCGAAGGGTACCTTCAGTCTGGATCAGAAGTATTGTTATTAGACGACGTTGTATCAATTGGAGTTTCAATCAGCAAGGCAGCAGATATTATCAGTGCCAATGGTGGTATTATGCATAACTTCGTCGCTTCAATAAATAGGGAAGAACGGGGCAGAAGCGATGTTGAATTGAATGAATATTTATCTAACTTCGGTATTTATTGCTCAAATCGTAGAAATTCATCTGAAGGGATTAGTAAATGACAATAGCATGGATTCACTATTGACACATGGATTAGATAGCGGGCTTGAGCCAGATTAGCCTTCATAAATCATTAAGTTTTTCTCCTCTAAGAGCAGATGTAGGTTGTGGACAGCCCTATACACCTCACTTTCCTTTTTAGCACCAGTGCATACAAGCTTGCCGCTAGCAAACAATAGAATTACGGTTTTTGGATCCAGCATCCTGTGAATCAATCCTGGAAATTGTTCCGGTTCATACATGCTCCGCGGAAGAACTCGAGCAGCGAGCTCCAGATGAATCTTTCCGCCTAGGCTTGCGGACGCAACAATATTCTGAATTTCAATTTGAGGTTCATGCTCAATCGGAATACCCCCTCGCTTTAGCTTCTGTACAACATTTTTGACTGCCTTAATTGCTTGTTCTTCTGACTTTGCGCCCGTACATACCATCTTACCTGAACTAAAAATTAAGGTGGCTGTTTTTGGAGATTTAAGCCTAAAAACGAGGCCAGGAAATTGATCCGGATGATATTCGACGTCAGGAAATATTTGTGTAACCAGGTTCAAATTTACTGTTTGATTAACTGTTGCAGACGCAACAACGTTCTCGATACTGACTATAGGTTTAGTTTGGGGCATACACTAGAGTGGCTTTATAAATACGAACTATATATACCTGCGTGCCTAAACATTCTAGTAGATTTCACCATAGATCTGAGAGCGTATTTTCTTACTGATTCTCTGAGATGTCATATCTCCACCAAAATGACTGTATACGTGCTTTTTGGGCTCAGATAGTCTACATTTTTGTACTTTAATAATAAGATCTATTCCATCGTAGACAGTTAGAGTTTCAGTCACTTTATGAATTCAATTCCAACTTTACTTTTTTAGCTAGCTCACTCATTTCAATAGGTTTTTTTATGAAACAATCTATCTCTAAGGTTGGAAATACTTCTTTTAATGCTTGATAATACACTTCGAAGGCTGTAATAAAGCATACTTTAACGCTCTTGTCAACCTTTTGAAATTCTCTATACAGTTCAAATCCATTCATTTTCGGCATTCTGACGTCAAGTAGGAGAAGATGATACGTATTGGGCTTGAATTCTGATAGAGCTAGGGAAGGGTCGTTATACACGTCTACACTGAACTCTGGCCCTTCAAGGCCACGTTTAAAGGCCAAAGTAATATCATGATCATCATCTACAATTAGAATGCGCTTCATCAAAATCACTAAAATCTTATACTTTCATAATTTCTGGCTATCTTTTTGTCCGAAATATATGTACGTAATTCCACTATTCTGGCTGAGTTAATGATTCTGACTAAGCTCATTCCTTTTACGTGGACAAATCTGGTTATCTATAAGAGAGCCAGAGTAGAGGATTCAAGTAATGCCCTTTTCCTGGTATGTTCAAGACATACGATTTTGCTACTATGAATGACTTGGTTCTATCTTTCATTATATCCACCTCTACGGTAGTTGTTCTGATTGTCTCCATAGCTACGTCTGTGTTGATATCCTCCCCCGTATCCACCTCTACGGTAGTTGTTCTGATTGTCTCCATAGCTACGTCTGTGTTGATATCTTCCGTAGGAATGTGGCTGAGATATGGGTGTTTCAATACCCATTTCTTCATTTAGCTTACGAATTGGCTGTTCTGTCTGTCTCAAAATACGTCCAAAATCTTCAAGCCTATCTTGGGAAACTAATGATATGGCTTTACCGCTGGCACCCGCCCTAGCAGTTCTTCCGATTCTGTGAAAGTAAAGCAGAGGATCTTCTGGAATATCGTAGTTGATCACATGGCCAATAGCAGGAACGTCTATACCTCTAGCTGCGATGTCAGTCGCGACTAAGATATCTTCCGCTCCTTTTTTAAATCTATACATTGCGTTGTCTCTTTGCTTCTGGGAAAGATCACCGTGTATTGTAATTACTTTGAACCCCTCTTGTTTCAATTCTGTTCCAAGTCTTTGAGTTCTCTGTTTTGTAGCTGCGAAAACAATTGTCTGCTTCTCATCTCTATTCTTGATAAAATTGCATAGATGGCGGAATTTCTCCTTTTCATGTATGACTAAATAGGATTGATCTATTGTATCAAGGCTCAACTCCTCCTCGTTCAGTCTGATTTCGTGGGAATCTTTCATATGTTCTTGTGCTAATCTCAAAATTTCCCGCGGCATCGTTGCAGAGAATAGACACGTCTGCCTTTCTTCATTTACGTAAAATAGAATGAACTTTATATCATCGATAAAACCCATATCCAACATTCTGTCAGCTTCATCAAGGACTACGAACTTAACGTCATCAAGCTGAATCGAACCTCGCTTAAGGTGATCAATTAATCGACCTGGGGTCGCAACTACTACTTGGGGTTTCCTTCTTAGTTGTTCGTATTGTAGATTAATGCTCTGGCCGCCGTAGATGGAGACTGCTCTAATACCGATGTATTTCGCAAACTTTTTGATCTCTGTTGTTACTTGATTTGCTAACTCGCGTGTAGGCACGAGTATCAACGCCTGAATTGGGCCACTCGGTTTTAACCTAGTTAGCATAGGGAGAGAAAAAGCCGCCGTCTTGCCGGTTCCCGTATGTGCCTGGCCTATGACATCTCTACCTTTTAAGACAAAAGGTATAGCTTTCTCCTGAATTGGGAAAGGCGTCGTATATCCATTTTCTTCTAATGCTCGAATTATTTCATTATTAAGTCCTAATTCTCCGAATTTTGTTTTCAATTTCACTTCTCACTCTAATATTTACAAAAGTAACGGAAGAAGTGAGAAACAGTTTTTAGGTGCTTGACATATCCGCCGTACTACTCTTGTCTTCTGAGATTACAAATTACTCAGATATAAGGCATACGGAAATGGAATAATCATAAGGCTACGACAAGTGTTAGCGTTTCAGTGTTTCACTGTTTGGGTGGTTGAATCGGGGTATTAATCATACTAGGAATAGTAAAAATATGTCAGGTGATAGCTCAAGAATATTCTTTAAGTAGCAATGAATTAAGCAAAAATTTAGCCATCTAAACAGTAGAATATTTAAGTTAAGCAGGACAATGTCTTGTAGCCTTTATGCTAAACGAAGAGAATAATCAAAGTCAGAAGAAACTACGTGGCTCTGGCGGGTATGTTTTTGCAAAGGTAACGGACGAGGAACAAAAGAATGGAAACCTAGGGGGCCCTGAACTTTTCCTGGCTGGAATCGGCAGGCTAAGCGAGGATCGGTTTTCGAAGTATTATTGTAATAAGTGCGAAAGTGAATATCAAGGAGCACCAACAATTCAGTTCGAAAACCCGAACGAGGAGCTGGGAGAGGATGTTGTCCTGATCGAAAAAGGTCAATATATATGCAGTACATGCAATAATATAATAGCGCAATATCGTAAGTTTAATGCACACTCCTCAGATCAGAAAGTGCAACAATTCGAAGAGGGTGAGAGATCCTCGATTGGTGCAGAAAGAAAACCGCCAGGTACCAACAATGCTGAGAGTGTAACTTCAGTTTCAAGGATCAGCGAAGAATTTTTTCCAGTTCGTTCATTAATTGGTATGGCAGCATATGATAACGAAGCTATCTTGGTTGGAAACGTGCATGAAATTGGATTACGTAAATCGTCTGGAGGAAACATCCAAATCATGGTGAAGATTTCCAATCAAAATAAAAAAGACGATAGTACAAATATTCAGGATAGAGAGTTCAAATGGACTGACATTTCAAAGATTGGAGACATAGTACTTCTTGGCAACACCAAATCAGATGAAGAGACAAACAGCTCTAGGTCCTCATCTACCACAACGAATCAGTCGAGATTATGTCACTCATGTGGCTACTCAAACCAAGGAAATGCTGATTTTTGTGAGGAATGTGGAAGCAAGCTTAGTTAGTGTAGGCAGTTAATAGCATCGTTCCTTTTTTCATATCTCAGTCTACATTGGCCGAAGGTTTGTCCACGTCACGAACTGAAGACATTCCTCGAACACAGCTGTACCCGGTTGATTCGCAATGGATGCAGGGTCAAGCATCTCTACGTATTTTTGAAATTATGCAGCCAATGGAAGTATAACGTTTTAGCCTATGAAGTCGCTTGAACTCAAAGAAAGGTGAGAATCCTAGGGATTTAATCCTAATATGGGATCCAAAATGCTAGTTTATGGATCTGTCAGATTGCTAAGCTTCTGGGCATCGAGTATCAAATGCTCCAAATGTCGATATGAATTTAAATACTCTTTTCCCTTCTCTGAAGTCCTATAGAGAACGCTACTATGATCAGAGTTAAGATGAGCTATTAATTGTGATGAGAGGAGCTCCGTGAGGTAGAAGTTTATTTGATCATAGCTTAGGTTGGCCCTATACATGACATGAGTTTTCTTCAATCCTTCGCTTGCACATACAGATAGGATATCTGCCATGATTTGCAGTTTTCCTCTGTTGCAACTATTTTTCTTATTCTCGTACGATGATGAAAGCATCTTGTATATCTACCTCTGTTTAATGACTCGGCTTATACATTAGGGGAATGGAGGAATGTTAATATTGGAACGAGGGTTCCATCGGCGTCCTAGCCTGACATTGCTGCCATCTCCACTAAATGCCCTTTTTATGCCTGCACTGAAATCAAAAGATGATCGATGGAGTGATGAAGTGGACTGCAAAGTCGATTTTACAAATTCTTCTCACCACCTGTTTACTAAAAGCAGTCATGCCACCAACCCACAAAGAGTAGAAAGCTGGCATAATTGAAATATCTGCAGGACCATGAATGTACAAAGGGTTTATAAAGTAACATAAAATTCCATGTCACGACCAATAGAAACCTCATAAAATTGTATGATTGAAATTCATGATTTCAGACTATACCCAGTTACTATTGAAGCTCTATCGTAGATGGTGGTTTGCTTGAAACCGCATAGGTGACCCAAGTTACTCCTTCTACTTCGTTGGTGATTCTATTACTAATCTTCGCAATCAACTCATGAGGTAATCTAGCCCAATTTGCGGTCATTGCATCAATAGACTCTACGACTCTCACAATTACAATATGGCCGTAGACACGCTCATCACCTAACACTCCAACAGCTTTATCATCTCCTACTCCAGCATAAGCCTGCCATACATTTTCATAAAATCCAGCAGTACTCAATTCGTCTTCAATTATTTTGCTGGCGTGTTTTGCAATTCGTAGCTTATCTGCTGACACTTCCCCAATTATTCTAACAGCCAGACCTGGTCCTGGAAAAGGATGTCTTCTTAACAATACATCTGGAACTTCTAATATCCTTGCGACCCCTCTAACCTCGTCTTTATACAAACTTTCCAATGGTTCAATCACTTTCAACTTAAGCCATTTTGGAAGACCCCCCACGTTATGATGTGTTTTGATGACTGCTGCTGGGCCCTTTGAAATTCCACTTTCGATGATGTCAGGGTAAAGTGTTCCTTGCGCGAGCCATTGAAATGGACCATTTTTTTTAGCCAAGTTATCAAATACGACCGCAAATTGTTCACCTATGATTTTCCGTTTTTGTTCAGGATCATGAATCCCTTTCAATTTTCGTAGAAACTGTTTCTCCGCGTTAATATGAATTAGTCTTATACCTAGGTGACGGTCAAAGTTTCTGACAACCAAGTCTTCTTCACCTTCTCTCAACAATCCGTGGTTTACGAATACGCACCTTAAATTATTCCCTATGGCCCTTTGTAGTAAAGCTGCAACAGTAGTCGAATCAATTCCCCCACTTACAGCACATAAAACTCGCTCCTTTCCAACCCGCCTTCGAATGTCTGCAATAGCCTTTTCTACAAAACTCTCCATAGTCCAGTCTGGCTTTGCTTCACTGATTTTTTCGGAAAAATTTTTTAGGATGTCAGTCCCTCTCTCTGTATTAATCACCTCAGGGTGAAATTGCACTCCATAAAACCTCTTATTTTGGTTTCCAATGGCCGCGGAGAATGAATTTTCTGTATGCGCCAAAATCTTGAAACCTTCTGGTATCATCTCCGCTGCATCCCCGTGGCTCATCCAACATTTTATTTTATTCCCAATGCTGTTAAAGAGATCACATTTGTTATCTACAATTAGCTCAGCGCTTCCATATTCTCTATTAATAGATTTTTTGACTTTACCACCAAAAGTATCCACTATAATCTGCAGACCATAGCATATTCCTAAAATTGGAATTCCCATTTCAAAGATCTTTTTATCAGGTTTTGGCGAATTTTCCAGATAAACTCTCGCTGGTCCGCCAGAAAGAATAATGCCTTTGGGATTGAATTCGTCGATCACTCTTGCAGAAGTATTGTAAGGCAGAATCTCACAATAAACGTTCGTTTCACGTATGCGCCTACATATTAGGTGGCTGAACTGTGACCCGAAATCAAGCACTAATATCTTATCCATGCTATTATAGTTTGGAACTCTTCTCGATCATTCTAGTGAATACCCAGGTAGATGTGTTGAATATCTCATTCAGTCGTTCTTTTTCTCTGTAATTGTTTATTAATATCCTACCGATAATGCCATTCTCTTCTTCTTCGATGTCGTAATTCAGTGCTTCTGACTCTTTAATATGGCCTTGAGTGACCTTTTCCCTGTCTTTAGTTTTCATCCCGTCCAGTATTCTATTCAAAAAGAACGATTTGAACGGGGGTGTATTAACATTAAGATAAATTCCTTTGGCAGGTGCTATTTCCAGAGAGCTCGGCAACACTTCAACATTTGCCAGCAATAAATCATCCTTTATACGTTTTAACTGCTTAAGTTCCTTAGGCTCAACAGACGTTTGAGCCTGATTCCCTGAAACAACCTTTTCTGTGATAATATTAGTAGTATCATTTCTAACTTCCTGGTTTGAGGTAGCCGTAGGTCCAATCTTTGGAAACTCGGAGTATGCCTGGATTAGAGGCTGACTCACAGAAGACGCAAGGTTAGAAGCGATCTTAAAGCTACCTTGTTTTAATAGCTTATCAATAAGTGAAAGTGCAGTACGCAACTTTATGACTTCGTCCTGCTTGTCAGAGATGATTTTTACGAGCCATTCACGTACTTCGGCAGCGCGTTTGATATCATCTTCAGAATAATTAGACATCTTCATGCCATCTTTGGCGTAAAAGATATAATAGTTTTTCAGCTTAAACGACTATCACGAGACCTCGAGGGTAATTGTATTGAGCTGTTTCAATATCTTGATTCTTACTTTCTTTACATCATCCCCACCTTACTAGTACCTCACAATATCTAGATTATCTTGGCCAATCTATGCTAAAACAGCAATGCAATGATACCTAATAGTGCTAAAACAACTTCAAATATATCAATTAGCTGTCTAGATTTGATGGAGCTTGAGACTAGACCACATTTACTTTAAAGCGAGCGAATCCTCTAATAGGAGTTTCTGAGGTATCAAACAACCTTGATCGAGACATCGTAGCTAGCATTTCTAACATATGCTTTCCCACTTTCATCTTCGCCTTTTTCAATTTGAGGTCCTTTATTACCTCTTTTGAGTATCTACCTATGTGATTGCCAAACTCCATTCCTATAAGGAGAATTTCTTTAGCTGCAAATTCTTCTGCAAGAAATACGCATCTGTCCCCATCAGTAAAGCCCCCAAAGTTATGTACATTTTGAATCGGTTTTACCTGCGTAGATCCAATAACGTGCTTAAAAGTTGGCACAATATTTTTTATCGCATTTATATTATCTCCGTGTGCATGTACTACCATGACCGATCCCATCCGCTCTGCCTTCCGTAGGAAAGATGGAGGTCCGTCCAAGTCAGTAACTACGATATCAGGTTTGATTCTAGCTTTGATCAAGGGCTGTATCGCGCCGTCGGCCACAATTTTGACAGCTTTAGGATTCTTTTTTATAAAGCTTATATGATATTCCAAACTATCTCCAGCGCCTACAACTATTATTCTTTTGCCGGCGATTTTCTTCTGCAATACGTCCATGTCAAGAGCTTTTCTCTTTATCATCCTAGATAGTATATCTGCCGCTTCCTGATCCTTTTCTGTACTATATCCGAACTGTAGTCTAATAGCTTGGTAGTGTGGAAACCAATCTACGAACTTCACGCTTAAAATTACAGAGAAGTTATTAATAGGTCATTTGATGAATACTGGTCGTTGCCCAAAAAAAATATCTATGGTAGATGCCCTAGGTGTAAAATAAAGAGTGACCTACACGTGGTGTCTGGAATCGCGGGCAGAGAGAAGTTTCGATGTAATCAGTGCTATCATACATTTGGTATAGATGAAGTTTGATCTGATAAGGATGTATAATGCGCTCTTTTCAATGTGTTATACTCGACAATTAGTTTAGCGGTAAATCCGGGTCCGCCTAATCGTTAGCTCACGAATTATTAGAATACTCATTATTAATATATGTTTTCTCAACAACTATATCTGTTTGATAAAATGCAATCTACTATGAAAAAGCCATTTAGCCTACCTTCGTTACTCAAGGGGTTTGGTCTATAGTTTCGTCTGCAAGGTCAAGAAC
>Ga0193733_1000664_pt1 | contig 10876 bp, 7 predicted proteins | sample U1s2metaG_FD_145076 | JGI IMG/M metagenome (GOLD analysis project Ga0193733, IMG submission 145076) | Soil microbial communities from a riparian zone of the East river system, Colorado, United States - U1s2 | ecosystem: Environmental > Terrestrial > Soil > Riparian zone | place: USA: East River... | reverse complement strand
CAAGCGGGTCAGGTCACGGGGATAACGGGGTGCCAGGCGCGCGGGGTAGGTCATTTGCCAGACGTATCTCATACAGGCCGCGAAGGCGTTACTGACTCGCCACGCCAAGGGCGGTTCCCATTCCCCAGTCTGCCTAACATAGTATGCCTTCTGCGCAAGCAGCGTGAACACGCAAGAAATAGCGGAAAGCATGAGAACGGGAATTTTTTCCAGGACTAAGCGCCCAGAAACCGAAAGCCGTCCCCACCAATGATCCGGACTGGCCCCATCTTTGGTCGAAGACGATTGTGAGAACCGATGAAGTGGCCAGTAGTCCAAAAGCAGAAGCACGAACGGCATTGTTACCAACATCGATTTCGACATCAGACCAAGGGCGAAAAGCAGAGCTACCAACAGCCCGCGTGGGAGCGATGACGGTTTGCGGACATAGCGGAGGTAGGCGCCTAAAGTCAGCATAAAGAACACGCCACTTAGGACGTCCTTACGTTCCGCCACCCAGGCGACTGATTCCACGCGCAAGGGATGGATCGCAAAGAGCGCTGCGACAAACGCGCTTGGCCATAGCGCTCCCGTCATCTGCCGAAGCACGAGGAAAAGTAAAATCACGGCCGCGGTGTGCAGCACGACGTTGGTGAAATGATGTCCGCCGGCATTCAATCCATAGAACTGACAGTCCAGCATGTGCGAGATCGATGTCAGCGGATGCCAGTTTCCAGTTCCAGAATGGCCGTGAGTAAACGCCCAAACAATCCCGTGGATAGTGAGGCCCTTGGTCACCTCTGGATTTTTATAGACATAGCTCCCATCGTCGTAGTTAACGAAGTCGTGCCGGAGCGTCTGGCCGAAAACCAGCCAGGTGATGGCTGCCAGGAAAATGCAGATGCCAGGTGTAATCCAACGGGAAGCTCCTTTGGACAAACCCAGTTGTGGAGAGCTCATTCTACGGCGGTTAATTTCCAGTGGGCCGGAGAATTTCAGCAATCTCCACGAGGGTTAGCTGTTAGTGCTTCTGATCAAACGCGCGAGCGACGGCGGCCGGCGTTGCGGGTGTATTTCACCGGCCTTCGTTTCGACTCGATTTTGGCAATGCCGGCGCCGCTTTTCACTTCCATGATTTGATCGCGCAGAAGCGCGGCGCGCTCAAATTCCAAATTGGCCGAAGCGCGCTGCATTTCATCTTCGAGCTCTCGCAGCAGCTCTGTGACGTTGAAATCGCCACCCGCTTCGCGGATGACGGACGATTCGATTTCGCGCCCGCGCAGAATCGTGTGCAAACTCTCCTGCACGGCGCGGCGGACGGTTTGCGGCGTGATCCCGTGCGCTTCGTTATATTCCATTTGTTTCACCCGCCGATATTCCGAAATCGACATGAGCGCTTCCATGCTGTGCGTGACCTGATCGGCGAACAAAACCACTTCGCCATTGACGTGACGCGCAGCGCGGCCGGCGGTTTGGATGAGCGACGTTTGGCTGCGCAAAAAACCTTCCTTGTCGGCATCGAGAATGCAGACGAGCGAGACCTCGGGAAGATCGAGACCTTCGCGGAGCAAATTAATCCCGACGAGGATATCGAAGTCAGCCGCACGCAATCCGCGCAAAATCTCCACGCGCTCGATCGTGTCGATGTCGCTGTGCAAATAGCGTACTTTCAATCCGACGTCGCGCAGATAATCGGCCAGATCCTCGGCCGTGCGCTTCGTTAGTGTCGTAACCAGAACGCGCTCCTGTTTTTCGACGCGCTGCCGGCAAAGCTCAATTGTCTCATCGATCTGATTCTTGAGCGGTTTAAGTGTGATTCTTGGATCGAGCAGCCCAGTCGGGCGAATGATCTGTTCGACCACGAGGGGCGCGCCGGGCGTATGCACATCAAATTTTTCGGGCGGTTGGTCGGTGCGCGAGACCGCGGCACTGGAGTATTGGAGTATTGGAGTATTGGCGTTAGCGCGATCTCTCGTTGGCCGTTGGATGTTGGACGTTGGGCGTTGAACGTTTTCTGTTGAAGTTGGCGCAACTGGCTGTCGCGCTCTACCGGCGATTTCGAACGGCACCAATTCCTCCTCGCCGATGCGCTGTCGCTTGTGCGGAAAATAGTTTTTGTTCCCGACGACGCTGTTTTGAATTTCAAACTCCGCGGGCGTGGCGCTCACGTAGATGATCTGGTTCGTCATCTTCATGAACTCGTCGAAGTTGAGCGGCCTGTTGTCGAGTGCGCTCGGAAGCCGAAAGCCGTATTCGACGAGCACGGTTTTGCGCGACTTGTCGCCTTCATACATGCCGCCGATTTGCGGAATGGTGGCGTGCGATTCATCGACAACGACCAGAAAATCCTTCGGAAAAAAATCGATGATTGTGTACGGCTTCGATCCCGGCAGGCGACCGGACAAATGCCGCGAATAATTTTCGATGCCATTACAGAAGCCCATTTCCTGAAGCATTTCGAGGTCGTACTCGGTCCGCATGCGGAGCCGCTGCGCCTCGAGAAGTTTGTTCTGCGCCTCGAGATCGACAATGCGCTGTTCGAGCTCTTCTCGGATCGTGCGCAGGGCGCGATTGAGTTTGTCAGCGGGCGTGACGAACTGTTTCGCCGGGAAAAATGTAATTACGCCTAACGAATCGTGGGCGTGACCGGTGAGGGGATCGAACCGCGTGATTGCGTCGATTTCGTCGCCAAAAAATTCGAGACGGACTGCTTCCTCGTCGGCGGTGGCGGGATAAACTTCGACTACGTCGCCGCGCGCGCGGAATCTTCCGCGCGAGAAATTCATGTCGTTGCGCTCGTATAACATGTCGATTAAGCGGCCGAGCACAGCTTCGCGCGAGATGTGCTGGCCACGTTTCACGGTCAGCAGCATGTTCAAGTAATCTTCCGGCGAGGTGATGCCGTAGATGCAGGAAACGCTCGCCACGACAATGGTGTCGCGCCGCGAAAGCAGCGCGCTTGTGGCCGCGAGGCGGAGCCGCTCAATTTCTTCGTTAATTGAGGAGTCCTTCTCGATGTAGGTGTCGGAACGCGGAATGTAAGCTTCCGGCTGATAATAATCGAAGTAGCTAACAAAATATTCGACCGCGTTGCTGGGAAAAAATTGTTTGAACTCAGAATACAATTGCGCGGCGAGGGTTTTGTTGTGTGAAACGACAAGCGTGGGGCGGTCGAGCTCTCGAATTACATTCGCGATCGTAAACGTTTTGCCTGAGCCGGTGACGCCAAGCAACGTCTGGTGCCGATTGGCGATCTCGACGGACTTGATTAGCTTGGCGATGGCCTGTCCCTGGTCACCGCGCGGTTTGTAATTCGATTCGAGCTGAAACGGCATCACGCAATCTAGCATTGAGGATCTTTCGCCGAAAGCCGCTGTCAGTTAACCGCTTCTTTTCCTCTCTCGTAATCTGCATTGATCTGCGAAATCTGCGGAGAAACGAACTCGCCTTGCCACTGCTCGAGCGCTTGCTCCCCGTGCCCGGCCAGGTGGATCGGCCGAATTGCAGCATTACGCTAAGCGATCTTCGCCGGCGGTGGCAGTGGCACGCACTTCGGGGCGATCCGCGATTCCAGAAATTGATTAAAACCAGTCAATGCGCAGCGGCGGAAAATTGCCGCCAGCATCGGTGAAAACAATCAATTTGGGTCGTGTTTCCCAGGGAAACTTTCTGCCGAAGTTTCGAATCGCACTCCTTCTTCGGAGCAGCTCCAGACGAGCGAGCCAAGGGGCAGCCGTCGCTGCCCAAAAAATCTTTTAAAAATCTTAATTTTTTGCTTGCAATTTTCGGGCCGGTTGTTCAATCTCGGAAAAATTAACAAGGCGTATGCCAAGAAAAACTTGTCCGGCGCCCTTAACCAAAACAAAAAAACCTAAAGCAGACTACACTATGAAAAATAAATACAACCTCATCGCACGAGTCGCAGTGGTCGCACTCGTTTTAACCGCCGTATTCGCGTTTACCACTAGCGCGTCGGCAATAAGTTCCTCGGCATATGGACCGGGACGTTCATCTGCGGGAGGAAATGCTCTTCCAGATTCCACCCTTTGGTATAACGGCGACTTGAATTCCGTCAACGGGCTCGCGAACGAGCGAAACACCATTGTTAGCCAAGCCGCTGTTTATGACGATTTCATCGCCACCGGCGCGTGGAATATAAGTGCCGTCTTCTCCGATAATCTGGCGAATACGACCATTATCGGCGCAGATTGGGAAATCCGCACCGGCGTCTCCGAAGGGAACCCCGGCACGTTGATCGCCAGCGGCACCACGAACTCGCCCTTAGTGTCTCTTACCGGCCGGAGCGCGTTCAATTATCTTGAATACCAAGTCGAGGTCACCGGTCTGAACGTCAACCTGATCGCAGGCACCCGGTACTTCCTCAATGTCACGCCGATCGGCAACGGCGGGGGCCGTTCGTTTAATTCGGTCACCAGCGGCGCCAACTGCATCGGCACGCCCTGTGGCAACAACCAGAATGCGTTCTTCAATAGCACCTTCTTTGGCGCTAACTTCACGTCCACCGCCAATGAGGGTCAACCCTACGACTTCTCCAATGGCGTAATCGGTACCGTTCCGGAGCCGACAACGGTAGCGCTGCTCGCCTGCGGCGTGGGAGCACTGCTGATCGCTGTGCGCCGTCGACGATCGAGCTAAGCAAAGGACTTGTCTGCTTTGAATGGCCTGGACGGTTTCGTCCAGGCCATTCGGTTTTTCTCGAAGCGCGCGGTATTGCGACGAGGTTTGGCTGGCGGTTTTTCGATAAGGCGGAGATTCCGTAACGCAGTTTAGATAGATGGAAAATAGAAGCGGCAGGAATGCCGCTTCTATTTTTCCTGCCACACGGGAGACGAGCAGCCTCTCGCACGCAGCGGCACTTCATTGCGATGTTCGGGGCTTGGGACCTGGAAAAGTAACAGCAGGTTGTCGCTGCGCCGACGCCCGAAAAAATTCGGCGATTGAGGTTTACTTCGCCGGTATTCGCGTTTTCGCTTTCGTCCGGGGAGCGGTCGCCGCGGCGACCTGGCGATGACGCCCTCGTGATCGCGGACTTTCCTTCCCAGGCAACGCGGTACCGCCACGCCGTGCCAAGTTCGTTTCGGCGCGGCGCCGAAAGTCCGAGCCGGACTGGCAATTGCACGCGAAGGCGCCCGCACTCGGGCGGGCAGGATGTGCGCTCCCAGAACGCCCCTCGCGCTGCTTTCCATTCAAGTGACATGGGGCAAATAGGGATGCTTGGCGCAGCTGGCTGACGTTCGTTGATTGTCAGTTGTAGAGGGAAAAGGGGCAAAATGAAAGGCTTAACCAAACCGACAAGAATGGATGAGCTAAAAGCTGGGGCGTAAAACTCGCGCCCAGCCTGGCTCACGATTTCGGCGATCTGCTCTTCAAGCGCTTTGACATCCCACGGCATCTGCGAGAGGCTTGAAGAACAATCAGGAAAGCAGCGGAGGTCAAAATCAGTCGCATTTCACTATCAGCGGGCGCGTTGCACCGCCTGGCGGCTGATTGTTTTTATACCGCTCAGGGCAGCGTGATTGCATCGACGGGGTCTTTCACGACAAACTCGTTCGCTGTCTAAAGCCTAGGCGAACGTGATGCGCGAAAAATCCATCGCCGGTCTGGGCGGTGGGCTGTTGCTCGTCACCATTCTCGCAGCCTATGCGAACCATTTTCACAATGGCTTCCACTTCGACGACCAGCACACGATCGTAAACAACGCCTCCATTCGCGAGCTGCGGAACATTCCGCTCTTCTTCCGTGACGCGACAACCTTCAGCGCGATCCCGAGCAATCAATCGTATCGCCCGCTGGTCTCGACGCTGCTCGCAATTGACTACCGACTCGCCCACGGGCTGCAGCCGTTCTGGTTTCATCTCTCAATCTTCGCGCTGTTCGTCGCGCTCACGTTGCTGCTCGCATTAGTCATTCATCATCTGCTCGAGAGCGACGCGGCCTCATCATCTAACCGCTGGATTGCACTCGCCACCGCCGCTTGGTACGCCCTTCACCCCGCAAACGCTGACGCCATCAACTACATCATCGTTTCGGCGGAGGTGATCTCCGCGCTTGCCGTGTACTTCGCCTTCCCGCGGCTCCGCGAATATTCTCTCTACGTTCTCCCGGCCGCGATCGCCATCCTGGCAAAACCAACGGCCGCGATCTTCCCCGTGCTCTTCGCTGTGTTTCGTTTGCTCTTCCCGGACCCCGCAGCCGCGGGGCGCAGATCTCGCGCGGGGGCGCGGTTCGAGGAAGTGGTCCCGCCGTTTGTGATCTGCGGAGCGGTGCTCTTGTTCGTCCAGCACATGACGCCGCGCAGTTGGATGGCCGGCGCAGCGAACGCACCCAACTATCTGGTCACGCAACCGTACGTGGCGCTGCTCTATTTTAGAACGTTCTTCTGGCCGACCGGGCTGTCCGCCGACTACGACTTAAAACCGTTTGTCACGCCGGCCGATGCGCATTTTTGGATCGGTTACGTATTCGCCGTCTTTATCACCGAGGTGGCGATCGTGGCTGCCGTTTTCAGGAAGACGCGCATGATCGGCTTTGGTTTACTCTGGTTTCTGATCGCGCTTCTGCCGACGTCGCTCTTTCCCCTCGCCGAAGTAATGAACGATTACCGAACATTCCTTGCTTACGTCGGACTCGTGATTGCGATCTCCGGCGCAGCGGCGTTGCTCGTCGCCCGGTTAGATCGACAACGGAGTTGGGCGAAGATCGCGGCCACGTGCTTGGTCGCGCTGTTCCTGTGCGCAAACGCCTACGCTACGTTCCAAAGGAATAAAGTTTGGAAAACCGACGAAACGCTCTGGCACGACGTCGTGTTAAAGAGATTACTTCCGTCGCGCCCAACCGTTGACGCCGCAGAATTATGTGCTGTTCATCAATCTCGCGATTGCGGAAAATGAGACAGAGCAGAGCGCGGCGGCCGAGCAACATTTTAGGGAGGCGCTGCGACTGGCACCGTGGTCTGCCAACAGCTACATTTACTATGCGCGTTACTTGCTTTCGCACTCGCGCGTCGATGAGGCACGCACGCTCCTGCACAGTGCGCCGGACTCGAGCCCGAACGATGTGACCACGCGCGAACTTCTAAAGGAAACGGAGGCGATGGCGCGCGATTCTGGACTTTTTGGCCTCCGAGGCGCCCCAATTGGTCAAGCGCTCAATTCACCAGGGCCGCAGGCGCCGGAGTTTTACCTCGCCCTTAGCGCTCAGTTTTATCGCGAAGGGCGCTACGTCGAATCAATTTTCGCCTGCCGGCGCGCGCTCGATCTTCGACCCGGCTACGCCGAAGCATGGAACAACATTGGCGCCGCTTACAATAAGCTCGGCCGCTACGAGGAAGCGGCCGCTGCTTGCGAGCAGGCGTTGCTCTACAAGCCGGACTTCGAATCGGCGCGGATCAATCTGCGATACGCGCGTGCAAAATTAAAGACGTCGGGAAGATAGACAAACCGCTCAATAAGGAAGTGTAATCGAAAGCAGTGAAGGCGTTTTGTTTTGATCCGACACGCATGACGCAGCTCGGCATCGCTACGATTGGCGCGCTGCTCTGCCTGGGAGCCATGCTCCGTGTGGTGAACTTGAGCAACGTCAGTTCGCGGAGTCCCGACGAGCAAGTCTACACAATTCAAGCAAAGGTTCTCTTACAAAGAGGGCAGGCTGGCCTGAGAAGTCTGATTGCGGAATTTCAGCAGGACCCTGTTGCCCGGCTTTATCCGCCTCCGACGCGCCTTGGGTATCTGTGGCCTCTGGCCGCAGCCATGCGGCTGACCGGAGGAAGGGACGAGAGAGTTGGAGCCTATCTATCGTGCGCCGCCAGCATCGGATCTCTTTTCATCCTCGCCCTGATCGGCGTCCGTTTCTTTCCTTCCTGGGCCACGTTCTTCGCCCTGCTGTTCTTTGCCGTGTCGCCCATGGAGCTGGCCGTCTCGCGAAGAGCGTGGCCGGACGCGCTAATAGAATTCCTCGGCTTCTCACTGGTCTATGTAGCTGGTGAGATCACTCGCGATTCCGCGCGGCGCATCTGGTATCTGCTTTTTGTAGTGCTGGGCAGTCTGGGTATCGCCGTCAAAGAGTCCGGGCCGGTTGGTTACGGGTTTTGCGCGATATGGGTATTGTGGGTTCTACTCATCGAGCGAAGAGAATGGGTCAATGGAGCGGTACTGATGGCGGGTGGCCTCGCTGGCTTGGTGATAACCATTGCCTGGCTTGCGATTTCCGTGGGAGGGCTTTCCGTATTCGCCAAGATCGTTACCAGCATTCCGAGTTCGAACGCGGGCAACCAATACGCGATTGAATACCAATCGGGACCAGGCTACCTCCTGCTGCGAGCACTGGAAATCATGAGCCCGGTTGCTGCCGTTCTCGGCCTGGTAGGTTTGGGAGTTCTGCTGTTTTCGCATCGCAAGCTGAATCTTTTGCATGTCCCCGCGGAGGCTGCCAACTGGCAGGTGGTCGGCTGGATTACGCTTTTCATGCTTGCCTATCTCGCCTTGCCGATGATTCTGCCGCACTGGCTCAACCTGCGCTATATTAGTGTGCTGTTCGGGCCTCTTTACCTGATAGCCGGTTTAGGATTCTGGTATTGCGCTTTGCTCTGCTGGAATCGGCTCAGGACGTTTGATCGAAGCGTCTTCGCGGGGCTGGCAATTGCAGCGCTGTCAATTGGCGCCGTTACCGACTATGATCGCTTCCAAATAATCATTGTACGCGACGCACTGAAGGACTTGTCAATCAAGATGGTGCTCGATGCTGATAAACGCAATTGACGCGACTCGCGCAAATCCTCTTTTGTCTCGTATCTCGGGGTCTTCTCTAACCCAACGGAGAACGTAGACCACTTGCCTTGCCACAGCAAAAACGATCTCATTTAACGTGAAGGATTGGATGCGTGTGAAGGTGGATAACGCAAATCCAGTTCACCTAGACCCAGGCGCTCTCGCCGGCCGTCCGCGTCGCGCTTCGCTGGGCGAAGCGGTTACAATGCCGATCACTGCACCACAGTGTTGCGGCCTTGGCCGTGCGCGGGCACACCGTGACGATGCAAATCATTCTGCGCCAGATGCATTGCGAAAACCAGGACCGCGATCAGACCGAAATATAAGATCGACATTGTCCAGCGCTGGGCCGGCGTGACTTCGTAATAGCGGCGTTCTTCTTCAGTCCGTTTGCGGAAAAGGGAATAAATGCGCGGGAGAGACAAAAACACTATCAGCCAGACGATGAAATTCGGATACTTCCACCCAAACCAGAGGAGCGCGGCGAAGCCAGGCAGCCAGAGCCAGCGCGACAGCGCGGTGACGATGCGGCCGCCGTCGAGCATCCCGACCGGGGTCAGATTGAACAGATTTAGAAAATAACCGAACCAGGCGAGCGCGATAAAAATCGGTGCGTCGAAGATTTCACCTAACGAATTGGAGGCGAGCGCGCCTAACGAGCCGAGCATCGGCCCGCCGATGCCGACGCATGCTTCTATCCAGGCGTTGCGCGGCGCTTCTTTGAGCGCGATGAACGCGCCCATGAACGGAATGAACACCGGCGCACCGACTTTGAGTCCGAATTTTTTTGCGACCAGCAAATGGCCGCATTCGTGCACGAGCAAGAGCAGAACGAAGCCGACGCCGAACTGCCAGCCCCACATTCGGGTGTAGATCCAAATCATAAGCAGCATGGTGCCGCCGGATTTCAAGAGGATCGGCAGAAACTTGAGCAGCGGCAGAAGGAGAAACTTCAACTTCGCAAAAAACTTCGCGATGAGTGCGGCAGCGACAGCCACGGGACCGAGCGCTTTCTTTACGCGGCTCCAGGCAGTCTCGGTGCGGGGCGCTGCCAACTGCGTGCTTTCGGGTCGAAGATTCATCTGCGCTAGAAATTATCGGGAAGCTATCAGTTTCCCCTACAGGTACAGGTTTGGATTTCGCAACTCGTTAAACGCGTCGCCGAGATGATCGAGCACGTCGCTCGCCAGCAACGATTCCTCGCTCGCGCCCGAAATGAAAATCGCCATCTCCGCCGCGCGTCCGCAGACCCACGCGCCGAGTCGCGCGGCGTCGTAAAGCGACAACTTTCGTCCGAGTAATCCGGCGCACACACCGGTCAAGACATCACCCATTCCGCCGCTCGCCATTCCAGGATTTCCAGTCGTATTAAAACTCAGTGGCCGGTCGCGCTCAGCCACAATTGTGCGGCTGCCTTTAAGCAAAAGCGTCACTGGGAATTGCTCGCAGAAATTTCTGGCCGTTCCGGCGCGCGACATTTTTCCGGGATCAAACAATCGTTTGATCTCGCCCGGATGCGGAGTAACGAGCCGCGGGCCACGGCAACGTTTCAAGGTATCAATCTTCTCCGCCAGAATGTTCAATCCATCGGCGTCAACCACCATCGGTCGCTCCGCGCGCTCGATCAACCGACGCACTTCGCTGGCGCGCGATTTTCCCAATCCGGGCCCGACCGCCCAGATGTCGATCTTTTCCTCGAGCAAGTCGCGATAGGAGCGCACCGGTTTGACCATCGCTTCAATTGGCGCGGCGGCGGCAACAATTGGATAAACTTCTTCTGAAACAAAAACTTCCACGAGACCAGCGCCGGCGCGCAGCGCGCCTTGCGCGGTCATTAACGCGGCGCCGACAAATCCTTTCGAGCCGGCAACGACTCCGATGCGGCCAAATTGATTTTTATAAGCGCTGAATTTTCGCCGCGGCAAAAGCGAACTGAGAGAATGAGCGGCGGCGAGGAGTTCGTTCGGCGCGCCATCTCCCAGCGTGAGATTGGGAAGAGGAACAACTTCAAGGCGGCCAACGAAATCGAGCGCCGCATCTGCAATCAAGCCATGCTTGGCGAAGCCGATCGTGATCGTGAAATCCGCGACGACGCAATCGGGATCGGTTTC
>Ga0193733_1000663_pt1 | contig 10892 bp, 7 predicted proteins | sample U1s2metaG_FD_145076 | JGI IMG/M metagenome (GOLD analysis project Ga0193733, IMG submission 145076) | Soil microbial communities from a riparian zone of the East river system, Colorado, United States - U1s2 | ecosystem: Environmental > Terrestrial > Soil > Riparian zone | place: USA: East River... | reverse complement strand
CATCTTCTGCTGCTGGGTGTTCTCATGCGAAGCCTGGGCGATGGCCTGACCGGCCACAACCGCAAGCGCCGCACCTATCGCCACCAACCATGTCGTGCGTCTCATACCGACTCCTTTCGCGAACAGATTGAGCAAACGTCGTATGGTAACCCCAACGCGGGCGGCTACTCCATGTCCGGATAGGGACCGCGACCGCCGTCGGCAATGAAACGCTCGATCCGGGCCCGCAGCATCGGCAGCGGTACCGAGCCGAGCTCCAGCACCGCATCGTGAAAGGCGCGCACGTTGAAGCGCTCGCCGAGCGCTTTTTCCGCGCGCGCACGGGCGTCGAGAAACTCGCGCTCGCCCAGGTAGTACGACAGCGCCTGCCCCGGCCAGGCGATGTAGCGGTCCACCTCGGTGCCGATCTCTCGCTCGGGGAGCGCGGTGTACTGCCGGAAGTACTCGATCGCCTGCTCGCGCGTCCAGCCCTGGGCATGAATGCCGGTGTCGACGACCAGGCGCGCGGCGCGCCAGATCTGGTAGCCGAGCATGCCAAAGCGCTCGTAGGGCGTGTCGTACAGCCCCATCTCGAGCCCGAGCTGCTCGCAGTACAGCGCCCAGCCTTCGCCGTAGGCGGAGATGTAGGTGAGCTGGCGGAACATCGGCTGGTCCCTGTGCTCCATCGCGATGGGTATCTGAAAGGCGTGCCCGGGCGCGGACTCGTGCAGTGTCAGGGCAGTCAGGCTGTAAAGCGGCCGGCTCGGCAGGTCGTAGGTGTTGAGCAGATAGATCCCTGCCCCGCCGCGTCCGGCGGTGTAGAAGGGCGCGAGGTCCTCCGGCACCGGCTTGATGGCGAAGCGCGCCCGCGGCAGGTAACCGAAAAACTGCGCCGCCTTGCCGTCGAAGCGCTTCGCCGTCCACGCGGCGCGCATCAGCAGCTCCTCGGGCGACCTGGCGTAGAAGCGCGGGTCGGTGCGCAGGAACCTGAGGAACGCCGGGAAGTCGCCACTGAAGCCCGTCTCGTGCATGGTGGCGAGCATCGCCTCATGCAGGCGCTGCACCTCGGCGACACCGAGCTGATGGATCGAATCCGGATCCATGTCAAGCGTGGTGAACTCGCGGATCTTCGCGCGATAGTAGTCCCTGCCGTCGGGCAGGTCGGCGGCCGCCAGCGTGGTGCGCATCCCCGGGACGTACTCGGTGCGCATGAATCTCAACAGCTCCACATACGCCGGCTGCACCACTTCGCCGACGGTCTTGAGGGCCTCCGCGCGCAGACTCGCCTGCTTCGCGGCCGGTACGCCCGGCATGTCTTTAAAGGGGGTATAGAAGAGGCTGGCCTCGGGCGTCGCGTCGGTGACCGCGGTGATGGAGCTGTCGCGTCCCGCCATGGTGACGCGCGGCGGAGTGAAGCCGCGCCTCATGCCGGCGCGCATCTCCTGCATCTGCTCGTGGAAGTAGCGCGGGATGTCGTGCATCTGCGCGATCCAGTGCTGGTAGTCCGCCAGGGTGCGGAACGGGCGGCGCGCGGTGTAGCCGATATTCGTCCAGAAGGTCGTGTCGGAGTTCGCCGGCATCTCGAAATCGCGGAAACGCTGGTTGGCGATCAGGACCGCGATCTGTGCGCGGTAGATGTCGTAGTTGACCTGCTCTTTCGGTGACAGGCGCGCGCGCGGAATGACCTCGACCCGGCGCAGCACGTCCTCCCAGTATTTGCGGCGCATGGCCTGCGTCGCCGCGTCCACCTTCGGCAGGCGATCGGCAACGGGCCGGGTGCTGTCCTCATTGTCGGGCAGCTGGTCGGTGCGCCACTTCCACTCGCTGCTGTAGATGGCACTCAGGCGCTCGTCCGCTGCGTGTTGCCGGGACTGCTGTGAGCAGCCACTCAACACCGCGGCGAGCACCGCGGCGAGCGCTCCGGCGGCAGCTAAGGGTGTCAGGGAATTACGCATGACGTCCAGGGGCGGGAGCATACTCGAACCGTTGCGCGCCGCTCGCGCGATGAGGTACAAGCAGCGGCTTATGTGGAGGTCAATTGCCGCCGTCAGCATCGGGGCGAGCCTCGGGGCGCTCCTGCGCTGGTGGCTCGGCCTGACGCTGAATGCGCACTTCCCCTCGATCCCGCCGGGTACGCTCGCCGCCAACCTCATCGGCGGCTACGTCGTCGGGGTCGCGGTGGCCTTATTCGCGACTTATTCGGCGGTGGCGCCGGAGTGGCGGCTCCTCGTGATCACCGGGTTTTGCGGCGGGCTCACGACCTTCTCCACCTTCTCCGCCGAGGTCGTGACCCTCATGCAACAGGGGCGCGCCCTGTTGGCGCTGGGCGCGGCGGCGGCGCACCTGACGGGATCGGTCCTCATGACATTTGCCGGCATTGCCACGGTCGTCCTATGCAAGGCTCATTCCTGAGATTCTACGTTCACGAGGGACAGCGGCATCACCGGCGCCTGCTGTGGCAGTGGCTGCTCGAGAAGGCCAATGGCCTCGGCATCCGCGGCGGCTCCGCCTTTCGCGCCATGGCCGGCTTCGGCCGCCACCATGTGCTGCACGAGAGTCACTTCTTCGAGCTCGCCGGCACGCTCACGGTGGAAGTGGAGTTCATCGTGACCGACGAGGAGGCGAGCAAGCTCGTTGCGCTGCTGCACGAGGAAAAGATCCGCCTGTTCTACGCGCGCGTTCCGGCGCTCTTCGGGGTGATCAACCCCGATGCCGCCGATCCGCCCGTGGAGGGCTGACGCGACCGATGCGCGGTCGTGAATCCGACACGTTCCGACCGGACATCGAAGGGCTGCGCGGACTCGCGGTAGCGGTCGTCGTTGCTTCCCATTGCGGAATTTCGATCCTGCCGGGAGGATTCGTAGGCGTTGACGTGTTTTTCGTACTGTCCGGCTATCTGATCACGGGACTGCTGGTCACGGAGGTGCGGAACACCGGGACGATCGATCTCGCCCGCTTCTACGCGCGGCGCGTGCGCCGCCTGCTGCCGGCGATGGCGGTGATGGTCATCGCCACACTGCTGGTCGGAGCGATCGTCCTCGCCCCCCAGGAGCTGGCGCTCGCCGCGCGCGCCGCGCAGGCGACGGCCGTGTATCTGGCGAATGCCTTCTTCGGCATCAATGCGGCGGACTACTTCGCCGGCGATGTCAGAACGAATCCGATGTTGCACATGTGGTCGCTCGCGGTCGAGGAGCAGTTCTACCTGTTGTGGCCCTTTCTGCTGATGTCGGTGTGGCGGTTCAGATCATCGCGCGGGGCGCTGGCCGCTCTGCTGCTGGCCGCGAGCGCCGTGTCGCTCGCCGGTTGCATTTACCTGACCGCGCACGGCAACCCCTTCGCGTTCTACGGACTGCACACGCGCGCGTGGGAATTCGGATTGGGAGGGCTCGCCAGTCTGATTCCGCGCGGCGCATGGGTCCTGCCGGGAGGCGCGTGGCTCGCCATCGGATGGAGTGGCGTGCTGTTGATCATGGGGTCCGTTTTTCTGGTGACGGACGAGGTGGGATTCCCGGGGTGGGTTGCGCTCGTGCCGGTCATCGGGACCTGCGCCGCGCTGGTGGCCGGCAGCGAGTGGCCGCGCCGCGGCGTGGGTGTGCTGCTGGGTTCGCGGCCGTTTCAGCTCCTCGGAGGCCTCTCCTACTCCTGGTACCTGTGGCACTGGCCCTTTCTCGTGCTGGGCATGGTGCTGCTGCCCGACCTGCAGGTGCCCGGAAAGATTCTCATCGCGCTCGCAGCGCTGCTCGTCGCGGCGCTGACGCACCGGTTCCTCGAGAATCCGATACGCTTTCACCCGTATCTTGTGCCGCGGCCGATCGCCACTCTGTGCCTCGGAGCGGCTCTGTCGGGTCTGTGCTTCGTTGCGGCATTCGCCTGCCTGCGACTGGCGGACGCGCTCGCCAGCACGCCGCAGATGGGACGAATCGACGCCGCAGCTGACGACATCTCTGACATGAATCTCGACCGGTGCATCAGCGGGTCGGAGCAGGTAGAGACCTGCGAGTTCGGCGTCAGCGCAGCGGCCACCCGCGTGGTTCTATTCGGCGATTCCGACGCCATCCAATGGTTCAACGCGGTGGAGCGAATCGCGGCTGCGCGCGGCTGGCAGTTGACGACCGTCGTCAAATTCGGTTGCCCGGCTGCGGATCTGAGGCCGCGCGAGGGTTTCGCGGCCCGCGATGGGTGCGCCGAGTGGCGGGCCGCGGCGCTGCAACGGATCAAGTCGATCGCTCCGGGCCTGGTGATCATGGCGAGCGCCTCGGCCTATATCCGCGAGAGCAGGCCGGCGGATGCGGCGAGCTTCTCCGACGAGGCGTGGCAGGCCGCGACCCGACGCACCCTGGAGACTCTCGCGGCGGCCGGGATTCGCGTGGTCGCGATACGCGCGACACCCCTGCCGCCCTTCGACGTTCCCACGTGTCTCGCCCGCGCCCTACGGCACCAGTCGTCCTTCCCGGCACGCTGTGCGTTTGCAGCCTCGCCCGCCCTGAGTCCGGGAATTTTCCACGCAGAGCAGGCCAGTGCGCACGGTATCCCGGGCGTCGGCTTCATCGATATGACCCCGAGCCTCTGTGACGATCACACCTGCCCAGTGATGCGCGACGGCATGGTGGTGTATCGCGACGACCAGCACCTGACCGGAGAGTTTTCGGCCAGCCTCGCTGAAGCACTGGAAGGCCGCCTGCGCGCGGCCCTCGCCTCAGCGCCCTAGGTCCTTCGGGCGCTCGATGGTGTGCAGCGGCACGACGCCCGAGCTGCCCCGGGTCGGGCGGTTGGCTTCGGGAGCGGCGAGCGGCTGACACTGCTTCAGCGTCGCGAGGCAGCGCTCGGCGAGCTCCTGGTATTCGCGTGTCCCGGTGGTTTTCCAGGCGAGTTCCTCGGGCGTCAGCGTACGCACGATGCGCGCCGGCACGCCGGTGACGAGCGTGCGCCGGGGCACGACGAAGCCGGCGCGTACGAAGCTCGCGGCGCCGACAAAGGCCTCCTCCTCCACCACCGCGTCATCCATGACGATCGCGCCGATGCCGATGAGTGCGCCCCGGCGTATGGTGCAGCCGTGCAGCACGGCCCCGTGCCCGATATGGGCGTCCTCTTCGAGCAGGGTGTCCTTGGACGGAAAGCTGTGCAGCACGCAGCAGTCCTGCACGTTCGAGCCGGCGCTCAGGATGACGCGGCCGAAGTCTCCACGCAGCGATGCGCCCGGGCCCACATAACAGTGGGCAGCCACGATCACATCGCCGATCAGCACCGCCTGCGGATGCACGAACGCCGCCGGGTCGACGACCGGAACGAGTCCCTCCAGGCTGTACACATTCCCCCCGCACGCCCCTTGGCGAGGAAGGCGCGCACCGCGGCACGAAATTCCTCCGACTGCAGCTGGGCGCCGAAAATGCGCGCCTCCGCCTCGATTCGCGCCCGCACCTGCTCCGGGTCGCCGCGCAGCAGGCGCCGGGTGGCGAGCAGCGCGCCGTTGGGCTGCTGCACCAGCGCCCGCGCCAGCGCACGGGCCTCGGACAGCAGCACGGTCTCCTCGACCACCCGATTCACCAACCCGAGACTGTGCGCGGTGGCGGCATCGAACGGCTTGCCGAGCAACAGCAGCTCCGCCGCGCGCTGCTGACCCACCAGCCGCGGCAGCAGCAGCGAGCTGGCCGCTTCCGGCACCAGGCCCAGGGCGACGAACGGCATCGACAGCTGCGCGCTGCGCGCCGCGACAACCAAGTCGCAGTGCAGCAGCAGCGTCACGCCGATGCCCACCGTCTGTCCGTGGACAGCGGCCAGCAGCGGCTTCTCGAACGTCGCCAGCGTGTGCAGGAAGCCCATGACGGGGTGCTCGGCGCTGAACTGCGGGCCGCTGAGGAAATCGTTGAGATCATTGCCGGCGCAGAAGCCCGCGCCCTCACCCCCGAGCAGCACCACCCGCACCGCCGCATCCGCCTGCGCCTCGCGCAGGCCCCGATACAACGCCTCGTACATGGCGAAGGTGATGGCGTTGCGCTTCTCGGGACGATTGAAGCGCACCTCGCACACCCCGTCGGCGCGCGAAATGAGGATCTGCTCACTCATGGCTGCGGCGGGGACGTGCCGGCGCGGGTGCGGAAATCAACATCGCTGTCCGCCGCCAGCCATACGAGCGCCGCCCAGGCGGCCACGTTCTGGTCGAGCTGCTCCTGGTCGATCTTGTCGAGGGTGTCGTCGGCGGTGTGGTGGATGTCGAAGTAGCCACTGGCATCCTGGTTGAGGGCGAAAGCCGGCACGCCCGCCTCCACCGACGGGCCGACGTCCGTGCCCGCATCCTCCGGGGGTCGCAGGGTGCCGAACACCCCGATGGGGTCGAGCACGCGCAGCGCCGTTTTCGCAAACTCGCCCTGCACCACGGCCTGCGGCAGCTCGAGACGATAGACGCGGTCGGCACCGGAGTCGCTCTCGCCCACGAGCACGTGGGTTGCCAGCTCCGCCTTGTGGCTGCCGGCATAGGCGTGGCCACCGAAGGCGCCGTACGGTGCCACCGGCTGCGCCACTTCCTCGGAGCCGAACAGCACGACACGCACCGTGCGTCGCGGCCGCTGCGGGGCATCGCGGATGAGTTTCGCCGCCGCAATGATGATGGCCATGCCGGTGCCGTCGTCGACGGCCCCGGTTCCCTGGTCCCAGCTGTCCAGGTGCGCGCCGAGCAGCACCACTTCCTGCGGCCGCTCGCGCCCGCGCACGTCGGCGATCACGTTCTGCGAATGCGCGTCCTGAACATAAGAGGCGCTCGAGTGCAGGCGCACGCGCACGGTCTCCCCGAGCGCTGCGAGCCGCTCGATCTGATCGGCATCGGGGCCGCTCAAGGCAAACGCCGGCACCGGCACGCGCCCATCGACGTAGCGCGTCGTGCCGGTGTGCGCCAGGCGATGGCTGTCGGTGCCCACCGAGCGCAGCAGAAACGCGATCGCTCCGCGCCGCGCCGCCTCGCCCGGGCCATCGATGCGGGCCACCACCGCCGCGCCGTAACCGGCGCCGTCCTGCGTGCGCACCATGCGGCGCGCCACCATGGCGATCTTGCCGCTCAGGGAACCTGCGGGCGCGCCCTTGAGGGCATCGAAGCTTGCGAACATCACGACTTCGCCTTCGAGTCCCGCAGCCGGTGTCGGCGGAGACTCCCCGAGCGCCGCGACCACCAGCGGCTGCGTGAGGGGAGAGATGATCTGTGCGCTCTCGGCGCCGCGCACCCAGGCGGTGACGGGGAAGCTCTCGATGTGCACGTTCTCGAAGCCGAGCTCCTTGAAGCGCGCGGCGGCCCATTCGGCGGCCTGCCGTTCGTTGACGGAGCCCGCGGGACGCGGGCCGAAGCGGCTCGTGAGCTCGCTCACCCACGCGTAAGCGATGTCATGTCCGGCGAGCGCCGCATCGCGCAGCTGCGCCGCGACGGCTTCCGGCGCCGGGGCCGGAACGGGCGCTGCGGTGCGCGCGCCGAGCGCGGGGGCGCTCAGGGACAACACGCAGAGGGTTGCGCACAGCCGGCGCAGCGGCAAGGCGGGAGCATGGCGAGTGGGGTGCACGTGAGGTTCCGTCCAGGCGCAGGAGCGCGCATTCTACGCAAGCGCTCCCACGTGCACCATTGAAGAATCGGACCGGTGCGGCGCCTATTTCGGCAGCTGCGCGATCGGCAGCGGGTGCGCCAGATAGATCCCCTGCGCGAAGTCAACGCCGATGCGCTTCAGCTCCGCGAGCACCGCTTCGGTCTCGACGCACTCCGCGACGGTGGCGATCCCGAGCGCGCTGCCGACCTTGCCGATGGCCTCGACCATGCTGCGGTTGACCGGATCCTGGGCGATGTGACTGATGAACTGCCCGTCGATCTTGAGGAAATCCACCGGCAGGGTCTTCAGGTACACGAACGAGGACACGCCGGTGCCGAAGTCATCGAGTGCGAACTTGCAGCCGCGCCTCTTGAGCTCGCCCATCAGATAGCGGGCGTTGGACAGACTCGTCACCGCCGCGGTCTCGGTGATCTCGAAGCACAGCGCGCCGGCGATCTCCGGCTCCCCGACGCTGTGCAGGACAAAGTCCACGAACGACTGCTCGTTGAGCGAGGTGCCGGAGAGATTCACCGCCAGAAGCGGCAGGGGCTGGCCGCGGCGCTGGCGCTCCCTGAGCAGCTCGATCGCCTGTCCCACGACCCAGCGATCGAGCACCGACATGACGTTGTAGCGTTCGGCGGCCGGGATGAACTCGGACGGCGGCACCAGCTCCCCGCCGTCGTCACGCAAGCGCACGGTGAGTTCGTGAAAGCCGCGCCCGCCGGGCGTGCGCAGCGAGAGGATCGGCTGGAAGAACAGCTCCAGGCGGTTGTTCTCCGCGGCGCGCGTGACGCGCGCCACCCAGTGCATCTCGCGATGCCGGTCCGAGACGCCGTCCGCCTCGTAGACGTGAATGCGGTTGCGGCCGGCATCCTTGGCGGCGTAGCAGGCGATGTCGGCGGCGCTCATGACGCTGGCGACGCTCTCGGTCTCGGCGCGGATCTGCACGATGCCGATGCTCGCCCCCACCGACAGCGTGCTCGTGCCCCACACGAAGCGGAAGTCGCGGATTGCCTGGCGCGCTCCTTCCGCGATGCGCATCGCCTGTTCGAGCGTGCAGCCCTCGAGCAACACCCCGAATTCATCGCCCCCCAGGCGCGCGATGGTGTCCGAGGCGCGCACCCGGGTCTGCAGCACTCCGGTCACGTCGCGCAGCAGCCGGTCGCCCGCCTGGTGCCCGCAGGTGTCGTTGACCACCTTGAACTGGTCAAGATCGATGTACAGCAGCGCGTACGAGCCCTCGCCGCGCTGCGCAGACAGCAGCGCCGCGTGCAGGCGGTTGTCGAATTCGCGCCGGTTGATGAGTCCGGTGAGCGCGTCGTGACTGGCTTGCCAGGCGAGCGCGCGTTTCAGGCGTCGCTCCCGGGTCACGTCGTGGAACACCACCACCGCGCCGATCACCTGGCCCTGGCGGTCGCACAGGGGGGCTGCGGATTCCTGGATGGCCACTTCGTGACCGGCGCGCGTGATGAGCACCGAGTGATCGGTCGGCGCGCTGCTCTCGGCGCGCCCGAGCGCGCCGGTGAGGGAGTTCTCGATGGGTTCGCGGGTGAGCTCGTTGACGAGCTTGAGCACCGCGCCGATCTGCTGGCCGCGCGCTTCCGCGAGACTCCACGCGGTCAGGGTCTCGGCGACCGGGTTGATGTATTCGATGCGCCCTGCGGCGTCGGTGCTGATCACCGCATCCCCGATCGACTGCAGGGTCACCTGCGCGCGCTCCTTCTCGGCGAACATGGCCTGTTCGGCGCGCTTGCGCTCGGTGATGTCGGCGATCGTGCCCTCGTAGCCAAGGATGCGACCGGCGCCATCGCGCATCGGGCGCGCGTTCTCCAGGATCACCAGCTGCTGGCCGTCGCGCCGGCGCATGAGGAACTCCGCATCCCGAATCGCCCCTTCCGACTCGACGCGGCGGGTGAACTCGGCGCGATCGGCGGGATTCCAGTAAAGCGCCGCAGCGCTCGGCAGCGCGTACAGCTCCTCGGCGCTGCGGTAGCCGAGCATGGCGACGAATGCCGGATTGACCGACAGCAGCCGGCCGCCCCGCCCGCTCTGATAGACGCCCTCCGCGATACTCTCGAACAGACCGCGGAACTTCGCCTCGCTGCTGCGCAGGGCTTCCTCCGCGAGACGCCGCTCGATCGCGATGCCCGCGAGCTGCGCGGCGCGCGCCATGACCTGCGACTCCGCCGGCGTCGGCAGTCCAGGCTCGCGGCGGTACACCCCGAGTGAACCGAGCACCTTGCCGCCGGCCGCCTGGATCGGCGTCGACCACGCCGCACGCAGGCCCGCGGCGAGCGCCGGGGCACGCCGCTCGAGCCAGAAGGGGTCCTTGGCGAGATCCGCCACCAGGACCTGGCGGCCCAGGTACACGGCGGCGGCACAGGAGCCGTTGCGGATGTCGACGCTCGAGCGCTCGAGCGCCACGCGCAGGGCTTCCGGAAACTGCGGCGCGACCATGTAGGAGAAGGCCTGGCCGTCCTCGACGAGCACGCTCACCGAACAGACCGTGCCCGCGGCCGTCGACTCGATGAGCCGGGTGATGGAGGCGAGCACCTCGGGGAGCGGGGCGTTGCGCGTCACCTGCTCGAACACCTTGTGTTCGGCGGCGGCCATGCGCTCGCTGCGCTTGCGCTCGGAAATGTCGGCGATGCTGCCGCGCACCAGGTGGCGGTTGCCGCTCGGCAAGTGCACCAGGCGCACCTCGCAGATGATCTCGCGGCCCGCGGCATCGCAGTGCGACCACTCGAACACCGGCGTGTTGCCTTCGAGCGCCTGCTGAATATAGGCGCGCGCACGCTGCTCGGAGGCGCCGCCGTCGGGCTGTTGCGGCGGACTCAAGGTCACCGGCCCCACCTGCAGGAGCCGCGCGCGATCGAGGCCGAAGAGCTTCTGCGCATTGTCGTTCGCGTCCACGAAGCGCCCGGTGTCGACGTCCAGGACCACGATCGCCTCGGGGGCGTGATCGACCAGCAGCCGGTAGCGCGCCGCGCTCTCGCGCATGGCCTCCTCGGACTCGCGCCGCTCGCTGACATCACGCATGCACAGCACGAACATCTCGCGCCGCGACAGCGGCGCCTTGCTGACGGCGATCTCGGCCGGGAAACGCTCACCGTCCTCGCGCCGCGCCCACAGCTCGCGTGCGGCGAGATCGAGCGCGGTATCGCCCGAGCTGGCGGCGAGGCGCTGCAGCGCCTGCGGAACCGTTTCGCCCGTGGCGATGGTGATTTCCGGGATCAGGAGGTCGACGCGCTGGCCGACGACCTCCGCTTCCGCGTAACCGAACACGCGCTCGCCGGTGGGATTGAAGGTGCGGATCACACCCTCCTCATCGACCACGAGCACCACGTCCTT